>Ga0299913_10000608_pt1 | contig 23503 bp, 21 predicted proteins | sample RVTome_9_FD_201360 | JGI IMG/M metagenome (GOLD analysis project Ga0299913, IMG submission 201360) | Soil microbial communities from uranium-contaminated site in the Upper Colorado River Basin, Wyoming, United States - RVT155D38 (version 2) ... | reverse complement strand
CCGTCCACTCCAACTCGCCACGTGACACCCTGTCCCGTATCGAGACCATGGTGTTGATGGCTGGGTTCGACCTTCCGGTCCGGGCCATCCGCGAGCAGATCTCATCGGCGGTCGACCTCATCGTCCACGTCTCCCGTCTCAAAGACGGGACCCGGCGAATCACCCACGTCACCGAAGTCGAGGGCATGGAAGGCGAGATCATCACTCTTCAGGATCTGTTCCTCTTCGACTTTGGCATGGGTGTCGACGACGATGGCATCTACAAGGGACGTCTCAAGGCGACCGGGATTCGTCCCACGTTCTCAGAGGACCTGGAGAACCAGGGCATCCGTCTCCCCGCCGACCTGTTCGAACCCGAGCCCTTCGCACGGAGAGGCGGTTGAAACTGTCACGCCGACTTCTCTCCGTAGTCGCGGCGCTCCTGCTGCTGGCTGTGCCCGCATGGGCCCAGGAGGGCGGCCAGGAGATCGAGATCGTCGACATCAACGGTTCTCGCTATCCGGAGGGTGGCCAGACCCAGATGGTGATCGAGTTCCGCAACTTTGGCGAAGACCCGAATCCTGAGGCTCTCGAGGTCACCGCCAATGGCGACCCGGTCAATGATCTCGTCGTCGAGCCGGTTGGTGCGTCATCGGTGCCGGTCGGGGTTGTCCTGGTGATCGACGCTTCGGGCTCGATGGCGGAGGGAGGTGCCATGGAGGCGGCCAAGGCCGCAGCCATCAGCTTCGTCAACCAGGCCCGAGCCGAGGACCGCATCGCCGTGGTCAGCTTCTCTGATGGGGTCCAGGTGCTGACCGGGTTCACCGGGAACAAGGACGGCCTGCGACAGACGATCAACGCCATCGATCCGGCCAATGAGACCGCGTTCAACGACGGGGTCATTCAGGGCGTCGCGCTCTTCGACCAACCCAACGCCCGTGGCCTGCTGCCGAACATGATCGTGCTCACCGACGGTGAGGACACCGCCTCAGAGGCGACCCTCGAGGAGGCGATCGCCGCAGTGGAGGGAAGCGATGTCCGCACCTTCGGCGTGGCATTGGAGGGCTCGGATTTCAGCCCGGAGCCGGTGGAGCAGGTAGCTACCGCTGGCGGTGGGTTGTTCCTCTCCACACCGAACCCCGAAGCACTGGAACAGCTCTACAGCGACATCAGCCGCGAGATCAGCAACACGCTGGTCGCCAGGTTCGTCTCTCCGATCTCCACTCCCGGCGAGGTCGACTTCGCCGTCAGCTATCAGGGTCTGAGCTCCGCGCAGACTTTTGCCGTCTCCGGTTATGCGGTCACTACGACGACACAGCCGGGAGTGACCACGACGACGACGCTGGCTCCGCTGACCACCCAGGTGGTGGTGAGCGGTGCCCTGCTCGACGTCCAGACCCTCATGTTGCTCGGTGCCGCGGGACTGGGACTCACGCTCTTCCTGTTCTTGGTGATCCTGTTCGGTCGCGAAGACGAGGACGACCCGGGCCGCTTCGCCAAGAGACTGCAGGCGTACGGCCGCAAAGGCCCCAGAGAGGTCGAGGAGGGTCGCTCCTGGCTGCAACGCATCCCGCTGCTCAACCGCTTTTCCGAGGCGGCCGAGGAAGAGGTCAGGAAGCGCGGATTGCTCTCCGGCGTCAACTCGGCCCTGGAGCAGGCGAACATCCCCGTCTCACCCGGCGAGGCGGTATTGAGCATGTTCGGCCTTTCTGCGGTGGGTGGCATCCTCGTTGCGATATTCAACGGCACCATCGCCGGCGTCATTGCCTTTGTCGTCTTTCTCCTGATCAGTTTCTTTCTCATTCGGTTTGCCGGAGGCCGAGAAAAGCGCAAATTCGAGAACCAACTGCCAGACACACTCACGCTGATGTCGACGTCGCTACGGGCCGGTTATTCCCTGCTTCAAGCGACAGAGGCTGTCTCCTCCGAGTCACCCGACCCAACGGCCCGTGAGTTCGGTCGGGCCATCGCCGAGGCCCGTCTCGGAATCAGTGTCACCGACGCGTTGCAGGGAGTGGTTGATCGGACCCAGTCGGGCGACTTCGAGTGGGCTGTCATGGCCATTGAGATCCAGCGAGAGGTCGGCGGTAACCTCGCCGAGGTGCTGCAGACCGTGGGCGACACCATGAGGGCGAGAAACCGCCTAAAGGGGGAGATCCGGGCGCTGACGGCCGAGGGTCGAATCTCGGCTTTCGTCCTGGGTTCGTTGCCGTTTTTCATGGCATTGTTCCTGTGGACTACCAACCGTGAGTATCTGCAGCCGTTGCTCGATGAGACCTTTGGCCGGGTCGCCATCGCCATCGGGGTGTTGTTGATGGCCGGTGGCATCTTCTGGCTGAAGAAGATCGTGGACATCGAGATATGAGCTCATTCGACCCCCTTCTGCTCGCTGTCGTGGCGGTCTTTGCCCTCGTGTTATTCATCGTGGTGTGGGTCGGCTTGGGAGTCACCCGAGCCCGTGAGGATATGACCAACCGTCTCGAGCTCTATGGACGTCAGAATGTGGCTACGGTCCGCCAGGACGAATTGGCCAAGCCATTGGCGCAACGCACCGTCGGTCCAATCGTGATCGGTCTCGGTAACTTCCTCAAGCGGTTCACGCCAGTCGGGTATTTGGAGAAGAAGCAGCGAAAACTGATGCTGGCGGGTTATCCGGGGAATCTCGACGCTCCGGCGTTCATCGTCATCAAGTTGCTGACAACCGCCGTGGGCCTGGCGGCAGCATTTGTGATCAGAGACTTCGGCGGGGATGCCTTACAGCAGATCGTCCTCTTCCTTCTTCCCATCGCTCTGGGATTCTTCGGTCCCGACGCATGGCTGGAGCGTAAGGTGGATGAGCGTCGACAGGCGATGTTGCGAGCCTTGCCCGACATCCTCGACTTGTTAGTGATCTCTGTTGAGGCCGGTCTCGGTTTCGACTCAGCTCTCGCCAGAGTCGTGGCGACCGTCCCCGGCCCCCTCTCCGAAGAGTTCTTCCGGATGCTCCAGGAGACTCGAGTGGGCGTGAGCCGGCGTGACGCGATGCGTCACCTGATGGAGCGAACCGATCTAGACGAGCTCCGTTCCTTCCTGTTGGCCATGATTCAGGCCGAGGCCTTCGGTGTCACCATCGCCCGCGTGCTTCGGGTCCAGGCAGATGAGATGCGGGTCAGGCGCCGTCAACGGGCCCAGGAGAAGGCATTCGCCGCGCCTGTCAAGCTGGTGTTCCCACTGGTGTTCTGTATCTTCCCGTCCCTCTTCATCGTGCTTCTGGGGCCGGCAGCAATTCAGATCGCGGAAGCTTTCGCCTCGACATGACGGCTGCGGCCACGGGGCCGCAAGGTCGTCGCTTCTCCATAGCCCATCTCGCACTTCTCGTCCCTTGGGTGGCCCTGGTAATCGATGCCTGGAATCCGATAGTGGACAACTCGTTCCTCTGGCACATCCGAGCCGGGACAGTCCAGGCTGACCAAGGAGCTGTGCTCACCAGCGACCCGTTTTCCCTCACGATGTTCGGAGAGCCTTGGCTGACTCAGAGCTGGCTGGTGGAGCTGCTCTACGCCTGGGCAGAGAGTCTCACGGGACTCGGTTTCGTGCCTTACCTGATCCTTCTCGTTGGAGGGCTGACTTTCGTCGGCGTCGGCCTGGCGGCCTATCGGAGGTCGAGAAGTGTGCCCGCCACGGCATTCGTGCTGATCTTGAGCATCCTCACCGTCGTCAGTTTTCTCGTCCCGCGTCCGGTGCTGTTCTCCTATTTGCTGATGACCCTGATCGTCGTGGCCTGGGACCGTCCGAGAGCGCGGTGGGCCATTCCATTCCTTTTCTGGCTCTGGGCCGCGGTACACGCCAGTTTCGTCATCGGACTGGCATATGTCGGCTTCAGCATCATCATGAAGAAGGAGTGGCGCTCACTGCCTATTGTCCTCGTGGGCGGGCTCCTCACACTGGCAACCGCCCACGGCATCGGAGTCGTCACGTTCCTTCTCGACTTCCAAGAGAGCAGCGGTGCCCTCCAGTATCTGACCGAATGGCGTCGTCCTGAGCTGTTCGAGGTGGTGTTCCTGCCGTTTCTGGGTGGGATCGTGTTCATCCTGATCGGGGCTTTCCGCGATCGCATCTTTCCCAAGCACTTGTGGCTAGTGGTTCCATTCGTTCTGCTCGGTCTGAGCTCGGTGCGGGCAATCCCGCCGGCTTTCATCGCCTTGGTCCCTCTCGTGGCGGTCTCCCTCTCCGGCCTGGAAATCGGATCCAGGGCTGGGTTGCGTCCGCGGCTAGCCGTGGTCTTCGCTCTCGTGGTCGCCACCTTTCCCTTTTTGCTCACCTCGGGCAGTGAGCTATCCGAGGAGCGGTTTCCTGTGGCAGTTGCCGCGAACCTCGATGCCTCCCCGACATTCCACACCGACGTCGTGGGCGGATATCTGATCTGGGCGGAAGGTCCCGACCGCAAGGTCTATATCGACGACCGCGCCGAGTTGTACGGAGATCGAATGGGCGAATTCGTCGAGGTACGTCGCGGCGACGTCGATTGGGAGCCGATTTTCCGGCGAGATGGCATAGAGCAGGCTTTGTTGGCGAACAGCGAGCATCTTGTGGGTGAGCTCAGAGCGGCCGGATGGGTCATCGTCCACAGGGACGAGCATTTCACCCTCTTACGCTCGAATACGTAGCAAGAAAAAGGACCCGGAGACCGGGTCCTTTCCCATGTATCGTTGGTTTCGGCTACTACTGGTCGAGACCAGAAGCGATCTCGCTGAAAGTACCCGAGACCTCACGGCCGGCGAGTGCCACGGCAACGAGGGCGATGATCGCGATCAAAACCACGAGCAGCGCGTACTCCACCATGGAAGCACCCTTCTCATCCGTCAGCCAGGCGGTTACCTTGGTCCACAGAGCAAGCATTACCCCTCCTTGGGTCGTCTTACTGGGCTTACGATGGGCAAATTAGCCCACCATGGCCCGGAGACAATGGGTCTCCGGAACCACATCTCTAAAACGGTCATCATTGCGCAACGGCTGAGGCGATTTCTGAGTAGGAGCCAGAGATTTCAGTGCCCGCCAGCTGCACTGCTACGAGGGCGACGATGGCGATGAGGATGACGAGCAGCGCGTACTCGACCATCGAGGCGCCGCTCTCATCAATTCTGTATTTCCGAATCAATTTCGTCATGGCTCTACCTACCTACCTGCGTCATTGGGCCTGTCATAAGATTACGGCCTGGGGCCCGGATCCTTGATAGGTCGCAGGGCTTATAGGGGGTTGCTGTCAACTGGGACGGGCGATTCCGAGTCGAATTGCCTCGATCGCGGCCTGGGTTCGATCGCTCACGGCCAATTTCTGGAAGATCGATGCCAGGTGGTTCTTGACGGTCTTTTGCGATATATACAGCCGCTCGGCGAGCTCATCAGTGGCAGAGACTCCGACAGCGAGCAGCTGCAAGATTTCCCTCTCCCGAGCCGTCAGTGAGGCGGCTCCTGGGTCGAGTTGGGCTTCACGGTATGTCTCCAGGAGCTCGTCTCGCTCCTCGTCGGTGAGCTCCAGGAGGTTCTTCCCATCAGCCACGGCTCGCACCGCGGCGGCGAGGGTCGTCAGGGGGACTGCCTTGGAGAAGAAACCAACCGCCCCGGCATTGGCGGCGCGCTGTCGCTGCTCGTCAGATGCGTGCATCGACACGACGATCGCCCTCGATCGGCGGCCGAGCCGGGCGATGGTCTCGATCCCGTCGCCACCAGGCATCTCGATGTCCACGATCGACACCTCCGCCGGCTGTGAGAGCAGCGACTCGTCGAGATCGGGACCGGAGTTGACCACTCCCACGACTCGAGTGTCGGGAAGAATGCTCAAGGCCTGGCTGAGACCCTCGGCGAAGAGCTGATGGTCGTCGGCGATTACTACACGGATCATCGTGACCCCCATTCAACCGTGATCGCAGTGCCTACACCGGGCTTTGAATCGAATTTGATCGTGGCGCCGATCTTGGCGGCCCGCTCTCTCATTCCGGTCAGTCCGTAGTGACCTTCGGGCTCGTGCGCCGGGTCGAAGCCGATGCCATCGTCGACCACGGAACACGATCCATAAGTGCGATCGACCTGACCGGACACGACGATCATCGACGCCTTTGAGTGGGTGTGGGCGTTTCGGGCTGCCTCCGAGATTATCGACGTGAGGTCCCCAATCTGGGCTGGCCGGGGTGGGCGGCGCTCTTCGAGGTCCACGACGACGGGAGGTTCCGTACCGAGGGTCGAGGTTGCCTGGAGGATACGAGCGGTGAGTGTGGGCCCCGGGGCGTTACGGAGGTCGGCCACCGAGGCGCGCACGTCCTCGACGAGCTTGGTCACGTTCGAGCGCAGAACCTGGAGGTCTGATGCGACTTCTGGATTGTCGGCCTGCTGCATTGCGGTCATGTCGAGGGCCAGGCCGAGGGAGGCAAGCGATGGGCCGATCTCATCGTGCATTTCGCGGGCGAGTCGGGTTCGTTCTTCTGCGACGGCTGATCCCACGATGTCCTGAAGCAGTTGGAGGTTGGCGAAGGCCACACTCACCGGGTGAATGATCGCGGCCACCTCGGCCAGTTGACCGGGAGACATTGGCTCTGACGTGGTTAGCTCCAGTTTGCCGACTTCGTTGTCGGAGGTGGACAGGGGCAAGTCGTAGACATGACCTTCCTCGCCGGGGATTCCGCGGGCTGCGAGTACAACGAGACCTTCTTCCCCTTGAACCGCCAGTTTTCCTGCGGAGCCGGGAAATCGCTCGAGGATCACATCGAGGGTGTCTGCTGCCACTTCGGTGGAGTTGAGACGGCCGGTGGAGACGTCTTCGGAGAGTTTGACCAGGGCGGAATGGGTCTCTTCCAGTCTCTTCAGTCGGAGCGTCGCCGACTCCTTCTCGTGAGCGAGAGTCGTGGCTTGGAGATGAATGTCTTCGAGAAGCCGACGTATGACCCCTACCAAGAGGACAAAGACGAGATAAAGGCCGATGGCTGGCGCAGCGTCGATAACCGGCTGATCTCGGGACAGGGTGACGAGGATGAGAAGTGACCCGGAAAACGCACCGGTGGTTATCCCGGAGCGGAGCCCCCCGTAGAGGGTTGCGAAGACGGGTGGTCCCATCGACAGGAGCAGATAGGGGCTCCCGGCACCACCTGTCAACGTGAGGGCGACCAAGATGGTTATGGCACCGATCAATGAGATCGTCTCGACTCCGAACCGGGGACGGAACATCGACTCGGGGATGAGGGTCGACCCGATGGTGTATGCGGCGGCGACTGCCATGGCCAGCAGCGACCCGCCGGTACCTCCCGAAGCCACGAGAGAAGAGATTATTCCTACCGTCAGTGCGACCCACTGACCAGCCAGAACAGTGCGGTGAACACGTGACTCCCAGGGAGCTGACATCGCCAACATGATCAGAGGCTACCGTCGCACCTGGTGAGGGCCGATGAGCATCGCTGGATCCTGAGTGGAGGTCTTGCTTCGGGTAAGAGCAAGGTCCGAGACATACTCGCGGCTGAGGGCGTGGCCACCATCGATGCGGACCGCATCGGTCACGTGATCTTGGAACCTGGTGGGCCTGCATTTGCCGAAGTAGCAGCTCGTTGGCCGCTGGCGGTCAGGGACGGTGAAATCGATCGGCCGACCTTGGCGTCGGCAGTGTTCACAGATCGAAAAGAGCTGGCTGCGCTCGAGTCGATAACCCACCCTCATATCTTCGACAGGATCAAGGCGCAGGTGGAGGAAGTTGATGGTCCTGTTGTGGTCGAGATTCCCCTTCTCAACAGTGGGTTGGGAGGCGGTTGGCGGCGCATCATCGTCGACTGCAAGGAAGAGATTCGGCTCCGGCGTGCGATCAACCGGGGAATGGACGAGATCGATGCCAAGGCTCGCATGGCCTTACAGCCCCGACGTGATCAGTGGCTCGCTGCGGCTGACCTGGTGGTGCCCAATCGGGGCTCCATTGGAGAGCTGAGATCAGCAGTATTGGTCATACTGCCTCACCTCTGAGGTTCAAATCTGTCCTCTCAGGTCGGTACCCTGCACCTCGTGCCCCGATTCGAAGTCACCTCCGACTTTCAACCCGCAGGAGACCAGCCCAAGGCAATAGAGGCGCTATCGGAGGGGATTCTCCGAGGCGACCGATTCCAGACCCTGCTGGGCATCACCGGGTCAGGCAAGTCGGCGACCATCGCCTGGACCGTCGAGCGTGTCCAGAAGCCGACGCTGGTGTTAGCGCCGAACAAGGCGCTCGCCGCCCAGCTAGCCAACGAGTTCCGTCAGTTCTTCCCGAAGAACAGGGTCGAGTATTTCGTCTCCTACTACGACTACTACCAGCCAGAGGCGTACATCCCCCAGACAGACACCTTCATCGAGAAGGACGCCACGATCAACGACGAGATCGACCGGCTGCGTCACGCCGCCACCGCCGGTCTGCTGGTCCGCAATGACGTGATCATCGTCGCCTCGGTCTCCGCCATCTACGGTCTGGGCTCACCGGAGCAGTACCAGGGTCAGCTGCTGCGTCTGGTCCAGGGCGTCGAATACCCTATGCAGAATGCGATAAAGCGCCTCGTCGACATCCAGTACGAGCGCAACGAGGTCAATCTCATCCGGGGCAAGTTTCGGGTCCGTGGCGACACCCTGGAGGTCTTCCCTTCATATGACGAGACCATCGCCCGTGTCCAGTTCTGGGGGGACGAGGTGGAACGCATCTTGCGGCTCAACCCGGTCACCGGCGAGGTGGTCGAGGAGCTGAGCGAGCTGTTCATTTTCCCCGCCACCCACTATGTAACGGAAAGGGAGCGCCTCCTCAAGGCGATCAGCGGGATCGAAGAGGAGCTTACCGACCGCCTCGAGAAGCTGGAGGGACAGGGGAAGATGCTGGAGGCGCAGCGGTTGCGGATGCGCACCAATTACGACTTGGAGATGATGCGTGAGGTCGGGTTCTGCTCCGGGATCGAGAACTATTCCCGTCATCTCGACGGGCGTGAGCCCGGTCAGGCTCCTTACACGCTCCTCGATTACTTTCCCGAAGACTATTTGACCATCATCGACGAGTCCCATGTCACCGTCCCTCAGATCGGCGGGCAATACGAGGGCGATCGGTCGAGGAAGGACGTCCTCGTCGATCACGGGTTCCGGCTCCCATCAGCCAAGGACAACCGGCCACTCCGGTTCGATGAGTGGATCGAGCGGGCCAACCAGGTGATCTTCCTCTCCGCCACCCCGTCGGATTTCGAGATCAGCCACTCCACTCAGGTGGTGGAACAGATCATCCGTCCCACCGGTCTGGTCGATCCCGAGGTGATGATCCGCCCCACCAAGGGCCAGATCGACGACCTCCTCCACGAGATCAAGGAGCGGGCCGTCCGGGAACAGCGGGTTCTGGTTACCACGCTGACCAAGAAGATGGCCGAGGATCTCACCGATTACCTCTTGGAGATGGGGGTCAGGGCCCGTTACATGCACTCGGAGATAGACACCCTGGAGCGTGTCCAGATCATGCGGGAACTGAGGCTGGGGGAGTTCGACGTGCTCGTCGGCATCAACCTGCTCAGAGAAGGTCTCGACCTGCCTGAGGTCTCGCTGGTGGCCATCCTCGACGCCGACAAGGAGGGGTTCCTACGCTCGGAGACATCCCTGATCCAGATCATCGGCCGTGCTGCGCGCAACGTCGACGGCCAGGTGGTCATGTATGCCGACAACATCACTGATTCGATGCGACGAGCAATCCATGAGACCAATCGACGCCGCCAGGCACAAAGAGAGTGGAACGCTGATCATGGCATCGACCCCCAAACGGTTCGCAAGCGGGTTTCCGACATCCTCGAGCTCGTTCAGAGCGAGGTCCCGGCTGCCGATAGACGGAGACGAGAAGTGGAGAGACGGGCTCCGATCGACCTCGAGGGCGAGGATCTAGCCCGTCTGGTAATGAGCCTCGAAGAAGAAATGCACGAAGCCGCGAAGGACTTGAGATTTGAATACGCAGCAAGACTCCGTGACGAAGTGAACGAACTGAAGAGAGAACTGAGGGAAGTCGCAGAAGCCGGATGAATAGAGAGCCTGGGCTTGCGCGAGGTGACGGTCCTCATGGAACCGGGTCGCTTTCGCGCTGGTAACCTTTTCACATATATTGTCTGCGCACGTCACAAGATGGGGCCTAATCGCTTCGGCGTCAAGCTATCGTCAGCCCTCAACAGACGGTACATGGCATTTGTACTGGCTAACTCAGGCCAACACCGTGTAGATCCCCTGCATCGCCGTCTAAAGACGGTCGCTTTAGCAGCCGATTCACATCCGATGAATAGCGGGGTATCCAATTAGCGATCATCGCGATCCGGACGATGTGCGGGTTTACGTTACGATGCCAGCCTTCCGCGCTGAGCGAACTCTCGAGAGGACTTTGCGAGATCTACCGTCCCGTCTTCAAGAGAACGTGATTCTTGTGGACGATGCCAGTCCAGACGGGACCGCGCGAGCCGCAATTAGCCTCGGCATCAAAGTAGTCCAGCATGAAGAGAATAAAGGGTACGGAGGCAACCAGAAGACTTGCTACAGAACGGCATTGGATCACGGCGCGGACATCGTCGTTTTGCTCCATCCCGACTACCAGTACGACCCGAAGGCTGTTCCTCTCCTCATTGCGCCGCTGCTCTCTGGCGATGCCGATATGACATTCGGGTCGAGATTTGCCGGTATCTCGGATCCAATCGCAGGTGGCATGCCGCCATATCGATATATCGGTAATCGTGTCACCACGATTGTCCAGAACGTTCTGTTCGGCACCCGATTCAGCGAATTGCACAGTGGAATGAGGGCCTATACCGCGGAATTTCTGAGATCGGTGCCTTTCCTCGGATTCCACGAAGGATTTGAGTTCGATAGTCAGATGCTCGCTGCGGCAATTTCTGGAGGCCACCGGGTCGTCGAGGTACCAATCCCGACCCGTTACACGGCTGACTCTTCTTCGATCGCGGTAGGCGCGTCATTGCGATACGTCACACACGCCATAGCGATAGCTGCAAGGACTAGGTTACAAAGGGGTGGCCGGAGAGCTAGGCGCCGGCATCATATTGAAGGGACCGTGGCGGCACTGGAGCCCATCGACGACAAGATATGCGTGCTTTGCGGCGCCAGTGACTGGCGGTTGATTTATCCGCGCACGGCTAATGATCCGGTCGCCACGTCTGAGTTCGCGTGCACGACCTCGGCGGTCTCACTACATGACGACATCGTTGATTGTGCTGTTTGTGGCTTGCGGTCATCGGTCCCAAAGATAAGCGACGAGGAAATCATCCAGAATTACCGAGAGGTCGTGGATCAGGAATATTTGAGCGAAGAGGCGGCGCGGCGGGAAACATTCCAATGGATTGTTGACATCATGGACGAGTTCGCCGTTGGAGAACGGTCGCTGGTTGAATTCGGCTCGAATGTGGGGCTCTTCTTGGATGTCGCATCCAATTCCGGGTGGAAAGCGCTCGGTGTGGAGCCGTCACGATGGGCCGTCGAGGAAGGACGAGCACGTTTCGGCGTGGACCTCAACGAGGGCACGGTCGAGAGTTACGAGATCCCCATCGAGCCAGGTGCCGTGGTGATGCTCGATTTACTTGAGCATGTGACCAACCCGGCAGCGGTGTTGGATCGTATTGGCGACATTCTCAACGCCACCGGCATCCTCGTGTTATCGACGGTAGACACCGGGAGCCTCCATTCGAGAGCCCGCGGCGCTAGATGGCCATGGTATATCCGTTCCCACCTCCACTACTTCACGCGGAATTCGCTGACTCAGATGCTTCATGCCGCCGGATTCGAATTGATTGAATGGCGTGATGTTCCTCGCTCTTTCCGCCTTTCCTACATCCTGCACAAAGGGGGATGGGAAACGACGTGGTTCGGGCGTATGGCTCGGCGCCTGACTCGCTGGTTTGATCCGCGGATCCCCGCCGGCTGGCTCGGCGACATCAAACTCGTCGTTGCTCGACCGGCTCCGCGCTGAGCGCGTTACATGCCGATCAATGTGGCACGAACTTTGCGACTTGCAACGCACCGAACGTCTTAAATTCTGCCATGTCGTAGCCGTTGGCTGAAAACCATCCCGAAATAAATGAAACGGTTCCGACTTCTCGGTTTGCGACCACCGCCACTGGTTCGCTTGATGGTAATGCGGCAAGGATAGGAACGAGGCGATCTTCGCGATCCGCATATGCTGTCAACGGAAGTGGCGTAACGCTAGCTTCTACTGAGTAATACGCGAGCGGTGAAGTGACATACGATCGCTTCTCAGGATCGATCAAGAACTCAGGGGTCCCGAGTTCGATGAGATTGGAGAAGAGGAGTAAGGGGGTATCCTCGGCGGTTATAGCGTTCACTGCAGACATAGCGGAACGCCAGTCCTCCGCTGAGTGTTCGAACGATGTACTGGTGAGCATCCCGACGAGCAACAAAGCGAGGGTCACGAGCTTAATTGAGCTGCTCTTTCGTAGGCCTGCCGCCATAATCACACCGAATAGCATCGCACCAAACGGTGCTGCGACGAACCAATACCGTGAAGTCCAGAGGTCGATGTCGGACACGAGTCCGAGTATGAACAGGACGAGGGGCGGTGTGACGAATCCAAGCCCGAGAAGGATCAGCGGATCCGGCGGAACTTTTCGAAACCGCCCGCCTCGTCCCGCGATGAACATCACTGTGCCAACGAGAGCTACTGCAGCCACTGGCGGAGCCCAGATTGCCACCATGGTAGGCAAGGCCACATTTGAGAAAACCAGCTCGTCACTGCGTCCCAAGAGGTTCGCCACCTGAGAGAAGGTTGGAGCGATTGCGACGAGGAGTACAGCGGCCGCAAGTAGGCCCCCGGTCCAAAGTCGCCGCCGCTGATTCGCTCCGGATCGATACATGACCCATGCAAAAAAGAGGACATGGGCAACGAGAATCGAGGCGAACACGTAGTGCACGTAAACGACCGCGGCAGCTGCAAGCCCGTAGAAGACGGCATGCTTTCGCTCGAAGGTCCGAAGCCAGGACTCAAGCAGCATCGTGGCGATGAGCGTGGCGAGCACCGCCAGCGCATAGGGACGGGCATCGGCCGCGTAAATGCCGACGTTGGGGTAGACGACGAAGATCGCCAGGGCCACGATCGCAGCACCCTGCCCGAACAGCCGCCCGGCGAACCGGTAGAGGAGGAAAGCGGTGGCGAGCATGCTCAGTAGCGAGGGCAGCCTGAGTACGACCTCCGACTCACCGAGTAGCCGAGTCACACCCCACAGCATCGTGTAGTAGAGAGGTGTCTGGCCATGAAACCTCCATGCTCGGCTTGCAGTGGAGGCTAGGTCGCCGTCGATGACCCAGAATGTCCCGAGCTCATCGATCCACAGGCTGGACGGCATTTGTATTACCCAGATGAGGACGACCGCCGCAAGGCCTGCGAGTGTGATGAGCGGTAAATCCGTTCGGGGGGCACCTGTCAACTCATCGCGGCCAGACTCGGCGGTGAGTTCTCTGGCCTGCTCTTCCAAATTCATGCCGCCCGGGCACCGAGGGTCATGTCGGCTTCCAATCACTCGCTCTTCAGCTATATCGACGGCATTCAGCGACTATTCAGGCTTTTGCGCAGGAGATCGGGGATCTTATACATCACAGCCTCCAAGACGCACCAAGCTGGCCCAGGCGGGCCATATAATTGGCTCGCATCTACAGCATCTGCAGAATGATGGAATCCGATGGCATACGCTAGTCGGAGGACGACAATTCCATTGTCTGAGTGCACATCACTGTCGCAGTTTATGCCACAGAGCCTTCATTCTGCTTTCCCGTCAGCCGATATTGTCAGTCGACCGATGACCAAGTCCTCTTTTTTATGCCCTTCTACACCCAGTCGCACGGGCTTCGCACCAACGTGGCCAGGGTGCTCGAGTCGCCGGATCACGCAGATGTCGAGTTCGAATGTCCTTGCACGAGCGCCCGTTCGACGCCGTGAGTGAGGTCAACGAGCTCGATGGAGAATTGCGAGAGGTAGCGGAGGTCGGGTGAGCGTTAAGAGCCAACACCGGGTCGAGCCCACTCCGGCGGCCGAGCGGGCGCACAAACGGGCTTGGGTCGCCGTGACCATCATCACCATCGTGGGATTGATGGTGTGGCACCTCTCGACGGTAGTTTTGTATCCTTACCCTCACGTGGATGAGGCCTGGTTCGCCAACCGCGCCATGGGATACCTGACGACCGGGGTTCCCTTCGGAACCATGGATGCGGGCGTGTTTGACCGATATCCCCAGCCATGGCTGATCTTCCCACTGATTCCAACGCTGCTTCAGGCACTCGTCTTGCGGGTCGTCGGAGCTGTCGACCTCATGGCGCTACGTATCCTCTCCCTGATTGCCGGAGCAGCCTTGCTGTACTCGCTGTATCGAATCGCGTCACGCGTGGCCGGACGTTGGGCTGGTATCGCATCAGTCACACTCTTGGGAGTTTCTCTCCCTTTTCTCGTGGCGAGTCACTACGCGCGACACGACATCCTGGCGGCCGCTGCAGGATGGGGCGCAATCGCCATTTTTTTCGTCAGCCGGAGACGATGGACGGATGTTGCGGCCGGTGCCCTTGTCATGGTCGGTGTGGAGATGCACCCCAATGCGGCCATTTTCGGACTCACTCTGGCCGTCCTGGCGCTGTTCGATCATTCTGATCGGGTCAAGCGTTTTCTTGCGATCTGCGCTGGAGGACTCATCGGGCTGATCGGCTTCCTTGCCGTCCATGTCCTGCCGAATCCGGACAGCTATGCAGCAGTCAACGGAATCGCGTTCGTCGACACGCACGTGCCTCCTGTTCTGAGTGGGTCGGTGGACGTCATCATCGACAGCTTCATACTGAAAGCCCGGCTGCTCGCGTCGGGGTTCCCGGTAGTCGCCGGAGCGAGATGGCTGTTGGCCATCGTGGTGATAGCGGTTTGGGTCGGTTTGCTCCTGTCGTCGAAAGGTGAAGATCGCCGACTCGCCCAGATGGCGGCTCTCCTGGGCATCTCCTTTGCCCTCATGGTGAGGAACACCATCTTCTATTACGCCATCCTGGTGGCCCCGGTTGCCCCCCTGCTCTTGGGTGTCGGTTTGGTGCGTTTCTCCGGGCTACGTCCGGGGATGAATTGGAGAAGGACGACGGTGGTGATCTCTGCTCTCGTGTTCGTAGCACTCGGGTTCCCGGTGTTCCAGATAGTCACAACCTCTCCTAACAATTTCGACCGCGCGTCGACAGAAATCGCATCGATTCTGGAGCCCGATGACGTCGTGATGGGCTCCCAGAGCTATTGGTTCGCAGCCCCTGAGATCGACTGGCGTTCATGGGAGACCCTGGTGTATTACCGAAGGGTCGAGCCTGATGCTTCCTTACTCCAGGCCTTTCGCGACCTCGGTCCAGAAGTTCTGGTCGTTGACTCGCATGTTCGGACGTTCGTGACGGATGAGGACTGGTCGATGGGGTCGTACCCCCAGGCTCTCGGCTTGCCGGGTGACCAGTTCGACGATTTACTGGCTTCCGGGAGGCTTGTCGCAACAGTGGAAGACGGGTCCGACGAGGGAATTCAGATCTTCCGCTTCCCCTGAGGGGCCGAGCGAACGAAGGCTCTCCTAAGGTGCCCTCTGCTCGAGGAATTTGTGAGCGGCCCCTTCGCGTATTTGAGCAGGGTTCCCAACGACAACGCTCCAGGGTGGGACCTCGGTGAACTCAGGAACGAGTGCACCCGAACCGATCACAGAATGGTCCCCGATGTGACAGCCCATGAGGATCACCGCGCCTGCGCCTATGTGAACGTTGTCCCCGATGGAGGTTGCAGCCCTCTCGACCTCGAGCTCTCGTTGAGAGACGACCCGCCGAACGGTGGAATGCGTGTAAATCTGCGCGCCGGCCGAGATATCACAGCCACGTCCTATCGTCAGGCCCCCTGAACCGTCGAGAACGGCAAAGGCTCCGATCCAACATCCGTCGCCGATCTCGGGGTCAGCGACAAGCCACGCATGTGGGTTGTAGGGGTTCTCGGGGAGATGGTGCCAAGTAGGCGATTCAGTCATGTTCATCCCTCGAGACAGTGAACCTATCTCGGACGATATACAGCGGCCGACGCCGCGCTTCATCGGTGGCCCGCCAGAGATACTCACCGAAGACACTCAACACGATCAGTTGGATTCCTCCCATTATGAGCACTATGACCACGACCGTCGTCCACCCCTCCGGCGGCTCGGCACCACCGAAGGCGCGGGCTATCAGGAAGATGGCGTAGGCGAATCCAACTCCGGCGATGAGCAGTCCGAGGAGACCGGCGGCGCGGATTGGGGTCGAAGAAAACTGTACGAAGGAGTCAAATGCCAGTTGCACTAGACGTCGCGTCGTCCACTTCGAGACCCCGGAGACACGAGAACGTTGCTCATATTCAACCCTCGTCTGATGGAAGCCAACCCATGCAATGAGACCGTAGACATTACGATTCCGCTCCCTCAATAGGGCAATGGCGTCCAGAACTGCCCGATCCACCAATGCTCCTGAAGGACCTTCCGCGGGGTATGTGTCGATGTCGGAGTAACGAGCAAAGATGCGTGAGAAGATGCGTGACGGCCATGAGCGCGGCCCGCCGACCGATCGGGTCAGACGTATTCCCCAGACGACCTCGAAGCCCTGAGACCACTTGGCGAGAAACTCAGTGATGAGCTCTGATGGTTCCTGCATGTCGGCGCCTATCGCGATGGCGCAATCCCCTGAGGCGGCGTCGAAGCCGGCAGACAAGGCGTAATGCGAGCCGAAGTTGCGTGAGAGCTGAATGAATGTGGCATCGAACTGCTCAGGTATGTTCGTTCGCAGAACATCGGCGGTCCCATCTGTGGAGCCGTCGTCGACAGCGACGATTTCGAATTCGTAACCCGCGTTGGCCTCGGCGATTCCTCGTAGATATTCACTGAAGGAAGACACGTTCTCCACCTCGTTCAACATTGGAACGACGATGGACACAACTGGCCTTCTTCGTATCTCAGGCTTCAATTTGGTCTCCCGTTCGAGACATGAAGCGCTGGAGGGTGGCGACGACCACATCAACCGTCTCGTCATCCATACCGTGATGCAGTGGCAGAGATATCGACCGAGCGGCAATATCTCGTGTGACGGGGCAGGGGTGGTGGCCACCAGACCAAGCCGAGATGTAGTGCTCAGCACCCGGCATGTCGATCGTTCCGATTCCTGCTTCTACTCCTCGTTCGGACAGCCCGGCGATGAGATTGTCACGGAGTCGGGTGTCGGATACGGTGACCACGAAGGACTGGCCAGCCGTGCGACCCCAATCGAAACTCTGAGGGACGAACCCAGTCCCTTCGAGTCTTTCCACATAACGTGCCATCGCGGCGCGCCGGGCATTGAGCAATTCGTCGAGTCGGCGTAGCTGAGACCGCCCGAGGGCCGCCTGGAAGTCGGTCATGCGCAGGTTGTCCCCGGGCATGACGAAGGCCCGCTCGGATGTGCGCACGCTCTGACCGTGGTTTCGGAATTCTCGAATGTGCTCTGCGAGTCGGGAGTCGTCGGTGGCGACCGCTCCTCCCTCACCGGTAGTGATGATCTTCCTGGGGTGAAAGCTGAAGCATCCAGCCAACCCCCAGCTTCCTGCTGAGCGCCCGTCGAGTTGAGCGCCGAGGGCACATGCTGCGTCCTCGACCACCGGGATCCGATGTCGATTGGCGATTTCATTGATCCGGTCCATGTCGGCGACATATCCGAACGGATGAACCGGGACTATGCAAGGAACACGACTCATCAGATCCTCGCCGGTGAGACCATCGAGGGCAGATTCCAGCTGATCGGGATCGATTGCATGTGTCTCGGGGTCGATGTCGATGAACAATGGATCTCCACCAAGCAAGGAGACCACGTTGGCGGTTGCGATCCAGGAATAGGCGGCGACCGGTACGAGCGAGCCCGGTCCGACGCCCAGCGCATGAAGAGTGGCGAGAAGGGCCGATGTGCCCGAGTTGACCGCCACGACATGTCTGGTGCCTATGACCTCGGCGAGTTCCGCCTCGAACTCGGCCACCTCTGGTCCTTGGACCAGATGCCCTGACTCGAGTACGCGAGCGACGGCAGAGAGGTCACTCTCGTCGATCGAAGGAGTTGCGAGGCGAATCACGACGGATCTCTGAAGTGCGAGATGGTCGCTTCGATGCCGTCCTGGAGATCGACTCGCGGCTCGAAACCGAGAACCCTCCTTGCTTTCTCGATATCTGGGATCCTCGAGTTGACGTCGGGGCCGGCGGCGGGTTTATGGATGATCTCGGCGTCAGTACCTACCAGCCGGACTATTTGCTCGGCGAGCTCGTTGACAGTGATCGGCTGCCTGGGGTCTCCAATGTTGAAGTAGTCGCCGGACGCTTCCGGGGTGGCGGCTGCCAGGCACGCACCAGAAACCATGTCCTCGATATAAGTCCAGGCTCGAACAGCCGAGCCGTCACCACGGACAACGAGTGGTCGTCCTGAGAGCGCGTCGAGGATGAAGTTACGAATGGCCCCCTCACCCACCTGACGGGGACCGTAGACGTTGAAGGGCCGGACAACGGTTGTGGGCAATCCGTACTCGATGAAGAAGGCGGCTGCGAACTGTTCCTCAGCGAGCTTCCCCGCCGCGTACGTCCATCTCGGCTCACCTGGTGGTCCAATCCTCGCGTCGTCCTCTTCGGTAACGCCACTGGCATCGCGACCGAACACCTCACTAGTCGAGAAGCAAACGACACGGTGGATCTCATTCTGGTCGGCGGCGGCCTCGAGTACATTCAGCGAGCCCAGCACGTTCACCTTCAATGTCGTCACCGGTCGGCGGCCTACGGTGTCGATTCCCGCAATCGCAGCACAATGGAAGACAATGTCGTTTCCCTTCAATGCCCTGCGGACAGCCTCCCCGTCCAGGATGTCGCCCTCGATCCGCGTCAGGGACGGATCATTTCCAATTCGAGAGGCGCTGAGGGCATCGCGGTGATAGTTGTCGTAGATGGTGATCTCGTTCGTCCCGATGAGCCTCTCGGCCAGATGAGAGCCGATGAATCCCGCTCCGCCCGTAATCAAGATGCGGTGGCCTTCAAGCATTCAAAACTCCGTGGTTCTCCGACAGCCTGGCGCGCGCATCCGCCAGCCGTTGTGCATCTATGTGGAACGACGTCGGAAGATCGAGATCGCGGTAGGCACCATGGTGAACCATGGTGATCACGGTTCCAGACGAGGCGGCCATTTCGTCGATATCGCCCTGAAAGCCGGGGACGAATGGGTCGTGTACGACGACCTCTAACCCCATGCTTGCCAGCTCAGCGGTGAGGGCGGCACTTGGGCTATTTCGGGCATCATCCGACTCCGCCAGATACGCGTACCCGAGAATCAGCACGCGTCGCGCTCGCTGTAGGGAAGCGCCAGCTTCCACAAGTTGGTCCGATGAAGCCTTGGCAATCCGAGCGATCTCAGCCGGCATCCCGTCGTTGACCTCACGGGCGGCGGGTATCAGCTTGAGATCTCTTGTGGAAGCCTTGGCGAGTAGCCACGGGTCCTTTGGGATGCAATGCCCTCCAACACCCCCTCCCGGGTAATGCATTTGGCGAAACGGAACCTTGTTGACGAGCTCGCGGACGCGCCACACGTCCTCCCCAAGATCGGCGCAGATGAGCGCAACTTCGTTCGCGAAAGCTATCTGGACGTCTCGATAAGTGTTCTCGACCACCTTCACGAGCTCGGCGGTTGTTGTTGACGCTGTGTCGAGATCGGCCTCGACCACCGTGGCGTATAGCTGACGCATCGTCTCGGCCACTTCGGGAGTTGAGCCACCGCATACGCGAGGTACAGACTGGATGTTGGCCAGAAGCCGTCCCGGCATGACCCGCTCTGGACAGCTGCCGACGAAGAAGCTCTCGCCCTCCTCGAGGCCGGATTCCTCTTCAAGGAGCGGCCGGACCAATCCCATGGTCGACCCAGGAGCAACTGTGGATTCGACGATTACAAGAGTTCCTCTACTCATGTGGGTCCCGATGCTTCTGGACGCGGCAACCAAAGCGTCTGTATTCGGGCTTTGGTCTGAACCGACAGGCGTCTGGACGTTGATGGTTACGATGTCGGCGTCCCCAACTCTCCGCTGGTCTCCGGTGACCTCGAGACGCCCCGTCTCGATCGATTCGGCGAGAAGTTCGGACAACCCCGGCTCTTCTCCGCCCTCGATTGGATTGATTCCACTGCGGATTCGCCCGAGCCGCTCCTCATCGACGTCTACCCCGATGACCCGAAAGCCGGCTCGGGCGAAGGTCAAGGCCACCGGAAGCCCGACGTAACCAAGACCGACGACACAGACCACGGCATCACGAGACGCGACCGCGCTCTGAAGCGCGACGAGATCAGACACTGACAGCTCCGATGCGGGCTGCCGCCTGAACCGAATCCACCAACTCAACCGCCCGGATACCGTCCTCACCGCCTACCAATGGGTCGGAGTCGTTCAGGACACAATCCACGAAATGGCCCAGCTCGAGGAGAAGTGGTTCGCCTCGATGTGACAGGTATGGGACTTCAACGATACCGCTTTGGCGGTATCCCGGACCGTCGCCTGGCTCGATTCGCCCCACCCGGTGGATTGTGATCGACTGGCGGACGAGGTCGACTCTGATGACCTCGTCACGCTGGGTGATGGTCAGTTGGCGCACCTTGTCCTGTCCGAGGCGGCTAGCCGTTACTGACGCGGTGAGTCCGCTTTCGAATCCGAGAATAGCCACCGTCAAATCATCTTTGCCATGGATGCTTTGTGTGAGGGCGGCCACATCTCTCACAGCCGACGGATCGATACTCGCCAAGAGGTCGAGATCGTGAATCATGAGGTCCAGAGTTACGCCATCGGCGATCCGACTCGTGAACGGGCTGATTCGTTGTGCATCGACGTGAACGGGATCCGTCACCAAATGTTCCAGCTCGAGCACGGCCGGGTTGAATCGCTCGGTGTGCCCGACCATCAGGACGCGGTCGGCACGCTTGGCGGCTTCGACCATTCGCCGGCCTTCCTCAACAGTGGACGCGATGGGTTTCTCGACGAGAACGTGGATACCCGATTCGAGTAGATCGCAGACGACCGACTCATGTAGATGTGTTGGCACGGCGACGATTGCAGCGTCGACTTGCTCGAGTATTTCCTCGTAATGAGTTACGTGTTGCGTTCCAACCTGTTCGGCGATGGCCCGCCCCTTGAGCACATCTGGCTCTACGATCACAGTCAACCGTGCGTCTCTGAGGCCCATGGCGAGTCGAGCATGGTTCGCTCCCATGACTCCTGCTCCTATTAGCCCGATGTCAAGCATCAAAGGCCTCCCGCGTGACTCGACCGATCCGTTCGATTTCGGAATCCGTCAGATCCGGGAAGACAGGGAGGGAAAGCACTTCGCGGGCCGCCTTCTCGGCGTTCGGTACGGGGCTGATCTCGACTCCAGGATGGGAGCGAAAGCAGTCGTAGTCGAACACCGCCCTCGGGTAGTACACCCCGGTGGCGATGTCCGCTGCCGCAAGACGCTCTCGCAGCCGGTCCCTGGTAATCGGCGCTTCTGACGTCACCCGTACGGTGTACTGGTGGTAAACGTGACCCGGATGATCTTCAGGCGTAGCGAGTCCCTGGACATCTTCCAGGAGAGCGGTCAGGCGCCGTGCATTCTTTCGTCGGGCGGCGATGAGATCGGGTAGGTCATCGAGCTGCGGGAGGGCAATCGCGGCCTGGATATCGGTCATACGTCTGTTGGTGCCGGCGACTGCGTATTGGTATTGGCCGGTCATTCCTTGATTCGACAAGACCCGCACTCGTTCGGCTTTTTCAACGTCATTTGTGGTGATGACTCCTCCCTCACCTGATGTAACGTTCTTTGTGGCGTAGAGCGAGAAGCAGCCGATTCCCCATGAACCCACAGGGACTCCGTCGGAGTCCGCACCGATCGCTTGGGCGGCGTCCTCGATGATCGTGGCCCCAGACTCGCTGGCCAAGGCGCTGATCGACGTCATGTCACAGGGGCGACCGTAAAGATGAACCGGAAGTACCACTCGTACGTCATCGTCCATGGCGGCAGCGACGAACTCGGGGTCGATGTTGAAGTCCTCCCCGATATCGACGAATCGCACCACGGCTCCGCTTCGTAGCGCTGCGTTCATGGTGGCCACGAACGTGAAGGGAGTGGTCAAGACTACGTCGCCGGGACGTATCACTGTCTCCATGGCGAGTTCGAGTGCGGCAGTGCCCGACGACACGGCCACGGCTTCTGCGCAGCCCGACACGTCGCGGAGGCGTCGCTCGAGCTCGGCCGTCATTTCGCCGCGAGCCAGTTGCCCTGATCTGAGCACTTCGAGGACCAGCTTTTCGGAGCGTTCGTCTATACGAGGGCGTGAGATGGGAATCATCGGTCGAGGATCTGTCCGCAGGTTGGGCACTCGGAGGATGGCCTCTCCAGTCCGTGACTGATGACCGAGCCACAGGTGCAAACCCAGCCAACATGTCTGGCTGGGTTCCCAGTTACGAGCCAGTGGTCCTCGACATTGCGTGTCACGACGGCCCCAGCACCGACGGTGGCAAATCGTCCAACGGTGATCCCACAGAGAATGGTGGAATTGGCGCCCAGGCTGGCTCCCTCGCGGATGCGCGTAGGCACGACTGTCCAATCATGAGAGCCGGCTCGGGGTATGCGATCGTTCGTGAAGACGACTGACGGGCCGACGAAGACATCACTCTCGAGCTCAACCCCGGCGTACACCGACACATTGTTCTGGATCCGGCACCGGTCGCCGATGATGGCGCCATTGTCCACATACACGTTCTTGCCAAGCATGCAGTCAGCACCCACACGGGCCCCGGACCTGACGTGGGTATGATGCCAGACGGTCGTGTCACGACCGATCTCGGCATCTGGTTCCACTATGGCCGTTTCGTGGAGTCGATAGTCGGGTGCAATAGGTTTGCGCATGAACAACCTGCGAGTGTAGGGGAGGCCGCTTTCCGGTCTTGGGAGACGCCCTCTGTTCAATGTCGGCCGTTGGCCCAGCCCAGTGAAGCGAGAATTGACCATTGACCACCTCAAGCCCTGTTCAGCGACTACCGATGACGAAAGACGATGACTGACGTTCGGACGACCCTCTCCGTCCTGATGCCCGTGTACAACGAGTCGCGCACGCTCCGCACCATCGTTGCCAAGGTGCTCGACGCGCCCGTTGACGTTGAGATCGAGCTGGTCTGCGTCGATGACTGCTCGAAAGACGACTCCCTGGCGATACTTAACGAGCTAGCGTCGGCAGACCGTCGCATCAGAGTCATCGCCCAGCCTGTGAACATGGGCAAGGGGAAGGCGATCCGCACTGCCATCGACAACATGACTGGCGATATAGCGATCATCCAGGACGCCGATCTCGAGTACGACCCCAACGAATATCGGTTGGTATTGGCTCCCCTCTTGGAGGGCAGGGCCGACGCCGTGTACGGATCACGCTTCGCTTCGAGCGAGCAGCGTCGGGTCCTCTTCTTCTGGCACTCCCTGGGTAACAAGCTGCT
>Ga0299913_10000606_pt1 | contig 23518 bp, 40 predicted proteins | sample RVTome_9_FD_201360 | JGI IMG/M metagenome (GOLD analysis project Ga0299913, IMG submission 201360) | Soil microbial communities from uranium-contaminated site in the Upper Colorado River Basin, Wyoming, United States - RVT155D38 (version 2) ... | reverse complement strand
AGAGACCGAACGACGGAGCGGTGAACGGGATAACGTCACGCCCGATCAGGAATCGTCCGCGGCTCATACCCGCTCACCTCCTCTCTGTACGTCGATCACTGACTAGGAACCGCAGGCGAACGTACGGGCGCCGATCTCGCCGGAACCGCACAGGTCGACAGTGACAACGCGGGACTCGTGGCCGGGCTTCAAGAGTGCGTAGCACTCTTCAGCCCATGCCGCGGTGTGGTCGTTCGTGGCGTTCAGCGTCGAGTCACGGGTGACACCGAGATCGAGTGACATGCCGTTGGCGCGAACGAACGTGCCTGGCGCGAAGACCATGTAGTCCATCGTCGCAGGCCAATCGGTCGCCGGAGTCGCCTGTCCCGGCTCGCCTTCGTCGCGAACCTGCCAGTCCCCAACGAACTGCACACGAGCGCCGCGCAGGTTGAACCAGTCGGCAATCATGCCGTCCGTGACGCCGAAGACTTCGATGCCGTCGCGATTCGACAGGTCATAGCGGATGACCGCGCGCGCCCAGCGGGGAAGTACGACTTCGAGCACCGCGTCAGCGCACATCGAGTACTTCTCGCGGTAGTCCCAGATGCTCAGTTCGATGGAAGCGAGCAGCGCGGACGTGGTCGCACCGATCAGACCGGTGTGGTCGACCTGCACTGATGCGGAGATGGCATCGCCAGAGCCGCCACCATTGAGCATGAGATCGATCAGGCGCGCGTTCGTGGTCTTCGCGCGGATCGCCATGACCAGGCGCAGCCAGTTCGCGATCAGCTCGGGGTATGCGTAGTCGATCAGGTTGCCCGCGGTGACACAGAAGCCGTCACAGTCGGCGCGACGGTCGACGAAGGTGGGGCATTCGACGCGAACACAGGGCTTGAAGACCGATGCCGAGTCCACAGCGTCGATGTCGTCCTGTTCGGTCCACGTCCAGACGATGTCCGGATTATCCGCGACGTCGCCGAAGCTCGGGCTCGTCGGGTACTGGACGCCACCGCGGTTGAGGCCGACCGTGGGGAGGTCGATCATGCCATCTTCGCAGACGATGTTGAAGAAGTCGTAAGAGATCTCCGAAGGCGCGCACCATCCGCCAGCAGCGGTCAGGATTTCGACGTCTGCCGCAGCGGTGAGGACTTCGTTCATCTGCTTCGGCGTTGCGTTGTTGTCGAGCGTGAACGTGAATTCACGCTGCAGCGATGCGACGGGATAGATGTTCGGGTTGCCGGTACGCGAGACCGGGAGCATCTTCGCGCGCGCGTGCATGGCCTTGGTGAGGTCGTAGATGTTCTCCACGCGCCCACCCTGCGTGAAGCCGGGAACGTCGGCAGAGGCGACGATGACCGCCTCTGAGCGCTCTTCATGGACTCCCGCGTCAGGCGCGTACTTGGCGATCTCGCCCAAGCGCAGACGCTTGTTCAGGTCACCATCGGGCTTCAGCCACGCGTCAGCGAACGGGCGTACCGCTGCGTTGACTGCGGTTGCGATCGATGCCGTCAGCACTTCGTTCGACGTGGCGGAGACAAGTTCTTTCGCCTCTTCCTGTGCGCCTTCGTCGGAACCGTCGCTGTCGTCGCCGTGCTCGCCGTCTTCAGACGCGTTGGCCTCTGCGCTTGCGGCCGGTCGGATGGAGTTCTTCAGCTCGGCGGCTTCCTTGTCGCGCGCTTCGCGTTCGCTGTTGCGCGTGTCAAGGGTGGTCTGTACCGCCTGCAGCTGTGTGCCGACCTTCTTCAGGTTGGCAAGCTGCTCTTCCGTGAGGCCCGTTCCGTCGCCGAATTCGGCATCGAACGTCTTATCCAGCTGGGCTTTCAGCGCGGACAGCTCGGCGTCGTTCAGCTCCGCCAGCCGAGCGTTCAGCTCTTCGGTGCCCTCTGGCAGGTCGAATCCCGCCTTGTTGTCCTTAGGCATGTCATCCCTCTATGTGTTTGGGTCGATACGCGGATTCTACATCGAATCATAGGATGATCCCCGTAAAATCCTTGGAATCGACGGTGTTATTTCTGTGTCGTGGTCGCGTTGACAGTCGGGACCGACTGCTTCGACGCGGAAGTTTTCACGCCTCCGCGCTGACGAGCGATTGCGGCTTGCTGTTCGGTGTTGAAGTAGTTGACAACACCTTTCTTCTTTCCGCAGTTGCACCCCATGTCATGCCCCCTTTCGGGTGGATCGGATTTCGTCTGCAAGCTGACGCACCTGTGTTGCCAGGTCACGCCCGACCGATGCGGCAATGCGATCCGCTACCGCCTTCGATCCGAAAACAGCTGATTCGGTGTGGTTGCGCTTCCCGAACCGCAGCGGCACACCGACATGTGCGAGCGCCCCCGCTTTGATGCCCATGCTCGAATACGATCGCTTCGGGAAGCCGGGAACCGGGACCAGGAGCGCAGCCGACAGCTCACGCTTGCCCGGTCGTTCGCGGTGTGGACCCCAATCCCCCGAGAGCTGACACGCCATCATTCGGCGTACCTGGTCGGCGGAGACGTCGGGCAGCACTGCTCCGGCGATCCACACGCCGCGCGAGTTCTCTCCGACACGGACGGTCGCGACGACTGAGCACGAGTTGTCATAGTGCTCTCGGCGAGCCGCGCCTTTGACGCGCGAGGACATCGGCGCGTGCCCGCAATCCATGGTGATCGGGCCGGTTGCGATGCGCTGGTAACTGCCACGCCCGTCGTCGGCGAGCGTGACGCGGTTCATCCAGATCCCGTAGTCGACGTTCCCCATGGGCACTTCAACACGCTTGTCCCGGAAGCCCCGGTGTGCCACATGCTTCGGTGCGAGGTACCCGAAGATCTGGCCGTCATCAGTCACCGTGATCGCACCGATATCGGGCTCGTCTTCCGGCTCCTCGAACCAGGAGACGGGCGGGAGGTCGGGAATCTCCATGACGAACGACGCTGCCGTGACCACATCCTCGTCAGGCACCATGGCCGCAGCGGGCTCGGCTAGCGGCGCGTCCAGGTACAGCCGCGCCTCAGTGAATGCGGGAACGTCCACTAGGTCGACTGCACGGATACGCGCACCTGCAGTGACAATCTCGCGCTCGAACATCATGCATGCGTCGTCGAACTCGTCCGAGTCAGCGTCGCAGCCTTCGGGGAACTGGTACTCCACCGACAGCCCCGGCCCGTCAGGGTCTTCATCGACAAGCACGGACACGCCCGCCAGCGTCCCCGGATTGTCGCGCGTCCCCATCTGCTGCGCCGCTTCCATGCCGCGCGGAGCGTGCAGGTCGATCACACCGTGTGCGAACAGCTGCCCGTTGTCGAGTCGTTCGATCGAGTCGAGCCGCCCCACGCGCGCGACGTTGTCAGCGCCCCCCGGTCCGTGTCCACGCTCGAACTGATAGCCGAGCGGGATCTCAAGCGACGCGGTCTCGCCGACCGGCGACCACGAGATAGAGCCGGTGTTGAACATCCGGCGATCCCCAGTCGAGCGGCCTTCGACTACAACCGGCCCCGACACGGCGATGTACCGGCCGTCAGCAGACGTCGACTCGCCTTCGGCTTCGGCAGCGCTCAGCGCAGCAATCTGCGCCTGCGCGTCTTCGCGCGTGGTGTGGCAGCCTTCAAGCTCGTTGTCTTCGTCTTTGACTACGGCGAATTCTCCCGCGTCGCAGCGAGAATCCCCTTCAACGATCGACCAGGGCATTACTTCATCCTCTTGATAAGCGGCGGCAACCATCGCGCCGAGCGGGACATACGTGTTCTCTCCGCCGAATGCGACACGAAGACGATCGAACGTAACAGCGCCGGTTCGCTCCACCACTTGGTCGAACAGTTCGGATCCCGTGGTGTAGGCAAGACAGACATGCGGAATCCACGGGGTGTGATTCTCCACCACGGCAGGGATTTCCAAGTTCGCTTGCATCTTGTCGAGCTGCGTCCACACATCGGTGTGGACCCCTTCGAGCGCGTCTCCACCGACACCGAGCACCCAGCACGGATCGTCGCCACCAGGGTTCCAATGGTTGACCCCGAACGCATCGCCTTCGACAGCGCCGCTCGGTAGATCGAATTCGAGGCTTGACAGCCCGGCGATCAACGCTTGCTGCTGTTCCGGTGTCCAGTCGGCGGCTTCGCCGAGATAGGCGAGCGTCAAGTGCAGCTCTGCCGCATCCTCATACCCGTCGATAGCCAGCCGCTGCGCGTCCGCTTCGCTCGGCGCCAGCGCGATCATCGCTCCGGTGTGCTCGCCGTCATCGCTGGCCGCGGTCAGCGTGATCGTTGCGCCCATACGCTCTGGCTCCAGCGCGTCAACGTCGATGACCGTGATCGACGTGCAGCGGCAGTTGATCACCTCACCGGATGGCCCTGAAGGGTCGCCAGGGAACGCCAACGAGGCACCCCCGACTCTGAACGGATCATTGAGCCCTACCGTTTGGCCGTCCGCGGTGTGGTGTGTCGGACGCGTCCGCTCGTCGTTGGCCGCCTGCCAGCGCTTGCGGATCGCTCCGACCACACCGAAGGCAGCGTCAACCCGCTGCACTGTCTGCATGCTGACCGCATTGCGCGCGCCGTGGCTCTCGGTTCGAGCGATCACGCGCGCACGTGGAGCCGTCACCCCGGCTGCTTCCTGCACGCGGGCAGCGATCTTCGGAATCGACTCACCTGCGTCGAGCCCTTCGGCGATGGCGGTTCGCGCGTTGAACCACAGCTCATTCCCGATGCCAACGAGCCGGTTCTCAGCCTGCTGGAGATACCGCTGCGTGTCGAGTGGTTCATCCAGGAACGGCAGATCGAAGTCAAGAGCGTTCACCAGCGCAGTAGCGGTCTCCCGTCCCGCTTCCGCCATGGAGTTGTTCAGGAACGGCAAGAGCACGGCTGCGACGTAGGCGCCCCACAAGGCGTTGATCCGGTCGACGTCGGCAGGCGTGACCTCTTCAATATCGTCACGTGTCAGCCCCGCTTCGGCCAACGCCTGGTCAATGACCTGATCGAGCCCTTGCTCCACCAGATCAGCGAACGCTTCGGTAGCGGCTTCGATCTCAGCAAGCGAGAGCGGTTCGAGTTCAGCCACGGGCGCTCATCTCCAAGATCTGAGCGGCAACGTCGCTGACGTCGGTCTGCGGCTCTGTCGGATCAGCCGTAACCGTCTCGATTTCGGCAGCGTCTTCGGTCGCAACGACTTCGGTCGTGGTGCTGCGCAGGCGCAGCAGCTCTACGAGGCGGTCAAGTTCGACTTGGTCCGGCTGGTCGGACTCGGAGAACCCGAGTTCACGCAGCAGCGCCACGCCGGTCATCTCCAGGCGGTCATATGCCTGGAGCGCCTGGTCTGAACGGTCCGGGCGCATGACGATCTCAGAGGGGTCATACCAGATGACCGGGCGCCCGCCCGCGGGCCCGCGCAGTTCGCGGCCTTCGGCGAGTAGCGTCGGGTACAGGAATCCTTCCGTGAAGGCGTGGCAGATCATCTCCGTGTCCGGCGCGATGTGCACTTTGATGCCGGATTCTTCGATCTGAGCCGCGCCCCAATGGTTGAGTTCCCCGAGTCCCGTCAGCTGCTCGGCGGGAATGTCGAGCGCTGTTGCCAAGCGCGTCACCGCCGCGTTCCGCTGGTCGAGCATCCGTTCAGAGAACGGGTTGGACAGGTCAACGACTTCAATCAGGTCTTTCACCTTGATGTCGGAATCGCCCAGGTCAGCACCGATCGGAATCTTGATCGTCGCTTCAGCGCTGGTCGGATCTTTGATGCCTTTCGCACCGACATCAACGAGAACTTGCGCGAACGGGTCGACCGATTCAGCGCTGACCGGTGTGGGCAGCGCGGGGAAGCTGAGCTTGCCGCGGTCGTAGATGATGACGCCGTTCGCGGCCATGCGCGAGATCGTCTCGGCGATGATGCGCCGGTTGATGAGGTCGAGTTCTTTCATCGCCCCGAGCGCGTACGCCGCGCGCGACGTCGCGCGCCATCCCCAACGAGGGTGCGGGCGCCAGAAGCGGACGACCAGCGAGTCTTCAGGAAGCTCTTCCCACGCGCGGGTGTTCTCGCCGACTTTGATCTGATACGCGCCTTGGCGAATACGCAGCTCGTCGGCACTGTAAACCTTCCAGGTGCGGTCCCCAAAGGGGTCTTCGACACCGCACAGCCAGCCTTCGCCGGGCACGTTCAGATGGATCGCGGTCTCAGCGAGGATCTGCGACTGTCCACCGATGCCCCCCGCGAACTCGGCGACAAGTTCGGCGATCGGACCTTCAGTGATCGGGATCGGTTCATCCCCTCCAGGGATGAACTCCGCAGCGATCAGCCGGACGCGGCTGATCGCGTTCGCCTTCCAGTTGACGGCAGCGGAGAACTCCTCTAGCCGTTGGTAGTAGTCCCACAACTGATCTTGCTCGGAGGTGTACTCGGGATCGTGCATCCGGCGTGGGGGGATGACGGCAGCCGACGCCGTCAGGCTGTTGAACGCCGGAAGCCCCATGGAATCCCCTAGTCGTCGTCTACCATCCCGATCAATCCGATAGCGGTTGACGATGCCAACCATACAAGTACCGGGTAATCAAGTCCGTACGCCAACGATACTAGCAGTGTTGCCGCGCCTGAAACCCAGAATCCAAGGCACCACGCACACGAGAGCAGATAGGCGATCCTCGAATTGAAGGTGTCCGACTCGATCGCATCGAACTCTTCGGGTGAACCCGGCCGGGTGTGCCTGCGAATCCATCTGACTTCAAGCCATTCGCGGAGCCGATCGAAGACCGGCGCTGCAATCGCGTCTTTCGCGACGAAGCGGGTTACGCGGTAGCTCGCCAGCGCCAGCAGTACAAGCAACACCCAATCAGGCATCGGCGTCGTCATCCTTCGGGGCCTTGCGCGGCCAAGTCTTGATCGTCGTCAACACGAGCGCACCGAACGGGATGGACGCTCCCAGGAGCGCTTCCCACAGCGCGATCTCTTTGGCTTCGGCACCGACGTAGAACGCGAACAGCGCCAGTACCGCCAAGCCGAAGCCGTAAATGGTTGCCCGTGGTCCGCTCATTCCTCGCACCTCATCTCTTGCACGTCTTTCTGTACGTTGTTGACCTGGCCTTGCAGGCTTGTCATGTGCGCGGCCAGCTCGTTCAACTTCTCGTCAGCCTTGATCTGGTGTTCGTCGATCCTGTCAAGCCGTTCCACCAGTCCGGGGCGCTCTTCCGGGTCACCGCTGTAGCGGGCCGGGCGTCCAACAACCACATCGCCCACAGCGATCCACCTCCGTAGCGGTGTCCAGAGTTTCCCGAGAATGCCCGCACCTGCGAGGAGCGTGGTAGCGACTGCGATAGCCGCCCACGTCTCCGCACTGAAATCCGGCGCGTTCATTCGCCCAGCAGGTCCGTCCAGGTGTAGCGTCCTACAACGCCATCACCTTTGCCGCTGCGGACAGAGTTCTTGGTGTTGTGGTCCTGCTGGAACCGGCGAACCGCGCGCGTCGTCTTCGGCCCGAACTGGTCATCAATCGCCGAATCCTTGTACCCGGCTGCCACCAGCAGCCCTTGCACACGCCCGACGTCGTCGCCGCGCGCGCCTTCACGGAGCGTGGGAAGTGCCATGATCAGATCCTTTGTCCAGTCGGTTGCGGGCTTAGCAGGTGTGGGCTTGGGTTTCGGGGCGGTCGTGCCTTCGAAGAACGGCCGGAAGTATCCGACCTTGTCGCGGTGCTCAGAATCGCGGTACCACGACCAGTGCCCGTGTGTCTCGTGCGGGTCGCCTTCGGCGCGCTTAGTGACATCCCCGTCATAGAAGTCCCAGCGGTAGGCGCGGCCATCCGCGGCAGGGCCGATCACCTCGCGCAGATCCGGCATGCGACCGGCGCGGGCTTCGGCCACGGTGAAGGCCACCAGCTCGACGAGCCGGGTGAAGTTGCCGATGTCGTTGGCGCTGGCCGCGTTCGAGAGCCCCGCGCGGTCGCGCGGCGTCTCGGCGGAGTAGTCGCCAGGCTTCAGGCGATCCTTGCCCAAGTGGTAGCCGTAGGTGTGGTTCTTGTCCCCGATGATCCCGAGCGATACCGCGCGAAGCCCGGTGTGCAGCTGCACGTACTCGCGCAGCTCCAGCAAGCTGTTCGGTGCGTAACTCATCATCCGAATGTAGCATGATGGTTTCGTACCGTAGTGCAAAAACGCACAGTGAAGCCCCGGACTTTCGGGCAGTCCGGGGCTGAAAACGGATGAGACTACGCGGCTCGAACGTACCGCCCGGCCGCACGCAGCGCGTCATTCGCGATGCGTGAGGCGAGGCCTTTCGCGACCGACAACGCGCCGGGAACCGCGGCGAAGGTGCCGTAGGCCACTCGGGTGAGGTCGGGGCGGTTGGCAATGAGGATGTTCGCTGACCAGTACAGACGCCCCGCCAGTTCGTACACTTCGACGTACACGCGGCCGCGCTCGTCTTCGGCGATGCGCTTGCGCCAGACCTTGCGCTCTTCGCCGGTCCAGTCGTTGCGGTAAGTGTGCTCGTACCAGTTCATCATCTCGTCCTCTCGTCGTTGGTCCCTCAACTCTATCGCCCAGGCACCAGCGTCGCACTAGAGGAATCATACAAAAGATTTCCCCAAATCTTGTAAGATCGAGGCTCGCCAGCACACAGGAGCGATTATATAATTGGGGGACCGGCGAGCGCCGGAGACGACAACGACGAAGGACACATCATGACCGCTGTGCAGCTGCTCAACACCGCCACCGTTCGACGCAACATCGCCCGTCACCAGGCCGACACGACGGTCATGCAGTGGTGGGAGCGCCAGATGCGCTACCTGGCCGCCCGCTTGAACACCCGCGTGATCGAGGTTCCGGGGCGTCCCGGGGTCTTCGTTCCTGAGATCTTCGTGTCGCTGTACTAGACTGTGCGAGACAGCGGTACACGAGCCCGGACCACCAGGTCCGGGCTCATCTGCGTTCGAGGCTCGTCGGCAGCGTGACCGGCAGACCTGGAATGACCGGCCCTCCGTAGATCGATGCGGCCGGAGTACGGGTGCCGTTCATCAAGTCGGCAGCGGCGAACGTCGACCGGGAGTCGGACACGGGCGGAATCCACAAACCGTCGAAGAACGCGAGTAGAATCGCATCTGCGATGTCAGGGCTGCGCCCAAGCCGTTCTTTCACGTCAGCCTTGGGCTCAATGAGGATCTGCCCGTTCTTCTCCACATACCGCGGCATCGTCAACTCAGCGATAGCGTCATCATCCAAGGCTGCTAGCGACCACGCGCCGTCACGGGACAGCTCGCGTCCGTGCCACCAGGCTTCGGCACGGATGTTGTAGAACCGCTTCGGAAAGTTCGAGCGGTTCGAGAACTTGACGCCTTCGATCGCTACCCCGTCGTCGCGAAGCAGCTTGCGCAGATGCCCGGCAAGGCCCCAACCGACGCCGATCGTGTCGACGTTGACACGCGTCAGGCGCCAGCGCCGGATGGTTCCAGCGAGCCGTTCGGCAGCCTCTTCAGGATCACGCTCCTGGAACGTCTCTATGCGGCCTACCGCGTCGTTGACACGCTCCACTAGGACGGTCCGGTCTTCACCGCCTCCGACGTCCAGGCCACCGATGCGGATCGGATCGGGATCGTAGGCGGGTTCGAGGTAGCGGCATTCCGCAGCGTGCCGCTCGGAGATGACGCGCCACGGGTCATCGGCGCCGGTCGGGAACTGTCCGAGCACTTTCGCCTGATAGAGCGCGCTCTCTTCGCCCCAGCCGCGCTTGCGGTCAGCGGCCCACACCGGCGAGATCAGGTAATCCAGCAGCTCTTCGGGGACTTGCTCACCGGTTACCGCAGGGGTGTGCATGATGCCGATGTGCACCACGTTGTACGGGCTGTCACTCTTGCAGGCGGTCGCCAGCGGTGAGTGCGGAAGGTCGGGGTTGCCGATCGCGAGGATGCGGGAATGCTCGTTAGAGGCGATCGACTCCGCGGCTTCCCAGATCTTCGGGTGGACGCCGGATGCCTCGTCCAGGATCACGAGCACGTAACGGGAGTGCACACCCTGGAAGGCCGCTTCGTTGTCTTTCGACGTGGTGCGCCCGTACGCTACGAGTTCTTCGCCACCCGCTGTGTTCGGGATGTACCACTCTGTCAAATTCATGCGCCCGAATAGATTCGCTTTGCCGTGCAACCGGCCGATCTCGCGCCACAGGAGTGCCTTCACCTGCGGGGCGGTCGGTGCCGTCGTGACGACGAACGCCTCTCCCGGCTTGTGCGATGCGATCCACCACGCAGCCGTCACGGCTGCAGTGAACGTCTTGCCGACGTTGTGACAGCTGTGCACCGCGGTGCGCGGGTTGTCGCGTACCGATTCGATCACTTCGCGCTGCTTCGACCACAAGAACACGTCGGCTTCAGCACTCGCCCAACGCACCGGATCAGCGCTGTAGTCGATGCTGGCGCGTTCGGCATCATCGAGTGCAGCGATGATCTCGGAGGCGAGATCAGGTGTGTCAGGCGAGAGCATGTGCCCATTGTCGCACGACAAGCAGCCGCCCGAAGGCGGCTGCTCACGCTTCGACGTCTAAGACCTCATGTGCCGTCGCGCGTACACCTTCCGCTTGACGCTCGGCTTGCGCTGGTGCGCGTCATGCCATGCCTTCACCTCCTCGTACAGGAAGACGTACCGGGCACGTCGCCCCATGGTCTGCCGCCACTCGGGGGTTGATTCGATGCGCAGCCGAAGCAACGCCGGGTTGGCCCCTCTGTGGTTGATGTTCAGCATGTGCAGAACGTATTCGCGTGAGTACCCGAAGTAGTCGGCGATGTCGGTGGCGTCCAAGAGATCGCCGTCTTCGTAGACGATCGTCATGTACATGTCGTGTCCTCTTTCGTCGTTGCGGCTGCTAGAAGGTCTTAGCCGCGTGCACCCGCGGCGGCTGCTGCGTGTCGCCGACGCGACGCGCCAAGGTGTTGGTGATGGACAGGCGCCGAGCCGCGGGGGCAGGCACGATCTCAGGCATGATCAGCGCGTTGTCAAGCCACGCGTAGTCCACGCCATCGTACGAGTCGAAGACGGCTTCCTGGCTCTTCGGCGCGCGCCAGCCTAGGAAGATGCCTGTAACGACGCCAGCTCCCACAAGGGCCAGCGGCCCGAATACCAACAGAATCAACATTTCAGTACTCCATCAAGTAAGTGGCGATGGCGATCAACGACAACGCTGAGGCCATCATGACGGCACCGACAACGAGCAGCACCGGACCGAGATAGCGCCACATTACGACTTCACAGCCTCCGTCTTGGGTTCGGACTCAGGACCGAAGAAGTCGTCTGCCGTCTCCTGACGCCGAGCGTCCGCGGCGTTGATCATCTCCAAGGCCAGCGATTCCAGTTCTGGCAGCGCCGCGCGGATGCGCTGCGCAGCCACGAGCACCGCCTGAGCAGTGTCGGCGCGCTGCGCCATGATGTTGACGCCATCGCTGATGATCGTCAACGCGCCGATGTCGCTTTCTTCCTTGTACTCCTGCAGCTGCGGTACCAGTTTGACGATGGTCGCGGCGGCTGACTGCATGGTGGCAGCCTGGTCGATCAAGGTGGGTTCAGTGAACATTGTCTACTCTCCTAGAGGAATATGAGGGCTCCGCCGATGTACACGGCTGCGATGATGACCGCCAGCGCCAACGAGAAGGCCACACCGGCGACGATCTCTCGCGCCACGTCGGCAGCGGTCAGACGCGCCCGGTCGCGGTGCGCGCGGCTCTGGTACATGGCTGTGGAGCCATAGCGCCGTAGGCGTTTGGGGCGCCTGGTGATGGTCATGGTGGTCATTGTTTCACCTTCGGGGTGTAGGGCACCGCCGAAGCGGTGCCCGAACCGGCTAGAACTGCTTGACGGTTTCGATGGCGTTCAGGTACACCCCGAGCTTGACCGCCCACGCCTTGACCGCCTTAGCGGCGGTTCTGGCACGAATGGTCATGCCCGAGTCGGACACGAGCACGAACCGCCCGCGCTGGCGGGAGATGGAAGCAACGTTGATGGCACTGGTGTCCAGGTTGACGTATGCCGAGCCGGGAGCGTCACGAGTGATCATGGCCCTCACAGTGCGCCCGACGTCATCGGACTTCCGCGACTCGCGCACCTGCTCGGCGAAGCGCTCCTGAGCGCCGTCGTCAATCTCGTCGACGGAGAACCGCAGTGCGACGAAAGAAGCGATCTCGGGATCGCTCAGCGCCTCCACGAGTTCGGCTTTCTTCATGGTGGAGCGGCCGGAGACGCCGAACGAGGCGGCAATCTTGCGAAGCTCGGAAACGGTCAGCTGGTTGAGGTTCTGGTTGAGGTTCATCGTCTCGCCTTTCGTCTGTTCGTCGTTGATGAGACCAATATACATCATAGTTCAGGGACCCCGCAAGGGGGTCCCCGGTTTTCTGTTTTCGCAGGTCAAGCGCCGATTCCACGCGGCTGATGCGCCACGCAGCGCCGAACCTGCTGTGCGGCAGGCCGGTAGCAGCCGCTCACGCGGCAGACCCCGTACTCGTCGCACAGCGTCTCGTACTCGTCCCGACGTACCGCGGCGGTATCGGCGAGCACCGCGGCCAGATCGGAGCCTTCCGGCTCGCCTTCGGCGATCTGGCGTGCCTCGCGCCAGTCAGCTTGTGCGCGGGCGATGCGCGCCTTCTTCCCTACCTTCGGTGCGGGTTTCGGCGCCGCAGCCTTGCGCGGCGTTGGTGTCTTGTGTCGCGAGCCCATGTCATCCTTTCGTCGCAGCCGTCGTTCACGCCAGCCTACCAGGATCGGTATCGATGCAGGTCAGACCCTGAGTTGCGGCGCCGGGAAGCATGGTGTATATTGTAATCATGCGTCGCTGAAGCGAAGCGTTCGGATACTTCAGGTTCGAATCCTAAACACAGCTGCCTTCGGGCTCGCCGTGATTGGCAAATGACCGGATGCGTCTGGATCTCAGCGACACAGCTTCTGTTCGAAGCGAAGTCAAGCGGTTACTTCCACTACCAATTTCAGTGGACGCGGTAAGCACCTGACTGCACTCGGGGAGTAGCTTCCGGTAACGTCCGTTTCCGCTGGCGATGTGATCTCGAACAGCTACAGACTCGGCGTCTCGAAGCGAAAGCTTCGGATACTTCACATTTGGGATGCGATCCGTTCCCGAAGCTGTCCTGATCTCGGGGCGCCACAAGATTTTGCATCTCCCGATGCGAAGCGCGCGGCTACTTCATCATCTTTTGCAAAGATGTGGCTTGAAAACCACAACCGCGCGCACATCGATCACGGGAGGTCTACAACTCCAGAGCAGCGCGCGAAGCGCAGGTTACGGATACTTCGCCTTTTAAGCGGGTTGTCGCGGGTTCGAATCCCGCCCCGGACTTCGGTCCGGGTAGCTCAGCGGCAGAGCACCTAACGTTCCCGTTACCGCCTTGACCTCGCGCGCTGCTCTTCGAGTGTGGTCCTCCCACAAGAAGAGAGGACATCAGACAATGACGCGTTTCAACAAGCCGGTCCGCACCGGCCGTACCTCGCCGATCACGTCCAACCCTGAGGCAGGGCTGTCGACGTTCGAAGGCGCACAGGGCCACAAGCGTGATGCGAAAGGCGAACTCTTCGTGCTCGCCGCTGGCCGCTTCTTCGGGGAGAAAACCTTTTACGAGACCCCCGACGCGGGCGCTCAGCGCTTCATCTCGCTGATCGGCGAGACCACGCAGGCAGACGCGCCGTGGACGGCGCGGTTCCTGCAGTGGCTGCGCTCCGAAGCCAACATCCGTACCGCGGCAGTCGTCGGGGCTGTCGAGTACGTGCGCGCCGCGAAGGCGATGTCGGACAACGATTGGTACTCGCAGTTCAACAAGCTGAACCACGCGGAGCGCTCGGCCATGCAGTCGCGTTCCGTGGTGCGTTCGGTGCTTCAGCGCGCCGACGAGCCCGGCGAAATGCTCGCCTACTTCATCTCGCGCTACGGACGCAGCGTGCCGATCGCGATCAAGCGCGGCATCGCTGACGCGATCGTCGGACACGGCACTGACCGGAAGGCACTGTACTCGGAATACTCACTGCTCAAGTACGACACACCTTCGCACGGCTTCCGCTTCGGCGACGTGATCGAGCTGGTGCACCCCACGGGTGAGCACCCCGACGTGAAAGGAACCGCGCTCGGCGCGCTGCTGGGGTACGCCATCGACCGACGTCACGGACGCGACACCGACCCTGGTGAACTGGGACTCGGCATGATCCGACGCAATGCTGCGCTACGGAGCGTTGCCTACACCGATCCTCGATTCCTGCTCGACACCGAAGGGCTGAAAGAAGCCGGACTCACCTGGGAAGACGCGCTCTCACTCGCTGGTCCGGGAGTGGACAAGGCGAAGCTGTGGGAAGCGCTGATCGACGCTGACGCGCTCGGCTACATGGCGTTGATCCGCAACCTGCGGAACTTCGACGAAGCCGGAATCTCAGTCCCGCACGCGCGCCGAGTGGTCGACATGATCGCCGATCCCGCTCGGGTGAAGCGCTCGCGTCAGCTGCCGTTCCGGTTCTTGTCGGCCTACCACGCCGCGCCTTCGGACCGGTACAAGCAGGCGTTGAACGATGCCTTGGACGTCTCGGTCCAGAACATCCCCGAGCTGCCCGGACGCACCCTGGTGCTGGTCGACACGTCCGGTTCCATGTCGTGGTCGAACCTCTCGGACCGCTCGTCGGTCCGCCTGGTCGATGCCGCGGCGCTGTTCGGTGTGGCGCTGGCGCAGCGTTGCAAGGAGGTCGAGCTGATCGGCTTCGCAACCGGTCAATTCCGGTACGAGCTGACGAAGGGCGCTTCGGTGCTGCGTGAAGTCGAAGGCTTCGCGCGCAACGTCGGCAAAGTCGGTTCGGGTACGCAGATCGCTGCCGCGATCGGGAACACCTACGCCGGACACGATCGCGTCGTCGTCTTCACGGACATGCAGACGATGGGGAGCACGCGTTACGGCTACCGCAACGGCGACGTCTCGGGTTCGGTTCCGGCGAACATCCCGCTGTATGCGTGGAACCTCGCCGGTTACGAAGCGTCGATGATGCCGACCGGGTCGGGCAACCGGCACGAGTTCGGCGGATTCTCCGACTCGGCGTTCAGCATCATGCAGACGCTCGAAGCCGGGGCGTCCGGGAGCTGGCCGTTCTAGCCTGCTAGACTGGCAGCAGTCTCCCAAGGCTATGCAAGGGGTCGACCCTTCGGGGTCGGCCCCGACAACATGACGAAAGGAAGAGCAATGACCATTGAGCACATCGTCAAGCTATGGACCGAATTGCTTACGGATGGTGACCAGAAGCACACGTTCGAGTGCGATGCCGAAGGCTGCGGTTGGGCGATCCGCACCGACGAAGCAACCCACGCCGGAGCGCAGGTCGCAGCCCTGCAGCACCAAGAGCTGATGCAGCTTCGCGAAGACAAGACCGAGCTGATCGAAGCGCTGAACAAGGCTGACGCCAAGTACGAAGACTGTTCGTCTAAGCTCTCTGGGCTGCGCCGCGCCTACGATCACGCCTGTGCGCAGCGCGACAAGTACCAGCGGCGTACCACCGAGTGGCGCAGCGCTGCGCTGAACAACCGATTCCGGCAAGACGTCGACTGGCTGATCAGTGAAGTGGGCTGGCCCCACGTGCAGGAATGCGACCACGACGAAGGCGAGTGCTACGTCTGCGACGGCGTGAAAGAGATCAAAGAGCGCATGAAGGTGATCGACGATGACAGCTGAGCGCGTCAATATCCGCATGGATTCCTCCTCGTGGAACCAGATTTGCCGGGACCTCGAAAAGTTCTACGGCATCGACGTCGAAGAAACTGAGATCTGGGAATCCGTCGAGATACAGCGTGGTGATGGGGCCTGGTACTCACCAGCCGAAGCATGGGGAAACGACGATGACGATGCTTGAGTGCCCGTTCTGCGAGATCATCATGGGCATCGCTCGTGCTGAAACCGTGCTCTGGGACAATGACAACGATGTTGTGTTCTTCCGGCCGCTCAACCCCGTGGCGCCTGGGCACCTCCTCGCAGTGCCTTACCGGCATGTAACCGATTTCGCCGAGTCGCCCGACGTCACCGAATCGGTCATGCGGGCCTGTGCCGAATTCGTGCGACCAGGAGACTGGAACCTCATCACCTCGAAAGGCCGATCAGCCACGCAAACCATTTTCCACCTCCATGTACACCTCATCCCGCGCAGCGCCGGAGACGGCTTGACGCTTCCGTGGACAGGACAGGAAACCACCGATGACGCAACGTGAACAGCGCCGGATCGATTCGAAGCCTGCGGACGGCAACCCGATTGAACGCGAAGTGATCCGCGATGTTGCCAACCCTTACGCGAAAGGCAACACGCATCCGAGGAGGGACGAGACGACATGACCGGCGAGGAGGAGAACAACGATGCATCGTAAGATTCGACGATTCCTCGTTGACCGCGCCCGCGAGTTGATCATGATGGAAGACGGGGAGCATATCTACCTGTCGACCAGTTGCCTCCATGACGAGCACAGGCATTGCCGCTCGGCGGTCAACGTCGAAGGTGGCCCGAAAGAGCCGGGAACCTGCAAGTTCTGTCCGGCACGGTGCATCTGTCAGTGCCACGAGAAGGGGGACGACGATGACGAAGCCGCATCCGCTGGGTGAGCACACGGTCTATCTCGGCGAGACGCATGACCTTCCGCTGTCGCACCAAGGTGGGGAGTGCCCGACCGGCGAATGCCATAGATACGGCTCTCACTGCGGGCGCTGCGGCGGCTGCTCAGGCTACCGAGGGCACTACTGGGGTTGGTGCAGCGTGACCAAAGACCACAGCGAATTTCACTTCTGCTGTCCCGACGATTGTGAGCTGGTGAACGACGATGCGTGATCGTTGCGTTGAAGGTACCTGCAATTGCAAACCGCGCGAGCCGCGGCCGCGGGAACAGCCACCGAAGCCGATCATTCCTGCACCGAAACGAAAGGATCAAGACAATGACAACTGACACGACGACCGCCACGCCCGACCGCGAACCTGAGCCGGATGGAGACGCCAGCACCGGAGCGGAATCGATCCCCTCCGATGCCGAGATCGTGGCGCGCTTCATGGAGGAGCAAGAGCACTACGCGGGCGCGCTCAAGGCGATCGACGCAGACAACGACGCCGAGTACTGGCGCCTGACCGGCAACCTGGAAGCCCGCCACGCGCTGCAGACGCGTCTTGAGACGGCCCGACAGGCGCGCATCGACGCCTTCCGCGAAGCGGTCGACAAGGTAGGGGAAGCGTTCCGGGACTTCGGGAGCGCGCTCCGCGAAAAGCTCATGGGGCTGGTCGACCCGCCGAAGGACGACGACGACCCCGACCAGTCCGGGGACATGGACGGGCGCTAAACTGGAGACCGCATCATCTACGGGAGCCGCCTCTCCTCCGTGAGGCGGCTTTCGTTTCGGGGTGTGGTGTTACCGTGAACCATACAAACAATCTCGCGATTATTTGTATCATAGTTACTGGACAGCGCCCCCGAACCGCGATAGGCTTCAGGGACAAGCACGACGACGACGACGAGACGACAGGATGAAACGATGAAGCTCGAAGACGCCGAAAACCTCGCGCTCACACTCATGGAAGACAACGGGGTCGGAACCTGGTCGTTCCGCTTCGACAACGCGAAGCGCCGTTGCGGCGCGTGCTTCTACCAGCGCCGCACGATCACGCTGTCGCGGCACTTCGTCACGATGAACGACGAGGCGGAGGTGCGCGACACCGTGCTGCACGAGATCGCGCACGCGTTCGCCGGATCGCGCGCCGGGCACGGCACGCACTGGCAGATGTGGGCGATCCGGCTCGGCGCGCGGCCGGAGCGATGCGGTGTCGACGTGGTGATGCCTGAAGGCGGCATCGAAGGCGTGTGCGATCCAGACTGCACGGCCCGCCACGTCCGACACCGGATGCCTCCGAAGCGTCTGATCGACGCGTATCAGTGCAACCGATGCCGCATGACGATCACATGGGTGATCGTGAAGTAAACGCAGCGTGATTCGGGCACGTTGGGGCGCGCATCCGGCGCCTGGTAGACTGGCGCCAACGATCGACAATCGACGACAGATGATGAAAGGACGAAAGTCATGAAGAAGAATGAGATCGAAGCCGGAGCGGTGCTCGGGTATCAGCGACGCGCTGGCTGGCATCCGGTTCCCGCCATGGTGCTGGACGCGGGCCAGCTGTGGACGGAGGAATACAGCCGGTACAACAACACGTACACCTACACGCCGAGCCCGGCCGCGTCGCGCCCCCAATGGGGCAAACGCTTCATCAGCGGCTTCCGCGATTCAACCGGCTACCTCGCAGTCATCTCGTACCACGTCGAATATGACGAGACCGGGCAGCGCGAGGCGATCGCCGAGATGCGTACGCTCACGGGACGCCTGGAAGGATCGGAGCTGACGAATGCGAGTGTCGCCGAACTGGACAGGCAGATGCCGGACGGCTTGACGCTGACCGTCGTCAACAACCGCCACCTCGTCGGAGCGTGGGATGACGCCGTTACCGCTCGGAAGGCCGAAGACGAGCGGAAGCGCCGGGAGAACGAGGCGCGCAGGCGCCTGGGGGAATGGCGCCGGGATGCGTTTGCGGCACTCGACGAGGCCGCGTGCGCACATGCGCAGGCGGGGACAGCTGCGATCGTGCTCCGGCATGAAGGCGAAGGCCGCGTGTCGATGACGTACGAGACGCTGGCGCGCATCGTCGGAACCGAGCTGCCGCCGCGTCCGACCGACAACGAAGAGGGGTAGCAGGGATGCGAGCATGGATCATGAACCAAGACCCGACGAACGGGCAGAAGCCGAAACCGTCCGGGGGCAAGTGAGAGGCAGGAAGCCAGGATGAACGTACAAGGCCAATGCGCCTACTGCAACGGTGACCACGCCGCGGATGCGTGCCCGAACGGGAAAGGGGTTCGCTGATGCCGCTGTGGCACAACCGCAGGCCGGTCGAAACCGAGCCGGAAGCCTCCCTTGACCGCAAAGGCAGGCGGGACGCGCGTCGAGACATCCCCGCCGCCTCGTGGCTCCGTTACGAGGCCACCTACCGAGCGGACCTCGCCCGTATCGCCGACCGCTGACCGCGCGGGCCCCCGATCCCCAGGCAAGAGGGTCGGTGGCCGGTGCTATGCTGGTGGGGCAGCGGAGAAGACGACCGACGAAAGGAAGAAGGATGAGCCGCAGGGACAAGAGCCGCAAAGGCGTCTTCGGGAAAGTGCTGAAAGGCATCCGCTCGAATGTCGAGCTGACACCGGCCCAGCAGGCCGCGGAGGAGAAGCGCGCGAAGCAGCTGGAGAAGGATCGGAAAGCGATTGCCGAGAGTGCTCGGCGCGCCCGGCTCGACCGGGCGAATCGTGAACTCGAACAGCGGAACGTGGCTGAGATGAAGCGCCGGTACGAGGAAGAGAAGCGGCGCCAGGAAGGACGCTGACGCGGGCAGGCAGGGGGAGCCCCGGCCTTTGCGGGTCGGGGCTTTTATGTTAAAGTTGCAGGACACAGACGAAAGGACGACACGATGGCTTTCAAGTACGAGTGCAGCAACAGCGAGAACGCGGCTGCCGGGGCTCGCGGGTTCCACAAGAAAGGGAACGGCAAGCCACGCGCTAAGCGGTGTTCGTACTGCGGCAGCACGTTCTACGTCGAAGAAGGCCAGTGGGGCGTGTTCGTGTGGGACGGACGCGGTGACTACCGGCGCGACGACGCCGTGAAACTCTTCGAGTCCCCGAAGAAGGCCGAAGAGCTGGTGTACTCCGAAACCGGGGTAGAAAACAACTACTGCGTGCGCTGGGTCTACAGCGCGCACGTGTGACGAAAGGACGACATGATGAAGACTTCCCACCCCATCACAGACGCACGCGGCAAGACCGTGCACCTCTCGGCACTCGGCTTCAAGCCGCTGTGCAAGCCGGGAACGAAGATCGTGTTCCACGCGACGCTGATCGGCGTCAACGGGACGAAGCTCTGCCCGGTGTGCGCCGAGCGCGACATGCGAGCGCAGTTCGACGCGGCCGGACTCAGCGGCGGACCGATCGAAGAGAACGGAGAGCGATGATGCGCATCGTGACGGCCATGCGTCACCAGAGTTGTAGCCGGTGCTCCGAGCTGCAAACACAACTACTGCTTGTCGCCCGCGAGAGCGGCCTCATCAGTGCGAAGATCTCGGAAGGCCGGTGGCCGTTCAACCACTGGGCGAAGACTGTCGGAAGGATCGAACGATGAAGTACACGCAGTTCAAGGTGATCGCCGAACGCGAAGACGGCACGTACGCGAAGTTCACGATCCACGACCAAGAAGACACCCCGCGTCCTGAGCGCGGTACCACGCATGACGACGCCTTCAACGCCGAGACGGACTTGTACAACCGGCTGGTGCGGCTCTACCAGGGAGAAAACAGCCGATGAAGAGCTTCAAGGTTGAGATTTGGGTGGTCACCTCGTATCACCTCACGATCGAAGCAGAAAGCGCCGACGCCGCCGAGAACGCGGTGCATTCGACGCTGCAAGAGATGAGCGCCGAAGACGCCGGAGCGGCGTACGGGGATATCTGGCAAGACGTGATGAGCGCGGAGGAACTGTAATGGCGAAGAAGCAGAGCTTCCCGACGCTGCAAGTGCTCTTCGAGCCGTGGCCTGCGTCCGCAGGGGCGGACCGCGAGGGGTACGGGGCGTTCGCCGGGCAGTACCTGCTCGACGCGCTCGAACCGTCCGGCGAGTTCAAGGTGCGCGGGTTCCGCGCCGTCGTTGCCGGGTGCACAACGTGCAGGCGTTCGCCGCTCGACGACAAGGTGCACTATCCGAACCTGAACGACCTCGCGCCGGACAAGCCGAAGCGTCGGTGCCCGCAGTGGAAGCGGGTGGAAGCGATCGTGAAGGCGTTCGGCGGGTGGAAGCGGGTGCACTACGTCGAGCTAGCCGAGCACGAAGGGCTGCGCTGGCAGTCGATTCCGCAGCGCCGTCGCGACGTCGTCAAGTGCGAGGTGTGTGGCGGGACCGGACACGGCCCGTTCGAACCGGACCGGCCGGATGGGCGCCTGTACGGGCCTTGCGCCGGTGGGTGCGCGTCATACACGTACGGCGGACGCGGGGAGCTGCAGGTGGTGTACGAAGGGCCACTGAGGCCCGATCGGCACGGCATGGCCGAAACGGCGCGGCGTATGCGCTGAGGCCGGGGGCCCCGCCTTCGGGTGGGGCTCTCCCCTGGTGTATGATCGACTGAGACGAAACGATGAGAGGACGGGCAATGCAGACTGAGTACATCAAGGCGCGTGAGCTGCGAATCGGCGATCGCATCCAGATGCGCCATGAAACGTACACGCAGATCCTGGGCGTGGTCGATGTTCATACGTTCACGCAGACCGCGCAGGGGCGCTCTGAGGCTGTCGTGGTCGTGGCCCGCGGCAGCTACTCGCCGAGCTGGCACGTGTTCGATGCTGATCGAACGATGGCGATCGTCCCGCGCTCATAGCGCTGGAAGCCCTACCTTCGGGTAGGGCTTTCTCTTTGCCCGCGCTGGCAAACGCTGTCAGTCGTTCATGTGCCGCGCCACGCACGCGTTCGCGTGCAGCATGGCGTTGTCGACGTCCGTGAGCGCGAGCGACTTCTCGCGGCTCTCAGGCAGCACCTCGTTGAGCCACGTGGCCAGCTCGCGAGTGCGCTCCCGCACCTGCTCGTGCAGGCTCACGATGGCCGCGGTGGTGGGGGCGTGGTAGGCGTGGCGCTGGGCCAGCTCTGCAGGGTCAACCATCCCCCGAGGCTACCACACAGCGATTTTCTGGAAAGATTCTCGCCGAATCGAGGTGCGGACCTGGGAGGCGATTTTCCAGAAATATTTTCCAGAAATCGGTGTGGACAGTCGGACACAGCGCGTGGCGAATCTTTTCGGAAAATTTCGGTCCGGTTGGAGTAGCGAAGCCGACACAGAATTCTGAGAAATATTTCCTGAAATTTCTGTCGCGAGTCGGAATGAGTGCGTGGCGAAATTTTCTGAAAAATTCTGGCCGGAGCGGAGCCGGAGCGTCGACACAAAATTCTGAGAAATATTTCCTGAAATTTCTGTTGACGGTTGGAATGAGAGCGGAGAGAAATTTTTCTAAAAATTTCCCAATCATCCGGTTCGACCGGTCGACACAATTTTCTGGGGAATTTTTCCCGAAAATCCGATTGAAGCCTTGTGCCTCGTTTTCGGCATAATTTTCCTGAAAAATCCCTGTCCGTGTCGTGAAGGATGGGAGCACGAATTTTGCGTAAATTTTCCATCGAACATCTGTGCTTCGATAACGGAACGGTAACGGTGCCCTGAGCTGGGGCGGGATCACTCACGAGAAGTCCTGTTCCCACAAGTAATGTTTCTTTACAGTTGCTCCGCACGCGCTGGCCGCCGCGCACGCGGGGTTTGGCGCCTGTGAAAGTTGAGCGGCCTCGACTCAACTTTGCAAAGTTGAGCGTGGGAGGCTCAAGAAAGTTGAGTCCGGTCGACTCAGGTTTACTAAACTTGAGTCACCCCGACTCAAGTTCGCCCCGCTCCCGGACCACGGGGTTCAAACCCGCGTGCCGTGCGCTCAGCTCGCGTCCCACATCCGCCAGCGCCGCGCGCAGCTCCTCATGAGCCGCTGCGCGCTGCACATCGCTCATTCCGGCCGCTGAGAGCGCCCGAGACAGCACGTCAGCGATCATCCGCGCCTCAGCCCGCACCGACTCGATGTAGCGCTCTGAGAGGCCAGCAGCGACCGCGCCCCGAGCCACAGCCGCGCCGTGCGAGCGCTCCTCGCGCTCCAACTTGACCCATTCCCGCAGCTCGCGGCTCGCCGCGTTGCGGGCTTTGGCAAACCCCGCAGTGTCATCCCACTCCGCTTCCTGCATCGCGAGCTGTCGCTCAGCTTCGGCCTCCACCTCCACCCGCGCCTGAATCCACTCCACCCGATACGCTGACCTGCGGATTTCCGCCAGCATCGCATCCCACGGGCTCACCTGAAGCTCGCCGGAGTACGGCACCTGGCTTCGAAGTCGACTCGCCATCTCGCTTCCTCTCTCTGCGGGGTTTGCGGGCTCTGCGGGGTTTAAACCCCGGCTCTTTTTACTTTTCAAAAACTGACGGCAAAATGTCCGTTTTGACTGCTACTTTATCGATAAACCTTCAATTTTTCACTACATCTAAAGAATTAAACCCCGTAAACCCCGTAGTAGTTGAGTATATTACCAGGTCACAACAAAAATTCGGCACTTGACCTTGCGGGGTTTGCGCGGGGTTAAGCCCTTCCAAGCTAAACCCCGCATTTTGAGAGCCAAACCCCGCAATCTGCGGCTATACCCCGCAACCGGCGCGGGGTTAACCCCGTAACCCCGTAACCCCGTAACCCCGCGCGCTTCCCGACCCGCCACAGCCGGATCTTCACCCTGCGGTCTTCCCCGGCTCCCGCCAACGTGTAGCTGCCCACCCACTTGCCGTCGCGGTTCAGCGCCCAACGACCCAACGACTTGGTAAACCCGGGCGTAGCCCAGCCGGTCCACTTCGCAGCCAGGGACCCAGGCAGCAGCTCAGGATCGATCTTGCCCGCGGCGATGGCATCCGACACTTCGGCCATGCGCCACGCCCGATCGGCGAACACGTCGTGGAT
>Ga0299913_10000605_pt1 | contig 23523 bp, 23 predicted proteins | sample RVTome_9_FD_201360 | JGI IMG/M metagenome (GOLD analysis project Ga0299913, IMG submission 201360) | Soil microbial communities from uranium-contaminated site in the Upper Colorado River Basin, Wyoming, United States - RVT155D38 (version 2) ... | reverse complement strand
GGCCCTTTCCCCACCGAGGGGCCCAATTACCTGCACCGAGGCAGGTGGCTCGCCCGAGCCGGTGATGGGCATGGCGAGGGCTGGATGCAGCGTCTGGTTGACCAAAGAGGTGAAGTAGGAGAGGACCGAGCGATAGTGGCGACCGCCGATGGAGTCCTCACCGATCACCTTGCGACGGACCGGGACGGTTGGGGTAACCAGGAAGTCGACCGTGCCGAGAGCGTCGGCGAAACGGTCGCGCATGATGGCCTGCCAGGCCAGCGCCTCGGCCACCTCCTCCTCGGTCACCGCCTCGGCATCGTCGAGCCTGGCGGCGACATCCTCCCCGTACTTCTCGCCTCGTTCCCGAAAGGGGCGATGTACGAGACGCACCTCGGGGGCGATGGCGTGGACGATGTGGATCGACGGGGCGACATCGGGCATCTCGATGGGTCGCACCTCATGGCCCAGGCCTTTCAGGGAAGCAACCACTCCCTCGAACGCCGAGGCGACTGTGTCCTCCATCGGGGCGGAGTCGTACCAGGGCTGGGGGATGCCCACCCGCGACCGCCCGGCATCGGTGCCGGGCTCGTCGTCGCCGGTGAGGATTCGGAAGGCGGCGTCGATGCCGTCCATCGAGTCGGCCAGGGGACCGACGGTGTCGAGCGAGGGCACCAAGGGGAACACGCCATTCAGGGGGATCGCCCCGTGGGTCACCTTGAGGCCATAGGTCCCACACAAGGCGGCAGGGACCCTGACCGAACCGCCGGTATCCGTGCCGAGAGCGAGAGGCGTGATCCCGGCAGCTACCGCGGCGGCGGAGCCACCAGAGGAACCGCCGGGAGAGGTCTGCGGATCCCATGGATTGCGAACCGGCCCCCAGTGAGGGTTCTCCGACGAGAACCCGAAGGCCCACTCGTGAAGCCCGGTCCGGCCGATCACAACTGCCCCGGCCCGCTCCATCCGGGCGATGGCCGGGGAGGTCTCGGTTGCCCGTTGCCGATAGAAGGCCGACCCGCAGGTGGTGACCCGGCCCTCATGATCGATGAGGTCCTTGACCGCCAGGGGGACCCCGGCCAGCGGCCCGTCGAGACCCTCGTGATCGAGACGCGTCGCCCGACTCACCGCCTCGTCGTCGAATGAGGTGAAAGCGTTGAGCGCGCCCTGGGAGGAGCGGGCCCGCTCCAGGGCACGCTCGACACGGTCCAATGCCGCAGCGCGTTCGGCCACCAGGGGGAGGCTAACCCTCGAAGGTCAGCCCGCGATTGGCGGGAACCAGGGAGACCCAGACCTTGCCCGGGGGAACCTGTATCGATTCGCCGTTCTGATCGGTGAGCGCGAACCACTCGGTCTCCGACTCCCGCGACCAGGTGCCGGTGACCACCCTGCCCTCGGCAAACACCAGGGCCTGGCCGGAGCCGACGGTTTGGCTGGCGGGCAGCCCGTTGACGCTGTACTGCTCGGTGTACAGGGCGACCAGGACGGGGACGCCGATCCTCCCGGTCTCGCCCTCGACATCCCGCCAGGTGGACTCGGAGCCTGAGGCGGTGCGCAGCCAAAGCATCTCCTCTGCGTCCCACGTCCACACCACGGAGTTGCCCGAGAAGTCGATGCGCACCACGGAAGCCGGGGTGGCGTCCTCGAGCATAGGACCGAACTCCCAGATGGGCCCGGCGGGCGGCTCGTCCGGATAGCCCTGGTTGTCGGCGTGTGCCCTCAGCTCGATGGTGTTGACGTACAGATTGTGGGGAGCGCTTCGCCCGCCGATGCGGAAGGTCCCCGGCGACAGTTCCTTGATCATCGAGATCCCCTTGGCGCGGATCATCTGCTGCACCCAGCCCTGAGCGCCGGAGATGACGAAGGTGGGGTTGTTGAAGGCGGGGAGAAGGGTCGAGTCGGTGGGCCGCCCCGAGCGATTCGGGCCCAGGTACTCGGAGTCGCTCTGTAGCCAGATGGAGATGAATCGGGTGATGCCCTCCACCATCATCTCGATCACCATGTCGGCCTGCTCGATCCCCGACTGGGGACGGGCTCTGGGGTGATTGTCGATCTTCACGGCGAGGACCCTCCTCCCGAGGAGCTGGGGGTCGTCGACGGGCAGTCCGTTGATCGGCGACACCACGGGGGCCTCAGTGGTTGTGGGGGTGGGTGCGGCGGTGGTGGTGGTGACGGCAGGTGCGGTCGTGGTGGTGGGCTCGGTGGTGGAGGTCGTGGTCTCTACCGGCTCGGCCTCGCCGCTGCAGGCCGTGACGATCAATCCGAGCGCAACCAACCTGGTAATGGTGCGCATCACGCGCATTGTATGGAGAGGTCCCCGGCTAATCGGTAATTGGGATGCTCAGTCGGCGCGTGCCCCGCCCAGGACCTCGAGATCGGGGAGCACCGAAGCCGGCTCATCGAGGGCGATGGCGAACTCGACGCCGTCGGAGTTGGCTCGCATCACGTAGATGGCGTCGATGTTGACCCCCGAGTCGGCGATGGCACGGGTCAGCCTGGCCAGCTCACCGGGGCGATGGGGGAGGACCGCGGTGAGCACCGGGAGCTCGTGATGTTGGAGGCCTGCGTCGTCGAGCACGCGGCGGGTGATGGGGGCGTCGCTCACGATGAGCCGCACCGTGCCCTCGCCGTCGTGCCCGTAGGCGGTCAGGGCCTCGATGTTGACCCCGGAGGCGGCAAGCGCCTCGGTGAGGGCGGCGAGACGCCCCGGCTGGTTCTCCATGTTGACCACGAACTCGATCATCCCCGACGACTCTACGCGTCTCGATCGGGACCGTGGCCGGCCAAGGGGTCGGGCGGCTCGAAACGGCCTCGGGACGACAGGTAGCCGTGCCAGATGAGACGGGCGGCCACCGCCCGGACTGGCTGCCACGGACTGGCCAGGATTTCCATCTCCTCCCGATCGGGCAAATTCTGCAATCCGAGCACCTCGGCCATACCCACCTGGAGGGCTCGATCTCCGACCGGGAAGACATCGGGGTGACGCAGCGCCGAGAGCAGGTACACGTCGGCGGTCCAGGGCCCGATGCCCCTCACCTCGAGCAGCGCTGTCCTCGCCTGCTCGCGGGGCTGGGTCGCCACCGCATCCAGATCGAGCCCACCCTCTTCGACGAGTGTCGCCAGCTCGAGCAGGTAACCGGTCTTCTGGCGGGTGACCCCGATGGAGCGCAGGCCGGCCTCTCCGGCGGCGACGACCGAGCCCGGCGTCACCTGGCCGGTCAGGGCGGAGAGCCGGCGGAACATGGCGGCCCCCGACTCCAGGGAGACCTGCTGCTCCAGGATGAAGAGGACCAGGGTGGCGAATCCGGGGCGACGCGCCCAGAACTCGGGGACGCCGTGGCGGTCTACCACCGCGGCCAGAGACTCATCCTCCCCGGCAAGGAGCAGACACGCCTCGGCGAAGGTCGCCGCGTCGAGCCGTTCCACGACAGGCCGGAGAGCCGCTCTGGGGAGAGCACCGAGCGACCTGGAGTCGGCCCGGGTCTGGGACGGGTTGTCGGATAGGAGCCAGGCCTGGTTGGCGGGGATCGGCTCGGGGGGCTCGACCACTCGTTTGAGCATCCAGAACCCGGGCCGACCGGGGTGCTCGAACACCACGATCTCGCCCAATTCGGCTTCCCGGGAGTCGGTGGCGACCACCTCCTGGCCGGGCCGGAGGTTTGGCAGCATCGACCGCTGGGCAACCTCATAGCGTCTCATTGCCATGCTCAGGGATGAGTATGGTCAGCGAAAGGAAGAAGGAGATTCGATGCGCCAGTTGACCATCGCCCACGCACACTGCGATCTCTACTGCGGTGTGTACGACCCCGCACAGGCCAAGATCGAGGCCCTGTCGGTGCACAAGATCGCCCAGAAGTACCAGGAATCGGATGACGAGGTGTTCCGGGCCCGCGCCCTCCAGCTCAAGGAGGAGCGCGCCGAGCTGGTCAAGCACCACCTCATGGTGCTCTGGGCCGACTTCTTCACCGCCGAGCACCGCAAGGAGCACTCCGAGCTCGACGACCTCTTCTGGCGCGCCATCCACCAGGCCGGCGAGGCCAAGAAGTCCGCGGACCCCGCCGAGGGGGAGAAGCTGCTCGACCTGATCGATCAGGTTGGGGAGATCTTCTGGAAGACCGACAAGGCCAAGGACATGGGGGTCTATCCCCCCTCTTGACCTTCGGGCCGACCGTCGGCGTCACGCTGGAACCGCCGTCGCAGGCGCTGTGCCCAGAGCACTTCCTTCGCCAACAGGCTGAGCCCGGCGGCGATGGTGAGGATTCCGGGGCCAGGCAGCACGAGCATGGCAGTGCCCGCCACCAAGAGGGTTGAACCACCTGCGATGCGTGCGATACGGCCCATGACCGCAAAGCTATCGGATTCGCGTCGTTGTGGGGAAGGCCTCTCGAACGGAGCTCTCAGCCTCTCGGTCCCTCAGACCTCGTCCAGCGCGTCGGCTTCCAACTTGACGAACACCGGCCGCACCTCACCGAGTCGTGAGCCACCGGGTACCTCGGCCGGCTGCCAGCCGTCGACCTCGGTGCCGATCCCCAGCATCTCCCCGACGACCTCGGAGCTGAAGGGTAGGTAGGGGGTGAGGGCCACCCGGATCGCCGAGATCGCCTGGATCGCCGACCAGAGGACGGTCCCTGCCCGCTCGGGGTCGTCCTTGACCAGTTTCCAGGGCTCTTCGGCGTTGAGGTAGCTGTTGACCGCGCTGGCCGCCTCCATCGCGGCCCGCAGCCCGGCCCGCAGCTCGACCTGCTCGATTTGGGAGCCCACCGCCCCCAGGGCCTCTGGCCCCAGTTCGACCATGGCGCGGTCCGCGGCGGTGAGGTCTTCGGGGACGGGCACGGTGCCGTCGTAGTTGGCGGCGCTCATGGAGAGCACCCGGTTGACCAGGTTTCCCCAGGTGGCGACGAGCTCGTCGTTGACCCGGCTGATGATGCCGGCGTTGGAGAGGTCGGTGTCGTTCTGCTCGGGTAACACCGACGCCAGCGCATATCTCAAGGCGTCGGGCTGGAGGCGGTCGGTGTACCAACCGATCGGCCTGCCCACTCCCCGACTGGCCGACGCCTTGTCTCCGCTGAAGGTGACGAAATGGTTGGCCGGGATGTCGGTGGGGAGGTTGAGCCCGCCGTAGCCCATCAGCTGACAGGGCCAGATCACGGCGTGGAACACGATGTTGTCCTTGCCGACGAAGTAGTAGGACTCGGCATCGGCATCCTCCCACCACAGCTTCCAGGCATCGTCGTCGCCCTCCCGCTGCGCCCACTCCTTGGATGCCGAGAGATAGCCGATGACCGCCTCGAACCACACGTAGATTCTCTTGCCCTCTCCGAGCGCGGCCTCGGGCGGCAGTGGCACCCCCCAATCCAGATCGCGGGTGATCGCCCGGTCGAGCAGCCCGTCCCTGGTGAAACCCACTGCCATGTTCTGAACGTGCTTCCGCCAGCCCTCCCGAGCCTCCAGCCACTCCAAGAGCTCATCCTGGAACGCGGAAAGTTGGAAGAAGTAGTGCTCGGTCTTCCGGAGCTCCGGAGTGATCCCGGTGATCCGGCTCCGGGGGTCTTCAAGGTCGGTCGGGTCGAGCTGGCGGCCGCAGTTCTCGCACTGGTCACCGCGGGCCTCGCCGTAGCCACAATGGGGACAGGTCCCTTGCACGTAACGGTCGGGGAGGAACCTCTCGGCCTCGGGGTCGAAGTACTGCTCGCTCTGCCCGGTGGTTATGTAGCCCTTGTCCCTCAGTGTCCGGAAGATGTCCCAGGTGACCTCTCTGTGGTTGTCGGTAGCGGTGCTGGTGTAGAGGTCCCAGGAGATCCCCAGGGAGTCCCAGTTGCCCAGGAACTCCTGGTGGTAGATCGCGACGAGCTCCTCGGGCGCCACTCCCTCCTGGTCGGCGCGCACCGTGATCGGAGTGCCGTGGGCATCGCTCCCCGAGACCATGAGCACCTCGTTGCCGGCGAGGCGGTGGTAGCGAGCGAAGATGTCGGCGGGGAGATAGGCACCGGCGACGTGTCCGAGGTGACGCGACCCGGACGCATAGGGCCATCCCACCGCGACCAGGATCCTCTTGCTCATGGGGCGAGGGTAAATGCGAACCTGAGGTTCCACGGCCCAAATACGGGCTGGGATACCTCAGGTTCGTGGATTCAGCGCGACTCGAACACTCCCGGGGACGGGACATGGTCGGTGCTGCGCTCGGCGATGACGACCCCGGCGACGATGAGCACCGCTCCGCTGACCACGGGGAGGGTGAGACGCTCGCCCAGGAAGATCACAGCGAGGATCACCGCGACCACGGGCACGGTGTACCCGGTGAGGCCGAGGCGATAGGCGGGATTGATCCCGGCGGCGATGAGAAAAGAGGCGAAGGGGACCGTGGTGCCGATCGCGCCGATCGCCACGATGAGGAGCCAGGAGCCGCCTCCGATGCCGGCGAGATCGATCTCGGTGAGCAGCGGCACGACGCTGAGCAGGAGGACGGTGTTCACGGTGAATTGGGGGAGGACCAGGTCTTCTGCCGGGACCTGGAGTGCGAACCTCCTGCTCAGGGCACCACCGACCCCGGCGAGAGCCACGCCCGCGATGCTGAGGCTCACCCCCCGCCACAAGTCGTCGACTCCCGGCATCGACTCTCCCCCCAGGCCGACCAGGATCGCCGTGCCGGCCAGGGCGAGAAGCAGGCCGGGCAGGGACTTGGGGCTGAATCGCTCCCCCTCGACCATGAAATGGGCGGCGGCGATGGTGGCGATAGGGATCAACGCGATGAGGAGGCTGCCCAAACTCACCGGGAGATCCTCCAGCGCCAGGGTGAGGAGCAACATGGGGAGGGCCATGGCCACCACCCCCAAGACCAGGCCTCTGGCCCAAGCCTCCTTGCTCGTGGTCCAGAACCTCTTCGAGACGGCGACGACCGCCAGCAAAGACGCCAGTGCGAAGCTCATCCGCAGGGGCACCAGGGTGAAGGTGCCGACACCGTCGACGATCACGGCACGGGTCATCACCGCCGAGGAGGCCCAGCCCAGGGTGGCCGCGATCAGGGGAGTCCAGGGGTTCAATCGACCCGGGACGGTAACCGGTGCTCCAGGAACAACACCAGCCCTCCGATAACCTGAGCCCATGCCCCGCCCCTCCTCCCTCTTCCTCGGCCTGGTCTTCGTCGCCGCTTGCGGTGCCGAGTCCGTGGACACCACGGCCCCGCCGCCCAGCACCGAGGCGACGCCTGAGGCCGTGCTTCTCAGCTACCGGTTCGAGCCGGGGTCCGAATTGCGCTACGAGGTGCGGTTCGACCAGCACATCACGATGAGCGCCTCGGGAGAATCGTCGGCCTTGGGTGGCGAGGACGTTCCAGGAGACGCCGACCTCGATGTCTCGGGTGTCACCACTTTCACCCACAGCGTGGAGGCCGGCGCCGAGCCGGGGACCTACGACGTCACCATCGTCGGAGAGTTCACCGATCTCGACCTGAGTGGCGTCGTCGACGGCGAAGCCGTCGAACCGGGAGAATTTCTCGATCTCGCCGAGATCGACCCGGTGGAGACCACCGTCACCGTGGACGAGCAGGGAAACGTGCTCTCCAGCAGCGATGACCAGTTCGGGCTGGGCGGGGAGCTCGGCGGCGACCTCACCGGCTTGGGGAGCATGGCCAGTCCGGGCATGGACATGGGGTCGCTGGTCGGCCCGCCCCTGCCCGAGCGGGAGGTCACCGTGGGCGACACCTGGTCGGAGACGATCGAGAACCCGGCACCTTTCGGCGGGTCGGTCATCACCACCAGCGTGGAGAGTGAGGTGACCGGCACCGACACCATCGACGGGGTCGAGGTGTTCGTCGTCGAGACCAGCTCGTCGACGTCCATGATCGAGTTCGACCTGGCGCAGATGATGATCGGGTTCTTCGAGGCGTTCATGCCCGAGGAGGCGACTGCCGAGGAGAGGGCCGAATTGGAGGCGATGATGGACAACCTCCGCTTCCTGATCGTCATCGACCCGTCCGCGTACAGCACCACCACCTGGTTCGACCCCGCCGCCGGGCTCTCACTGCGCTCGGAGTCGGCGGGCGTCACCCACATGACCTACGACGTCAACTTCCCCGACGAGACCAGCGGGGAGATGACAGCGTTCACCATGGAGATGACCATCGACCAGGAGGTCGCCCATCGGCTTCTGAGCGCCGGTAGCGCCTGATCGCGAACGTCCTACCATTGGCGGGGATGACACTCACCTCTCATCGGTCCGTCCTGCCCGACCGGGTGACGACGCCGACCCTGCGCACCTTTCTGCGCGGGGTCCCCTCCGTCGACCAGGTCGGGGTGGAGGAGCGGGTGGCGGCCCTGTCCACCAGATCGATCAAGAGAGAGTCCAAGCGCGCCGCCCTCGATCTCATCGTGCGCATGATCGACCTCACGACTCTCGAGGGACAGGACACCCCGGGCAAGGTGATACAGGTCTCGGCCAAGGCGGTGCGCCCCGATCCCACCGATCCGTCGATCCCGTCGGTGGCGGCCATCGTCGTCTACCCGAGTCTGGTCGAGTACGCGGTGCAGGCCACCGAGGGGAGCAGCGTCAAGGTCGCTTCCGTGACCACCTACTTCCCCTCCGGTCAGGCACCAACCCCCCTGAAGGTCAAAGAGACCGAACAGGTCGTTGAAGCGGGCGCCGACGAGGTGGACATGGTGATCGACCGGGGAGCTTTCCTCAGCGGGGAGTACTTCAAGGTGTTCGACGAGATCCGCCGGGTCAAGGAGGCGTGCAAGGGGGCCCATCTCAAGGTCATCCTGGAGACGGGTGAGCTGGGCACCCTGGACAATGTGAGACGCGCCTCGATGCTGGCCATGGCGGCGGGCGCCGACTTCATCAAAACCTCCACCGGGAAGATCCAGCCCGCGGCAACCCTTCCCGTGGCCCTGGTGATGCTGGAGGCCATTCGTGACTTCCACGAGGCCACCGGGATCGCGGTGGGGATGAAGCCGGCTGGAGGGATCCGCACCTCGAAGGACGCCATCAAGTACCTCCTCGTCCTCAACGAGACGCTTGGCGAGGAGTGGATGACGCCCGACCGGTTCAGGATCGGGGCCTCCTCGCTGCTCAACGACGTGCTCATGCAGATCCGCTGGCTGGAGACCGGCAGATACTGGTCGCCCGACTACTTCACCAAGGACTGAGGCGTCGGTGACCCGTCTCCCCGCCACCAGCCACGAGCCCCTGCTCTGGGATTACGCCGAGTCGCGGGAGAGCACCGAGATCGTCGAGATCGGGGATGAGTACGGGCTGTTCATCGACGGGGCGATGAGGGCGCCGCAATCCGGCGACTACTTCCCCACCATCAACCCAGCCACCGAGGAGACGCTGGCCAGCGTGGCCGAGGCGGGTGAGGCCGACGTCGATCTCGCCGTCACCGCCGCCCGCCGCGCCTTCGACGGCGAATGGGGCTCGATGCCCCCCCAGGAGCGGGCCAAGCTCATCTTCAGGGTCGCCCGCATGGTCCAGGAGCGTTCCCGGGAGCTGGCCGTGCTGGAGACACTGGACGGGGGAAAACCGATCAAGGAGTCCCGTGACGTAGACCTGCCGCTGGTGGCCGCGCACTTCTTCTATTACGCGGGATGGGCCGACAAGCTGGAGTACGCCTTCCCCGGCCTCCAGCCCAAAGCTCTGGGAGTCGCCGGCCAGGTGATCCCCTGGAACTTCCCGCTTCTCATGCTGGCCTGGAAGGTGGCTCCGGCGTTGGCCGCCGGGAACACCGTGGTCCTCAAGCCGGCGGAGACCACCCCGCTCAGCGCCCTGGCGTTCGCCGAGCTCACCACCGAGGCCGGGCTCCCTCCCGGCGTCCTCAATGTCCTCACCGGCGCCGGTGAGACCGGCGCCCTCGTGGTATCCCACCCCGACGTCGACAAGGTGGCCTTCACCGGGTCCACCCAAGTGGGGAAGCTGATCCAGGCCGAGCTGGCCGGATCCTCGAAACGCCTCACCCTGGAGCTGGGGGGAAAGGCGGCCCATGTCATCTTCGAGGACGCGCCCCTCGACCAGGCCATCGAAGGTGTGATCAACGGGATCTTCTTCAACCAAGGCCACGTCTGCTGCGCCGGGAGCCGGCTGCTCGTCGAGGAGAGCATCCACGACCGGTTCGTCGACAAGCTGAAGCGGCGTCTCTCCACGCTGAGGGTGGGTGACCCCATGGACAAGAACACCGACGTCGGCGCGATCAACAGCAAGGACCAGTTGGACAAGATCAACGAGCTGGTCGACTCCGGGGTGTCGGAGGGGGCCGAGATGTTCCAGCCCGACTGTGTCCTGCCCGAGCGCGGCTTCTTCTTCCGCCCCACCCTCTTCACCGGGGTCTCCCAGTCCCATCGCATCGCCCAGGAGGAGATCTTCGGTCCGGTACTCTCCATCATGACCTTCCGCACCCCCGAGGAGGCGGTTGAGAAGGCCAACAACACTCCCTATGGGCTCTCCGCCGGCGTGTGGACCACCAAGGGCTCGCGCATCCTCTGGATGGCGGACCGACTGAAGGCCGGAGTGGTGTGGGCCAACACCTACAACAAGTTCGACCCCAGCTCCCCGTTTGGCGGGTACAAGGAGTCCGGCTTCGGGCGGGAGGGCGGAAGGCACGGCCTCCTCGCCTACGTGGATTGGAACGGCAGATGAGCCGTCTCCCGGTCAAGAAGACATACAAGCTCTACATCGGGGGGAAGTTTCCCCGGTCGGAGTCAGGGCGGTCTTATCCGGCCAATGATGCCGACGGCGAGGTTCTCGCCCGTGTCGCTCAGGCAAGTCGTAAGGACCTCCGCGACGCGGTGAGGACGGCCCGCGGAGCTCTCGAGGGCTGGGCCGGGCGCAGCGGGTACAACCGGGGACAGGTCCTCTATCGCATCGCGGAGACCCTCGAGGACCGCGCCGGCAGCTTCGTGGACCAGCTCATGGACATCGGTTCCACCAAGCGACAGGCACAGACCGAAGTGGCGGCCTCGGTCGACCGGCTGGTCTGGTATGCCGGCTGGGCGGACAAGTTCGCCCAGATCTACGGGAACCTGAACCCGGTGGCGGGGCCGTTCTTCAACATCTCCGCTCCGGAGCCCACCGGGGTGGTGGGCGTGCTCGCGCCCGAGGAGCCTGCGTTGGAGGGACTGGTCAGCCGTCTTGCCCCCGTCCTGGTCACCGGGAACACTTCGGTGTTGCTGGCCTCGGAGCGGTTTCCCATGCCGGCGATCACGTTCACCGAGGTACTCGACAGCTCGGACGTGCCCGCGGGCGTGGTCAACGTGCTCACCGGGCACAAGGACGAGCTGATCCCGGTGCTCGCCGATCACATGGACGTGAACGCCGTCGACGCCGGCGGCGCAACCGAGTCACAGACCGTCAGGATTCAGGAGGGAGCGGTGCACAACGTGAAACGGGTGGTTCTCCCCTCCGCGGCCGGCCCGGCACAGAGCCCATACCGGATTGCCGCCTTCACCGAGATCAAGACCGTCTGGCATCCGAAGGGCCTCTAGCGGGCCGCTGACGCCCGGTGGGTCCCGTAGTGCGCCATGATGGCGCGGTGGAGACGGCTTCCCTGCCCATCGAGGTCCCGCTCGACCTGAGAAGGACGCTCCGACCGCTCCATGGTCGCTTTGCGGCCGATGGATGGTGGCTCGCGGGCCGCACCCCCGACGGCGTGGGATCGCTCCGCGTCCATCGCACCAGGGCCGAGCTGATCGGATCGGCCTGGGGAGAGGGGGCGGGCTGGCTCATCGAGCGCTTGGAGGCGATTGCAGGGTTGGCAGACGATCCCGACACCTTCTCCACCGACCATCCACTGGTCGGCGAACTGCATCGGAGACACCGGGGGTTTCGCTTCGGCCGCACCGGTCTCGTGTTCGACGCCCTGGTAGCCGTGGTTTGCGCCCAGAAGGTCACCGGGATTCAGGCGGCGCGGGCGATGCGCGGCTTGAGCTTGGAGTTCTCCGGGCCCGCTCCCGGACCCAACGAGAGCCTCCGGCTGCCTCCCAACCCCGAGCTGATGGTGGACGCCCCCTACTGGAGATTCCACCGCCTCCACTTGGAGCGGAGACGGGCGGAGCTGCTGCGTCGGCTCTCCGCACAGCACCGGCGCATCGCCGGGCTCGCCGCGCAGGCACCGGCTGCCGCGGCCTCGTTCTTGGAGTCCTTCCACGGGGTGGGTCGCTGGACCGTGGCCGAGACCCTGGCGGTGTCCCACGGTGACCCGGATCAGGTCTCGGTGGGGGACTTCCATCTCAAGCATCTCGTGGTCCACCACCTGACCGGCAGGGATCGGGGCACCGATGAGGAGATGCTCGAGCTTCTCGAGCCTTTCCGCCCTCATCGGGGCCGGGTGCTGAGACTCCTCGAGTTGCTGGGACGCGCCCCTTCCTTCGGGCCACGCTCCACGGCGCGGGACATCACTCGGACGTGATCGCCTCCTCGCCTCCGGGTGCCGGGTGAGGGGTGAAGGACAGCGTCGGGGAGACCAGCAGCACCAGAGGGACCAGCATCACGCTGAGCGAAGCGGGAGAAGCACGCTGCCCAGCATCCCGAGCCAGCCGAGGACACGGACCCATCTCGTCCGGAACCGCGCCGGGCCGTCAAAGCTGAACAGGTAGGCGAGCCCGACGAAACGGGCAAAGGTCAGACCCATCCATCGCAACATCGAAGCCATGACGAAGGCTATCGCTCCAACCAGGTGACGATGAGATCGCCCACGAAGACGGGGTCGTGGAGGTCGGTGTGCCGTGCCCCTTCCACGATCTCCAACAGGGCCTCGGAGCCCGACTCGGTCAGCGCCCGTTGGAATTCGACGGCGTGGGTGAAGTCGACGATGCCGTCGTTCTCCCCGTGGAGCAGCAGGCTCACGAGGCCGGGGTTGGCGTCGGTGAGGAGCTGGGGGTTGCCCGCGGCCCAGGCCTCGGCGGCAGCCTGCGGGCCACCGCCGAAGAACGGAACGGCGGCGATGCCGATGCGGCTCACGTCGTAGGGCCCCGCCAGACCGACGAAGCGGGAGGGGATCCCGCTCCCACCGACCGGGCAATCCGCCCCGTAGCGATCTCCGGTCAGGGCCACCACCGCCCCGAGGTGGGCGCCCGCCGAATAGCCCACCAGGGCCACGGTGCCATCCGAACGAGGGTGGGCGGCGGCGTACCTCACCGCACAGGCGACGTCGTCGAGAGCCGCCGGAAAGCCGGGAGACCTCGAGGCTGCCAAGTGATAGCGGGCATTGACGGTGAGGAACCCCTCGGCGGTGAGATGGAGGGCCAGGTCGGACAGGAGCGAGGGGGCGCCCCCGACCCAGCCTCCCCCGTGCACCAGTACTACGGCGGGGAATCTCCCCTCACCGTAGGGAACCCGGACCTCGGCTCCGAGATCGGGGAGCTCCTCGATGCTGAGTGGCGCGACGGCGGTGGCGGGCTCTGGCAGGGTGGTGCGGCTCGGAGCCGTGCTCGAGGTCACCGCCTGAGATTCCCCTGAAATCGTGGTCTCGCCCGTGGCGGCCCCGTCCCCGCACCCCGAGCCGAGCACTGCGGCGACTGCTAGGAGAGAAGCGATGCGGCTGACGCGTCGAGATGCCATTCGACCTCGGCCCCTCCTTCCCTGAGACGTCCCGCCGGGGTTTGTCCCGCCACCGAATCTGCCACCGCTTGGGCCTTTCGCTCCCCGACGACGAGCAACATGACGACCCGCGCCCTCCAGAGCAGGGGGAAGGTGGCGGTGAGCCTGACCTCGTCGATCTGCGGCACCCGGTTGGCGACGAACCAGCGCGATTCCTCCTCGACGGCGGAGGTGCCGGGGAACAGGGAGGCGGTGTGCCCGTCCTCTCCCAGGCCGAGGAGGATCAGGTCGGGGCGGCGCCCATCGTGGATGGACCGCAGTGTCGCCTCGTAATGCGCTGCGGCATCTCGCGCCTCCATGAACTCGCTCCATCGCGGGCGGTGAAAGCGAGCGTCGACATGATCGAGCAGCGTCTCGGCGGCCATGCGGCCGTTGGACCTTTCGTGATCCGGGGGGACCCAGCGCTCGTCCGAGAGCCAGGCATCGACCCTGCCCCAGCTCCGCCCCCGGCCCCGCAGCGAGCGATAGGTGGCCTCGGGGGTGCTGCCACCGGCCAGCCCCAGTGAGAAGACGTCCTCCCCGTCATCCATGAGCTCGGCGATCCGGTTGGCCGAAGCGATGGCGGTGGCTTCGGGTGTGTCGTGCACGATCAGCCTCATGTGGGTGAGACGGTAACCCCCGGCGTAGATTGCGCTCCATGCCCATCCGGACCACTGTCGCCTGGCCCGGCGGTCGGGTCGGCGCGACGCTTTGCGGGGAAGGTGGCATCGGGGTCCTCCTCGCCCACGGGGCGGGGACCTCCGGGGATCATCCCGCGATGGCTGCGCTTCGCGATGGTCTCGCCGCAGGCGGTCTCACCGTCATGACCTTCAACTATCCGTATGCCGAACGCGGGTCGAAGCGGCCCGATCGGCAGGAGCGCCTGGTCGAGTGTCATCTGGCGGCGGCAGCGCATCTCGGGTCCCGGGTCGAGACCTTGTTCCTCGCCGGCAGGTCGATGGGCGGTCGGATGGGCACCTATCTCGCCGCGGACGGTCATCCGACGGAAGGGTTGGTGCTCTACGCCTATCCCCTTCATCCCGCGGGCAGGCCCGAGCGGCGCCGCGTCGACCAGTTCCCTCGGATCTCGGTCCCCATGCTGTTCTTCCAGGGGACCAGGGACTCCCTGGCGCGAATGGACCTCTTCGAGAGGCACATCGCCACGCTGCCCAATGCCGAGGTGGAGCTACTTGAGGGAGCAGGTCACGGCCCCCGGGGCGGCGGCTGGACGTCGGAGTCGATGACCGAGCGGTACGTGACCGGGACCCTGGAGTGGATCGGCCGGGTCTCATCTGGCAAAAGCCGGAGCGCGAGGCCATAATCCGGGGGTCTCCCGTTCCTCTCAGGAGTCTCTCATGTCTGAAGTCAGCCTGCACGCCCGGTCGGGTCGCACACCGGGCTCGCGCGAGTCCCGGCGCATCCGGCGCCAGGGTCTCGTGCCCGCAGTGGTCTATGGCCCCGAGGTCGACCCGGTCCCACTGGTAGTGGACGCCCACGATTTGCACACGGTCCTGCACACCGACGCCGGCGCCAACGCCATCATCCACCTCGAGATCGAGGGTGGCGACACCATGACCACAATGGCCCGGGCCATCGAGAAGCATCCGTTCCGCAACGAGTACCGGCATGTCGACTTCATCACCGTCGACCTCTCCCAGAAGGTCCATGCCGAGGTGGCCATCCACTTCGAGGGCACGCCTGCCGGTGTCGAGGAGGGGGGCGTCTTCAGCCCCCAGCGCACCTCGGTCCGCGTCGAGGTGCTGCCCACCGAGATACCGTCGTTCATAGAGCTCGATATCTCCTCGATCGAGATCGGAGGCTCCCTCCGCATCGAGGATCTCCCCGCCATCGAGGGAGTTGCCTATCTCGAGGATCCGAACGCCGTGGTCATGTCGGTGACGGTGCCCGCTGCCGAGATCGAGGAGCCGGAGCCGGAAGAGGAAGGGCTCGAAGGGGAGTTGCTTGCCGAGGGCGAGGAGGCGGCTGAGGGTGAAGAGGCTGAAGAGGCTGCTGAGTCCGAGGGCGAGGAAGAGGCAGAAGAAATCGGCGAGTGACCCGATGCGGGTCGTCGTCGGGCTCCGCAACCCTGGAGCCGAGTACCAGGGCACCCGTCACAACGTCGGGGAGGAGGTGGTCGCCCGTGTCGTGGAGCGAGCCGGCGAGACCTTCTCCAGAGGGCCCTCCCGGCTGCGGGCCATGATCGCCAGGTCGGGCACGGGTGACGACTCCAGCATGTTCGTGGTCCCTTCCACCTACATGAATCAGTCGGGGTCTGCGATCCGTGCCGTGCTCGACTACCACAAGGTCAGCGCCCAGGACCTGTTGGTGGTGCACGACGACATCGATCTCGACTTCGGCCGTCTCCGACTGCAAGTGGGCGGGGGGAGCGGCGGCCACAACGGGATCCGGTCTCTCGAGCAGGCGCTTGGCACCAATGAGTTCTCCCGTCTCAAGATCGGGGTGGGGCGTCCCCCCGGCTCCGTGGACCCGGCCCATTTCGTCCTCCGCCCCTTCTCCGGGTCGGAGCGCCCCGAGGCCGACCTGATGGTGGAGGACGCCGCCGATGTCGTCGAGCGCTGGCTGTCCGACCGCCAGCGGGCCCAGGAGGAGGCGGCGCACCGGGGACGAGATGTCTGACCTGGTGGGCGCCCTGGACCAGGGGACCACCTCGACCCGCTTCATGCTGTTCGATCACGACGGGGCAGTGGTGGCCATCGACCAGATGGAGCACGACCAGTCCTTCCCCCGGCCCGGATGGGTGGAGCACGACCCCTCCCAGATCTGGGAGAACTCACTCGAGGTGATCGAGGGGGGATTGGACAGGGCCGGCGCCCGGCCCGGCGATCTGGCTGCGGTCGGTGTGACCAATCAACGGGAGACCGTCGTGTTGTGGGACCCGGACAGCGGCGAGCCCGTGGCCAACGCAATCGTCTGGCAGGACACCAGGACCGCCGAGCTCTGTGCCCGACTCGCCGGGGCCGAGGGCCCGGACCGTTTCCGGGACAGGACCGGCCTGCCCCTTGCCACCTACTTCTCCGGGCCCAAGGCGCGCTGGCTTCTCGACGAGCTCGATCTCGGAGATGCCGCCTCCCGGGGCGAGATCCTCTTCGGCACGATCGACACCTGGCTGGTCTGGAATCTGACCGGGGGCGTCGACGGAGGTAGGCACGTGACCGACGTCACCAATGCCTCGAGGACGATGCTGATGGACCTGGCCACCACTTCCTGGGACTCCGACCTCAGCATCGAGCTGGGCGTGCCCACACACATGCTTCCCGAGATCGTCCCATCCGTGGGTCGGATCGCGGAGTGCTCCGGGCCGCTCGCCGGGGTGCCGTTGGGGGCAATCCTCGGCGACCAGCAGGCGGCCATGTTCGGCCAGGCCTGCTTTGCCCGGGGCGAGGCGAAGAACACCTATGGCACCGGCAACTTCATGCTGCTCAACACCGGGACCGAGCCCGTCTCCTCGAGGTCCGGCCTGATCAGCACGGTTGCCTACCGGATCGAGGGCGAGGAGGCCGTCTACGCGCTGGAAGGATCGATCGCGGTCACCGGCGCCCTCGTGCAGTGGCTCCGGGACAACCTCGGCATCATCGAGGAGACGTCTGAGGTGGAGGAGTTGGCGGCCTCGGTGGAGGACAACGGCGACGTGTACTTCGTGCCGGCCTTCTCCGGGCTGTTCGCTCCCCACTGGCGTCCCGACGCCCGTGGGGTCATCACCGGGCTCACCCGCCACACCACAAAGGCCCACGTCGCTCGGGCCGCCCTGGAGGCCGCCGCCTATCAGACCCGTGACGTGGTGGAAGCAATGGCCGCCGACTCGGGGGTGACGCTCGCCGAGCTCAAAGTGGACGGAGGGATGACCGGGAACCACCTGCTCATGCAGTTCCAGGCCGACGTGCTCGGGGTCGATGTGGTGCGGCCGTTGGTCACCGAGACCACTGCCCTGGGGGCGGCATACGGCGCCGGGCTCGCCGTCGGGCTCTGGGACGGCCTGGACGAGATCAGGGCGCGTTGGGCAGAGGACACCCGCTGGTCCCCGGGAATGGGCGAGGAGGAGCGGGTCCGGCTCGTGGACCGCTGGCATCTGGCCGTGGAGAGGTCCTACGGGTGGGCATGAGGCCGGGACGATGCCGGGTGCTTATGATTTCCCGCACCCGATCGAGGTGTTGACATCTCCTTTCCCAACGCGCTGGTGATCTTCCGGGTGGTGATGGTGATCCCCATCATGTCCTTCACCCGCGCCGACGGGATCGAGAGCCACCTCGGAATCGCGGCTGCCCTGTTCGCCCTGGCCGCCTTCACCGACTTCCTCGACGGATACGTGGCTCGGCGCTCCGGCGGAGGCACCCTGCTTGGGGCCTTCCTCGACACCACCGCGGACAAGATCCTCGTCACCGGGGTGCTTCTCGCCCTGGTCTCGGTGGGTCGGGTCTCCATCTGGCCCGCCGCGGTCATCATCTTTCGGGAGTTCGCGGTGATGGCCCTGCGAGGGGTGGTGGCGCAGCGAGGCGGGCTGATCAAACCCTCGACCTGGGGCAAGATCAAGGCGGTCACCCAATACGTGGCGATATTTCTGGCCTTCGTCCGGCTCGCCGAGCCCTGGGGGCCCTGGTATCTCGACCAGTGGGCCATGCTCGTCGCCGTCGTGGCCACGATCGGGTCGGCCTGGGGCTACATCGTGGCGTTCTGGAGCGTGGTCAGAGCCGAGCCCAGCGAATTGCGGGCGTGAGAGTCGCCGTCACCGGGGGCACCGGCGTGGTCGGTGCCCCGGTCTTGCGTCGTCTCGTCGAAGACGGCCATCAGGTGAGGGCCCTGGCGCGGTCGGATACAGCGCAGCAGGCCGTGGCGGCAGTGGGGGCAGCTCCAGTCGCCGGCCATATCCTCGACACCGGGGCGCTCGGCCGTCTCGTCGCGGGCTGTGACTGGGTATTTCACGTCGCCGGGGTCAACGAGCTCTGCCCGGCCGACCCGGCGGGGATGTGGACCGTGAACGTCAACGGAACCCAAGCGATCGTCGACGCCTGTGCCCGCGCCGGGGTGGGAAGGCTGGTCCACACCTCGTCGGCGGCGACCGTCGGCGAACGTCGGGGGGAAACTGGAGACGAGGCCACGGTCCATCGGGGCTGGTTCCTATCCGAATACGAGCGGAGCAAGCATCGTGCCGAGCAAGTGGTGCTGGGCGCTCCCTCTCACCTCGACGTGGTCGTGGTCAATCCCTCGTCGGTGCAGGGCCCGGGTCGGGCCACCGGCACGGGACGCCTCTTCCTCGCCGCGGCGAGGGGGAGGCTGCGGGCTGCCATCGACACCTACTTCTCGATAGTGGACAGCCGCGATTGCGTCCGGGGCCACGTGCTCGCCGCCGAGCGGGGGCGGACAGGGGAGAGATATCTGCTCAGCGGGGCCACTCTGCGGATGCGGGAGGCGCTGCACCTCCTCGGTGAGGTGACCGGGGCGGAGCCGAGGGTGTGGATGATGCCCCCGGTCCTGCTCTCAGGTCTCGCCATTCTGGTAGAGGGTGTCTGCCGGATCGCCGGTCGTCGCCCCCCTTTGTGCCGGGAGACGGCCCGTGTGCTCGGGTTCGGGCATCGATACGACGGGTCGAGAGCAGCGAGGGAGTTGGGCCTGCGCTATACGCCCGTGGAGGAGACCCTGGCCAGGACGGTTCTCTGGTTCGAGGAAGAGGGTCTGCTCGGGGGAAGAAAGGGTACGAAAAGTGTCTAGCCGAGTGACCCCGAAGGGCCCCTCGGCTAGACGATGTATTTGTACCAACGCCCCCTCGCGAACGCAAGCGAAAACGACAGTTAATTTTCGCGATTTCGGCGAGGTCTCCTGCAGACCTTGTCCCCCCTCGAGAGGGAAGACCGGCCTAACGAAGTGAGGCCGAGGGGGATTGCCCTGTGAACCGGGACCGAACACCTGGCCGGTACCATCCTCCGTCTGCATGAACGCCCCGTTGGCACCCCTTCTCTCCGGCTGGCGCTCGGCCCCGCTGCCCGCTCCCGACTCGGTCTGGGCGGTACCCGCGGCCGGGCGAGCCTTCGCCATCGCGGGTCTCTTCTCCCAGCTCGGATCGACACTCCTCGTCGTGATGCCGGGGGAGGGCGACGCGGAAGAGCTCGTCGACGATCTCCGTCTCTTCACCGACCGGGTCTACGCCGCTCCCGCCTGGGAGACCCTCCCCTTCGAGCACGTCTCCCCGAACACGATGACCATGGCGGCCAGGGGCGAGGCGCGGCATCGACTGGCGGGCTTGGAGCCCTCGATAGTGGTGGCCAGCGTGCGAAGCGCCATCCAGAGGCTCAGCCCCTCGCCGGTGATCCCGGTTGTCGTGAATCCCGGTGACGAGATGGAAATCGAGAAGCTGACGCGTCTTCTTGCCGACGCCGGCTATCACCGCACCGACCGCGTGGAGGCCAGGGGGGAGATGGCGGTGAGGGGCGGGATCGTCGACGTGTTCCCGGCACAGTCTGACCGTCCGGTCCGTCTCGACTTTTGGGGCGATCAGGTGGACGAGGCCCGCTTCTTCTCGGTGGCGACCCAGCGGTCCGAGGAAGCCGCTCCCGGGCTCGAGGCCTACCCCGCCCGGGAGCTCCGACCCGACTCCGAATTGCGTCGGCGCGCCGTCGGGCTCGTCCGAACCGAGCCCTGGGCCGCGGGCACCTGGGAGCGGCTCGGCGAAGGGCAGCTCTTCCCGGGGATCGAGTCGTGGCTTCCCTGGCTGGCCCCGGCCCGCACTCTGGTCGACGAGATGCCGGCCCAGGGACACCTGGTCCTGGTCGAGCCGGCCCGAGCTCTCGACCGCAGCCGCGACCTCATCAAGGAGGAAGCCGAGCTGGCGGCGGCGCTCGCTCCCACCTGGGGGGAGACCGCACCGGAGGCGGGCGAGCATCCGGCCCTCTTCCTCGACCTGGAGGCGCTGCTGGATGCCTGTCCCGCCCTCCGCATGCCATCCGCGCCCACTGCTCCCGGGGATGCGGCACTGTCGGTGACCGGCCTCGACGCCGTGCCCGGAGACCCGGACTCGGTCGCCACCTCCCTCGCTCGGCTCATCGAGCGCGGAATCTCGACGGTGGTCGCCATGGACGGCGAGGCGGCAGCCGACCGGGTGGCCCGGGCCCTGGCGGAGCACGGTCTCGCCCTGGATCGGCTCGACGCCCTGGAGACCTCCAGATCGGCAGTGGTCCCGGTGGGCATCCACAAGGGCTTCATCACTGCCGACCTGCGCGCAGCGGTGCTCGGTGAGCAAGAGATCGCGGGGAGGCGACGGGCCCACCGACGGACGGGCAGGGCGCGCACGCCCGCTACGCAGCAATACGCCGACCTGACCGAGGGGGACTACGTGGTGCACTACCAACACGGGATCGGCCGCTTCGAGGGTTTGGTCACACGCACCATGGTCGGGGTGGAGCGGGATTATCTGGTGGTCGCATATGCGGCAGGCGACCGGCTCTATGTGCCGGTGGATCAACTGGCCGCGGTGAAGAAGTACACCGGTGGAGAGGCCCCGAGAGTGTCCCGTATGGGAGGCAAGGATTGGTCCGAGCAGAAGGAGAGGGTCCGGCAGGCGGTGGCGGTGGTAGCCGCCGAGGTGGTGGAGCTGCACCGCCGCCGCGCCCGAGCAAAGGGCCACGCCTACGACCCGGATACCCCCTGGCAGCGGGAGCTGGAGGCAACGTTTCCCTACGAGGAGACCGTCGACCAGCTCAAGGCGATAGAGGACGTCAAGACGGACATGGAGGAGGAGCGACCCATGGACCGTCTCATCTTTGGGGATGTGGGCTTCGGCAAGACAGAGGTCGCGATCAGGGCGGCCTTCAAGGCGGTCCAGGAGGGCCGTCAGGTGGCCGTGCTCTGCCCGACCACCCTCCTCGCCCAGCAGCACCATCAGACCTTCTCGGAGCGATTCGCCTCCTACCCGGTCCGGGTAGAGGTTCTCTCCCGGTTCCTGACCGCGGCCCAGCAGCGTCGCGTGGTCGCGGGTCTGGGCAGTGGCGAGGTGGACGTCGTCATCGGCACCCATCGGCTCCTCTCCGAGGACGTCCGCTTCAAGGACCTGGGACTCCTCGTCATCGACGAGGAGCAGCGCTTCGGTGTCGGGGCCAAGGACGCGATAAAGAGGCTGAAGGTCGGCGTCGACGTGCTCACCCTCACTGCCACCCCGATCCCGCGCACTCTGGAGATGGCTCTCACCGGGATTCGGGATGTCACCCACATCCGGACCGCCCCCGAGGACCGGCATCCGATCCTGACCTATGTGGGGCCCTACGACGAGCAGGCGGTGTCGGCGGCGATACGACGGGAGCTGCTTCGCGAGGGGCAGGTGTTCTACGTCCACAACCGGGTTCGATCCATCGATCGGGCGGTCGCCCGGCTCCGTGAGCTGGTGCCCGACGCCCGCTTCCTGGTGGCGCACGGCCAGATGTCGGAGGGTCAGCTCGAGCAGGCGATGATCGACTTCTGGAACGGGGAGTACGACGTCCTGGTGGCGACCACCATTATCGAGTCGGGGCTCGACCTCCCCAAGGTGAACACCCTCATCGTGGAGAGGGCAGACCTGCTCGGGCTGGCCCAGCTCTATCAGCTCAGGGGGAGGGTGGGACGCTCCAGCCAACGAGCCTATGCCTACATGTTCCACCCCCCCGACCAGTCGCTGACCGAAGAGGCCCACCGCCGTCTGGAGGCGATTGGAGAGGCCAGCGATCTCGGTGCCGGCTTCCAGCTGGCGCTCCGGGACCTGGAGATCAGGGGGGCGGGCTCCATCCTCGGGGAGGTGCAGAGCGGGCACATCGCCGCGGTCGGCTTCGATCTCTATGCAGAGTTGGTCGCCGAGGCCGTCTCCGAGATGGAGGGCCGGCCCGTCGAGGACGGGGCCCCGGTCGAAGTCAGGATCGACCTGCCCGTCGACGCCCACATCCCCAACTCCTACATCGCCGATCAGGAGCTGCGTCTGGAGGCCTACAGGAGATTGGCCGCCGCAACGACCCATGCCGATGTCGACGATGTCGCCGCCGAGTGGGAGGACCGCTACGGCCCGCTTCCCCCGGCGGCAGAGACCCTGATCACGCTGGCTCGGTTGCGGGTGGAGGCGATCAGAGTGGGGCTCGAGGAGATCGTGAAGCTGCGTCAGGAGGTGAGGATCGGCCCGATGGACCTCAAGCCCTCACAGGAGATCCGTCTGCAGAGACTCCAGCCCCGTGCCGTGCTCCGCGCCGGCGAGGGCGTGGTGTTCGTCCCGGCCCGGGAGCCCCTCGTGGAGAATCTCACCGGATTCATCCGTGAGATGTGGCCCGACGAGAAGTAGGGGACATCAGCAACCCCCCTCGACCTCACTTCGCTCGGTCGGTCCCCCCTCGAGAGGGGGGACAAGGGCCAGGGCGAGATGGGCGGCCCTTCGCCTAAGACCCGCCTGTCCCTACCATTGCTCGCGCCCCGTCCCAAAGGACTTCTCTCTTGAAGAAACTCCTCTCACTCGCTGTCGCCGCTGTAGCCCTCGCCGCCTGCGGCGGAGCCTCGGGCGAGGTGGCGGCCACCGTCAACGGCACGGAGATCACCGTGGGTGAGGTGGAGGCCAACATCGACACCCAGGAGGGGACCATCAGCAAGGAGATGTTTGCCCAGTTCCTGGGGATCGAGATCCAGTGGACCATCCTCTCCGAGGCCCTCGAGGAGCGCTTCGACGTCGAATTCGGGGACGACGAGCTACAGGCCGAGGCCGACCGCATCTACGAAGAGCTCAAGACCGGTGAGGAGACCAGGGAGGAGTTCCTCGCCAACCGCGGCATCACCGAGGAGTTCCTGCAGACCATTGCCCATCAGCGTCTCTACGACGGGGCGATCCGAGAGCAGCTGAGCGGTGATGTCGCCGACCCGAGTGAAGCTGAGATCGAGACCGCACGCGATCAGGCCCGGGCGGAGCTGACGAATGTCTGCGTCTCCCACATCTTGGTGCCCACCGAAGAGGAGGCGCGGGCAGTCATGGAG
>Ga0299913_10000604_pt1 | contig 23526 bp, 21 predicted proteins | sample RVTome_9_FD_201360 | JGI IMG/M metagenome (GOLD analysis project Ga0299913, IMG submission 201360) | Soil microbial communities from uranium-contaminated site in the Upper Colorado River Basin, Wyoming, United States - RVT155D38 (version 2) ... | reverse complement strand
TACGAGCGGGTCCGCAGGAGGTCGAGCGGCGTGCCGCGGCCGAACCGGCGCTCGGCGACCCGGTAGCCGTCGACGACCTCCACCGGCGCCGCGTCCCGGAACCAACCGTCCTCGACGTCGTTCGCCAAAAAAACGGTGAGCAGGACGGCGTGGGGACGTAGCTCCTCGATCAGCCGGTTCCCCCACGCTGCCGCCTGGCCGACGTCGTACCCGGTCTGAGCGCCGTTGACGACACCCACCCCGCGCGGGTTGAGCAGCTCGGCGAGCCGCGCCGGGAAGCTCTCCTCGGCTTCGACGCCGAGCCCGAACGGGAACGAGTCGCCGAGGACGAGGAGGGTGCGCGGGTAGCCGAGCTGGCGCTCCCGGTCGAGCTGGCGGAGCCCCAGCTCGTCGATCGCCACCTCGACGTCGAAGACGCCGGGCCGCACCGCCCGGCCGCGGAAGCCGGGCGCATGCCGGTATCCGGCCTCCGCGAAGGCCCCGAACGCGCCCCGCCCCCAGTAGTTGCCGTTGGCCACCTCCTCGTCGTAGGCGAGCCGCAGGGCGCCCTCGGCGAGGAGCAGGGAGGCGGCCAGAGAGGAGAGGACGACCAACCCGGCGAGCAGGAGGCGACGACCGCGGCCCTCGTGTCGCGCCGGCGGAGGATCGGCTACCGGCCGATCGCGGAGCTGGGAGCGGACGTGGACGGCGATCGGCAGGGCTCCTCCGGGACGTCCGGCGGGCGCGCGGCCGGCCGCGACGAGGGCTCTCGTGGGTCGTGCGATGGGAGTATAGCGGCGGCGGCGCCGTGGCCTCAGCCTCCGGCCAGGCGGCGGTAGAGCGCGATCATGCGGGGCGCGCTCGTCGCCAGGGTCAGGCGCTCGTCAAAGATCGCGCGGCTGCGCGCACCGAGGGCCGCAGCCTCGGCAGGCCGGTCGAGCAGGCGCGCCATCGCGCCGGCGAGCGCGGCGTCGTCGGCCGGCGGCACGAGCAGCGCGTTGCCGCCGGGCTCGACCGCCTCGCGTACCGGCGGGACGTCGGCCGCGACGACCGGCAGCCCGAGGGCCATCGCCTCGACGACGGCGCCGGGGAAGCCCTCGAACAGCGACGGAAAGACGAAGACGTCCGCCGCGGCGAGGATCTCCGGCACGTCGTCCCGGTGGCCGAGGAACCGGACGCGCTCGCCGAGGCCGAGCTCGCGGTGCAGCCGCTCGAGCTCGCGGGTCGAGGTCCCCGTCCGCCCGGCGACGAGCCCCACCGGGGCCGGCTCGCGGCCGGCGAGCCGGGCCATCGCCCGCAGCAGGTGGGCCTGACCCTTCTGGTACTCGTGCCGCCCGACGTTGACCAGCACCGGCGTCCCTTCGCCGAGTCCCAGCCGCTCGCGCGCCGCGCGCCGCCGGTCGGCCGAAGGCTCGCCGAGCCGGCCCGGGTCGCGCCCGCGCTCGACGACCGTAATCCTGCCGCGCGGCACCCACTGCGCCCGCACGGCGGCGTCGGCGGCGGCGTGGGACACGGCGTGGAAGTGGTCGGCGAGGAGCCGCCCGGTCACCGCGTCCGCGAGCTGCGCCAGCCGCACCCGCCAGCGGCTGAGCCGCGGGTCGGCGAGCCGGGCCGGCTCGTACGGCGTGTTCACCAGGCTGTTGAGCACGACGACCGGCAGCCCCGCCGCGCCGAGGCGGGTCGCGAGGTTGGCGTCGAACAGCGCACTGTGGACGATCGCCGGCCGTAGCTCACGGAGGAGACGGCGGAGCGCCCGCACCCGCCCTGCGAGGCCGCCGGCGGCGAGCAGCCGCAATCGCTCGGGAGGGACCTGGTCCTCCACCCCCTCCCCGGCGCGGCTCCGGAAGCAGGCGACGGTCGACGAGATGCCGGCCGCCTCGAGGTGCGGCAGGAGCTCGACGATCGAGCGCTCGGTCCCCCCGACCCACAGGCCGTCGACGACGAAGAGGACCTTCATCGGCCGCCCGCCAGCCGGGCGGCGCGGTGCGCCCGCACCCGCTCGTAGTGCGCGAGATAGCGCTCGGCGATCGGCCCGATCGAAAACTCCCGCTCGACCCGCCGGCGGGCGGCCTCGCCGAGAGCGCGGCGGCGCTCCGGGTCGGCGAGGAGCGCCGCGACCGCCTCAGCCGCGCCCGCCTCGTCGGCAGGGTCGACGAGCACGCCGGTCTCGCCGTCGACGATCGCCTCGCCGGTGCCGCCGACCCGGGTGGCGACCGCCGGCAGGCCGACGCACGCCGCCTCGAGGACCACCCCCGGCATCCCCTCGGTGTCGCTGGTCAGGAGCAGCAGGTCCGCGGCGCCCATCAGGTCGGCGACGTCCGCGCGCGCGCCGAGGACGCGGACGGCCGGCGCCGCGCCCGCGGCCGCCGTCTCGACCTCGTTCCGGAGCGGGCCGTCCCCGGCGATCCACAGCTCGGGGGCCGCCCCGCCGAGCGCGGCGCGCCGTTCGGCGACGACGGCGGCGACCCGGACCAGCCGGTCGAGCCGCTTCTCCGCCGTCAGGCTCCCGACGTAGAGGAGGACCGGCGCCCCGACGTCCGCCCCGACCGCCCGGCGTACCGCCTCGCGCGGGGCCGCGGGCGCGAATCGTTCGGGGTCGACCCCGCGCGGGATCGCCGCCGCCGGCACGTCGAGCCGGTAGCAGCGCTCGAGGTCCTCGAGCGTCGCCCGGCTGACCGCGACGACCCCGTCCATCTGCGACATCACCACCCGCCGAACGAGCGCCCGGTGGAGCGGCCCGCGCAGCCAGTCCGACGGCGTGCCGATGCTGCGGTAGACGAGCGCCCACGGCGCCCGCCGGTCGAGCCGCCGCAGGAGGCTCCCGTACTTCACGGTTCGCGAGCCGTTGACCTGGACGACGTCGGGCCCGAACGACGCGACCGCCCGGCGGAGAGCGACGACGAGGCCCGGCTGGAAGCCCGGCGCCCGCTCGAGCCCCGAGCGCTCGTCGCCGTCGAGCGCGAGGTCGCCCGGCCGGAGCGGCAGCCGCGGCTCGGGAGCGGCGTAGAGGTAGGCGGTCGCGACCGGATGTCCCCGCCGCTCGAGCTCGCGGGACAGTTCCGAGGCGAAGACCTCGGCGCCGCGCCGCTGCGGCCGGGTGACGATCTGGAGGAGCCTCACGACGCAGTTCACCCTCCGGCCGACGTCGAGGCGGCGGCCGGGGGGCGTTCCGCCAGCAGGTTGGTATACCCGCGGCGCGAGCCTGCCTCGGTCTCCTCCGCGAAAACGCGCGCCCGGTCCGGATCGATCGGCACGAGTGCGCCATCGCTCCCCACGAGGCGGAGCGAGAATCCCTGCTCCGCGAGCATCTCGACGAGCCGCTCCGGCCGCTGCCCCGCACGCTTCAGCAGGTATGGACTCCACTCGACGATCAACCGAAGATCCGGGCTCTCCCGGAGGATCCTCCGCATCCCGTCGAGGACCTCGAGCTCGGCTCCCTCGACGTCGATCTTCACCAAATGGACCGGCCCACCCACGAGCTCGTCTATCGGGATCTCGTCGACCTCCACGCCGGTCGGGGCGGAGGTCGCCGCGGGGCCGTGGAAGCTGTGCCGCGTGCTCCCCTCGCCGGTATGGAGCCTCCTCCGGCGGCGCGCCGCGCCGGCCCCGGCCGCTACGACCTCGACGTTGCGGCACCCGTTCAGCGCCAGGTTGTGCCGCAGCCACGCGAGATTCTCCGGCGCCGGCTCGACCGCCAGGACTCGCCCCGCCGGCCCCACCCGGCGCGCCATCTGTAGCGACAGGTAGCCGATGTTGGCGCCGACGTCGACCGCGGTCATCCCCGGTCCGAGATAGCGATCGAATAGCGCCACCAGCTCAGGCTCGTGGGGCTGGAGGACGTAGCCGAAGAGGTGGCTCCTCGGCGCCGTGATGCGTACGCCCTGGACCGTCACGGCCCGAGGAAGGAGGGGGCTCGCGAGACGGAATAGGCCACGAACGGCCTGTCGCTTCCACCGCGACGAGATCCAGCCCAGAAGGGGCACGCCGGCACGATCGAGGCGGTCGGTGAAGCGCCACGAAGCCCGCAGCAAGCTCAGGATGGCCGATCTCACGGGTCCTCCCCCGCCCGATCCGGTACTACGCTGAGGGGTGGCGTGCGGCGGCGGAGGGTGGAGAGCCGGCGATGGAGCGACGGCGCTCGGGCGCCGAAGATCTCGTGGAGAACGAGGGCCGCCCAGGTCCTAGGACGGAAGGCGCGCCGGGCGAGGGAGGTGAGCAGGTGTCGGCGGCCCTTTCGGCGGTTCCCGGCGTGGTAGTGCAGCCAGCCCGTCTTGTAGTGGAGTTCGGCGGCGACGTCGGGATGCGCGGCGAGCGTGGTCCGATGCTTAGCGAGGATCCGCTCGTAGCCTTCCGCCTGCCAGACCGTGACGCCGCGCAGCCTGTCGCCCCCGTGAAGGTGGATCCGGATCAGCGTCTCGGGCACGACACGGAAGTCGAAGCGGCGTACGAGGCGCACGAGCAGGTCGGTGTCTTCCGCGCCGCCGGGGAAGGCCTCGTCGAAGCCGCCGACCTCGCGAAGAGCGTCGCGGCGGAAGGCCAGACCGCAATTGGTCCCGATCCGCCGTGAGCGGAGGAATCCCAGGTACGCCTCCTCGCGACTCGGATACGTGGGGGTCCAGACCTCGTCCCGCGTGCTCTCGGTCCCACCGGCCCGAGGCTCGACCCACCGCACGCCGCACCAGGTAAATCCGACCTCTTGCGGGGCGTGGGCGAGCGTCTCGTAGGTGCGCTCGAGGAAGCGGGGCAGGTACTCGTCGTCGTCGTCGAGTAGTGCCACCAGCGCACCGCGAGCCTCCCGAATCCCCGTGTTCCGGGTCGCGGCGGCGCCGCCGTTGACCTCCCGCCGGACCATCCTCAGCCGTGGATCGGCGAAGCGGGTGACCGCCCGCTCCGCCCCGTGGTCCGGCGAGGCGTCGTCGACGACGATCAGCTCGAAGTCTTTCCAGGTCTGACGCAGGACGCTTTCGATCGCCCGCCAAAGCAGATTCTCCCGGCGATAGGTGGGGACGACGACGCTAAACGCGGGGGGTAGGTTGGCGTTCACGAGCCCTCCGCTATCGGCGGACGCCACACCCGCCGGGCCAGGGGAGGCAGCGCCGTCAGGAGGAGGCGGGGGTAGTTCCGCCAGCCGGTCGGGTGCCCCAGGACGGCGGCGGCGAAATGACGCCGGGCGCGCGCGATTTCTCCGAGGCGGGCCGCGTGCGTGCCCGCGATCCGTCGATAGGCTGCATAGCTCTTCGGTGCGTCGCGACGAAAGGTGTCGCCGTGGCGGGTGAGGATCGTCTCGGCGCTGACCAGCCGCTCGCGGCACGTCTCGGGCGTCAGCTGCCGCCGGGTCTTCTCGAAGACGAGGAGCTCCTCCGGGATGCGGGCGAGGCGGAGGCCGCGGCGCCGGCACTGCGCCATGAGCCGTAGCGAAAGGTCCGTGTTCTCGGCATAGGCGATCGTCTCCTCGTATCCGCCCGCCGCGTCGAAGAGCTCCCGACCGACGGCGAACGTTCCACACAGGAAGATACCTGCCTGGCGGTCGTAGAGCGGACCGAGGTCGGCGGGCAGCTGGCCGAATCGCGCCCTCTCCCCGGTGCGCTGGTCGTCGAGGATCACCCGCAGCCCGCACGAAGCGATGCCGACGCTCGGATCGGCGAGCGCTTCTGCGAACCGCTCCAGCCAGCGCGGCTCGACGAAATCGTCGCTGTCAAGGAACACGAGCCACCGGCCGCGAGCCCTCGCGGCGCCGTGGTTGCGTGCCGAACAGCGGCCTCGATGCTCTCGGAAGACCGCCCGTAGCCGCGGATCCCGGTATCCGGCGAGAACCGCTTGCGTCGAGTCGGTCGAGCCGTCGTCGACCACGAGGACCTCGAAGTCGGCGAGGGTCTGGGCCAGGACGCTGTCGATCGCCCTCTCCAGCGACGACGCCTTCTGATAGGTGGGGATCACGACACTAAAGCGCGGAGTCGCCAGGTCGCATCCATCGTGCCGACCTCTCGCACCGAGCTGCTCGCTGGAGCCGGTCATCGGTCCCCTGGTCCTCCGCGGGAGCCGGTCAGTTCGGGCCAGGGGACCGGCCGCCCCACGATCGTCTCGAGAGCGCTGACGTCGTCAGCGAAGAACGCCGTGAGCTCCCGACGGAAGGAAGCGAAGACCTGCGGCGCAGGCTCGGCGACCACGTTCGCCCGGGTGAAGTACCACGTCCACGCCGCCCTCCGATGGCGTGCCGGCAGCAGGCGCCAGACCCGGCGGACCGGCAGCAACTTCTTGAGCCGCGGCGCCAGCCCCGGAAACCGCTCCCGGGTCCCGCCGAGGTGGTAGCGCCGGTCGAGGTTCGCCGGGCGGAATCCGGGCGCGACTCCGACGTGGGCGAGGAGCCGGTCGAGGACCGCGCCGGGTTCGCTGTCGAGCTCCTCGGAGAAGAGGACGACGAGCCGGTCCGCCGGGAACCGGTCGAGGAACTGGCGGAGGATCCGTCCGTACTCGCCGGTGGCGAGGTAGCGATCGCCCGCGTCGAGCTCTTGCGGGGCGGCACGCGCCCGCTCGAGGACCGCCGGCTCGAGCTGGCGGGTCACCGCATCGGCGAACTCCCTCGCCTCCTTGCCGCGCCTCACCTGTTGGCGATACTGCGAGAAGGCGCGGTCGATCGGGTTGCGGAGCAGGGCGACCAGCCGGACCTCCGGCATGAGCCGGCGCATCCTCTCGGGCACCCGCGAGTCCTCCATGTAGCGAGGGGTGACCGTGCCCCAGAGCGCCTCCGCCGGCGCGGCGGCGTAGTGCTCCGCCACCGAGGCCTCCCAGCCGCGGGCGAAGGCGTGGTCGGCGGCGAAGAAGGGCAGGTCCTTGCCAGGGGGCAGGTAGACCGAGGGATGAGACCGCAGATACTTGAACAGGCTCGTCGTGCCCGACTTCGACGCCCCGATCACGGCGAAATCGAGGGGCCGGACGGCGGCGACCTGCCCGAGCGCCCCCGCCGTCATGCTCTGGACGCGGCCACCGACCGGCGCATGCGGAGCCAGCCGACCAGGCAGCCCAGGTCGCGCGCCGCGAGCCACAACCCCTTGGCGCAGCGGTGCCGCACGGCGTGCAGGAGGTAGCGCGGGATGCGCTTCGGCTTCGGCCGGTAGGGCCGCCCCTGGCGGACGCAGGAGAGCGGGATCGCGGTCCCCTGGACGAACCCGTGGCGGACGAGACCGGCCGGCCCCATCTGATCGCGCCGGTGCCACACCCAGAGCTCCGGGTCGAACAGGAACCGGCGACCGCGCGCCCGGTGGAACCACTCCGTGTCGTCGCCGCGCCCCGCGAGGTCGGGGTCGAAGCCGCCGACCTGGCGGAAGACCTCGGCGCGTACCGCCATATTGCCGCCGAGGAGCCGGTCGGCGAGGTGGCGGCGGTCGCGGTCCTTCGACAGGCCGGCGTCGGCGAGTGAGCAGCGGCGGCAGGTCGGGAGCGAGCCGCCGCGGTCGCGGTAGGGGCCGCCGACGCCGGCGAGCGACGGGTCGGCGTCGAGCTCGGCGAGCACCCGGCGCAGGAGATCCGGCGGGGCGAGCTCGTCGTCGTCAAGGTAGTGGACGATTCGCCCGCGCGCCTCGGCCAGGCCGCGGTTTCGAGCCGCCGGCTGGCCGGCGTGGGGCTGGAGGAGGTGGCGCACGGCGGGGCCGCCCGGCCGGTCCGCGGCCGCGGCCACCTCCGCCGTGCCGTCCGTCGAGCCGTCGTCGATGACCAGGACCTCGTAGCGCTCGGCGGGGAGGTCCTGCGCGAGGAGGCTCTCCAGGCAGTCGCGGAGCAGCGCCGCCCGGTTCCAGGTGCAGATGAGGACGGACAGCTCGGGATCAGGTCGCCGAGTCACCGACGTGCTCCCAGCTCAGAGGGGTACCGCGCTTTACCTTTCGCACCGACCGCTTGCCGAACACCTGCTCTAGGTGGCGCGGGTGTAGGCCGGATCCGGGACGGATCGAGCGGACGTTGTGGGGACCGAACACCTCCCCGGCCTCGATGTCCTGCACGACGAAGAGCGAGCGGCGGAACACCGCGCTGCCGGTTTCGCTGGCGCCGGTTCCGTACCTGACATCCCCTAGCGCCTCCTCCACCGTCCGCACGGCCCGCACCATCTCCCGGAACTCCCTTGGCTCGAGCGAAAAGGAGCTGTCCGGCCCAGGCTCGTCCCGAGACAGGGTGATGTGTTTTTCGACGATCGAGGCGCCGAGTGCGACTGCGGCCGCCGGCACGGCGATGCCGAGCGTGTGATCCGACAGGCCCACCGGAGCTGAGAAGGCACTGTGGAGGTGCGGGATCGTGCGCAGGTTCATGGACGCCGGCGGGGCCGGGTAGGCGCTGGTGCAGTGGAGCAGCGCGAGCTCGACGCATCCCGAGGCCCGCATCGTCGCGACGGCTTCCTCGATCTCTCCCAGCGACGCCATCCCTGTCGAGAGGATCACCGGCTTGCCGGTGCTCGCAACCCGTCGCAGGAGGGGCAGGTCGACGAGCTCGAAGGACGCGATCTTGTACGCCGGCACGTCGAGCCCCTCGAGGAAGTCGACCGCCGTCCCGTCGAACGGTGTCGAGAAGAACACGAGCCCGAGGTCTTGGGCGACGCGCTGCAGCTCTTCGTGCCAGTCCCAAGGCGTCTGGGCCTCGCCGTACAGCTCGTAAAGGGTCCGTCCCTCCCAGGGCATCCCCTTCCCTACCCGGAACGGCTCGTCCGAACAGTCGATCGTCAAGGTGTCTGGGGTGTACGTCTGAAGCTTGACGGCGTCGGCTCCCGACTCCTTCGCGGCCTCGATGACGCGGCGGGCCGTCTCGAATCTCCCTTGGTGGTTGGCGGACATCTCCGCCACCACGAACGTCGGATGCCCGGCACCGATCTTCCGGCCGCCGACGGTGATATGGCGATTCGTCGAACCCACGTCAGTCGTCCCCATGGGCGTGGGCCACGCTGTGGGTCGGCGTGAGATGGTCCGCCACTCGCGCAGCGCCCCGCCCGTCCACGATCGTACTCCCTACGCGCCGGACGAGCTCGAGCCGCCGGGGGTCCTCCGCCAGCGAGCGGAGCGCCTGCGCGACGCTGGAAGCGGTCAGCCCTTCCCGAGCGCCGAGCGAAACGGCAGCCCCCCGCCGGTCGAGCTCGGCGCCGACTGCTGCCTGATTGTCGGCCAGGACGACGAGCACGGACGGGATCCCGAGAGCCAAAAGCTCCCACACCGTGCTGCCCGCCGCGGAAACCGCGAGGTCGCACCAGGCCATTACCGCTGCCATGTCCTCCACGAACGGCAGGACATGAGCGCGCGACAGGAGTCGGTCCGCCGACGCCTGCAGCGCGAGCGGAGAAACGTGCGGGCCGGCAACGATCTTGACCTCGAACCGGTCGCGGCCGAGCCCGGCGATGCCCTTGAGGATCTCGGGGATCAGAGCGCCGGCGTCACCGCCACCCAGGGACACCAAGAGTCGATCGGGACGCGAGGTACGATCCGGCGACTGCAGGCGTCGCCGAAACTCGGGGCGAAGGAGGGCAAACCGCGGACCGAGCAGTAGGCGGCCATCCGGCGGACGCCGGGGGTACATCTCCGGCCGAGCGTGAAGGTTCGGGTTGACGATCACCTCCGCCGTGTAGCACGCGGCGTGGGCATCGTCGTCGATCCACAGCACCCGTACGCCGGACTCGGTCAGCGCCGCCTGGTAGCGAGCGTCGAATCGGTAGCCGTCGACCACGATCCACGATGCGCCTACCCGTCGAGCCAGGCCGGTGGTCCGCCGGAGATCGGCGCTGCCGCCGGTCGGTTCCGTGAACTCGTGGACGCCGAGACCGCGAGCCACCAGCCATCGGACGAGCCGATCGCTCAGCGGGCGGCTGAGAACGTCGACCGTTGCGCCCCGGGCGTGAAGCTCCTCGGCCAGCGCCGAAGCGCGCATCAGGTGTCCGATGCCGACCGCGGCGTCGGCGTCGGCTCGCACGACGACGTGGCCCGGATCAGAGTTCATCGAGCTCCTTCTGCCGTACCTCGCGGTTGATCGCCGCAAGCTCGGGCCGCCGCTCCGCGGCCTCGACCGCCGCCCGCCAGTCGTGCCCGTCGCCGCCTCCGAGCTGCGCGACGAGGGCTCGCACCGCGTCGAGATCCGCAGCCGTGTCCACCGTCCAGCGGAACTGGCTCCGATCTCGGTCGGCGCGCACCGACACGATCCGGAACCGTCCTGGATTCTCGTAGAGGAACGGCGTGACGTGCGCTCGCTGGTGAGGTCGGTCCGCCTCCCGCCACGCCACCACCAAAGCCGCCGCCGAGATCACCTCGGTGTCGAGCCCTCGAGGATAGGTCCGCTCGAGGACGTTGCTCGCGTAGTCGGTGGTGCGGTCGAGGAACGCGGCGACCACGCGGTCGACGATCAGCGGGTCGATCAGCGGACAGTCCGCGGTGATCCGTACGACGGCGTCGAGCCCGAACGCGCGAGCGGCGCCGTGGTAGCGGTCGAGCACGTCGTCCTCGCTGCCCCGGAAGACCGCTGCGCCCAGACGCTCGGCCTCCCGCACGATCGCGTCGTCCTCGGGTTGCAGGGTGGTGGCGATGATCACTCCGTCCAGGGACTCGGCTCGCCCGGCGCGCCGGACGACGTGGCCCAGCATCGTCTGCTCGCCGATCGGCATCAGGACCTTGCCGGGCAGCCTCCGGCTGCCCATCCGAGCCTGGACGACCGCCTGGATCGTCATCGTGTCACCCGAGCCGGCGGACGGCGCGGCGGACGCGGTCCACCACCGAGTCGACGTCCGCGTCGGTCAACGCAGGGTACAGCGGCAACGACAGGCTCGTGGACGCCCGACCTTCGGCGACGGGACATAGGCCGGGGCGGCAACCCAGGCGCCGATAGTAGGGATGGAGATAGACCGGAAGATAGTGGACCTGCACCCCTAGGCCCATCTCGCGCAGCCGCAGGTAGAGGGCCCGGCGAGCCTCCGCGCCGGCGCGGACCCGAACCACGTAGATATGCCAGCCGGACGTCACCTCGGACCGCTCCCGCGGCAGGAGGAGCTCGTCGAGATCCGCGAGCTCCTCGGTGTAGCGTTCAGCCACGGCGCGCCGGCGGGCGAGGAACCGATCGAGCTTGCCGAGCTGGCTCCGACCCAGCGCGCACTGCAGATCGGGCAGCCGGTAGTTGAACCCCAGGTCCTGCATCGCGTAGCGCCAGGGCTCGGCCGCGCCGTCGCCCGCCGGCTCGATGCCGTGATTGCGGAACCGGCGGGCACGCGCCGCGGCCTCCTCGTCATCGGTCAGCACGGCGCCGCCTTCCGAGGTGGTCACGGGCTTCACCGGATGGAAGCTCGTCGCGCTCAGCGGCGCGAGGGTTCCGACGCGCCGGCCGCGATAGCTGCCCCCCAGCGAATGGGCCGCATCCGCGACGAGCGTGAGGCGGCGGCGCGAGGCGAGGTCGGCGAGCGCATCGTAGTCCGCCGGATGGCCCGCGTAGTCGACCGCGACGATCATGCGAGTCTGGGGCGTGATCGCCGCCTCGGCGGCCTCCGGGTCGAGATTGCCGCTGTCTTCGGCGACATCGGCGAAGCGCACCCCGGCGCCGAGGTAGAGCGCGGCGTTGGCGGTGGCCGCGAAGGTCAACGGCGAGGTGACGATCTCGTCTCCTGGGCCGAGGCCGGTGGCGAAATACGCACAATGCAGGGCGGCCGTGCCCGAGTTGACCGCCACGGCGTAGCGCGCCCCGGTCGCCTCGCACAGAGCGGCCTCGAAACGGCCGACCTCGGGCCCGGTCGTCAGGAAGTCGCTGCCGAGGACCTCCGTCACTGCGGCTACGTCGGCGTCGTCGATAAGCTGGCGGCCGTAGGGGAGGAACCGGTCGGGCTCAGACATCGCTGATCATCTGACGGATCTCCTCGACGCCAAGCCAGTGATCGTTAGTGTCGCTGCTGTAGCGAAACTCCTCCGACACCCGACTCCCCGGAGGGAGCGGTCCGCTCCACCACTCGGTGTCGGGCTGGATGACGAAGTAGTCGCCGCAGTCGTGCGTGCGTCGCGAGTCGGCGGCGGCGATGAGCTCCTCGTGCAGCTTCTCCCCGGGGCGGATCCCGATCGTCTCGAGCTCCGCCTCGGGAGCAATCGCCTTGGCCAAGTCGACCACGCGCATGCTCGGGATCTTCGGCACGAAGATCTCCCCACCCTGCATCCGCCCTAGAGAGGCCATGACGAAGTCGACGGCCTGCTTCAGCGTGATCCAGAAGCGGGTCATGCGCGGATCGGTGATCGGCAGCTTGCCGCTGGCCGCCCGGCTGCGGAACAGAGGCACGACGCTGCCACGGCTGCCCACCACGTTGCCGTAGCGGACCACCGACAGGCGGGTGCTCTTGCTGCCGGCGTAGGCGTTGCCGTCGACGAAGAGCTTGTCGCTGACCAGCTTGGTGGCCCCGTACAGATTGACCGGGCTGCACGCCTTGTCGGTGCTCAGCGCGATCACCCTCTGGACCTTGCGGTCGATCGCCGCGTCGATGACGTTCTTGGCGCCGTGAATGTTGGTCTTGACCGCCTCGAACGGGTTGTACTCGGTCGCCGGAACCTGCTTGAGCGCCGCCGCGTGGACCACCACGTCGACCCCGTCGAAGGCGCGGAGCATCCTCGGGTGGTCCCGCACGTCGCCGAGGAAAAACCGCAGACGGGGGTCCTGCTGGAGGCGCTGACGCATCTCCCACTGCTTGAGCTCGTCGCGGCTGAAGACGATGACCTTGCCGACCTCCGGGTCGGCGAGGAGGTGCGCGACGAGGCTCTGACCGAACGAGCCGGTGCCACCGGTGATCAGGACCGACTTGTTGGATAGGATTGCGCTCACGTAAACCTCTCGAAGGTCGGAACACGGACGAGGGCAGCACGCGCGTCCAGTGCTGTCTCCCGGCAACGCGCCGCCCAGGCCGGGATAGTAGCAATCGCCGCTCCCTGCGACCAGACCGCAGTCGGCCGGCGCGAACCTGCAAGGCCGCTCGCGGGGCGCTTGGTCTCCGCAAACCGGGTAGACTCCCTTCCCCCCGCTGTCGACTCCACGCGGCCCGGGGAATCTCATGCGACTCATGGCGTCACTGATCTCGGGGCCACGCTCCGTGCTGACCCTGGCGAGCCTGGCTTCGGCCGGGTCGGACATCGTCCAGCTCCTGACCAACGAAGACAATTTCGCCCTGGCGCGCCGGGTGCTGCCGGCGCTCCCGGATTCGAGGCTCATCGCTCGCGAGGACGTTCGCCGAGGGGCGGGCGAGGAGAAGCTCGGGAGACCGGTCGTCGGGGACGAGATCTGGGCCCAGAGCGCCAGCATCCTCGCGGCGATCGGGATGCTGGATCGCGCGAACTGGAACAGTGCCAGCTTCGCCGACCTGTATCGGCTCTACCTGACCTACCTGGAGCACGCCCGCGAGCTGGTTTCCAGCGTGGAGGCCGATGTTTGCTGGTTCGACGGCGTGCCCCACCAAGCTCAAGACTGGGCCCTCTACCAGGCCTGCCGGGAGGGCGGCGTCGAGACCGTCGTGACCAGCCATACCGTCTTCGATGGCTCGCCGGTGACCTATCGCGACGTCGACGGGGGCCCCTTACCCGTCGCAGATGTGACCGGCGGGCCCTCGCCTCACGAGGAAGAGAGGCGTTCGCGGTATCTCTCGGAGGTGGTCGCCCAGCTCGTCGATCCGTCGAGCCTAGCAACGGGGCGAGGGATGCGCGAGCTGCTGCGTGGCGGGATCGGACGAGTCCAGCGGGTGGCGACACGCTTGGGTCAACCGTTGCCCGATCACTACCCGGTGATGATCCCGTCGTGGCCGCGAAGGGTGATCCACCGAACGAACGTCCGGCTGAGAGACCGCTCGCGCATCGCCCGAACCGCGCGCTGGCTGCTATCCCTGCCGAACTCGGTTCCGGACGAGGGCAGGCCGGTGGTCTACTTCCCGCTGCACTTTCAGCCCGAGATGACCAGCGTACCGCTGGGAATGCCTCACTTCGACCAGATCTCGGCCGTCCGTGCGATCTCGGCCGCGCTGGCGGGCGAGGCGACCCTGGTCGTCAAGGAACATCCACAGATGCTGCGCTGGAGCGCCGGCTGGTCGCGCGCGAGGAGCGCGGCCTTCTATCGATCGATTCAAGATACTCCGGGCGTCCAGCTCGTCTCTCCCGAAACCCCGTCCGACGAGCTGATGCGACGGGCGTCGATCGTGGCGACGCTCACGGGGACCGCCGGCTACGAGGCGCGGCTGCGCGGCGCGACGACGATCTGCTTCGGCGCGCCCTGGTATCAGCCGTTGCGAGGTGTTCACCGTGCCCGGGACGCCGCCTCGCTTCGTGAAGCTCTCCGGCGAGCTCTCGCCGCTCCGGACCCCGCCCTCACCGCCGAGGAGATCCAATGGTTCGTGCGCACCTACACCCTCAAGGGGGCTTGGAGCAAGACGCCAGAGGGCGAGGGCGAATCGTACTGGCCGGCGCGGTACGCTCGTGACCTCTTCCAGGTCCTCGAGGCGGTGATCGGCGGCCATCCCTGGCGAGCGGTCGCGGAGTCTGCCGATGCTCGCACTCCGTGAGGTCGGGCCAGGCGACCGCGAGCAGCTGCGCGCCTGGCGCAACTCGCCCGAGGTCGCTCGCCACATGTACACCGACCACGTCATCTCCGAGGCGGAGCACGCCGCCTGGTTCGCACGGATGATGGACGACCCGAGCTCCCGATACTGGATCGTCGTCGCTGACGGCCGCGATCTCGGCGCGGTCAACCTCGCGCAGATCGACCCCGGGAACGGCACCGCCTCGTGGGGCTTCTACCTGACGGAGACTCCACCTCCACCCGGACGGGGAGCGGGCGTCTACGCCCTCTACCGGCTGGCCGACGAGGCCTTTGGCGGCCTCGGCCTGGAGCGCCTGTGGGCCGAGGTGCTGGCGTCCAACCGGCGCTCGATCGGCGTGCACGAGATCCTCGGCTTCCGCCGGGAGGGCGTACTGCGCCAGCACGTCGTCAAGGACGGGACGAGGGAGGAGGTCGTCAGGATGGGCCTGATGCGGGCGGAATGGGAGGAGGCGCGCCCTCGGGTCCGGGCCTGGCTGCTGGACCGCGGCTGGCAAGTGGTCGAATGATGTCACCCGGTGAGGAGGCACAGCCCCGGAAAAGCGCTCACCGCCGACGCATCCCGTCGACCACCGTGAGTTCATCGGCACGGCAGAGCGTATGAGTGGCGAGCAGGCCGGGAGCCCAGCTCGCCGGGATGCGGGCGATCTCCTCCTCTTCGTAGCCTTCGGCGTCGAGCCGTGTGATGCGATGGAGCGCGATCGCCCAGCCGTAGCGCCGCGAACAGTCCTGGGCCGGCCGATAGAGATCTCCCCGCCAGCGGAATAAAGGACCGGCAGGCCGAGACGCCCGCGCGTCGGACCGGATCGGGTTCCAGGGGTGGCCCAGCCAGGGGCCGAGCGGGCTCGGTGCCCGGAAGAGGTGGAGCTCGTCGCGGGCGTGTAGCGTGCCGGTTTCCGCGACGGCGGCGAACATCCACCACTGCCCCCCCTCCTCGTGGAGTGTAGCGTCGTAGGCCTTCAGGCCCTCGACAAGCGTCGCCTCGTGCGACCATTGGTCCGGGAAACCGGTGGAGCGATACAAGCGGATCTCCCCACGAGCTCCGCTCTCCGGCACCATGAAGAGCTCGCCCTGCCAGGAGACGAGGTGCGGATAGGAGAGGTGGAACGGCTCGACCAGGGCATCCACAGGAAGCGACGCTCCAGCGACGGGGTCGAGCGAGCAGAAACGGATCTTGCCCTTGCCCTCGGCGGGCCTATGCTCCTCGAAGAACAGGTGCCAGCGGCCGTCCCTCCGAACGGCGAACGGATCGGCCCAGGAACGGTCCGGAGGCGGCATGAGGTGACGGAAGCGAAACAGCTCTTCCGGGCGGCTCGGCGTGCCCGGCTCGTGGAAGCGGTATGCGAGGAACCACTGGCGACGGCCGGGCCGCTCGGCATTCCACTCGACGAGGGCGCGCCGGGCGAACCGGGCGAGAAGGGGCAGGGCCTCCCTGTTCGTCGGTTTGCGGTAGAGCCGATGGGCATACGGACGGTAGCGCTCCTCGGCAGGCGAGCGAGCCTCGCCGGAAGCAGGGTCGCCGGTCGCCGCCAGGGCGCGCAGGCAGCGGCCGACGAAGGCGGCGGACTTCCAGTAGACGTGAGCTCGGTTGCGGACGACCGAACGGCGGAGGGTAGGCGCCCACGAACGGTAGATCACGCGGCCCCCGTCGAGCCGCTCGGTAAGCACCTGGAGAACGGAGCCGGTGGTCGGCAGCCCCTCCATGACCTCCCAAAAGCCCGGCGGACCGCCTCGGATGCGGCGGTCGTCGTCGTGGTGGTACGACCAGACCCCGTGGCGGGCGATCTCGAGCGCCCGACCCCGGAGGATGCGGAATCCGAAGCGCAGGGCGACGTCGAGCTCATGGCGACGGATCTCGGTCAGAGCCCCGTCCGGAAATCGGTCGGAGTAGCGAGTCTGCTCCGGGCGGACGGAGAGGGAAGGGACACCGGCCAGCAGCTCGGAGACGTCGCGCCGGGCGAACGGGTCGGAGGGCGGCGGTAGGAGCCGCCGGTCGAGCCGCGAGTAGAGGCGGTACAGAAGGTAAGGGAGGCGCTCCCCGATGCCTTCCCTCCTCTCGCGAGCCGTGTTGAGGACGACCAGCGCTAGCTCCGCCTCGGGCATCGACGCGACCTCGGTGAGCACTCGCTCAACCCAGGCCGGTACCCGCGTCGAATCGAGTAGTACCCCGACTCGGATGGGCGTGCGCCCGGTGTCGCCGTGGCGGTGGGTGCGAATCAACCTGTCAGCTTCCGGAGGCGCCTCAGGCGCCGCGACGGCCAGCTCACCGCAACGGCTCGCGCCACCTCCCAAGGCTCTCGGCGGGCGAGCTCGGCCGCTCCACCACGTCCGCCGAGCCTGGCCAGCTCGGTCACCGATAGCGAGCCGATGAAGCGATGGAGCCACCGTAGACGAAGCCGGCGTACCTCCTCCGGATCGACGTCGGCGCGCTCAGCGAACCGGTCCCAAAGGCGGAGAAGGCACGGTACCGCGCTTATCGCCGCGTCGTCGAGGCGACGGGCGCTGCGGCAGCGTCGGAGCGCCGCGAGCTCCGAGGCGTCCGCCGCCGCAAGCTCCGGTAGCAGCGCGGCGAGCTGTCGGCGGGAGATCTCGTCGACCTGACCGCGCTGAGCGGCTTCGTTTCGGACGCAGATCGACTGAGAATGGACACGGTAGCGGACCAGCGGCTCCGGGAGGGTCGCGGCCCGAGTCCGACCCAAGAGCCGGATCCAGAGCTCGTAGTCCTCTGCGTGCAACCAGTCGCCGTAAGGGCCGTTCCCGTCGGTCGAGACAAGCTCCCGACGCATCATCATCGAGGCATGGCACCAGATGTTCCCGAAGAGGAGTCGCCACCGGATCTCGACGTCGGCACGCGGCGGGCGACGGAGCGTCGGTCTGCCGGTCCCGTCGATGCGAAAGTAGTCGGTCCCCAAAAGGCCGATCCCGGGCCGGCGCTCAAGCCATGCGACCTGCCGCTCGAGCCGCTCGGGGAGAGAGACGTCGTCGTCGTCCTGCCGTGCGACGTAATCGCCTCGAGCGGTCGCGAACCCCCGATTCAACGAGCCGATCAGCCCTCGGTTCACTTCCTGGCTGATGATCCGCATCCGGGGGTCACTGCGCGCGAAGCCGGAGAGGATCTCCGCCGTCGCGTCCTTGGAGCCGTCGTCGACGACGATCAGCTCGAGCTCGCGCAGGCTCTGCCGGAGAATGCTCTCGACCGCCTCCCCGATCCAGGGCTCTCCGTCGTGGACGGCGAGGACCACACTGACCTTGGGGCGGCTCATCACACGCGGTATCCGAGAGCGGCGAGATCGCGTCCCGCGAGCCGGCCGGTCTGTCGATTGCTCTCCAGGTACCGATCTCCGACCGCCTCGACGATCATGCTCCGCTCCCGCGCCTCTCGCCGCCTGGAAAGATACCTCGGCACGTAGCGGTCGAGGTCCTCGAACCTCCGCTGGTGATCCTTGACGTAGAAGGGTGCGGCAGGGCTCAGCGAGTTGCGAACCAGCAGAGCGTTGATCCATCGCTTGATCGCCAAGGTCGTCGAGCCCAGGGAGGGATAGCGCTCACCGCGCCGGTGGGCGCGGACTAGCGGCAAGCCGCAGAAGGCTACGATCTCCGCGACGAACTCTCCTTCGCTCCGCACCAGCGTCTCGAAAGGCAGCGCGAGCACCCGATCCTTGCCGAGGAGCTCGCGGTAGCGTTGGATTGGCCGATGGTACTCGAAGTGCCCGAAGCGGAACTGCGGGATCTCGGCGGGGTTGCGAGGCCGCAGATACGCCGAGAGTCGAGCAACCCCTCCGTCGCGGACGTACTGCTTGTAGATCGAGTGGATGACGTCCGCCTGTTCACGGAAGATGAGCAGTACGCGGGCCTCTGGAAAGACCTCCGCGAGCCGGCTGGCGATCGTCGCCGCGTCGAAGCCACCCGCGTGAGGCGAGCCCGACAAGCGCTCGTCGCTGAGTACGGGGACCAGTTCCGGCTCGAAGTCGGCCGGAAGAATCGTTTCGAGGGCCTTGCGTGCGCGAAGCGGGTGGAAGTCGAAAGGATCGGTTAGGACGAAAACGTTGCGGATCGCTTTGGTGTCCCAGGGTCGGTTGAATCCCGCCGCGCGGTCTGCGAAGAGGCCGGTCTGCAACCACGTCGTCCCGGTCTTGTGGTACCCGACGTGGATCAGCGGGGGCTGTCTCATGGCCGGCTGCAGAGTCTCGCGGCCCGGCGCACGTAGCGACGGGCGCGTCCAGTGGCCGCCGCCGCCGCTCCGCGCAGCGAGAACCGGGCTTCTCTTCCGTACCCGAGCTCTTCGAGCAAATCCCCGGCCACGCGTTCGAAGTTCCATAGGTCGACGGCCGTCATCTCACGCCGCCAGATCCCGATTCGGTCCGACGAAACGCCTTCGCGGGTGCGCTGGTGCCAAGCTTTCCGGTGCGAGGGCAGCTTGTCGTCGAGCCGCCGCGGGTAGGCGAGCATCGAGTCTGCCCAGATGACGTCCAGATGCGAGCAGACGCGGTGCAAGGTCGGTACGGTATCGGTCACCAGATCCTCGTATCGCACCTCGAGATAGTCGTCGCGACCTAGCCCGGATCGGCGCGCCCGACGTACCGACTTCTTCCAGTCGGATGCCATCCGCACGATGGATCCCTCGTACCAGGGCACCCTGGCGAGCGAGCAGGCGACGTCGCGGCCGTCGCGGATCAAATGGACGAACCGCGCGGAAGGAAAGATCTGTCGGAGCTCGTCGAGGAATCGCCCGTAGCCGGGGGTCTTGTCGCCCCAGCGTTGCTTGCCGTGCTCGGTCGCATATAGCGAGAAGACCGTGTCGTACAGATCCGCCCAGGTCGCGGGCTCGCGGGCGTCGAGCGCTTGGGAAAAGCGTCCTTCGTCCAACCCCCATTCACGGAACCGCTGGTGCGCGAGGAGGGCCTCAATCGCCTGAGGAGTCGGCGCCGCGCCAAACACCCGCGGCAGCGACACCACGAAATGGGACTCCGGCGGTACGGCGATCGACGGATGGGCGTCGAGCATCAGGCGCAATAGGGTCGTCCCGGATCGTGCCGCCCCAACGATGAAGAACGGTGACCGCGCCCGGAGATCTCCTGCCGGAACCTGAGGCCTCATCGCGCGATCGGTTCGACGAGCCGGCTCGCGCGACGGGTCCAGCGGGTCGGCACCGCGACGAGGGCGCCGGCGCCGGCGTGCACATGCGTAGCCTCGTCGAAGGGAACCGGGATCACCTCAAACAACAGGGCGCCGTCGACCTGCTGGATCATCGTCTTCGGTCGCAGGTAGCAACCAACGGTCACCGAGTAGTCGCCGGGGACGAGCACGTTGGCCACGACCTCGCAATCGATCTCCTGGAAACCCGACTCGTCGGCGTCGAGGTCCGTCGCGTGAGAGTTCGTCGAGAAGAGCAGTCGATCGCGGCTGTCGAAAACCCGCAGGAAATAGGAGGCACCGCTGACCGGCTCACGATGGTACCAGCGCGTCCTGAAGACGAACGGCTCGCTCAAGCGAAGATGAGTCGACGGCCGGCCCGAAGAGTCCAGGAGCTCTGCGAACTCCAGGTGGGCTCTTCCTCCCGCGTCTGCCTCCTCCGCACGGTACGTGCTCCGCCGGTTACCGCTCCACTGCCGCAGGTACTCCGACACCACTTCGTCGGTCGGACCGTCTCTGGCGATGCGTCCCTGCTCGATCCAGACCGCGCGCTGGCAGAGTCTCTGAACCGCCTCCATGTTGTGGCTCACGAAGAGTACCGTGCGACCGGAAGACGCCACGTCGCCAATCTTCCCGAGGCACTTCCGCTGGAACGAGGCGTCGCCCACCGCGAGCACCTCGTCGACGAGCAGAATCTCCGGCTCGAGGTGCGCCGCCACCGCGAACGCGAGCCGCAGGTACATCCCACTCGAGTAGTGCTTGACCTGGGTGTCGAGAAACCTCTCGACCTCTGCGAAGGCGACGATCTCGTCGAAGCTCCGATCGATCTCGGCCCGACTCATGCCCAGGATCGCACCGTTGAGGTAGACGTTCTCCCGACCGGAGAGCTCGGGGTGGAATCCCGTACCGACCTCCAGGAGCGAGGCGACCCGGCCGCGGATGACCGCCCGCCCCTCGGTCGGCTCAGTGATGCGGGCGAGGATCCTCAGCAGCGTGGTCTTTCCCGCCCCGTTGCGGCCGATCACGCCGACGACCTCGCCGGGCTGAACGTCGAGATCGATCCCGCGAAGGGCCCAGAGCTGCTCATCGGACACGTAGGTCGAATGGCCAGAGAGAACCGAGCGAAGTCGATTCCACGGCGAAACCATCGCATGGGCTAGGCGATCGCGGAGGGTGTCGAAGCGCTCGGCTCGAGCTCCCAGGCGATAACGCTTTCCCAGTCCGCGAATCTCGATCCCCGAATTCATCGCACCGTCCCCTTCACACGATGTCGGCGAACGTACGCTCGACGCGGCGGAAGTACAGGGCACCGCTGATCAGTAGGAGCGCGGCGACGACAGAGGAGAGGAGAATCATCGGCCCGGGTCGGGTCTCCGTGCCGAGGAGCGCCCAGCGAAAACCCTCGACGACTCCGGCCATCGGATTGATCCCGTACAGAGTCCTCCACGGCTCGTCGAGGAGGCTGCTGGGATACGCGATCGGGGTGGCGAAGAGCCAGATCTGGACCAGGAACGGCAATGCGTAACGGACGTCCCGGAACTGTACGTTCATGGCCGACATCCACAGTCCGACCCCGAGCGAGGTGACGAGCGTGAGCAGCACGAACAGGGGCAGCAAGAGAACGTAGATCGTCGGCCGGTAGCCGAAGATCGGCATCATGATCAGCAGCACGGAGAAGGCGATCGCGAAGTCGACGAGCGCGGCGGTGACGGTTGAGAGCGGCAGGGCGAGCCGCGGGAAGTAGATCTTGCGCAGCAGATTCGAGCTCGACACGAGTCGCTGTGCGGAGTTTGTGACCCCGCTGGCGAAGAGCGTCCAGGGAACGAGAGCGGTGTAGCTGAAGAGCGGGTAGGGTACGCCGTCGGAGGGGATCTTCGCCAGCTTGCCGAAGAACAGACTGAAGACGATCATCGTCGTCAGCGGCTGCAGGATCGCCCAGCTCGCGCCGAGGACGGTCTGCTTGTAGCGGACCTTGATGTCACGCCACGTGAGGAAGTAGACCAGCTCCCGGAACTTCCACAGCTCCGCCAGGTCGAGCCGCACCCAGCCTTCACGGGGCTCGATGACGGTGATCAGATCGGTGTGGGGTGCGTCGGTGGTCGTCATGTAGCTGCGAAGCATACCGGCTCGCGACAGGTCTAGGACTTTGTTTCGCTACGGGAAACCGGCGGCTCCCAAGTCTCCGGCCGGAACCGCTGCAGCGCTCGGACCGCACGGGCCTTGAAGTACCAGGGAGGAGGCAACCTTCGCGGCCGCTCGACCGAGGTCGCGCTCGCACCGTCAGCCGCTTCGCGTACGCGGAGCTCTTCGATCAGGCGCGCCGTCGCCGGGCGCGGGGGAGGCTCGGCGGCCCACAGCTCGAGGAACGCTGACGTGAGCCGCGTGGGGCGGATCGGTCGTCTGCCCGCGATCCGCACGTTTCCGCTCGCGAACAGGTGGTGCTGACGCTGCTCCCAAAAGCGCAGCATCTCCGGACGGAATGGGATGCCCACAGCCGCAGCCAGGGCTGCGAGCGAAGCCTCTGGCTCGGCGGCAAGCCGACGGTACGAGATTGCGACGAAGGGGAGGCCGAGCTCGAAATAGCGCCGGTAGTACGAGGTAAACACCCTCTCCCATCTCTCGGGCGGCCCTCCCCGCTTCCAGATGCTGAAGGCAAGATCCTGGGGCTCCTTCCAGATCGCGACGTGGCGGACGGAGACGCCCTGCCTGCGTGCCCGGCGGTCGCTGTCCCAGATCCACGGCAGATATTTCGACGAGTCGACGACATGCCGCACGCCGAGCCGTCGTGCGACCCCGCGGTGGAGCCCGCGCTCCGGCAGGTCGCGTAGCCGCTCCCAGGTCGCGCACACACCGCCGCAGCCGCGGCACTCGAGGACGAAGTGGTGGCGCCGCCACGGCCGGTAGCGGGCGGCGACCTCGCCGAGGTAGAAGGCGCCTTCGGCGCTGCCCAGCATCAGGCCGAGCAGGGTCGAGCCGGAGCGGCCGGTGCCTCCGATCAGGACCAGGTTTGGCGAAGCGGTCATAGGTAGCCCAGGGCCCGGAGCTCGCGCGCCAGACTCTCGTCGAGCTCTCCCGGAGCCTCGCGCCCGGCGAGGTTCTTCGCCAGTTGGGCTCGCGCCCGGCGATCCCAGCGAAGGAGCTCCGCAAGGAGGCCGGGCGGGACGTCAGCTCCTGCCCCGACGAGGTCGTGCCGCTCCTCGGGGTCGGCCACGAGATCGTAGAGCTCGTACAGGCCGGGTCGCCGCTGCAAGAGCTTCCAACGGGGATCTCGCAGCGAGACGTAACGCGGCTCGTCGCGCCGGATCTGCTCGCTGAACGCCGTCGCTCGCGATTGCGGTCGAGAAACCGCGGCGAGGAGCGGCCGCATGCTCTCGCCGTCGTACGCGGTCGGCGCGGGGACGCCGAGGAGATCGAGCAACGTGGGCATCAAGTCGACCACTTCCACGGCATCGTCAACGACCAGACCGGCCGGCAATCCGGGTCCCGCGAGGATCAAGGGCACGTGAACGACGGCTTCGTACAGCTCCCGGTGGTCGACAGGGAAGTCGCGGTGATCGGAGAAGTTCTCACCGTGGTCCGAGGTCACCACCACGAGGGTTCGGCTCCCGGAGTCCATCCCGGAGATGGCCGAGAGGAGCGGCGCGAGAGCACGGTCAGTGTAGTGGATCTCCCCGTCGTACTTCGCTTCGATCAGGCCGTAGTCCAGGTCGGTCAGCCGACCGTGAAGCTGGGCGAAGTCCGGTGCGGTCATCCCAGCTGTTTTGAGAGGGCTGGCCGAGAAGGGACCGCTGAACAGATCGTCTCGGGCGGGAGGATCGAACGGCGCGTGGACCTGGTATGTGTGGACGAAGA
>Ga0299913_10000603_pt1 | contig 23530 bp, 17 predicted proteins | sample RVTome_9_FD_201360 | JGI IMG/M metagenome (GOLD analysis project Ga0299913, IMG submission 201360) | Soil microbial communities from uranium-contaminated site in the Upper Colorado River Basin, Wyoming, United States - RVT155D38 (version 2) ... | reverse complement strand
CGCCGACGCGACCGAGCTTCCCGTACTCAGAACTGCACGGATCGGGCCGCGGCCGCCACGTCCGGGGCGCTACTCCCGAGAGCGGGAGCTGCCGCACATCGCGTCGCGCGCCGCCACGCCCGTCGCCGGACGCCCGGCGAAGTGGTCGTAGAGAAGACGCGTCATCTCCGCGATCGTGCGTTCGCGCCGCCACGTCGTGCGATGGAGCGTGTTGACGAACGCCGCCACGATGAGATGTCCCCGCCCTTCGGGGAGCGTCACGATGCCGACGTCGTTCACGGCTCCGGCCATCGTGCCGGTCTTGTGCGCGACCTCGACGGAGCCCGGGAGGAGCCCCTTCAACCGTCTCCGTCCCGAGCGCGACGCGGTCATCACCTCGAGGAGACGCCCGTGCGAGCCCGGCGAGAGACCGGCGCCGCGCTGGACCTCGAGCAGGAGGTCGGCCATGCCGTCGGGCGTCGCCGTGTCACGCGGATCGCTTCCGTACGAGACGCGTGCCGAATCGCGGTGGCGACGGGCGAGCGCGTCGCGCAACCGGAAGTACCGGTATCGGTAGAGCTCGCTCTCGGGGATGGTGTCCGGAAGGCCCGAGAGGTCGGCGAAGGTCCGCGCCTCCGAGCGGTCGACCCGGACGCCCCGCACCCCGAGCTCGCGCACCCTGCGATCCGCGGCGGCGGGGCCGCCGGAGCGCCCCAGGATCGCGTCGGTGGCCGTGTTATCGGAGGCCCCGATCATGAGCCCGAACAGGCTGTCGATGGTGATGTGGACCGCGCGGCCGCCGGACCACGAGGCGAGCGGGCTGTTCCCGGGCCGGAAGTCGGTGATGGGGACCACGATCCGCTCGGAGGGGTCGATCTCCCCCGCATCGACGCGCCTCAGGTACTCGAGCGCCATCGGGATCTTCGAGACGCTGGCCATCGGGAACGCGCGGTCCCCGTTGAACGACACACGCGCTCCCGACTCCACGTGGATGGCGGTGATTCCGATGTCGCTTCCGACCCGGCGGGCGATCCGCCCGAGGCCTCCGCCCACCGAATCCGGGACCAGACACGAGACCGTCGCGAGCGCTTCCTGAGCCAGGATCGGTGCCGCCGTGGGTGCGGTCGCCGCGGCCAGGGCGATCCCGAGCGCGAGCCCGCGCCGCCCGCGCATCTGCATCTTCTCTTCCGTCATCACCGACCCCCCACCCCTCGTCCCGGCCCGGCCTCGCGGACGGGCACGCGTCACACCCGATACAGCCACCCGTGTCGGTCGTCGATCGCGCCTGTCTGGATGCCCAGAAGCTCCATCTTGACCCGCGCGGCGAGCGAGTCGGGCCGCTCCGCGAGGGTCACGTCCGTCCCATCCAGCCCGAGACGCTGGATCGGCGCGACGATCGCGGCCGTCCCGACGCCGAAGGCCTCCGTCAGCGCGCCGCGCGCCGCGCGCTCCACGAGCTCGTCGACCGAGACGCGGCGCTCCTCGCACGGGACCCCGAAGTCCGCCAGCAGACGGAGCACGGAATCACGCGTCACCCCTGGAAGGATCGTGCCTTCGAGCGGAGGCGTCACGGCCGTGCCATCCAGCACGAAGAACACGTTCATGACGCCGCATTCTTCCACGTATCGTCGCTCGATGCCATCCAGCCAGATCACGTTCTGGTAGCCGGCCTCCTGAGCCTCGCGCGTCGCGAGCAGGGACCCGGCGTAGTTGCCGCTCGGCTTGATGTCGCCGGTTCCCCCGGGGAAGGCCCGCACGTAGTCGCGGGTGGTGACCAGCCCGAGCCGCCCGCCGAAGTAGGGGCCGACCGGCCCTGTCATGAACACGAAGCGGAACTCGGATCCCGGCTCCACCATGAGGCTCGGATCGGCGCAGAAGTAAGTGGGCCGGAGGTAGAGCGCGCCCTGAGACGCCTCGGGGAGCCACTCGCGGTCGATCTCGATGAGGGCCTCGAGCGCGCCGTAGAAGACTTCGCGCGGCACCTCGGGCATGACCAGGCGGCGCGCGGAACGGTTGAGACGCTCGAAGTTCCGGTCTGGACGGAAGACGGCGGCGCGGCCGTCGGGTGTACGATACGCCTTGAAGCCCTCGAACACCGAGACGGCGTACTGGATCGCCAGGGATGTCGGATATACCGGGAGCGGGCCGTACGGGACGATCTCGCCCTCGCTCCAGTCGCCCCCCACGCAGGTCGCGACGAACATGTGATCGGAGAAGATCCGACCGAAGGGAAGCCGGTCGAAGTCGACCGATGCGCGACGCGAGGTCTCGACACGGGTCACGGGGATCGAGGCGGACATCGGCATGTGTCTCTCCGGGCTCTTCCAGGACGCGCGCACCCGGCCCGAAGATCGGCGCGTCCCGCGCCTCACGCCACCCGTCGGCCCCCGGACCCGCGTGGCGCCGGACGCTGGCGCCGGGCGGGCATCCGGGGCACCCTGGGAACCGGGAAGTGCCGGGGGCATACTGTGGAGGACACCTGACCGGGGAGGGACTTCGATGCGCGTGGGCCGATCGCTCCAACCGCGGAAGCTGCTCGTGGCGGCGGCCGTGTGCGCGACCGCCGGGCTCGCCCCCGCCGGCACCGCGGAGGGCGGAGCGGACGCGCGGCGCGCGCCGTCCCCGGCACCGGTGGGAGACCACCTCGTGGCGCGCGGCCTCGCAGCGCTCGCGCAGGAGGCGCCGCCGGCGCGCATCGCGGGCGAGCGGCGACCCTTGTCACGGACCGCACCGGAGACCGGGGCGCGGGCCGAGCTCGGACGCGATTTCTACTTCACCCGGGCCGTCCATTCCTGCCCTTCCGGCTACTATCGGCGCTGCGCGTGGGCGGTGGACTACCCGAAGGCCGACCGCCAGTTCATGTATCTGATCGGCCGGCTCCTCTCCATCCTGGACGCGTACGAGTGGGAGAACGCGGTCCGTCTCGACGATCCCGATCTCCGCCGCTACCCCTTCCTGTACACGCTCGAGGTGGGGGGCATGAACCTGAACGAGGCCGAGGTGCTCGGTTTGCGCTCGTATCTCGAGGCGGGCGGCTTCCTCGTCGTGGACGACTTCTGGGGGTCGTGGGAGTGGGCGAACTTCGAACGCGAGATCCAGCGTGTGCTCCCCGGAAGGAAGATCGTCGACCTCCCCCTCGACCACCCGATCTTCCACCAGTTCTACGACATCGACGAGCTGATCCAGGTGCCGAACGTGCGGAACGGCGTACGCGGGGGCCCCACGCACGAGGGCGACGGGCTCATCCCCCACGTGCGGGGGATCTTCGACGACGACGGCGAGCTCATGGTGGTGATCAACTGGAACACCGATCTGGGCGATGCGTGGGAGTGGGCCGAGAACCCGTACTACCCGATCGAGTACTCGAACTACGCCTACGAGCTGGCCGTGAACTACATCGTCTACGGCCTCACCCACTGAGCCACGCGCTTCCCCGGGCGCCCGGCGGTCCGCGCCCCACGACCCGCCCGGTGCTCCGGGAGCCCGGGTTCGGCTACGGCTGCGGCCCCGCGCCTCCGGGACGGTCCCCCGCGAGGACGGCTTCGAGCAGGGCCGAGTAGCGGCTGAGGATCGCATCGGGTCCGAGGGCGGCCACGCGTCGCCGACCGGCCGCCGTCAGGCGCGCGCGCAGACCGGAGTCCTCGAGCCCGCGCACGAGGGCGTCCGCGAGCGCCTCGGGATCCTCCGGCGGCACGAGAATCCCCGCCGAGCCGTCCTCCATCGCCTCGCGCATCCCCGGCGAGCAGTCGGCTCCCACGACCGGGATCCCGAGCGCATGCGCTTCCCCGATTACGTTGGGGAGCGCCTCGGTACGCGAGGGGACGGCGATCAGGCGGGCGCGCGCCATCGCCGCCCACGGGTTGTCCGCGCTGCCGATCCGGTGGACGCGATCGCCGATCCCGAGACGCGCCGCGAGCTCGTCGAGCCGCGGGCCCTCTTCGCCGTCGCCGACCAGCACGAGGTGCACGTCGAGGTGACCCGGCAGCCGGGCCACCGCGCGCACGAGGACATCGAACCCCTTGAGCCGCACGAGCCGGCCCACGCCGAGCACGACGGCCGCCTCCGGGCGAAGCGCGGGCCACGTCTCCGGGGCCCGGCGCGCGAGGTCGCGCAGGCGCTCCCCATCCACGGGGTTCGGGCACACCGTGATGCGCTCGCGCGGGACGCCGAACCGCTCCACCAGGTCGCTCGCGACGCCGTCCGCCACCGCGATCACGAGGTCGGCGTGCCGGAAGAAGCGGCGCGCGAACTCGCGGTAGAACCAGCGTCTCGCGCCGCGGTGCTGGTGGAGGAGGCTCTGCGTGAGGTGCTCGTGCGCGTTCAGCACGACCCGCAGCCGCCCGCGCGAGAGGCGCTTCGCGCACAGCCCGATCACGTGCGACTTGTGGAGGAACGTGGAGACGGCGGCCGCGCCCTCGCCGCGGGCCAGTTCGAGGAGACCCCGGGTCTTCCGCCACAGCGACCAGCCGCCGGCCGGCGAGACACCCCAGGGACGGGGCGACGCCGCGGCCCCCGTGCCGGCGGCGGGCGCGGAACCGGGGCCGGGGAGCACCCGCGGGACGCGCTCGGGGCGGAGCGCCTCGACGAGCTCCCCGCCCGCGCGGACGAGCGCCGGGACCGGCCGTGGCGCCTCGATCCCGTTCACGAGGTCGACGAACACCCTCTCGGCCCCGCCGAGGCTCAGATCGTGGATGAGGAAGACGACGGCCGGCGGGTCCGGCCGCTCCCCATCCGGGGCCGGAGCTCCGTTGTGAGGTGGAGTCGGGCGGTGCACTATCGAGGTCGTCGTCCTCGTCAGAGGGTCGGGTGCAGCCAGGCCTCCGGAGAGCCCGTGGCCCGAATCGTCACCGTGTACAGCGATGAGCGCCATGCGGCCCGTCTCACCGACATGTCCTACATCCGGTGGTTCGAGATCTCGCGGGCCCTGGCGGCGTGCGGACACGAGGTGGACATCGCGACCGCCGAGTTCAAGTGGAGGCCGCGCCAGCCGACGGTCAACCTCGGCGACAACCTGCGTCGCGTCCCGCTGGCCCACGTCGACTGGTCGCGCTACGACGTCGTGAAGACCCTCTTCCACCGCGGCTTCGAGGTGCTCCGGAAGCGTGGAGGCGCCGATCACCCGTTCATCATCTCGAAGCTCGGCTCGGTCGTGGGGCCGGAGGACATGGAGGGCATCTACTTCTACGGCGAGCGCCGGGCGCGGCTGTACGCGACCCAGGAGCGCATCGCCCGCCGCAGCCGGTTCGTTACGGTCCTCACGGAGCCGGCCCGGGCGCTGTGGCGCGACATGTTCGGCCAGGGTCAGGAACTGCTCCTCGTCCCCGGCGCGGTCCGGCGCGACATCCCCGCACCGACCGGTGACCCGTACCCGCCCGACCGGCGGCCCCGGGCGGTGTTCGCCGGCAACTTCTACACGACCGATGCGCGCCGCAGCCAGCCGGAGGCGGGCCGCGTGCTGGTCGATCGACTGAACGCGCTGGGTCGCGCCGCCGGAGCGCGCGGGATCCGTCTGTACGTGGTGGGCCCCGGCGAGGCCTCCCTCCTCGACGAGGAGCACGTCACCTACCTCGGAGTCGTCGACTACGAGGCTTCCTGGGCCTATCTCCACCACGCGGATGTGGGAGTGCTGGTCTCCGCCGGACCGTTCATGCACAACAACGAGTCCACGAAGATCTACCACTACCTGCGCGCCGGGCTCCCGTTCGTGGCCGAGCGCGGGTTCCCCAACGACGACCTCGCGACGCGCTCGGGTCTCGTGCTGCACGTGGATCCGGGCGACACGGAGGGCATGGCCGACGCGCTGGTGGAGGCCGTCGCGCGGGAATGGGACCGGGCGCGCGGCGTGGAGGCGGTGCTGGCCGCGCACACGTGGGCGCATCGGGCGGCCGTCTATCATCGACTGCTGGCGGAGCCCGCGCCGTCCGGCCGGGCTGGCGACGCACCGGCCCCCCCGCGAGCTTGACACCACGTATGTCGATGGAACGCTGGAAGCGGATCGACGCCCTCTTCCAACGGGCGCTGGAGGTGCCGGCGGCCGGGCGGGATGCCTTTCTGGAGGAGGCCTGCGGCGGGGACGCCGCGGTGCGGGCCGAGGTCGAGGCGCTCCTCGAGGCGGCCCACTCCGAGGAGGATTTCTTCGGCGGGCTGGCGGAGCGGGCGGGGCTCGGCGATTCGCGCGAGCGCCAGGCCGCGATCGAGGGCGTGCACGGCGAGATGGAGGCCTCGGGGGCGTCGGATTCCCGCACGGGGGCGAGCGAGATCCTCTCCCGCCTCCGGGCAGCCTTCGCCGACCACTACGAGATCGAGCGCCAGCTCGGCGCGGGCGGCATGGCCGTCGTCTTTCTGGCCCGGGACACGCGGCACGATCGTCCGGTGGCGGTGAAGGTCATGAAGCCCGAGGCGCTGGGCTCCGCCGGCGCGGACCGCTTCCTGCGCGAGATCCGGATCGCGGCCAACCTCCAGCACCCGCATCTCCTGCCGTTGCACGACTCGGGCGAGGTCGACGGCCTCCTCTACTACGTGATGCCGTTCGTGGAGGGCGAGTCGCTGGAGCGGCGGCTCGCGCGCGAGCGCCAGCTCCCGGTGGATGAGGCCGCCCGCATCGTCCTCGAGGTGGCGGACGGTCTCGCGTACGCGCACGAGCAGGGGCTGATCCACCGCGACGTGAAGCCCGCGAACGTGATGCTCTCCGGCGGCCACGCGCTGGTGGCCGACTTCGGGATCGCGCGCGCGATGGACCAGGCGAGCGCCGAGAGGCTCACGAGCACCGGGCTCGCGATCGGCACGCCGTCCTACATGAGCCCCGAGCAGTGGGAGGCGAGCGGCCCCATCGACGGACGCGCCGACCAGTACGCGCTCGGCTGCATGCTCTACGAGATGCTGGTCGGCGAGCCGCCGTTCACCGGACCCACGCCACAGGTCATCCTCGCGCGTCACGCCCTGGACGAGGTGCCCTCGATCCGCACGGCGCGAGCCACGGTGCCGCTGGGGATCCAGGGAGTCGTGCGCCGCGCGATGGCCAAGGTGCCCGGCGAGCGGTACCCGAGCCTGGAGGCGTTCTCCGAAGCCCTCCGGCGCGCCCTCGAGGGCGAGATCCCGGAGCCCACGCCGGTGTCCGGCGCGAGACGCGAGGCCGGCCGGCGGGCGCCGACCCGCGCGCTCGGCTGGGTGCTCGCGGTCGTCCTCGCGCTCGTCGCGGTGGCGATCGGCGTCCAGCTCCTCGGACCTCCGCCGGTGGTGGCGAGCGGCGCCCGCACCGTCGTGGGCTACTTCGAGGACAACACCGGCGACCCGGGCTTCGCGCAGGTCGGGAAGATCGCGATCGACCGCATCACCGAGGCGCTCCTCAACGACGGGACGATGGAGGTCGTGCCCCCGCCGACCGCCCTCCAGGCGAGCCGCTTCGTCGAGGCCCGGATGGCGGCGGGGGGATCGGTCGATCCCATCCGGGCCCTCGCGTCCGAGACCGGCTCCCGCACCGTGGTGAGCGGGAGCTACTGGGTGGATGGCGACACGCTCGTGCTCGCGCTCACGGTCAGCGATGTGGGCTCCTCGGGAGGCTCCAGCGCGCTCGGCCACGTCGAGGGCCGGGGGCCCGCCGCCGATCCGATGCAGGCCATCGAGGCGGCGCGGGACCTCGTGCTCGGCTCGTTCGCGCTCGCCGGCGACGACCGGATCGAGGCGACCCGGGCCCCGTCGTACCGTTCCTACCTGGCGTTCAGCCGCGGGCTCGACGACTACATCGGCCGTCGTTTCGAGAGCGCGATTCCGCACCTGCGCGCCGCGACCGAGATCGACTCCTCGTGGGTCGTCCCCCTCGTTTACGCCGGGTTGAGCCACCTGAACCTCGGAGAACGCGCGCGGGCCGATTCGCTGGTGCGAGGGCTCGAGCGCATGCAGGGGCTCCTGAGCGCCTACCATCGTCACTGGCTCGAGTACCTGGCCGGTCAGCTGCGCGGCGATCGCGAGCGCGCGCTCGAGGCGATGCGCGATGCGGCCGAGAGCACCCCCGGCTCGAAGGCGGTCTACAACCTCGCCTACGTCGCGCTCCAGGTGGGTCGTCCACACGAAGCCCTCGCCGCGCTGCACTCGCTGGAGCCCGATCGCGGTCCGATGCGCGACTGGTTCCCGTACTGGTACCTGCGGACGGTGGCGCGGCACATGGTGGGCGAGCACCGGGAGGAGCTCGCCGATGCCACGAGCGCGCGGACGCGCTATCCGAGCGCGCGCTTCCCGCAGCAGCTCGTCGCCACGGCCCGAATCGGGCTCGGTGACGTGCAGGGGGCCCGCACCCTCGCCGACTCGGTGGCCGGTCTCAGGCTCGAGAGCGACCCGGTCCGGCCGGTGGTGCCCGGCTCCATGTACCACGAGCTCGCGCTCGAGCTCGAGTGGCACGGCCACCCGGAGGCCGCGCGCGAGTTCTTCGACAAGGCCGAGCGCGCCTACGGGCGCTGGACGGTGACGTACCCGGATTCGGCCGCCACCGCGATGCACCGGACCCGCATGGCCTCGCTCCTCCACGACGCGGGGCGGTTCGAGGAGGCGCTGGCGATCGTCGAGGAGCTGGCGGGGCGGGACCGCGATGAGCTCCGGCTCACGGCCTGGCGGGGCATCCTCCTCGCGGCGCTCGATCGGGACGCGGAGGCCGCCGCGATCGACGTCGAGCTGGCCGGCGCGTCGCTCGAGTACGGCTACGGCGCGATCCCGCTCGCTCGCGCCCGTCTCCACGCGCAGCTCGGCGACCTCGAGCGCGCGGTGGACCTGCTCCGGGCCGCGTTCACCGAGGGGCTGCCGCACATGGCCCACCCCGACAACAACTTCCGGGCGTTCTGGGACGAGGACGAGCTTCTGGCGCTGTTCACGCCGCGAGGCTGAAGTGGCCCCGATCCCCCGGTGACGGTGGCCACGAGGGGCCCGGATGCAGAACGACCGGAGGATCCCGAAGGCTCCCCCGGTCGCTGGCGGGCACCTTATCCGACGATGCTTCCCGCCGCGGGTCCACGCTGGTGGCACATGCTACACCTCCTTGCAGACGCCCCCAATATGGGCCGCGCGTTCCGCACGACACAACCCGCCGCCCCGCGGAGACCGTGGCGCGGCGACTCCGGGAGGACCTGACCCGGTGCCGCACCTGGCCCTCGTCGTGGACCCGGACCCAGACCGCCGGGCGGCGTTTCGGGATCGCGTCCGCCACCGGTTCGGGTCGGAGCCGGATCTGGAGGTGTCGGAATCGACGACGCCGGGGGCGTGGGTGGGGTGGGCGGCCGCGCCCCACGTGCCGGTGTCTCTCGCCGTGGGAGGGACGGGCGCGGCAAGGGGGGGGGCGGCGGCAGCGCCGACCTCGGCGCGCGATGGCCTCGCCGGTCTCCTCGGCACCGCCCGCGACCCCGGGAGCGGCGCGCCGCTCGCCGCGGAGGAGCTCGCGGAGCGACTCGGGAGCCCGGTCGGGGCGGAGACGGCAGCGGACGGGTTCTTCCTCGCCTTCTCGATCCGGAGGGACCGGGTCGCGGTGCTGGCCGATCCGCTGGGTCTATTCCCGGTCTACCACGCGTCGCGGGGGCCCGTCATCGTGGTGTCGACGAGCCCCCACCTCCTCGCGTGCCACCCCCTCTTCCCGATCGAGGTGGACGCGCGCGGTCTCGTCGGCATCCTGCTCACGCAGGATCCCGTCGGCGACCGCACGGTGGTGGCGGCCGCCCGGCGGCTCGGTGCCGGAGACGTGCTCGTGTGGACGCCCGCGCGCGGCCCCCGGGCGCACCCCGGCTATCGGTTCCCCCGCGTCCGGGACCCCGGCCGCCCGGCGGCGGACGACGTGGCGCGGGTCTCGGAGGCCCTCGGCGAAGCGGTGCACCGCGAGGTGGTGGGCCGCTCCGCCCTCGCCCATCTGCTCTCGGGGGGACGTGACTCCCGCGTCCTCGCGGGTCTCGCCTCCCTCACCCGGCGCGGCGGGCTCGCGCTCGTGATGGGGCGCGAGGGCGACCACGAGCTCGAGACCGCCCGCCGGGTAGCCGAGCGGCTGGGGTTGGACATCGTGTCGCACGACCCCCGGCCGGAAGGCTACCTGGAGGCGGCGCGACGGGCCGCCCGCTGGGAGCCGCTCACGGGGGGAGTCAGCAACGTCCACGTATGGGATCTCGTGTCCCCCCTCCGGAGCGTTCCGCCCGCGTGCGTGAACGGATACGTGCTCGACTCGCTCGTGGGTGGACGGTGGTTCTACTCCGCCGGGCACCCCACGCGATCGGCCCCGTTCCCGGCCGTGCTCGGATGGGTGAACCGCTGGGGCATCGCTCGCGAGCGGCTGGAGCGGCTGCTCCGACCCGAGCTCGCCGGGCTCGTGGCCGAAGTGGTCGGGGATCTCGAACGGGCGTACGACGAAGGCTCGAACGACCCCGCCGAGCGTCCGTGGCGCTTCATCATGGCGCACGCCAACCGCTACCGGATCGGGGGGAACGCATGGCGCATCTCGTTCGGGTCGTGGCCCGTGATGCCGGCGCTCCATACTTCCCTCCTCGACGCGGTGGCGACGGTCGATCAGGCGGCGATCGCCCAGAACCGTGCGCAGGACGAGATCCTCCGTCGCCGGCTGCCCGCCCTCGCGCGGATCCCGCTCGTCGAGAACAACGCGGACCCGGGGCTCCCGCCCCGGTCGTCCCGGTGGGAGCGGATGGCGTTCCGCGTCCGCCGCCGGTTCGGCCCCTCGCCCGACGTGCGGGCGCGCCGGCGGGAGCGCCGCGTGAACTGGCGCGCCTACGACTTCAACCACCCGGGGTGGTGCGCGATCCGCCGCTCGGCCGAGTCGGACCGGGACGCGCTGGCCGAGTTCTTCCGCATGGACGAGGTGGCCCGCTACCTCCCGGGACCCGAGGAGACACCGGTCTCGGGCACCTTCTTCGACCTCATGGGACCCCAGGTGCTGGTCGGTCTCATCCTGTGGGCGCGCGAGAACCTCTGATCTTCCGCTCGAGCACCGCGGCGGCGGGGGCGACGAGCTCGGGCCACGCGAGCGCGGCCGCGATGCGGCGCGCCGCGGCGCCGCGCTCGGCCGCCGGACGGTCGAAGAAGCGCTCGATGCCCCCGGCGAGGGCGGACGGATCGTCGGGAGGTACCAGCACCGCGGCCTCCGGCTCCGGCTCGAGAACTTCGCGGAAGTAGGGGAGGTCGGTCGCCACCACGCCCCGCGAGCGGGAGAGCGCGGTGAGAAGCGCCGCGCTCCCGGTGATGCGGCGGTATGGCAGGAGGGCGAGGTCCGCGGCCGAGAGCCATGTCACGAGCTCGGCGTCCTCCAGCTCGCGTGACAGGAGGGTCAGCCGGTCCTCGCCCACGCCAGCGGGGCGCCGGAGCTCGTGCTCCGGGAGGACGGGACGCCCGGCCACCACCAGCCGGTACCCGCTGCCGAGTCGATCGAGCGCCCGCACCGCGACATCGAACCCCTTGTACGGACGGACCTGACCGAAGCACAGGAGGACGCGGGCGTCGGGCGCGATCCCGAGCGCCGCGCGCGCGGCGTCGCGGCCCGGGTCCACCGGCAGCCACGCGTCGAAGTCGCCGATGGGCACGACCACGGCGGCCCCGCCGCGGCCGGGCCGCTCCCCGACGTCATGCGCCCACCTGGAGGTGTAGATCCGGAGGTCGGCATCCCGCAGCGGCCGCTCGCCGAGCCGGTCCCACCCGTTCGATCCCTCGTGATGCTCGAGGTTGTGCACGGTCCACGCGACGAGGATGCCGGTGGCGCGGGCGGCCCGCACGAGCCGTCTGAGTGCGAGGACTGCGCGCGCCTTCTTGTGGAGGGGCGCCGGATCGCGCCACAGGGGATAGGCCCAGTGGATGTGGAGTGCGTCGACTCCCTCGGCCCGCAGGCTCGCGATGTCCAGGGGAACGTTCGGCACGTGGACGACGCCGTGTGTCTCCAGACCCGCGTAGAAGGCGCGCAGGTACGGGTTCGGGTCGTACCAGTGTGGCCAGCTCGCGACCCTCATCGACCGGTCTCCGGAGCGGCGGGGATGGCTGCGGCCTCGGGGTTCTCGCGGCTCGGGCCCGACCCCTCCAGCAGCCCCCGGACCCGCGCCCGCTCGAGCGCCAGCGGGACCCACGAAGCCCGATCGCCGCGCAACCGGGCCGCCGCGGACCGCAGACCGAGCGCCACGAGGTCCCGCCACAGCCACGCGGGACGACCGAGCCAGCGCGGGCCGTCGCCGGTGGCGAGCGTGCGGGCCGCGTTCCGCCCCATCGCCCTCGCGAGCCCGCGGACGTAGGCCCGGGTGGCGCGCTCCGGTCCGATGCGGTGGTCGACCGCGGCGCCCACCCAGCGACCGCGAACGCCGTCTGCCATGGCTCGCTGGAGGACGTCCCACTCCTCCCCGGAGCGCGGGTCCCCCGGACGGCGCCCGAGCTCGGGGTCGTACGGGTACCGCCGCTGGACGTCCCGGCGGATGGCGAAGTTGGCCCCGTACGGCACGTAGTCCGGCGTCACCGGCACCCCCGGCCCCGGCGGCTCGCGCACCGCCCAGTACCGGGAGACGGCGGACCAGGCGGCGTCCGCCCATGCCGGCCTCCCGGCCCGGAACTCGGCGCGGATCGGCCCGCCGAAAAACCCGCACTCCGGGTGGGCCGCGAGGGCCCCGGCGTAGGTCTCGAGCCAGTCGGCGCCCACCGTCACGTCGTCGTCGGTCCACAGGAGCGCGTCCCCCCGCGCCTCGCGGACGGCCCGGTTGCGCGCGTTCGAGAGCCCCGGCCGCGGCTCGCGGACCACGCGCACGGGGAGCCGTTCCCGGACCCCGGCCGCCACGTCCGCGACGGCCTCCCCGGAGCCGTTGTCGACCAGCACGAGCTCCCAGCGCAGGCCGGGAGGGACGCGCGCTCCCGCGAGCGCCTCGAGCGTGCGCGCGAGCTCCGGGGCCCGCTCGCGGGTGCATATGACGACGGACAGGTCCAGGCTTCTCCCGTCGCTCACGTCGCCTCCGCGAGGAGCGCCCGCGCCAGCTCGCCCGCCGCGGCCGGGTCCGGCGCGCGCTGGGCGAGCCGCGCCAGCGCCGGCCACGTGGCGAGGTGCGCGTCGATCTTCCCGAACGCGTCCGCGAGGATGACGTGCGGGACGCCGAGAAGGGCGCACAGGACATGCGCGTGGAGCCGGTCGGTGACCACGATCCGCGCCGACGACAGCAGACGGATGCCGCGCGCGACCCGCTCGGCCGCCGTCCTCGCGAGCGCGCGCCGGTGAAGCGTCCTCCACACCCCGGGGCCCGCCCGGCGCACGCGAGTCGCCAGCCGGGCCACGGCGATGCCGGCTGGCGAGCGCGGCTCGTCGAGCCAGTCCCGCGCGTCCGGCGGAAACGGGCCGTTGGGCCAGGCGGACTCGTGATCGGAGCGTACGAGCCACAGGATGTCCGTCGATGGTCGCGGGGCCCGGTGCGCCTCGAGGGCGCTCGGACGCAGGCAGAGCGCGAGGTCCGGACAGCGCTCGACGCGCGCTCTCTCGAAGTGCCGGCGCGCGCGCTCGACGCTCCGGTCGTCGCGACACAGGAGGGTCAGGTCCGGGTGCGCGCCGAAGGCGCGGCGGGCGCGCGCGAGCGCCTCCTCCGAGCGGAAGTGGATGCTCTGGGGGAGCTGGATCACCGGCCGGTCGCGGAAGACGGACACGACGCGCTCCCGCAGCGCCTGATGGGTGGGCCACAGGTCCCCCAGGTTCCCGCCGCCGTGGATGAGGACGGCGCGGCCGGTGACCGCGGGGCGCACAGCGTCCGGGTCGAACGTGTCGATGTCGCACTCGAGCGCCGGAGTCCGGCCGAGCCCGGCGAGGACCGTGCGCTCCCCGAGCCAGATCGCGCTGTCGCCCACGTTGGGGTGCGACGGCACGTCGAGCAGCACCGTGCCGGTGAGGTCGGCCAGGAGGCCGGCGAGACGCGTGCGCGCCGCGGCCGCCAGGTCCGCGAGGGCTCCCTCCGCGTCCGACGCGTCGTGCGTCCCCACCGCACCGCCGTGGACGGCCGGACCGGCGGCGTCGGAACCGGGCGGCGTGGCGCTCATTCCACCCGTCGCATCACCGAATCGAGGTGGGTGGACCCGTACGACGTCGGAGCCCGCTCCACCATGATCTCGTGCGAGAACCCGCGCGCGAGCTGTCGATCCGCGATCCGATCGTAGATCATCGGCTGCGCGCGATAGCGGCCGGGACCCAGCCACAGCGTCACGTCGGTCTCGAGCGTGAACGTCCCCGCGGTCGGGATCGGGATGTCGAAGAGCTCCGCGTGCGTGGCGAACACCAGCTCCTCGTCGGCCACGCGGCGGATGAGGAGACCCACGGTCAGGTCGGCCTCCGGGGCGCGGAGGGCCTCCCCCCGGATCGAAAAGGTCACCCGATCGCCCGCACGCACCGCCGCCGCCGGCCCCTCGAACCCGTCCAGCCGGACGGGGAGGACGACCTCGCCCGCGGGGCCGGGCAGGTAGTCGCCGCGCAGGTAGCGCGCGACACAGTCGCCGGGCGCTCCCTGGTGGACCATCCCGCCCCCCGCGAGCAGCACGGCGTGGCTCGCGAGCTCCTTCACCCGCTCGAGGTGGTGGGAGACGAGCACGACCGGGATCCCGCGCTCCACGATCTCGCGGATCCGCCGGTTGGCGCGCGTCTGGAACGCCTGGTCGCCCACCGACAGCACCTCGTCGATCAGGAGGACGTCCGGGTCCAGATGCGCGGCGATCGCGAAGCCGAGCCTGGCGGCCATCCCGCTCGAATAACGCTTCACCTGGGTGTCGAGGAAGTCCTCGATCTCGGAGAACGCCACGATCCGGTCGAACTTCCCGTCGATCTCGGATCGGGGCATCCCCATGATCGCCCCCTGGAGATAGATGTTCTCCCGTCCGGTGAGCTCGCTGTGGAAGCCCGCAGCCAGCTCGATCAGCGCGCCCACCCGCCCGTGGACGTCGACGGCCCCCCGGGTCGGGGCGAGCACCCCGGCCAGCAGCTTGAGCAGGGTGGACTTCCCCGCGCCGTTCGGCCCGATGATCCCGAGCACCTCGCCGGGCGCCACCTCGAAGGAGACCGCACGGAGGGCCCAGAAGTCCGACGCGCCCGCCGGTCCGCGGCCGAGAGCCCGTCCCGCCAGGGCCGGGAGGAGGTCGCGGAGGGTGTTGTGACGCTGTCCGCGACGAAACCGCTTCCAGACGTCGTCGCAACGGATGCCCGCGTGGGCCTTCACCCGCCCACGCGCGGCCGCTTCCGACGCAAGCGGCTCCACCACGTGGTGCGCGGCCGTGGCTCGAGGGCGGTCTCGATGGCGCGCTGGACGTCCCAGCGTCCGGTGCGGCCGGCGAGCTCGTGCAGGTCGCGGAGCTCGCGCACGTCCCAGGGGCCGTCGATCGCCACCGTCTCGAGGTACTCGAGGCTCCACGCATCCGGGTGGAACGAGGTGGCGCCGGCGCGCGCCCCCAGCAGCTCCAGCCCGGCGAGGGTCCGCAGGCATTTCACGCACCGGCCGCAGTTCCGGTCGGTCCGCGAGCGCCAGCAGACACGCAGGTTGGCCAGCGCCGCCCCGTCCCGCGCGACGTACGCGAGCTTGTCGAGACGCCGGACCTCGGGCCCGTCGTGCGCGATCGCGAGCCGCGCCGACGAGAACAGGGGGTCGGTGCGCGGGTGCGACCCCCACGGGCGCGGGTCGCGAAACCCGCTCGATGCCGCGAGCCGCACCGAGCGGAGTATGGGCGCGAGGGCATGGGCCAGGGCCGCGAACCCGGCTCCGTGCGCCAGCGTGGCCCAATCCGCTTCGGCCCAGCGGGTCTCGCGCAGATTCGTGGCCACGGGCAGGAGCTCGAGCTCGTGTGCCGCCGCGAATCGGCGGTGTCGGGCGCTGAGCCGGCGGAACGCGCCGCGCGCCACGAGCGGGATGTCGAATCCGTGCACGGTGATCAGGTGGCGGAGCTCCACCCGGTCCTCATCCGGGAGGTGGCCCCGGTCGCGGAGCACCGTGAACATGGAGTCGACGCCGCCCGAGAAGAACGCCGCGTCCGTCGCCCCCGCGCGTCCCGGGGGCGCGGGATCGCACTCGAGCGGGACAGGCGCCAGGGTCGCATCCCAGCGGTGCCAGACGTCCATCACCCGCCGTAGATTCTCGAGGAGGACCGGGTCGACGGGGAGGGCGACGCGAAGGGGCTCGCCGCGCGACACGGCGAGAGGGAGGAAAGCGCACGCCCACGCGTCCCCGCGCTCGTGGGCGTCGGAGTCCACCTCGCCGGGGATCCCGATCCACACGGTCTCCCGCCGGCCGTCGTCGTGTCGCACGGCGGCCTCGAAGCGGACCCGGAAGCGCCCGGGTACGTCGCGGCGTGCCACCCGCTCCACGATCATCGCCCGCGCCTCATACGAGCTCCGCGAAGTAGGGCTCGGTGCGGTGGAAGACCGTCCATCCGCCGACGAGGACGACGAGCGACACGCTGGCCGCGTACGCCAGCGGGCCGAACGCGGGCCACTCCCCGCGCAGGAGCACGGCGCGGTACGCATCGATGATGGGCGTCATGGGGTTGAGCATGAGCCAATCCGCCAGGCGGCCGCCGATCCGCTCCACCGGATAGACCACCGACGTGAGGAGCATCCACACCGTCAGGCCGATCCCGAGGATGTACTTGACGTCCCGATACAGAAGGTTCGCCAGCGCGAGCAGGAGCGCCATGCCCGCCGTGAACGCGATCTGGATGAGGAGGACGAGCGGCAGGGCGACGAGCTCGACGCCCGGTGCCACCCGGTAGGCGATCATCAGCGCCACGAGAAGCGAGGAGGCGACGAGAAAGTCGACCAGCGACACGAGCACGGCCGCGAACGGGAAGATCTCGCGCGGGAACCACACCTTCGTCACGAGGCTCACGTCGCGGGTGAGCGAGGTCGCGCCGAAGGTGAGGGCCGAGGCGAAGAACGTCCACGGCAGGAGCCCCACGTAGGCGTAGATGGGGTACGGCACGTCCGTCTCGAGACGCACGACGCGCGTGAAGATCGCCGTGAACACGAGCATGTGGAGCGCCGGGACCAGGATCGCCCAGCCGAAGCCGAGCAGGGTCTGCTTGTAGCGGAGCAGCAGGTCGCGCCTGACCAGCGAGAAGAGGAGCTCGCGGTACTCGAGCTGCTCGTCGATCAGCTTTGGCACGCCCGATCTCACGCTCGGCCTCCTCGACCCGTCGGCGGCGTCCCGCCCCGGCCCCCGTGCGGCCCGTCCGTCCTGCCCGCGCGTCCGCCTGAGATTCGATCCCGTACGCCGCCCCGGCAACCTCTCCCGGGTTGGCGGGACCGCCGCGCCGTCCGAGAATGCGTGTGGGGACACCGACACGGGAGGAAGGCCAGATGACCGATTCCGGGAGCCTCGATCGCCGCACCCTGATCAAGCTGGGGGCCGCCGGGGCGGGGGCCGCCCTCTGGTCCGGCTGCGCGACCTCCGGGGCGACGGCGGGTCCCGGACCCGGCCGTCCCACGTCGCGTGCCCCGGCGCCGGAGGTCCCGTTCGCCGCCACGCCCATCGACACGGTGCGGATCGGGTTCGTGGGGATCGGCGGAATGGGTTCGGTCCACGTCCGCAACCTGCTCGAGATCGAGGGCGTGGAGATCCGGGCCCTGTGCGACATCCGGCCGGCGCACGCGGAGCGGGCGCGCGACTGGGCGCGCGAGGCCGGCGCGCCCGAGCCGAGGCTGTACACCCGCGGCGAGACCGACTTCGTGCGGATGTGCGAGGAGGAGGATCTCGACCTGGTCTACAACGCGACCCCGTGGCGCTGGCACGTCCCTATCTGCGTGGCCGCGATGGAGAACGGGAAGCACGCGGCGACCGAGGTCCCTGCCGCCTACACGATCGACGACTGCTGGACGCTCGTGGAGACCGCCGAGCGGCAGGGCAGGCACTGCGTGATGATGGAGAACTGCAACTACGACCGGCCGGAGATGATGGTCTTCCACATGGTCCGGCGCGGCCTGCTCGGCGAGATCGTCCACGCCGAAGGCGGCTACCTGCACGACCTGCGGGCGATCAAGTTCTCCGACGAGGGCGAGGGTCTGTGGCGCCGCGAGCACTCGAGGACGCGGAACGGCAACCTCTACCCGACGCATGGACTCGGACCGATCGCGAACTGCATGGACATCAACCGGGGTGATCGCTTCGCGGCCATCGTCTCGATGAGCGGGCCATCGCGCGGGCTCCAGGACTACGCCCGGGAGCACTTCCCCGAGGGACACCCGTTCCGCGACGAGCGCTACGTCCTCGGCGACGTGAACACCTCGCTGATCCGGACCGCCCGCGGCCGGACGATCACGGTCGTCCACGACACGAACCTCCCGCGGCCATATTCGCGCATCCACCTCGTCCAGGGCACGCGCGGTCTCTTCCAGGGATACCCGAACCGCGTGTATGTGGAGGGCCGGAGCCCCGAGCACCGCTGGGAGGACGCGGAGACCTGGTACGAGGAGTACGGGCATCCCCTGTGGACGGACCTGGCCGGCGCCGGCGAGGGCCGCGGACACGGGAGCATGGACTTCCTCGAGGACTACCGGCTCGTCACATGCCTGCGGGAGGGTCTCCCCACGGACATGAACGTGTACGACGCGGCCGCGCTCTCCGCGGTGTGCGAGCTCTCGGAGATCTCGGTCGCGGAGGGGAGCCGGCCGATCGAGTTCCCGGACTTCACGCGCGGCCGTTGGAAGACATGGCCGAAGCTCGGGGTCGTCCGGGCGTGACCGGAGCGCGGCGGCGCCGCGGCCGGGATCGCGCGGTCGTCACGCGAATCGTGGCGCTCGCCGCCCTCGCCGCGGCCGGGTGGCTCGCGGTGCGCGGGCTGCGACTCGCCGGGTTCGAGCTCCGGTGGGAGAGAGAGGCGCGGGCGACCGCATCCGTGGCGAGCGGAGGTGCGCCGGTCCCCTCGGGCGGCTCCGCCGCCGTGGCACGGCGCCCCGCGGCGCGGCTTCCATCGCGGCGCTCGTCCGAAACCGCCGACCCCGCCTCGGGGCGCCCGTCGGGAGCCGCCCACCGCGCCTCGGGGCGCCCGGCGCTCGAGCCGCCGCCGGTCCGCGATGCCCCGGCCGGCCCGGGGGCTCCGGCCACGATCCGGTTCGACCGGCTGCCGGACGGGAGCCAGACGTGCACGCCGTGCGCGGTCGGAACGGAGTGGTCCGGAGAGGGGCTCGTCGTATCCTTCCGGTCGTGGACGGCCGGCTCGACGCTCCCCATGGTGATCGATGGGCGCGAGCTCCTGCCCGTCGGGCGCTCGGCCCGGGTCCTCGGCCCCGCCTTCCTCCCGGAGCGGGGGCTCGAGGTCGGCGTGATACGGCTCGACTTCCCGGGCCGCCCCCGCAGGGTGTCGTTCTCGGTGTTCGGCCCCGACCTCGTGCGCCGCTTCGAGGTCCTGGTGTGGAGCGGCGGCGGCGTGCCGGCCGACGGGCGCGTGCGCCGGACGGTGCGCGACCGATACGACGCCGGGGGCACCGGGACTTTCCGCGAGGAGCGTATCACGGTGACGGCGGAAGAGGGGATCGACCGGATCTCTCTCGACGGCTGGGGACCGCCCGGCCACCTGCTGTTCGTCGACGACCTCCGGATCACTCCGTGACGGCGGTCCGCGCGTGACGCTCGACCGCGACGGCCTCGCCGAGTCCTTCGAGCGGAGATGGGGCGCTCCGCCGACCCACGTGGTACGCGCGCCCGGCCGCGTGAACCTCATCGGCGAGCACATCGACTACTGCGGTCTCCCGGTCCTCCCGATGGCGTTCGATCGGGCCGTATGGATCGCGTTCCGCGGGCTGTCGACGCCACACGTCCGCATCGCGACCGAAGTGCCCGGGCTGGAGCCCGCCGAGTTCGCCCCGCTGCCGCCGATCCGGCCGGGGCCGCGCGGGAGCTGGGCGAACTACGTCCGTGCGGCGATCGAGTCGGTGGAGCCGTACGCCGAGGGGAAGCCCGTGGCATGCGGGCTGGAGGCGCTGGTGCGCTCCGACCTCCCGGTGGCCGCCGGTCTGAGTTCGTCGTCCGCGCTCGTCGTCGCCGTCGCGCTCGCGTGGCTCCGCGTCCGCGGCGTGACTCTGGGCCCCGAGCCCGGGCCCCGGCTCGCCCTGGCGGAGATTTTGGCGCGCGGCGAGCGCTACGTGGGCACCGCGGGTGGCGGGATGGACCAGGCGGCCTGTCTGCTGGGGCGGCGCGGACACGCCCTCCGCATCGAGTTCGGGCCGCTCGCCGCCACCCCGATCCCCATCCCGGCCGTGTGGCGGTTCGTGGTCGCGCACAGCGGGACGCGGGCCGAGAAGTCCGGGGCGGCGCAGGCGACCTACAACGCCAGGACCCGCGAGGCGGCCGGGGCGCTCGCGCGCGTGCTCGAGGTCGTGGGTGGAGCGATCCCGGAGGGGGGCGCCTGGTCGCTCGGCCCCCCCGGCTCGCCCGATCCCGCCGCGGCGTACCCGCGGGCGCTCGAAGCGCTCGGGACCGAGGGGGCGCTCGCGGCGGCCAAGCGGGCGCTCGACCCGCCGCTCCGGGCCCGGTTCCGCCACATCGTGACCGAGCATGCACGCGTCGCCGATGCGGAGGACGCGCTCCGGGCCGGCGCGCTCGAGCGCTTCGGCGCGCGGCTCGCCGCGTCGCACGCCAGCCTGCGGGACGACTACGAGGTCTCGACGCCCGCGCTCGACGAGCTCGTCGAAGCGGCGGTGTCGGCCGGGGCCGCGGGGGCGCGGCTCACCGGAGCGGGTCTCGGGGGGGCGATCGTGGCGGTCTGCGAGGCGGACCGCGCGGAGGCCGTCGAGGCGTCGCTCCGAGCCCGGGGGGCCGACCCCGTCCTCCCCGCGACGGCCGCCGACGGCGCCGCGATCGACCCCTGCTAGAGAACTACTCGAACCCGATGTGGGGCAGCGTCCGGGAGAGTCCGTAGCCCGACAGGGCGGCCACGGCGACGAACACCACGGCCTCCACGCCGCGGCCGTAGAGCGCCATTCCGGTCCCGAACAGCGCCGCGTACACGGTCGTGCACCCGAGGCCCCAGGCGAGGAGCGCGGCCGAGGCGCTCCCGATCGGCCGCGCCGCATCGGTCCGGACCGCCGCGCGCCAGCCCGCGTCGAACGGGCGGATCCGGTCGTAGAACGCCTGGAGCGTCTCGCGGTCGGCGGGGGAGGTGGCCAGCGTGACCGTGAGCCAGGCGACCGTCGTGATCCCCACCCCGATCACCAGCTGGACGGCCGGATCCAGCGGGGCGAGACCGAACGTGGCGTGTCCGAACCGGAGGAGGTCGAGCTCTCCGATCCGCAGGACGAAATCGGTCTGGAACCACAGCGCGACGACGAACGACACGATCATCGCCGAGATCTCGCTCCACGCGTTGATCCGCCACCAGAACCAGCGCAGGAGGAAGATGAGACCCGTGCCCGCACCGATCTGGAGCAGGATCTGGAACGCCTGCATCGCGTTCTGGAGCCACAGCGCGACCAGCGACGCGAGCACGATGAGAAGGACCGTCGACAGACGCGCCACCGCCACGTAGTGCGACTCCGACCGGTCGGGCGCGAGGAAGCGCCGATACACGTCGTCGACGATGTACGACGAGCCCCAGTTGAGATGCGTCGAGATCGTGGACATGAACGCGGCCGCCAGCGAGGCGACGACCAGCCCGAGGAGTCCGTGCGGCAGGAATACGAGCATGGCGGGGTACGCGAGATCGTGTCTCAGGATCGACGGGTCGAGACCCGGGAAGGCCGCGGCGATCGAGTCGAGCGTCGGATAGACGATGAGCGACGCCAGCCCGACGAGGATCCATGGCCACGGGCGGAGCGCGTAGTGGGCGATGTTGAACCACAGCGTCGCGCGCACCGACTCGCGCTCGTCGCGGGCGGCCAGCATGCGCTGCGCCGCGTACCCGCCGCCGCCGGGCTCCGCTCCCGGATACCAGGTCGCCCACCACTGGACCGCGATCGGGATCAGGAAGACGGTCGCGGCCGTGCGCCAGTCGGAGAAGTCGGGGACGAGGGCGAGCCGATCGGCGAGGGCCGGGTGCGAGACGAGCCCCGCGAGCCCGCCCACGTCCGGGTGCGCGAGGGCGTACCACGCGGCCGCGATCGAGCCGGTCATCGCGATCGCGAACAGGAGGAGGTCGGTCACGACCACGCCCCACAAACCGGACGTGGCGGAATAGAGCGCGGTCACGCTGCCGGCCACCAGCACGGTCGCGTACTTGTCCGTCCCGAGCAGGATCCCGGCGATCTTGATGGCCGCGAGCGTCACCGTCGCCATGATCATGACGTTGAAGAACACGCCCAGATAGATCGCCCGGAACCCCCGCAGGAAGGCGGCGGGCCGTCCGCTGTAGCGGAGCTCGTAGAACCCCATGTCGGTGAACACGCCCGACCGGCGCCACAGCTTCGCGTAGAAGAAGGTGGTGCACATCCCGGTGATCAGGAACGCCCACCAGATCCAGTTCTGGCTCACGCCACCGTTGCGGACGAGATCCGTGACGAGGTTCGGGGTGTCGGTGGAGAACGTGGTCGCCACCATCGACGTCCCGAGAAGCCACCACGGCAGGCGCCGTCCACCGAGGAAGAACTCCCCGGTCCCCTCGCTGGCGCGCCGCGCGAAGGCGAGCCCCACCACCATCGCCACGAGGCCGTACGCCGCCAGGACGCCCCAGTCGAGTCCGTTCAGACGCATCGCGCCACGCTATCCCGGCGTCCGGCCGCGACGCCGCTCGAACCACTCGCCGAGGTCGGTGGGGTAGTGGCCGGACGCCACCGACTGTGCGACGCCCGACACCACCGCGGCGACGTCCTCGGCGAACGTCAACCCGAACGCGCGCTCGTCGGTCGGGACGACGCGTACCCGCACGCGGCCGGTGGAGACGAGGTCGCCGATCACGGTGCTCAGCCGGAACTCGTCGGCGAGGGGATCGTCGAGATGCGCGTGGAAGCGTTCGAACGCGGGCCACAGGTGCGCGAAGATGGTGGGCTGGAACCCCCACAGGTTCATCGAGCAGAAGACCTCGGGCCGCAGGACGAGGCTGGACCCGTCCGCCGACTCGCCCAGGTAGTGGGCGTCGCGGCTCCGGATGCCGAACACCTCCTCGATGCGCTCGAGGAAGAGCGAAGCGTCGACCTCGCAGATCGCGCGGTTCACGCCGCCCGACGCCGACACCGGCGTGTCACGGAGCTCGTAGCCGGCGAGGAAGTGCGAGGGGTCGCCGGTCGTGCGGGCGTCGCGGAGTCGTCGCTGGAGACGGGGTATCGCCTCCGGCCCGTAGAAGTCGTCCGCGTTGAGCACGAGAAGCGGTTCGCGGGCCATTTCCCGGAGGGCCAGCACGGCGTGCCCCGTCCCCCAGGGCCGCTCGCGGCCCGCCGGTGGACGGAAGCCCGCGGGCAGGTCGTCGATGCGCTGCGTCACGACGTCGAACGGCACCGAGGCGCCGAGCCGGGCCTTCGCCTGTGCCCGATACAGGGCTTCGGTGTCGGGCCGGGTCACGAACAGGATGCGGCTCGCGCCCGCGCGCAGCGCGTCGTAGACCGCGTACTCGAACAGCGCCTCGCCGCTCGGACCGACCGGCTCGAGCGGCTTGGGGCGCCCGAACC
>Ga0299913_10000602_pt1 | contig 23538 bp, 19 predicted proteins | sample RVTome_9_FD_201360 | JGI IMG/M metagenome (GOLD analysis project Ga0299913, IMG submission 201360) | Soil microbial communities from uranium-contaminated site in the Upper Colorado River Basin, Wyoming, United States - RVT155D38 (version 2) ... | reverse complement strand
GCTCGCTCGCGGGGCTTACTCGACCTGCGCTCGCCCACGCAGCGCGCTCGTTCCTCGCGCGCTACTGCTCGCTTGGCAGCGGGTGCGCGGCGTCGCGGATGACGTACGCCGTGCCGCCCGAGCCGTTCAGCCAGGCCCGCTCCAGCTGCCCGCGGTTGTAGACCCGGCGCACCCCGGCCCGGGTCGGGGCGGCGGGATCGTTGACGACGACATGACCCTGCTTCGTGAAGCCGACGATCACCAGCAGGTGGCCGTTCGAGGAGGAGATCGGGGCGCCGTCGAGCTCGCCCCGGCCGAACGAGATCGAGGCGACCACCGGGATCCCGGCGACGATGAAGCGCTCCGCCTCGCGCAGGCTGCGGAGCCGGGTGACGAACGCCTTGCCGGCCAGCCTGGCGGCGTACGCGGTGTTGAACGGCCAGTTGCCCGTGCCGTCGTAGGCGTAGTCGAACGTCATCCGCGCGGCGTGGTCGACCCACGGCTGGGGGTGCCCGGTGCCGACCCACGCGTAGCTGCGCGCCGGCGGGAGGGCGTCGTAGTAGCCGAGCACCATCGACGTGGACGTGGGCGAGCACCAGGCTTCACCGCCGCCTCCCCACTTCGGGTAGTGGCCGGTGTGGGTCATCTGGGAGTAGCGCGGCACGTCGAGGGTGATGCCGCCGGCCGCTCCGGGCTTCGAGGTCGCTCCGGCGCCCGAGGGCAACCGGGAGGCGACCGCGCCGGCGGCGTCGACGGCCGGTGAGTAGGTCGCGCCCGCCTTGCGCAGCAGGGTGACCCGCAGCTGGTAGGAGCGCAGGCCCGCGGTCTCCCAGGTGTCGACGTTGACGCGCGCCAGGTCGTCGGCCTGGCCGGACACCGTGCGCCGCTTCAGGAACCTGTCTCGAGAGGTCCACCGGCCCAGCACGTCCCGGCTCGACCTCCGGCCGGTGCCGTCGCGACCGCGCACCCTGACCTCGATCCAGCTGTCGCCGGGCGTCACCGCCGACCAGGACGCGATCAGGCGGGTGAGGTCGAATCCGGGCGTCACCCACGGCGAGTCCCAGCGGGCCGTGTCGTAGGTGCGGCCGGCGTAGCGGCGGCTGCCCTGGGGCTGCTTGATCAGCAGCCGGCCCTTCTCCACCCGTACCCCGGACCGCGTCCCCGCGCGCCACTGGTCGCCGGAGTCCCACTGGGTGTAGGCGATCTGGCGGGCGGCGGCCCGGGCCCGGCGCTCGTCGCCCGGAGCGGCCGGAGCGGCCGGCGCCGCGACCAGCGAGGCCGCGACGATGGTCGTGAGCGAGACGATCGCGGGGAAGCGCATCATTCCACGATAAGTCACACCAGCCCCATCCGTCACACGGTCGGCTCGGTCGGCTTTGGGGGCGGAGGGCGCTCCACTCCTAGACTGACGGGCGTGACCTTCCGGCTCCATGACACCGCGACCCGCGAGGTCCGTGACTTCGTCCCCCTCGAGGCGGGACGGGTCGGCATCTACGTGTGCGGGTTGACCGTGCAGGCCGAGCCGCACGTGGGGCACGTGCGGTCCGCGGTGAACTTCGACGTGCTGCGGCGCTGGCTCACCCGGAGCGGGTACGCCGTGACCTTCATCCGCAACGTCACCGACATCGACGACAAGATCCTCGCCAAGTCCGCGGAGCAGGGCCGGCCGTGGTTCAACCTCGCCTACGACATGCACCGCGAGCTCGGCAAGGCGCTGGCTGCGATCAACGTGCTGCCGCCGACGTACGAGCCCGGCGCGACCGGCCACATCCCCGAGATGCTCGAGCTGATCGGGGCGCTCGTCGAGCGCGGCCACGCCTACGTCGCCGAAGACGGGTCCGGCGACGTCTACTTCGACGTCCGGTCCTGGCCGGCGTACGGCGAGCTCAGCGGCCAGCGCATCGACGAGATGCAGGATGCCGGTGACGCCGACCCGCGCGGCAAGCGCGACCCGCGCGACTTCGCTCTGTGGAAGGGCTGGAAGGACACCGAGCCGCGCACCGCCGCGTGGCCCTCGCCCTACGGACCCGGCCGGCCGGGCTGGCACATCGAGTGCTCGGCGATGGCGGGCAAGTATCTCGGCGCGGCGTTCGACATCCACGGCGGCGGCATCGACCTGCAGTTCCCCCACCACGAGAACGAGCAGGCGCAGTCGCGGGCCGCCGGCCAGGCGTTCGCGACGTACTGGATGCACAACGCCTGGATCACCACCTCCGGGGAGAAGATGTCGAAGTCGCTGGGCAACTCGCTGCTGGTGCCGTCGGTGCTGCAGCGGGTGCGCGGCATCGAGCTGCGCTTCTACATGGTGTCGGCGCACTACCGCTCGCACGTGGAGTTCTCCTTCGAGGCGCTCGACGAGGCGGCCGCGGGCTTCCGTCGGATCGAGAACTTCCTGGAGCGCAGTGCGACCCATGTGCCCCTCGACGCCGCTCACGACCTGCCTGATGCCTTCGTGGCTGCCATGGACGACGACCTCGGCACCCCGGCGGCGATAGCGGTCATCCACGACTGCGTGCGGGAGGGCAACCGGATGCTCGATGAGGGATCGACGGAGGAGGCCGGCCGATACGCCGCTTCCGTGCGGGCCATGCTCGACGTGCTCGGCCTCGATCCGGCCGACCCGGTTTGGGGAGCGACCGGCCGCGCGGACGAGAAGCTCACCGCCGCGGTCGACGCCTTGGTGGCCGGCCTCCTCGAGCAGCGCACCCGCGCCAGGGCGGAGAAGGACTTCACCACCGCCGACGCGATCCGCGACCAGATCAAGGCCGCGGGCATCGAGGTCGAGGACACCCCTGCCGGACCGAAGTGGAGCCTGAGCTGATGCCCGGCCCATCGAAGCGCCGCGGCGCCGTGCGCAAGAGCAGCAAGAAGCCGGCGGCCGGCTCCGGCGGCCGGGTGCGTCGCGGCCTGGAGGGCAAGGGACCCACCCCGAAGGCGAAGGACCGGCCGTACCACAAGGCCCACAAGGACCAGCAGCGCACGCAGAAGAAGGCCGCCGCCCGGCCGCGCAAGGCGAAGGGTGACGACGCCGAGTGGGTGGCCGGCCGCAACTCGGTCGTCGAGCTGCTGCGCGAGGGCGTGCCGGTGACCGGGGTGTACGTCGCCGAGGGCGCCGAGAAGGACGGCCGCCTCCGCGAGGCGTTCCGGCTCGCGGCCGACCGCGGCATCAACCTGCTCGAGGTGAGCAAGGGCGAGCTGGACCGGATGACCAGCGCCGCGGTCCACCAGGGGTTGGCGGCGCGGATCCCGCCGTACGAGTACGCCCATCCCGACGACCTGCTGGACCTGGCCGCCGCCAACGGCGAGAAGCCGCTCGTGGTGGCGCTGGACTCGGTCACCGACCCGCGCAACCTGGGCGCCGTGGTGCGCAGCGCCGCAGGGTTCGGCGCGCACGGTGTCGTCGTACCCGAACGGCGGGCCGCCGGCATGACCGCTGCCGCGTGGAAGACCTCCGCCGGCGCCGCGGCCCGGATCCCCGTCGCTCGGACCGTCAACCTGGTGCGCCAGCTGAAGGCCTACCAGGAGGCCGGATGCATGGTGGTCGGCCTGGCGGCCGACGGCGACCTGTCACTGCCCGAGCTGGCCGGCGACGCCGCCTACGCCCGCGGGGGACTGGTCGTGGTGGTCGGTTCCGAGGGCAACGGGCTGTCCCGGCTGGTCGCCGAGACGTGCGACCGGCTGGTGTCGATCCCGATGGCCGGTGGCCTGGAGTCCCTCAACGCCGGGGTCGCCGCGTCGGTGACCCTCTACGCGATTTCCGAGGCCCGCCGCTAGCCCCCTCCCGCGCGAAGTGGCAGAGATTGCCACGCGAAGTGGCGAAGATCGCCCCGCCAGGTGGCTGACATGATCACCGCCGTGGGCGACGCCGCGGGTACGCCGACGACTCGCCCCGCGAGTAGACGCGCTTGCCGGGGATCGGGGTGCGCTCGGCGAACGCGCGTCGCAGCTCGCCCAGCCACGCCTCCCGGGCGGGTCCCTTGAACCCGTCCTTGCGCACGACGATCACGATCCAACCAGCCCGACGTAGGGCATCACGGCGCCGCTCGTCGCGCTCCTTGTCCTCCGGCTCGGTGTGGAACTCCTCGCCGTCGTACTCCACGCAGATCTTGAGGTGTGGATACGCCAGGTCGAGCCGCACCCACTCGCCGAGCTCCTCGAGGTACACCCACACCTGCGGCTTGGGAACCGGCAGCCTCTCGTCGATGATCGTTCCGCGGGTCCAGGACTCGCCGAAGGACTCTGCGAGCGGGTTGGACAGGGGGATCAGCTCTCGTAGCTGGATCACGCCCCGCCTGCGGGCGTACCTGGGCAGGATCGCGAGGAAGTCGGCGATCGTGAGGCCGAACCTGCGCCGGAACGCGTCGAGGACGGCCAGTGCCCGCATGCGCCCGCGTTGGCACGCCAGGTCGCACGCAGTGCGCAACGGTGTGGTGACCGGCACGCCGTTGACTAAGCAGATGTCGGACGCGATGAGCTCGCGCTTCCCACCGAGCACTCCGCCGCGGCGGGTGCGGTCGTTGCCCAGCCACGACACGACCTCGAGCACCGGAGGCGGAGACAGGTCGGCGAGCTCGAAGCAGTCGACTCGGTGCAGCCATGCCGCGCTCCGGTCGCTGACCACGCAGTGGCTCGGCAGAACCTTGGCCGCGCAGGCGGCCCGCAGCTCCTGGGTGTCGGGGAGGTCGGAACGGGCGTATACGCCGTACAGCACGCGACGTACGACGGAGGCCTTCACCAGGGCACGGAGCTGTTTGGGGCTGATTCCCAGCTCCTTGATCTCGCTGGTGAGGAACGGGGTTTCAGGGAGCTCGTTCATGGGACCTGGGATTCCCGCTGGGTGGCCGCCTTCAATCAGGCGATCCGGCCGCCTGTGGAGAAGTCCGCTTCGGCGGGCGATCTCTGCCGCTTCGGCGGGGAATTAGGCTTGGGGCATGGCGACGGATGTGGAGCGGCTGCTGCCCGACGACGAGGCCCGGGCGCTGCTGGATCTGGCTCGGGACATCGCGACCAAGGAGCTCGCTCCCCAGGTGGCGGACATGGAGGAGCGGGAGGAGTTCCCGGAGGCGGCCTACCGCCTGCTCGGGAAGACCGGGCTGCTGAGCCTGCCGTTCCCGGAGCGGTACGGCGGCGGCGGGCAGCCCTACGAGGTCTACCTCCAGGTGCTCGAGGAGATCGCCACGGCCTGGCCGAGCGTGGGGGTCGGCGTCAGCGTGCATGCGCTGACCGGAACGGTCGTCGGGGCCAACGGCACCGAGGAGCAGAGGCAGGAGTGGCTGCCGCGGATGTTCAGCGGCGACTGGCTGGGCGCCTACTGCCTCTCGGAGCCCCAGGCCGGCTCCGACGTGAGCGCGATCCGCACCCGGGCGGTGCGCGACGGCGACGAGTACGTCATCACGGGCACCAAGCAGTGGATCAGCAACGGATCGTGCGCCAACTACTACATCCTGTTCGCCCGCACCGGCGAGGATCCCAAGAAGGGGCTGTCGGCGTTCATCGTGCCGGCCGGGACGCCGGGCATGAGCTTCGGCCGACCCGAGAAGAAGCTCGGCCTGCACTGCGACATCACCACCCAGGTGGTCTTCGACGGCGCCCGGATCCCGGTCGCGAACAGGATCGCCGAGGAGGGCGCCGGCATGCGGGTCGCGCTGTCGGCGCTCGACGTGGGCCGGCTGGGGATCGCGGCGGTGGCGACGGGCATCGCCCAGGCCGGCCTGACCCACGCGGTCGGGTACGCCGCCGAGCGGGAGCAGTTCGGCCAGCCGATCGGGCAGTTCCAGGGGCTGCAGTTCCTGCTGGCCGACATGGCCGCCGCGGTCGAGCGGGGCCGGGCGACGTACCTCCACGCGGCCCGGCTCAAGGACGCCGGCATGTCGATCAGCCGGCTCGCCAGCATCGCCAAGCTGACCGCGACCGACGCGGCGATGGCCGTGACGACCGACGCGATCCAGGTCTTCGGCGGCAACGGCTACATCCGGGAGTACCCCGTCGAGCGGCTGTTCCGCGACGCCAAGGTCACCCAGATCTTCGAGGGCACCAACCAGATCCAGCGGATGGTGATCGGGCGGGACCTGATGCGCTGAGGGGTCTACGCCGCCGGTGGGCCCGCGCGCGTAGCAGACCGACTCTCGACGTCAAGGGTTCGCTTCGCCGCTTCGCGCTCTTGACGTCGAGCCTCGGTCGGTCTGCTGAGCGGCGCACGGGGCGGCGGCAAGCCGCCGCCCGCGCAAGCGCGGGCCCACCTCATGTGCCCCACCCGTCCCAAACCGTCGAGGATTGGTCACAGACCGCGGGTTTTGGGCTGGATTTCGTGCGGTCTGTGACCAATCGACCGACTACCGGCGGCGTCCTCCCGATAGGCGCAAATCACGGCCGGTGGTGGCGATGTCAAGGGCGCGAAGCGCCGCAGGGAACCCTTGACATCGCCATCGGAGGCCGCACAATCGCGCCGTCGGGAGGACGACGCTCAACGGTGACCCGGAGGAACCCTCAGGTCGCCACCGCCTCGTCGGGGCGGGACGGCAGCACCGTGCGGATGTAGTCGTCCGCGGTGTCGTAGATGTTGATCTCGTGCCCGGCCCGTTCCGAGAGGTGCCACCGGTGCTCGAGGATCTCGTGGAAGATCTCGGCCGGGTCGAGCTTGCCCCGGATCTCCGGAGGGATCCGGCGCATGATCGGGTCGTAGACCTCGATCAGCCAGCGGTTGGCGACCAGGGTGCGGTCCTCGCGGCCCAGGTCGTTGTGGGCGGCGAACGCGGCCAGGTCGTTGAGCAGGCGGCGCGCTTGGGCGTCCTCGACGTTGAGCCCGGTGAGCGCCTGGAGCTCGCGCCGGTGGTGCCCGAGCTCGACCACCTTGGGCTGGATCCGTACCTGGTCGCCCTCGATGTCGGTGACGATGTCGAGCTCGTCGACGTCGAAGCCGAGGTCGTTGAGCCGCTCGATCCGCTGCTCGATCCGCCACATCTCCTCGGAGCCGAACTCCTCGACGTCGGTGAGCTCGGACCACAGCGCCTGGTAGCGCTCCTCCAGCAGCTCAACGATCTCGTGCGCCGCGACCTCCTGGTCCAGCGACTCGCTGGCCTGCAGGTCGAGCAGCTCGGCGAAGACGTTCTCGGTGGCGATGGTCAGGTCGTGCTCACGCATCCGCGGCGACAGTGTGGGCTGCAGCTCCCCGGTCTCGGCGTCGACGAGGTACGCCGCGAACCCGCCCGCGCTGCGCCGGAAGAGCACGTTGGAGAGCGACACGTCGCCCCAGTAGAAGTCGGCCAGGTGCAGCCGCACCAGCAGGACCACCATCGCGTCCACCAGGGACGGCAGGTTGTCGGCGGTCAGGCCGTGGCTGAACAGGCTCCTATACGGGAGCGAGAAGCGCAGGTGCTCCGTGAGCAGGGCTGCCGGGAGCTCCTCGCCGTCGGAAGCGGCCCGGCCGGTGACCACGCCCTGGGGGACCACCGCCGGAAGACCCATTCGCTGCAGGTCCCGCAACAGCCGGTACTCGCGGAACGCGATCGGCTCCTGGGTCTCCTTCACCGCGTAGGTGCGGTCCCGGAGCCGGACGATCCGGACCACGTGCCGCGACAGGCCGCGCGGCAGCGGGACGACGTACTCCTCGGTCCAGTCCTCCAGCGGGGTCGACCAGGGCAGGGTGAGCAGCGCCGGGTCGGGGCGGGTGGCGACGACGTGGAGCGCCATGCACAGGACCCTAGACCCGATGGACCGTCACTCCGGTGCCCAGCGGGTCCCCGGTCGCGACCACCGGCTCGCCCGGCCGGAGCGGCAGGTCCAGCGGTGATCCCGGCGCCCGCCGGGCGACGACGAGCAACGTCTCGTCGGGATGCTCGCGCAGGAACGCCAGGGTGTCGTCGCCGACGTGCGCCCAGCGGAGCCCGCCGCGCCGGAGTGCGACATGGTCGCGCCGGGCGGCCGCCAGGGCGGCGTACGCCGCCAGCGTGCCGTGGTCCCAGGTCTCCGGCCGGTGCCACGGCATCGGCCGGCGGGCGTCCTCGCCGTTGACGCCCTCGAGGCCGATCTCGTCGCCCGCGAACACCATGGGCACGCCGGGCAGGGTGAACTGCAGCCCCACGGCCACCCGATGCGCCTCGGCCGAGCCGACGAGGGTGCGGATCCGGGCGCTGTCGTGGGAGCCGAGGATGTTCCACGACGTGGCGGAGGCCAGCCAGCCGTTGCGCGCCGTCCATTCCCGCATCGCTCGGACCACGGCGGGACCGTCCCGGCGCGGCACCGGCACCGGGCGGCCGAACGGGCGCGCGGGAGAGGCCGGGTCGCGGAGCCACGACCAGACCGGCCAGGAGAAGCCCGAGTAGTCCATGGTGCCGTGCCAGCCGTCGCCGTCGAGGTCGTGCGAGGCGTCGTGGTTGTGCTCCCCGATGACGAGGGCGTCCGGGCGCTCCGCGGCCGCGGTGCTCCGGACGGCGCGGGCGACGTCGTGATTGACGTCGACGCCGCCGAGGCGGCCGGTCATGTTGGCGACGTCGATCCGCCAGCCGTCCACGGCGTACGGCGGCCGCAGCCAGCGCGCCACCACGCTGTCGGGTCCCTCGACCATGGCCCGGCGCAGGGCGGGATCGGCGTGGTTGAGCTTGGGCAGCGTGGCATGACCCATCCAGCACTCGTAGCCACCGCCGGGACGGAAGCAGTACCAGGCGTGCGTCGGAGAGTCGGGGTCGGCCGCCGCGACGAACCACTCGTGGGTGTCGCCGGTGTGGTTGGTGGTCAGGTCGCCGAGGATCCGCCAGCCCCGCGCGTGGACCGCGTCGCTCAGCCGCTCGTAGGCGGCGTCGCCGCCGAGCAGCGGGTCGACGGCGTCGAAGGTGGCGGCGTTGTAGCGGTGGTTGCTCTCTCCGGGGAACACCGGCGTCGTGTAGACGATGGTCGCGCCCACCCTCTCGACATGGTCGAGGTGCTCGACGATGCCGTCGAGGTCACCGCCGAAGAGCTGGGTCGGCGTGCGCGGGTCGCTGCCCTCGAAGACCACCTCGTCGTCCCAGCCGGCAGGGACCGCCCAGGCGGGGGTCGGGCGGTCGTCGGCGGCCGCCGAGCGGGCGAACCGGTCCGGGAAGACCTGGTAGACCACGCCGTCGCGTCCCCAGTCGGGGGCCGTGTCGAAGACCGTCAGCCGGAAGTCGAACGTGTCCGGACCGTCGTGCTCGGCCACCCCGGTGGCGGTCAGCCAGCGCTGACGACCGCCGCCGTCGAGCAGGAACCGGTAGTGGGTGACCGGGTTGTGCACGGGCAGCAGGCCCGCCCACCACACCGCGGTCTCGTCGCGGTGCTCGACCCGGCACTCGTGGTAGACCGGCTCGGCGTCGTACGTCGTCCGCACCCACACCGCCTCCACCGGGTCCGCCGGGCTGGTGCGGAGCCGGACGACGACCTCGGTGTCCTGGGCCGGGGCCTCGTCGGACAGGTAGAGCGGGGACCCGTCGTGGTGCGGCTCGTCCAGGGGGTGGTCGGTCACGGCTCTAGCCGGACCGCGCCCGGGCCCACCGCGGCGAGCTGGTCGCCGGGGTTCATCAGCGCACAGCTCCTCAGGCTGAGACAACCACAGCCGATGCAGCCGTCGAGGCGCTCCCGGAGCAGCTCGATCCGCCTGATCTGCTCGTCCAGCCGGGGCCGCCAGGCCCTGCTCAACCGGTGCCAGTCCGACTTGGTCGGGGTCCGGTTGTCCGGCAACGTCGCCAGCGCCTCGCCGATCTCGTCCAGGCTCAGCCCGACGCGCTGCGCGGTGCGGACGAACGCCACCCGGCGCAGCGTCGACTGGGCGTAGCGGCGCTGGTTGCCGGTCGTGCGGGCCGACGAGATCAGGCCCCGCGACTCATAGAAGCGGAGCGCGCTGGTGGCCACTCCGGAGCGTTCGGAGAGCTGTCCGATCGTGAGGCTCATGCGCCCAGCCTGCCTGGAGTTGAAGTATGGTTCAATTCGATCTAGAACACGTTCTATTCAGGCTCCGGAGGCTCCCATGACCGATCCGCGCGTCGTCGTCGTCACCGGAGCCGCGTCCGGCATCGGCTTCGCGACCGCCGAGCTGTTCCGCGACGCGGGCGCGACGGTGTTCGGGCTCGACGTCGCGCCCACGGTCCCCGACGGCGTGACCTACGTGGAGTGCAACGTCGGGGTCAAGGCGTCGGTCGACGCGGCGATCGCGACCTGCGCCGCACCGCAGGGCCGGATCGACGTGCTCGCCAACGTGGCCGGCATCGTGCAGTTCGGCAGGTTCGAGCAGATCACCGAGGCCGAGTGGGACCGCGTGCACGCCGTCGACCTGAAGGGGCCGTTCCTGGTGATGCAGGCGGCGATGCCGTACCTCAAGGCGTGCGGCGGCAACATCGTCAACGTCTCGTCGGTGGCGGGCAACGTCTCCCAGCCCTACGCCACGGCGTACGCCGCCGCCAAGGGCGGCCTGACCATGCTGACCAAGGCGCTCGCCCTGGAGCTCTCGCCCGACGGGATCCGGGTCAACGCGATCTGCCCCGGCACGGTGGACACCCCGATCGTCTCGCACGTGGCCAGCATCTTCCCGACCGACCTGGACGCCCGGGTGGCCGACCGGCTGATGATGATGCTGCCCGGACCCGCGATCACGCCCGCCGAGATCGGCTCGGCCATCGTGTACCTGGCCTCTCCCGAGGCGCGGATGATCACCGGTGCGGTGCTGGCGTTCGACGGCGGCATGAGCTGACAGTCGACGGGTGCCGCTCGCCTTCGAGCTGTGTGAGCCTGTCCGTGTGCCGACCATCGATGACGAGCTGACCCGCGCCGAGAGCGAGATCGAGAAGTACTCGCGCCTGCCCTACCAACGCCCCGCCCTCACGTGCGACATGGTCATGAAGGGTGGGATCTCGTCCGGGGTCGTCTATCCGCTGACCATCTGCAAGCTGGCCACCAAGTACCGCCTCAAGAGCATCGGCGGGACGTCGGCCGGCGCCATCGCCGCGGTCCTGGCCGCGGCGGCGGAGTACCGGCGTCGCGAGGACGCCGCCTCGCCCGATGCCGGGTTCCAGGCACTGGCCGCGATGCCGAACGAGATCGCGACCGCGCTGCCCACGCTGTTCCAGCCCCATCCCGACGCCACCCGGATCTTCGGCGTGCTCAACGCCCAGATCGATCCCGACCACACGGGTGTCGGGCGGCTGGCCCGCACCGCCTGGCGGATCGTCGCGGCGGAGAAGGCGTTCTTCCTCCTCGGGCTGCTCGGCACCCTGTTGCTGGTGGTGCCGGGTCTGCTGATGGTGAACGGGCTCCCGGTCAGCGGCGACGACTGGGGCCGGCTCGTGGTGGCGCTGGTGCTGCCGCTGCTCCTCGCGCTCGCGATCGGGCTCGTCGCTGCCGCCGGGGGGTTGGCGCGCACGGCGCTGCGCCTCCTGCCGCGGCTTGACTTCGGACTCACCGACGGGGCGACCCATGAGACCAGCCCAGGGCTCACGCAGTGGTTGGCCGAGCAGATCCAGCAGGTGGCGGGGCTCGAGGAGGACGGCCGACCGCTGACCCTGGGCGACCTGTGGCGGACGCTGGCGGCCGACGCCGAGGAGCAGGGGTCCGACGGTCAGCGCGCTGTGCCGGCCGGTGAGCTCCGACGCCAGCGGGACATCGACCTCGAGGTGATGACCACCGACCTCACCCTGGGACGCCCCTTCCGGCTGCCGTTCACCGAGCGCACGTTCATGTTCGACGAGGACGAGATGAGCCGGCTCTTCCCGGCCCCGGTCGTCGCGGCGATGAAGGTCCGGGAGGCGCACCACCTCCACCCCTCGACGGGGCGGCGGCTGTGGCACTTCCCCGAGCCGGACGACCTGCCGCTGGTGGTGATGGCCCGGATGAGCCTGAGCTTCCCGGGGCTGATCGCGGCGGTCCCGATGTACGCCGTGGATCGCAGTGGGGACGGCAGCGTCGTGCGGCACCTGTTCTCCGACGGCGGGATCAGCAGCAACTTCCCGATGCACTTCTTCGACTCCCTGCTGCCGTCGCGGCCGACCTTCGGGATCGACCTCACGCCTCCCCACCCGCACCACGCCGAGAAGACCTGGCGCCCCGACTTCGACGCGGGGACCAACCCGCGGGTGCGGGTCATCGACGGGGTCGGAGGCTTCGCCGGGGCGCTGAGGGACGCCGTGCAGAACTGGCAGGACAACCGACAGGTCGCGCAGCGGGGGTACGCCGACCGGGTGGTGGCGATCCGGCTGGACGGCGACGAGGGGGGCATGAACCTGCGGATGCCGCGGGACGTCGTACTGCGACTGGTGGCGAGAGGTGCCGAGGCCGGCGACAAGCTGCTCGAGTTCGACTGGGACACGCACCGGCGGGTCCGCTACCGCATCGCGACGGGCCGGCTCACTGACGCACTGGAACAGCTCGACCACGCCTACGCCGCGGCGAGGTACGAGCTTCTCCTCAATCCCGAGCGAGACATCGAGGGCGGCGGCGTCACCTACTTCAAGAGCAGAAGCTGGCGGCTGAGGGACTGGCAGGCCACGCGGCAGCTGCTGGGCCTGGTCGACGGCTGGAGGGGCTCCTCGTGGCCGGCCCTGCAGAGCCCCCGGCCGTCACCGGCGCCGAGCATCCGGATGGCGCCCGAGTGACCAAGGGGTTGACTTGAAGTTCGCTTGAAGTTCCATCCTGGGGTGCATGAGTCGCACCGAACACCTGATGACCCTGATGACCGGCGACGAGAAGCACTCGGCGGCGGCCACCTCGACCCTGGACGTGATCCGGGTGCTCTACGAGCGGGTCCTCAAGGTCTCGCCGGACGCCGTCGGTGACATCGCCCGCGACCGGTTCTACCTGTCCAAGGGCCATGGGCCGATGGCCTACTACGCCGTGCTCGCCGAGCAGGGGTTCTTCCCCGAGGAGTGGCTGGCCGACTGGGGCTCCTACGACAGCCCGCTCGGCTTCCACCCGGACCGCAACCTGGTGCCCGGCGTGGAGATCGGTTCGGGGTCGCTGGGCCACGGCCTGCCGCTGGCGGTCGGTACGGCGCTCGGACTGCGCGCCCAGGGTCTGTCGTCCCGGGTGGTGGTCCTGGTCGGGGACGCCGAGCTCGACGAGGGCAGCAATCACGAGGCCATCGAGCTGGCGGCGGCCCTGTCCCTGGACGCGCTCACCGTCGTGGTGGTCGACAACGGCTCCTCGTCGTACGCCGTCCCGGGCCGGATCGAGCGGCGGTTCGCCACCGAGGGGTGGCACGCGGTCACCGTGGACGGCCGCGGGCACGACGTGCTCGAAGTGGCGCTGTCGCACCGGGAGTTCGGCCGACCGAATGTCGTCGTCGCCACCGTTGAGGAGAAGTACTGATGGACGCCCGCACGCAGTTCGCCCGCACCGCCGCCGACCTGGTCGACACCGACGATGGGGCCGCCCTGGTCTACGCCGAGATCTCCGGCCAGTTCTTCGGGGACGTCGAGAGGCGGCACCCCGACCGGGTCGTCAACGTCGGCATCCGCGAGCAGCTGCTCGTCAACGTCGGTGCCGGGATGGCGCTGACCGGGATGCGGCCGATCGTGCACACGTTCGGGTCGTTCCTCGTCGAGCGCGCCTTCGAGCAGGTCAAGCTCGGCTTCGGCCACCAGGACGTCGGCGGGGTGCTCGTCGGCGCCGGCGGGTCCTTCGACATCTCCTCGGGCGGCCGCACGCACCAGTCGCCGGGCGACGTCGCGCTGCTCGACACCCTGCCCGGGATCTCGATCCACGCGCCCGGCACCGCGGCGGAGGTCGACTCCGCGCTGCGCGCGACCGTGGGCGGCTCCGGGCTCCACTACGTGCGCGTCGTCGGGCAGGCCAACCGTGAGACGCATCCCTTCACGCCGGGTCGGTTCCACGTCGTACGCCGCGGGTCCGGCGCGACCGTGATCGCGGTCGGCCCGGCCCTGGACGCCGTCCTCGACGCCACCGCCGGCCGCGACGTCACCGTGCTCTACGCCAACACGATCCGCCCGTTCGACGCCGAGGGGCTGCGCGCGGTGCTGACCACGCCGGACGTCGTGATCGTCGAGCCGTGGCTGGCCGGGACCTCGGCGCGGCACGTGGCGGAGGCGTTGCAGGACCGCCCGCACCGGCTGCTCGCCCTCGGCGTACCCCGGGTCGAGCACCGGCACTACGGTCGGCCGCAGGAGCACATCGCCGCGCATGGCCTGGACGCGGCGGGCATCGCCCGCTCGCTCGAGTCGTTCCTCCGCCCCGCGGCGGCGTAGATCCCGGGACAATTAGGCTGTGCCGCACTGCCGGTGTAGCTCAGTTGGTAGAGCGTTCGCCTTGTAAGCGAAATGTCGCGGGTTCGACTCCTGTCACCGGCTCTCCGGCCAGACGGCTCACCGCAGCTGGCGCACCTGGAACCGCTCGGCGGGGTGGGCGATCGCGTCCTGGGCCTCCACCAGCTGCAGCTCGCGGGTGCCGGCGGCGAGGGTGGCCTCGAGTATGCCGAACACCGACGACGTGGTGCGCGCCAGGGCCAGTGCGGGCGAGCCGGTCTCGAGCAGGTGCGCGAGGTAGAGCGCCGCCGTCACGTCGCCGCCCCCGTTGGGCGAGATGGGCAGCAGGGGAGTGGTGACCGCCCAGGCGCCCGCGTCGGAGACCGCGACCACGTCGATCGTGTCCGGGCCCTCCTCCGGCAGCAGCACCGAGGTGACCAGTACGTCGCGCGGCCCGCGCTCCCGTACGGCGTCCACGGCCGCCAGCACCTCGTCGAGGGTGGTCGTGGTCCGGCCGGACAGGAAGTCCAGCTCGAAATGGTTGGGGGTCAGGATGTCGGCGCGCGGCACCACCTCGTCGCGCATGAACTCCGGGATCCCGGGGCGGACGAACATGCCGCGCCCGACGTCACCCAGCACCGGGTCGCAGCAGTAGACGGCGGCCGGGTTGGCCGCCTTCACGGCGGCGACGGCGTCCAGGATCACGGCGCCCATCGCCGGGTCGCCCTGGTAGCCGGACAGCACCGCGTCGCACGAGCCGAGCACGCCGCGCTCGCCGATCCCGGCGACCACCTCGGCCACGTCGGCGGGTGCGAGCAGGGGGCCGCGCCACTCGCCGTACCCGGTGTGGTTGGAGAAGTGCACGGTGAGCACCGGCCATACCTCGTGGCCGAGCCGCTGCAGGGGAAAGACCGCCGCGGAGTTGCCGACGTGGCCGTAGGCGACCGAGGACTGGATGGAGAGGATCCGCACGGCCCGATCCTGGCAGCCAAGAGACCTGTACGCCCTAAACTAGAACAGGTTACAGTTGCGAGGTTGACACGGTGACGAGCGGAAGCGGGACGATGGCGAAGCAGGCCAAGCGCGGTCAGTACAAGAACGAGGCCGACTACGTGGTCGTCGGTTCGGGCAGCTCGGGCGCCGCCGTGGCCGGCCGGTTGGCCGAGTCCGGGGCCAGCGTGATCGTGCTCGAGGCGGGGAAGACCGACGAGAAGTTCCTGGTCAGGAAGCCGGGGATGATCGGCCCGATGCACGCCGAGCCCAAGATCAAGGCCACGGTCGACTGGGGCTACTACTCGGTGCCGCAGAAGCACATCCTCGACCGCAGGATGCCGGTGCCCCGGGGCAAGGTCGTCGGCGGCTCCAGCTCGATCAACGGGATGGTCTACGTCCGCGGCAACCGCGCCAACTTCGACTCCTGGGCCGCCGAGGGCAACACCGGCTGGGACGCCGACTCCGTCAACGCGGCGTACAAGCGGATGGAGGACTTCGAGGACGGCGAGAACGACTACCGCGGCGCGGGCGGCCCGATCCGGGTGACCCGCAACAAGATCCCGCAGGAGGGCTCGCTCCAGTTCCTCCAAGCCACCGCGGACACCGTGGGCGTCAAGGTCCTGGACGACTACAACGGCGCCTCGCAGGAGGGCGTCAGCCGGATGCAGCAGAACACCGCGGACGGGCTGCGCTACAGCGCGTCCCGCGGCTACATCCATGATCTCGCACCCGCCACCCTGCAGCTGCAGACCGAGGTGCTGGTCACGAAGGTGATCATCGAGAGCGGCCGGGCCACCGGGGTCGAGGTCCGCGACAAGGACGGCGGCACGCGCACGATCCGCGCCGGCAAGGAGGTCATCCTCTCGGCCGGGTTCGTGGGCTCGGCGCAGATCCTGATGCTGTCGGGCATCGGGCACGCCCAACACCTCAAGGACCACGGTCTCGAGGTGGTCGCCGACCTCCCGGTCGGGGACAACCTGCACGACCACATGTTCCACGCGATGACGTTCCACGCGACCTCGTCGAGGATGCGCGGCAACGCCTTCTTCTTCGCCCGCGGCATCGCCAAGGAGCTGGTCCGCCCGGGCAAGACGTTCCTGGCCAACTCGGTCTTCGAGGTCCTCGCGTTCCTCAAGACCTCGCAGGCCGCCGACATCCCCGACCTGCAGCTGCACCTGCTGCCCTGGGCCTACGTCTCGCCCAACCAGGACGAGCCGATCCGGCACGAGGTCGACCCGCGGCCGGCGCTCACGGTGCTGACCACGCTGATCTACCCCCGCAGCCGCGGCACGCTCCGGCTGGCCTCGGCGGATCCGACGGCCGCTCCTCTCGTCGACTTCCAGTACCTCGCCGACCAGGCGGACCTCGAGGTGCTCGGCGAGGGCTCGGAGATGGTCCGGGAGATCATGGGCGGCGCCGCGTTCGGTGGCTCGGTCAAGGGCGAGATCCACCCCGGCGTGGACCTGCGGGGATCGGAGCTGCGCCAGGCGATCCTCAACCGGGCCACGTCGGTCTACCACGGTGTCGGCACCTGCCGGATGGGCGTCGACGAGCTGGCGGTCGTCGACCCCGAGCTGCGGGTGCGCGGCATCGAGGGCCTCCGGGTGGTGGACGCCTCGGTGATGCCGTCCATCACCGGCGGCAACACCAACGCGCCGGCGATCATGATCGGTGAACGCGCGTCCGACTTCATCCTCGGTCGCCCGGCGGGAGGTCGCTGAGATGGTCCAGGCAGTCACCGGCGAGCTGCGGCGCCCCGCGTCGCTCACCGACGAGTTCCTCGAGGGCCTGGTCGCCCGCGTGCCGGGCACGTCCGGCGCGACGTGGAAGCTCACCGAGGTCTACAGCGGCGAGGTGCTGGTCGAGCTGCCTCAGTCGACGCCGGAGGACATCGAGAAGTCGTTCGCCAAGGCCCGCGCGGCCCAGCGCGAGTGGTCGCAGTGGCCGCTGAAGAAGCGGCTCAAGGTCTTCCGCAAGGCGCACGGCCTGTTCGTCGACAACGCCGAGACGACCGCCGACCTGATCCAGGCCGAGAGCGGCAAGAACCGGCGGATGGCGATCGAGGAGACCTGCGACCCGCCGATGGTGATGAGCCACTACCTCAAGCGGGCGCCGAAGCTGCTCGGGCCAACCACGCGCGGCGGTCCGGTGCCCGTGGTCTCCACCTCGACCGAGATCCGGCAGCCCAAGGGCGTGGTCGGCATCATCGCGCCCTGGAACTTCCCGTTCGCCACCGGCCTCTCCGACGCGATCCCCGCGCTGATCGCGGGCAACGCGGTGGTGGTCAAGCCCGACAACAAGACCGCCCTCTCACCGCTCTACGGCATCTCGCTGCTCGAGCGGGCCGGCCTGCCGAAGGGCCTCTTCCAGGTCGTGTGCGGCGAGGGGCCCGACGTCGGCCCCACCCTGATCGACAACGCCAACTACGTGATGTTCACCGGGTCCACCGCGACCGGCCGGACCATCGGTGAGCGCGCCGGACGCAACCTGATCGGCTGCTGCCTCGAGCTCGGCGGCAAGAACCCGATGATCGTGCTGGAGGACGCCAACCTCGATGAGGCGGTGCAGGGGGCGCTGTTCGGGTGCTTCGGCAACACCGGCCAGATCTGCATGCACATCGAGCGCATCTACCTGCCCGACACGTTGTACGACGTGTTCCGCGACAAGTTCGTCGCGGCGACCGAGGCGCTGCGGATGGGGGCGACGTACGACTATGGGCCCGAGCTCGGGTCGCTGGTCTCGGTGGACCACCGCGACCGGGTCGCCTCGCACGTCGAGGACGCCGTGGCCAAGGGCGCGCGGGTGATCACCGGTGGGCGGGCCCGGCCCGACGTCGGGCCGGCCTTCTTCGAGCCGACGATCCTCGAGGGCGTCACCAAGGAGATGCTCGCCGGGTCCTGCGAGACCTTCGGCCCCGTCGTCGCGCTGAACCGCTACCGGACCGTCGACGACGCCGTCGCGCTCGCCAACGACACCGACTACGGGCTGAACGCGTCGGTGTGGGGCACCGACCTCGCGGCCGCCGAGGCGGTCGCCCGCCGGGTGCAGTCGGGCAACGTCAACGTCAACGACATCCTGGCCACGGCGTACGCCTCGAAGGGCACGCCCTCCGGAGGCGTGAAGCAGTCCGGCGTCGGTGCGCGGCACGGCGACCAGGGCCTGCTGAAGTACACCGACGTCCAGAACGTCGGGGTGCTGAAGAAGCAGGTGATGGGCCCCCAGCCTGGCCAGACCTACGAGGCCTACGTCAAGCAGATGCTGATGTCCCTCAAGCTGATGCGCAGGCTCCGGATCCGTTAGGAAACCTGCAGCGACCGCTTCGAGAGACCCATCCAGAACCCGTCGATCACCTGGGTGCCCGGGGTGCCGGCGTCGGTGGCCGCGCCGAGGGTGACGAACAGCGGCGTGTAGTGCTCCACGGTCGGGTGCGCGTAGGGCATGCCCGGCGCCCGGTCCCGGTAGGCCGCCAGCTCGTCGACGTCGCCGCGAGTCATCGCCTCCCCGGCCCAAGCGTCGAAGTCGGTGGACCAGCCGGGGGCGTCGGCGTCGATCCGGAACTCGCGCAGGTACGGCAGCCCGTGGGTGAGGAATCCCGACCCGATGATGAGCACGCCCTCCTCGCGCAGCGGGCGGAGCCGCCGGCCGAGGGCGAGCAGCCGCTCGGGGTCCTGGGTGGGCAGCGACATCTGCAGGACGGGGATGTCCGCGCCGGGGTACATGATCTTCAGCGGCACCCAGGCGCCGTGGTCGAGGCCGCGGGAGGCGTGCTGGTGCACCGGCTCGGTGGCGGGCATCATCGCCGCGATCCGGCCGGCCAGGGCGGTCGCGTCCGGGGTCTCATACGTCATCCGGTAGTACTTCGCGTCGAACCCACCGAAGTCGTAGACCAGTGGTGCGCCGCTCGCACTCAGCGAGACCGGCGCGGACTCCCAGTGCGCGCTGACGATCAGGATCGCCTTCGGTCGGGGGAGATCGCTCGCCCAGGAGGCCAGCTGGCTCGACCACACGGGGTCGTCGAGCAGCGGTGGGGCCCCGTGGCCGATGTAGAGGGCGGGCATGGTTGTCATGTCATTCATAATGATTCGGTTTTCAACTTTATTCCACCGGTCGCGCCGCGGCGGACCCCAGCGCGGCGAGGGCATCGAGCTCCTGGGGGATCCCCAGCGCGATGAGGACGGCGCCCGGCGGGGCGACCAGGTCACCGGGCGGGTTGGGCTCGAGGGGCCCGTCAGGCGTCGGGCGTACGGCGAGCAGCAGCGCGCCGGTGCGCTCGGCGATCCGCATCTCTCCCACGCTCCGCCCGGCCAGCTCGGAGCCCGCGGCGATCGGGACCTGCTGGATCCGCCAGTCGAGGGTCTCGTCGTGCATGACGACGTCGAGGAACTCGGCCACGTCGGGCTGCAGCGCGAACGCCGCCAGCCGTCGGCCGCCGATCCGCTGCGGATTGACCGCCCTGGTGGCCCCGGCGAGCTCGAGCTTGCGCTTGGACTCCGTCGTCCGCGCCCTGGAGACGATCACGGTGTCGGGGCACATCGCCCGCGCGGAGAGCGTGGCGTAGACGGTGTCGGCATCGGTGTCGAGCGTGATGATGACCGCGCGGGCGTGCGCGATGCCGGCCTTGCGCAGGACCGCGTCGTCGTTGACGTCGCCCAGGAGATGCAGCACGTCGGGGGCGAGCCGGTCCAGGCGCGCCTGGTCGGTGTCGACGACCACCAGGTCCTGGCCGCCCGCCCGCAGGAACTCCTCGGCGGAGGCACCCACGCGTCCGTAGCCGCAGATGATCACGTGGCCGCGCAGGGCGGCGATCCTGGCATCCATGCGACGCCTTTCCAGATGTTGGCGGAGGTGCCCCTCGATGACGCCCTCCAGCAGCACGCTGAACGTGTAGAGGGTCGTCCCGACGCCGAGCACGATGAGTGCGATCGTGAAGAGCTGGCCGCCGGTCCCGAGCGGCTTGACCTCGCGGAAGCCAACCGTGGCGACGGTGGTGACGGTCTGGTAGAGCGCCTCGACGAAGCCGAAGCCGAGGAGCAGGTAGCCGGCGGTGCCGAACACCATGACCCCGACCACTGCGACCAGCGCCACGGCGATGCGGCGCACACTGCTGCTCACGTCGCGACCCTAGTGTTCGGACGGCGGTGCGGTCGGGAGCCCAAGGTCCTCAGCCCGGCAGGGACCAGTCCACCGGCCGCCCGCCCTGGTCGACGAGCAGCTGGTTCACCCGGCTGAACGGGCGGGAGCCGAAGAAGCCCCGGCTCGCCGAGAGGGGCGAGGGGTGTGCCGACTCGACCCACGGGATCGGGCCCAGCATCGGCTTCAGCGACTGGGCGTCGCGGCCCCACAGGATCGCCGCGATCGGACTTCCGGACTCGGCCCGGGCGACGAGCACCTTGATCGCGTGCTCGGTGACCTCCTCCCAGCCGCGCCCCCGGTGCGATGCCGACTCTCCCGGCCGCACGGTCAGCACCCGGTTGAGCAGCATCACCCCCTGGTCCCTCCAGGCCGTCAGATCACCGTGCCGGGGCGGCATCACACCCACGTCGTCGCGCAGCTCGAGGTAGATGTTCACCAGGCTCCGCGGCAGCGGCCACACGTGCGGGTCGACCGCGAAGCTGAGCCCGATCGGGTGACCCGGTGTGGGGTAGGGATCCTGGCCGACGATGAGCACGCGTACGTCGGCGAGCGGCCGCTGGAAGGCACGGAAGACGTTGTCGCCGGCCGGGAGGTAGGGGCGCCCGGCCGCGATCTCGTCCCGCAGGAACCTTCCCATCCGGCCGATCCGGTCGTCGACCGGCGCCATCGCCTCCGCCCAGTCCGGGGCCATCAGCCCCTTGTCCACGAGTCCCGCGAGCGCACTCACGCGGAGGACACTAGCGACCGAAGACCGCCCCGTCCGGCAGGTACGGCGCCCGGCCGCGCTCGCCCACCTCGACGGCCAGGATCGCCTGGTGGTCGGCGTTGCCGAGAATCGCCGACTGGTTGGCGACCAGGACCCTGGTGCCGTGGAAGGTCGCATTGCAGGGCGTGTCGAACGGGATGGGGGAGCCGTTGTCGCCGGTGAGCGGCAGGTCCGGGAACCGGTCCACCTCGGTGCCGGTGGCGGAGAGCTCGACCAGCTGGGCGCTCAGCCCGGCCATCGCGACGTAGATGTGACCCGAGCGTCCGATCCCGAAGCCGTCGGGCAGCTCGGCCGGCCGGGAGGTCCACAGCGTCCGCAATCGGCCGGGTCGGCCGTCCCGCCGGACCGGCAGTGAGTAGAGGTGGCCGCTGACCGGAAGCACGCCGGGCGCCGTCTGCTGGGTGACCAGCAGGTCGCGCCGGCCGGGCCGGAACGCGATGCCGGTCGTGCCGAACCCGCCGATGCCGCGCAGCTGGTCGGACGTGAACCACCTGACGACCCGCCCGGTGCGCGGCCGCACCTTCCAGATGGTGTTCTTCCCGTAGTCCGTGACGTACAGCGCCGCACCGGGTCCCCACGCCGCGTAGTTCGGCACCGACCCCTCGGGCAGCCGGGCGATCGTGCGGAAACGCCCGGACCGCAGGTCGAGGGTCAGCACGGCCGCGCGCGATGTCTCCAGCAGCACCAGCTTTCCGTCGCGGGTCTGGTTGGCCGCCTGGACGCCGTGGGCGCCGATGATCTGGCGCGGCACCTTCCACGAGCGCAGCAGCTTCCCGCCGGCGGACCACTCGAAGACCCGGGACCGGCGGGTGCTGTTGCCGGCGATGTAGCTGCCGGCGTACACCTTGCCGTTGCGGTGCTTGTAGACGTGCGCCGGGTAGCCGGGCGCCGGGACCATCGCGAAGACCTCGGTCGTCCACTTGGCCGGCGCCGCCTGGGCAGGGACGGAGAGGAGCAGCAGCGCCAGTCCGAGGACGGCGACGAACAGACGCCTCATCGCAGCGCCTTCAGCACCTCGTCGGCTGCCCGCTTGCCGGAGCGGACCGCGCCGTCCATGTAGCCGGACCAGTACGTCGAGGTCTCGGTGCCGGCCCAGTGGACGCGGCCGAACGGGCGCCGGATCGCGGGGCCGTACTTCGTCAGCGTGCCGGGGCGGTGGATCGCGGTCGGACCGCCGGTGCTCCACTGCTGCTTGGTCCAGTCCTGCTCGGTGTACTCGATCGGATGCAGCGCGCGGTCGCCGAACATCTCGGCGAAGCCCCGCAGCACGTGCCGTCGCCGGTCCGCCTTCGCCATCGTCCCGTAGCGGCGCCAGGTCGAGCCGCCCACGAACGCGAGCAGCACGCCCGGCGAGCCGTCGCGGGGCGAGTTGTCGAACACCGCCCGGGCGGCGCCGGAGTCGCTGATCCCGAAGCCGTTGAGCCCGTCCTTGCGCCAGAACGGCGTCTTGTAGACGGCGTCGCACTTCATCAGCTTGCCCATGTCGAGCGCGCGCATCAGGTGCCGGCGCCGGTCGGGCAGGCCGGGGGACCAGTCGATGTCTAGCACCAGCGGCGGCGGTACGGCGACCACCACCCGGCGTGCCTCGACGACGCCGCGCCCGGTGTGCACCCGCGCCCGCCCGTCGCCCTGGACGATCCGCTCGACGGGTGCGTGCAGGGCGACCAGGTCGCCGAGCTTCTTGGCCAGCCGTAGCGGGATCCGCTGGGAGCCGCCGACGAAGCGTCGCTCCTGGGCGCCGTTGGCCGTGTCGGAGTTGCGCGCGAACGTGCCGACCGTCCGCTCGTTGCCGCTGCAGGCGACGTACCAGAGCACGAAGAGGAGGGAGAGCCGGTCCGGGTCGGCGCCGAAGCCGGGCTGGGTCCAGGACTCGATCAGGTTGGCGACCCCGCGCGGGTTGAGCAACGACTCGCCGCGGATGAAGTCGCCGAGCGTCATCGCGTCCCACTTCGCCGCCTGGGGGTGCTTCCAGGGCTTGTCGACGTCGATCTCGGCGGCGTAGTCGTCGATCTTGCCGAGCAGCACGGCGGCGTCGAGCAGGATCGTGGGATCGGGTGGCACGGTGCCGGAGTACTCGAGCCTGCCGAGCGTGGAGGAGACGTAGACGCTCTTGCCGGAGGTGTACTCCTTGAACGTCGGCACCTCGAGCTCCCGGGCCAGCCGCAGGATGTGGTCCTGGGTCGGGCCGACGAAGGCGCCGCCGGCCTCGATGACGCCGCCGTGGTCCAACCGGTGGTTGAGCACCCGGCCGCCGACCCGGCCGCGGGCCTCCAGGACGAGCACCGAGTGTCCGCTGCGGGCGATCCGGCGCGCGGCGACCAGTCCGGCGATGCCGGCACCGACGACGACGGCGTCGACCTTCCGGGGCAGTGCGCCCTGAAGGCCTTGCGGGGACGCGAGGCTGAGCTCGGTGAGGGCGCCGGCGCCGAGCGCGAGTCCGCTCAGCGACGCACCCCCCAGGAGCACGCG
>Ga0299913_10000601_pt1 | contig 23546 bp, 24 predicted proteins | sample RVTome_9_FD_201360 | JGI IMG/M metagenome (GOLD analysis project Ga0299913, IMG submission 201360) | Soil microbial communities from uranium-contaminated site in the Upper Colorado River Basin, Wyoming, United States - RVT155D38 (version 2) ... | reverse complement strand
GATCCCCGTGGCAACCAGGAGGCCGATCGACGCGCGGCCCGGCGCATCGTTGGCATGGGCGAGGACCACCGATGCGATCGCGGAGGCCAGGAAGAGGGTGACCGCCGCGATGGGGAGGGTGGCCACGGTGCGCTTCATGCCGTTCCCCTCATCCAGACCGATGCGTGCGCCGGTTGGACCGTTTCGCCGACCACGCCGAGGACGTCGCGGCGTATCCGCTCTAGTTCGACCTCATCGCGTAGGCGTGTGGAGAATGCGGCGAGAACGGTGATCGAGTCGTACTTGCGCCGGTAGAAGCGTTTGTCGATGAATCGCTGTAGTCGGGTGCGCAAGGGTTGGAACAGAGCCGCGACGATCAGCGTTGACGCCGCCACCCCGAGATCTGAATCCGAGGGGAGAGGCAGCAGGTTTCGGAAAGCGAGGATCCCCCCGAGGTAAAGACCCAGCAGCACGACCGTCAGGGCACCGTAGACGAGCGCACGGTTGATGAGTACGTCGACGTCGTACAGCCGGTGTTTGAGGATCGCGATGGCCATGGTTGTCGGAAGGGCGACGATGGCCGCGATGAAGAACAGGGTGATGATCGGTTGGGGAAGCCCGCTGAATACCTCCATCAGCGAGAGCGCGCCCAACCCGATGCTCACACCGACGATGCCCAGTCCCACCGCAAGCCACTTGAGCTGTGCCCTTTCACGCCCCCGAGCTCTCCGGAAGCGGATGAAGACCGACGCGATGCCCACCGACAGCAGAGCCATGAATAAGAGACCCTCGACGTTGGCTACTCCATCAGTCAGCGGCTTGAGTGCGTCGACACCCCAGGGATTCACGAACTCCGGATAGTCCTGCAGCGGTCCGGGGCGGACCGACTTCGAGATGACAAGCAGGGCGCCTCCCCCCACGAAGCACCACGCGACCCTTCGCCACGCTCGCGACAGGAAGCGACCGTCCGGTACCAGCTGGGGAACGAAAAGGAGCAGGATCATCCCGATCGTGACGAGCACCTGGCCCGCGACGGCGTAGTACGGCCTCGCCTCGCGGGCGGCGAAGTCGACCGGTCCATCTCCGAGGAAGACGCCCGCCATGACGAACAGCGGGCTGGTGAGGAGGATCCACCCGAGCGGCCGATGGGGAAGCTTCGACGCGATCAGAGCACCGGCCGTTGGGAAACCGAGGAAGGCCCCCGCCCAGAGCGCGTCGAACACGGTGATGGGCTCCTGGCCTTCTGGAGGATTGAAGCCGACGTACGTACCTGCAGCCAACAAGAGGACGAAGGCGGACCACAACAGGCCGACGAGCCAGGGCAGCTTCCGCATCAAGCGACCTCTCGCAGCCAGAGGGAAACGTGCGCGGGCTGCACCGTCTTGTCGATGGTTCGCATGACGTCGTCACGGAGCGCATCGAGCGTTACCTCGTGACGCAGCTGTGCGCTGAGTTCCTCGAGCGCCAGCGCTCCGTCGTACCTGCGACGGTAGAAGCGGCGGTCAATGAAGTGCTGGACGCGCCGTCGCGCGGGGCGGAACAGACCTGCGACCGCGAGGGTCGAGGCCGCCACCGCGACGTCTGAGTCGCTACCGACGGACATGATCTGCTGGAGACCGAAGACGATCGCGAGGTATGCACCCGCCAGCACTGCGCTGAGCGCTCCATAGACGAGGGCGCGGTTGATGATGGTGTCGATGTCGAAGAGTCGGTACCGCAGGATGCCCACCGCGACCGACACGGGTATCAGTGCGAACAGGACCTCGCCGAGGAGGGCTCCGAACACATTTGAGTTCAGCGCGATCCCGATCGGGATCCCTATAACGAGCAGCGTGGACGCGAATAGAAACCACTTCATCTGTAGTCGTTCGACCGTGCCTGCCCGACGGAAACGCAGGACCAGCGCAGCGATCGAAGCCAGCATGGGGAGGAAGATCCCTACGGCGGCAGCCGACCTCGCGGTCGAGATCAGTTCCGCGGCGGCTTCGATACCCAGTGGGTTGTCGACCGACTCCGCGTAGTGGAGCGGGCCGGGCGCGAACAGCGTCAGGGGCACCGAGGCGACGGCGACGACCGTCGTCACCCAGAAGACGGGTCTCCACCTCGGAGACGGGAGGCTTCCTGTGGGGAAGAGGAGGAACGTGTAGACGACGCCCAAGGCGATGCTCGGCACCCACATCGCGTCGGCGAGGAGCCCGACCAAGGCGGCCTCGGTAAGCGACGAGGCATCGCGTTCCAGCACGTACTCGAGGTAACCCGCGCCGGCATTCTCGAACTGGACCGCGAACCCACCTAGGCAGAAGAGGAAGCCGATGGCCCGCGCGTCGCTCCGGGAGAGGATAAGGGCCCCAACGGCGCAGAAGGCGAGGGAGCCGATGACGCTCGCCCACTCGGGACCCGGGCCGCCGGTCGCATCCGGATACCCCATCAGCAGGAAGATCGCGGACGCGACCCCGAGCAGCACGGTGAGGGCGAACAAGAGGCCCGCGCCCACGGACTCTTTCCTCATGCTCGCTCCGAGGCGAGCCACAACGACGCGTGTGCCGGATGCATCGTTTCAGCCGCGGCGCGCAATAGGTCCTGCTGCACGATCTCCAGCTCGACCTCATCGCGAAGGCGGGACGCGAAAGACTGCAGGGTCGCGGCCGCGTCGTACTTGTGCCGGAAGAAGCGCCGGTCGATGAATGCCTGTACCCGGGCGCGCGCCGGCCGGAACAGCGCGGCGACGGCGAGCGTGGATGCAGCTACCGCGATGTCTGATCCCTGGCCCACGGGAAGCACCTGCTGCAGCGCGAACACGATTGCGAGATATGCGCCGGCAAGTATGGCCGTGAGCGAGCCGTAGACGAGGGCGCGGTTCAAGATGACGTCGATGTCATAGAGCCGGTACTTGAGGATAGAGATCGCCATCGAGGCCGGTATGCACGCGAGGAAGAGCGGGAACAGGACATCGCTCAGTCCGAGACCGTCTGCGGTCATCATCGTGACGCCGAACAGGACCGCGGCCAGGGCGACCCATTTCATCTGCTGGCGCTCGACCGAACTCGCCTTGCGATAGCGGAATATCAGCGAGACAAGGCTGAGGATAACTATGGGGAGGGCTGCGACGAACAGCGGTCCCAGCTTGCTCTCAACGTCGGCGAGTCCCTCGATGCCGATCGGGTTGTCGATGCGGTAGTTGTCGCCGATGAGTTCCTCCGGAAGCATGGAGGGGATCGTGATCAAGGCGATCGACAGCAAGGCGGCGCGGCCTACCCATCGCCAGCCGCGGGAGGGGTACGTCCCCGTCGGGAAGAGCAGGAACAGGAACGTAGCCGTGGTGAACAGCAGCGGGAACCACAGCCACTGGTAGACCGAGGCCCCGAGCGTGGCGATGGGGTTGATGTTCCCCTGGACGCCGATCTCCCAGTGCGCGTAGCCGGTTCCCGCTACGAGGGTTGCAGCCATCCCACCTATGAGCAGCAGCAGCCAGCCGAAGCGATGGCCGGGCCGGCGCGAGACGATGAGCGCTCCCACGCCGGGGAACGTCATGAAGGCCGAGCCCATCAACGAATCGAGGAACCACCCGTCGTCGGGCTTCCCGGTGGCTCGGTACTCGGTATAACGACCCACCATCATCAAGATGAAGATCAGGGCGAAGAGCGCCCAGGGGACGATCTGTTGTGCCCGCGTCGGTACGCCGCCGAGCCGTGCTTCGCTGTTCATCTGCCGCCTTTGCGCTGAAACGTCCACCTATCGTGGCGAGAGAACGCGTCGACGTGAAGGGGGTTGCACCCATTACGTAATGGGTTCGCCCGATTCGCCCGGACCTGGGCGCGTTCCGCCTCCACGCTCACGCGGACATCACAGCAGCGAGATGTCCGGGAATCGTTACGAGCCGATCACCACTCGACGAGCTTCCAGATCTCCGGCGACATGACTCCAGGCTCCCCGACCTGAGAGAACAGTGAGGCCGCCCGGCGGGCGTGCTCCCTCGACCTCGCCTCGTCCCCCAACTCGTGGAACGCGTCCGCGAGGTTGTTGTGGAGCGCCGCCTGGCGATGGACGTCGCCCCTTCGGATGCAGAGCTCTAGGGCTTGCTCTGCTACCGCGATGGCCGCCTCGGATTCGCCGCGGCGCCGATGGACGAGCGAGATGTTGTTCAGCGCGGCAACCCGGGTTCCCGTATCCGCCACCGAGCGAGCCGCCGCCTCGCTGGCTTCCAGATGGGCGAGGGCAGCGGCCGGGTCGGTCTCGAGGAGGCCGAGGATGTTGCGAGCCTGGGCGATCGCCACGGCGTCGTCGACCTTCGTTCCTTCGGCCAGGGCTCGCTCCGCCTCCTCCCGTGCGCTGTCGCCGCGCCCTTCGAGCCGGAGGGCCAGCGCCAGGTCTGCCGAGATCCGGGCTCGTGGGGCGGCGAGATCCGCCGGAGCGTCCTCGAGCGCAACCTCGAGGTGTCCGTGGGCGAGCGACGCCTCTCCCCGGCGCAGATAGAGACGACCTAGCTTGTGCTCGAGGGACCAGGTCTCCGAGCTTCGGGCGATGGCGGACCGGTAGCTCGAGAGGGCGTCTCCGTAGCGGCCGAGCAGGGTCTGCATGTCGCCCACCGCCTCATGTAGTCCGGATGAGTCGGGATGACCCAGCGCGAGAGCGTTCTGGTAGTGGCCGAGGGCGTCAACGTTGGCACCCAAGCCCCGTGCATGGTCGCCGGCGAGAAGGTAGTGCCCTGCGGCTTGCTCGTCCCGTCCGGCCGTGTGGGCGTGGTAGGCGGCGAGTGCACGCGTCTCGGGCCTTAGAGCGAGGGTGGTGAGGAGTTGGTCGTGGGCGCGCGCGTGAAGGAGGCGCAGGCGTGCGAGTGAGATGTCGCCGTACACCACCTGACGAACCTTCTCGTGCGCGAAGTCGTAACCCTCCGGCCTTTCGAGCAGCATCCTGCGCGACGTCAGCTCATCGATCGCATCGGCCATCTCGTCGTCGTTCCTTCCTGCTACGGCGCGAAGGAGGTCGAGATCCGAGGAACGACCCAGGACGGATCCGGCGGCAAGCACCTGTTGGGCAACGGGCGATAGACGCGCGACCTGTGATCTCACGAAACCTTCGACGCCGCCGGAGGGGGCGCCCCCTCCGTCTTGGGTCCTCAGATACTCGACGACGAAGAAGGGCACTCCCTCGCTCTCGTGGTACAGCGCGCTCGCAAGTGTCGGGGGCGCATCGGGGGACGTCGCTTCGATCAGTTCCGCGACCTCGTCGAGTTCCAGTCGCGGCAACACGAGCTGCAAGACGTCGAACGACCGCTCCAGGTCGGTGATGAAACGGCGCAGTCTGTGGGACGCGCCGACCTCCTCGGTGCGCCACGAGACGGCAACCTTGATCGGACCGAGCTCGGGTCGGCGGATGCCGAACGCCAACAGCTCGAACGACCCGTCGTCCAGCCAGTGGACATCGTCGAGGACGATCAGTGTCGGCTGATCTCCTCGTAGCGCAACGAAGGCATCCCATACGCCCTCGAAGAACGCGGTACGCGCACCTGGATCGGACAGCGGGGCGGGATCGGAAAGTTCGCCGCGCAGGGTGCGGATCTCCGATACCAGCCTGGCCCCCTGGCGAGCCGCTTCGTCGGTCAGCGCCAGCACCCTCTTGGTGGGCGAGTCCTCCACCGCGCTCCTCAACAGACGGGAGAAGGCTCCGAACGCATGGTCCCGTTCCTCCTCATGACAACGAACCTCGAGATGAGGCGTCTGGCTGCGCGCGACGACAAGATCCAACAGGGCCGTCTTACCGATCCCCGCTTCACCTTCCACGGTGATCAGGCGGGTCGACGCATCGGATACGGCGGCGAGGAGTGCCCGTACGTCTCCGGCCCTGCCGACGAACGGGATCACAGGTGCCCTCTTCGAGGCGGCCTCGGTGGATGGGGCCGCGGGTGTCGCTCCGGTTCCGCCTCGGATCGACTCGTAGAGCGCGGTCGTCTCCTCGAGGGGGCTGACGGCGAGCTCCTGATCGAGGATGCGCACGCACTCCTCGTACTGCCGCAGAGCCGCCGCGCGGTCGCCCGCGGTCAGATAGGTCTCGATCAGCGTCCGATGAGCCGATTCGTCCAGGGGGTCGAGGCCGACCCACCGGCGCAGGTGGGTCAGGGCGTCTTCGACCTTGCCCTCCACGACCGCCTTCTTGCCGAGGCGCGCCAGACAGCGGGTCGCGTCCCGGCGCAAGCTCTCGCGCTCGACCGACACCCAGTCGTCGAAGTCCGGAGCTCCTCGCAGCGCGAAACCACTCAGGAAGTCATCGCGGTAGAGCGCGGCCGCCTCATCCAGCGCATCGGGATCGTCCCCTCCGCGTTGCAGGGCCGTGCGGAAGGACAGGACGTCCACCCAGAGGGAACCGGGATCGAAGCCGACGAGATCGCGGGTGGCGACGATGGCCTCCTTCGGCAAGCTTTTCTTGACGGCCGACAGCGTGCGCCTCAGCGCGCCTCTGGCATGAGTCGTGTCCTGGTCCGGCCAGAGAAGGGCGCCTAGGACGTCTCGGTGCTGGGGTTCGTGAAGCACCAGATATGCGAGGAGACCGAAGGCCTTACGCGTGTCGAATGCGACGGGCCCGGTTTCGTCCTCTAACCGTGGAGCGCCGAAGAGGTGGAGCCTCAGATCACCCACGTCAGGCCGTCTGACCTCCGTCGATCACTATCGTCGTGCCGGTGATGTAGGAGGACGCGTCGGATGCGAGGAAGACGGCCGCGCCCACCATCTCGTCCGGGCGTGCGAAACGACCCATGGGGATCATCGCCTCCGCCGACTTGATGAGGTTCTCATCGCTGGTGATGAACTCGTTCATGGCGGTCGCGACCCATCCGGGCGCGATGCAGTTCACCCTGATATTGGACCCCGCGAGTTCCTTGGCGACGGCTTGCGAGAACGCGATCACTCCTGCCTTGGCTGCGGAGTAAGGGGACAACCCTGGCGCACCGATGCGTCCCGCAACCGAGGCGATCTGGACGATCGAACCACCCCCGCTCTCGAGGATCTTCTGTGCACCGAGTTGGGTCGCGTGGAAGACGGAGTCGAGGTTGAGGTTCCGCAACTTGTCCCAGCCCTCGGGCCGCAGCGTGGTGAGCGGAGACATGAAGTTGCTGCCGCCCGCGTTGTTGACGAGGACGTGGAGACCACCCAGCTCGGTCGCGGCCCGGTCGATCATTGACGCGATCTGCCCGCGCTCCCGGATGTCGGTCGGGATGGCCACTGCCTTTCGGCCGATGGTCTCGATCTCCTTCACCAGCGTTTCCAGGTCGGCTTCACTGCGTGCGGCCACGGCCACGTCCGCGCCGGCTTCCGCCAGTCCGAGGGAGATGGCGCGGCCTATCCCCCGCGATGCTCCGGTAACCAGGGCAACCTTGCCCTCGAGCGAGAACAGCTGCTTGCTCATCGAATCCTCCTAGTCAACGCCCTCCGTAGGATGCTGCCATGAACCCGCCCACGCTCGATGAGGTCCGTGAGGCGCTCGTCGCGGGAGGGATCACCGGGCCGCATCGCTCGCATTCCCGAAGGAGCACCCTAGGCAAGATCGAGCCGCTCCTGGAGGGCGACCCCGACAAGACGTTCGGTCTCTCCGGCCTCGACCGCTACGCGGCCCACGAGATCTTGGGGTTCATGGCCGATCTGACCGGGTGCGACCCCGACCTCACGTGCCTCGATCTCGACGACTCGATCGATCCCGATAAGACGGTCGCGGGGATCGTCGCTGCTGCGGAGCGGCTGCGAGAGGCCGCTCGGTCCGGAGCGACCCTGTTGTGCGCCACCGGACATCCCACGGGGATGCTCGAGCACAACATGCGGGTCGTCGACGCTTACATGCGCGGGGGAGGCAAGGTCCTCCGCCTCAGGGAGGACGAACGGCTGCCGGTGGGCCGGGCCGGGAGTCATTCGGAGGTGCGCTACACGGGCAACGTCGGCTGCCTGGCGGACTGGGGCAACCTCAGGCACACGCACCGGTCGGACGCGATGGAGGCGCTGCTCGAAGCGCAACCGTGGCCCGATCTCGTCTTCGCGGACCATGGCTTCGCCGGTGCTGCGATCGAGCGTTCCATTCCAACGATCACGGTGATCGACATCAACGACCATGCCCTGGCGGTGTCGGTCGCCGAGGGCCGTGACATCACCGCGATCCCCCTCGACGACAATCGTCCACCGCGTCTGTACGAGCCCTCGTGGCGTCTTTTCGAAGCCGTCATCGGTGGGCAGGAGGTCGCGTGAAGTCCTCGATCCGTACGGTCCTGGTGGACTGCCTTGGTGTGCGCGAGGGCGAGAACGTCGTGGTCGTTGTCGATCCCCATCCGGAGCGGATGGGGATCGGGGTCGAACTCGTGGCCGGCGCGAGGGAGTTGAACGCGGAAGCCGTCCTTGTCGAGATCAGCGAGCGCGAGAGCCACGGAGCGGAGCCTCCGACCACCGCAAGGGAGGCGATATTGGCGTCCGACGTGTTCATCGCCCCGACCAGCAAGTCGCTCTCACACACCACCGCGCGCAAAGACGCGAACGCGCGCGGGGTGCGCGCCGCCACGATGCCTCAGATCACCAGGGCGATGTTGGAGCGAACCATGACGGCGGACTACGGAGAGGTGAAGCGCCGCTCGCAGGCGATCGCGGCCCTCCTCACCTCGGGGACCGAGGTCACGATCACCAGCGACAAGGGCACCGACCTGACCTTCGGGATCGAGGGCCGAGACGGGATCTCCGACGACGGCGACCTGAGGGAGAAGGGCTCCTTCGGCAACCTGCCGGCCGGGGAAGGGTTCATCGCTCCGCTCGAAGGAACGGCCACGGGGTCGATCGTGTTCGACGGCTCGGTGGTGCCGTTCCAGGAGCTGCTCGAGGAGCCGATCACCGTTAGCATGGCAGACGGCTTCGCGGTGGACTTCTCCGGGGGCCGCGCGGAGGAGTGGCGGTCGCACATGGAGCCCCACGGTCGCGATGCGTTCAATCTGGCTGAGCTCGGCGTGGGCACGAACGAGAAGGCCACCTTGACCGGCAACATCCTCGAGGACGAGAAGATCATCGGGACGGTGCATCTCGCCTTCGGCGACAATCACACCTTCGGGGGCACCGTCACGGTCCCATCCCACCTCGACGGCCTGGTCACGGCCCCCACGGTCGAGATCGACGGCAAGCGCATCCTGGAGGCCGGCAAGCTCCTCATCTAAGCGCCCTTCTGTCTGCACATCCGGGTGCATCTCCCGCCCTTTTCTCTGCACATCCGGGTGTTTTCCCCGGAGCTCAGGGGGCCTGACCTGGGAAAATGGCCGAGACGTATACTTCTAGCTCCGATGAGCGACCCTTCCGATCCGCAAGCTTCGGCGCCCTTGTTGGGGCGTTTCCTGACCGTGGCGGAGGTCGCTCGTCACCTGAGGGTTTCGAACATGACCGTTTACCGGCTCGTCAACTCTGGGCAGCTGCCTGCGGTGCGCGTAGGCCGCGGGTATCGGATCCGCGAGGAGGACGTTCGCAGGTATCTCGAACAGAGATACATGGACGCGGGTTAGCCATCCAGGCGAAGCGATAGCAGCACGGCCCCGGCGGGGCCGTTTCGTGAGACGAGCAGGTCGGCTACGGAGGCATTGTGGCGCGATCTGACTTCGAGCAGTCGTACGAGCGGCTGCTCACGAATCCGGGCGTGGTGGCGCTGTTGGGCGGCATCGATACCGGGAAGACGACCTATTGCATCGAGCTGGTGCGGCGAGCTCACGAGCGCGGGATCCCCTCGGCCGTCGTGGATGCGGACATCGGACAGTCGTCGGTGGGGCCGCCGACCACTGTCGGTTTGAAGCTCACGGCCGGGATGAGCGAGATCAACGTCGACACCCTCCGCACCGCCGACGCCCTGGGCTTCGTGGGGTCGCTCAACCCGCGCGAGCACTTGCTTGCGTTGGTCTCCGCCACAACCAAGCTCGTCACCAAGGCCCGGGAGGCCGGGTGCGATCTGATCGTGGTGGACACGACCTCCCTCGTATCCGGCATCTACGGCCAGATGCTGAAGTACTTCAAGATGGACGCGATCGCCCCCGATGCGGTCGTGTGTTTCGAGAGGGGCGGCGAGCTCGAGCCGATCGTCGGCATCGCTCAGCGCTTCACCCCGGCAGACGTGATCGAGCTGGAGGCTCCGAGGGAGCTCTCGGTCAGGTCGGCCGAGGACCGCGTGGCATACCGCGAGTCTCAGTTCGCGGCATACTTCACGGCCGGGGCCTCGCGGTGGCGGGTCAAGCCGACCGTATTCATGCCGACGCTCCCCCCCGAGTTCGACCTGATCCGGCTCGACGGCCTGGTCGTCGGGATGGAGGACGGGAAGGGCTCGTGCGTCGGGATCGGGGTTCTGGAGTATGACTCCGGCGAGGACATCCTGCGGATGGTCTCGCCGGTGACCGAAGGCGTCAAGGGGCTGCGTCTCGGTTCGGTTCGGATCGACCCGGCCGGTCGAAGCAAGGGTCCCGTTAGCCTTCGCCAGTTGTTCGGAACGGAGTAGATGAGGAGCACATGCCGTCACTCGTAAAGAAGCGCCGCAAGAAGATGCGCAAGAAGAAGCATCGCAAGATGCTCAAGAAGACGCGCTGGCAGCGGCGCCAACAGGGCAAGTAGCCGCTCCTTCCGGGGCGCTACGCAGAGATCAGTAGCGCAGCGTCTCCGGGGGTGGCGTTCCCGCCAACTTCGCCTTCCTTCGACGGGCGGCCAATGTCCGTCGCTCCTGGGAGGTCAAACCTCCCCAGACCCCGAACCGCTCGTTGGCCTCGAACGAGAACTCGAGGCACGGCCGTTGGACGACACACGTGCTGCAAACGGCCTTGGCTTCCTCGGCTTCGTGTTCGACGGCAGGGAAGAAGATCTCGACCGGCACGTGACGACAGGCGGCGTCTTCTCGCCATGTCGGTTCCGGTGACGACACGCTGCCTCCATACATGGGTCGAAGCGGGGAGTTCGGAGCATGGAGTCTAGGAAGGGGCCTCCTCGCCAGTCAATAGGATGTCGAACCAATGAAGAGCGATTTCGTCTCGTTCCTGTCGGATTACGGACTTCAAGATGAGTTCGTAGGCGTTTGTCGCGGGGTAATGATGAGGATCGCGCCCCATCTTCGGATCATCGACGTTCATCACAACATCCTTCGTCAAGACATCCGTCACGGTGCGATAGTCCTCGAACAGTCGGTCCATTTCCTCCCCGAAGGCGTCCATCTCGCGGTCGTCGATCCTTCCGTGGGCAAGGGTCGCCGAGCGATCGTCGTGCGCTCTGGATCGGGGACCCTTTTCGTGGGCCCCGACAACGGCCTGCTGTTGCCGGCCGCCGCGTCCCTCGGCGGCATCGCGGAGGCCTTCGACATCACGAATCGCGATTACATGCTCAACCCGGTGTCGCGCACGTTCCAAGGACGCGATGTGTTCGCTCCCGCGGCGGCGCATCTCGCCAACGGCGTCGATCCCGGATCGTTCGGGCCGCGTCTGACCGAGGAGGAGCTGGTGCGGCACGAGATCCCGGACGCGTGGGTCCACGACGATCACCTGCATGCGGAGGTGCTCCAGGTGGATCGCTTCGGCAACCTGCAGCTCAACGTCGGTCGCACTCAACTCGAGGCGATCGGTCTGGCGGAGGAGGGCTCTCAGCTCGAGGTCCGCCTCGAAGGTCATCGCGTGAAGGCGCCGATGTGCGGCACGTTCGCGGATGTCTCCGACCATGAATATGTGCTGGTCGAGGACTCGTATCGCTATCTCTCGCTGGCTATCAACAAGGGAGATGCGGCGGCCAAGCTGCGGGCAGGGGCGGGCACGACGGTCATCGTCGGGCCGTCCCACGTCGGGTAATAGGGTCTTGAGCAATGGCTGGACGAAGGGTTCTCATCACAGGCGTCTCGAGGTTCCTCGGGCTGCGCCTCGCGAAACGGCTCGAGGCCGATCCGGGTGTCGAGCACATCGTCGGCGTCGATCTCGAGGAACCACCGATCCCGATCCAGGGCCTCGAGTTCGTGCGCGTCGACATCCGCAATCCTTTGGTCGCGCGCGTGCTCGAGGCGACGAAGGTGGACACGCTGATCCACACGAACGTGGCGTCCACGCCTGGAGTGATGGGCGGTCGGTCGCAGATGAAAGAGATCAACGTCATCGGGACGATGCAGCTGCTGGCTGCAGCACAGCGCGCGGAGCGGATCGATCGCGTCGTGGTGAAGTCCTCGGCCGCGATCTACGGAACGCATCCCGCCGAGCCGTCGCTGATCCCTGAGGACTACGCGTCTCGACCCGTCAGTCTTCACGGTTATGCCAAGGACTGTGCCGAGGCCGAGCAGTACACGCGCAACTTCGGCCGGCGCCGTCCCGACGTGGATCTCGTGATCCTCAGAACGCAGAACGTGGTGGGGCCGACGGTCAAGACCAGCATGACGCGCTTCCTGAACCTTCCCGTCGCACCGACGGCCCTCGGCTTCGATCCGAGGCTGCAGTTCCTCCACGAGGAGGATGCGGTGGAGGCACTCGCTCTCGCACTCAACGGGCCGCGCGGCATCTACAACATCGCAGATGAAGGGGTCGTCTACCTGTCGCAGGCCCTGCGGTTGCTCGGCAAGGTCGAGCTTCCTCTGTTCGTTCCGGTGGCGACGACCGCCGCCAATCTGCTGCGTCGGTTCAAGATCGTGGACTTCCCGACCGACCAGCTGAAGCTGTTGCTCTTCGGCAGGGTGCTCGACATCACCCGCGCTCGCGAGCAACTCGGGTTCGCTCCGCGCTACACAACGAGGGAGACGCTTCTCGACATGCGCGATCATCCTGCCGAGGACTACACGCCGGAACCGAACGCGCGGCCCACGTGGGAGCAGGAGCTCTTCGAGTACCTGCGTCGCCGTAACCAGGAGAAGGAGCTGACGCGCTGATGGCCGACGCCGAAGTGATCCGTCTCGATGCTCGCGTCCGACGTCCCTCGGGTCCCTCGCGACCACAGGCCAGGATGCGCTGCCGTGCCACGACCTCGACGGGTCGGCCCTGTCGCAACTACGCCGTGTCAGACGAGGGGTTCTGCAAGGTTCACGCATCGCAGGCTAGACATCCTTCGTCGAGCGAGCCCACGGTTCGTATCTCGCCCGCGGCCGACGAACACGATCCCGAAGGGGATGGGTTCGTGCGGCGCCGCGCACGTGGCTCGTACGAGATCGACGACTTCGGCTACGACCGGGATCTCTCCCGGGAGGTGTTGCTCCCGCTAACCCGGCCGCTCTACGAGCGCTATTTCCGCGTGCGGACCTTCGGGGTCGACCGGATCCCGAACCACGGCCCCGCCCTGTTGGTCGGCAATCACTCCGGGACGGTGGCGATCGACGCGGTGATGGTGAACTTCGCCGTCGCGACCGAGCACCCGATGGAGCGTCCCGTGCGCAACGTTGGCGCCGACCTCGTCTATCAGTTGCCGTTCATCAGCCACCTGGCGCGCAAGACGGGGGCCGCGGTGGCACGTGACGAGGACGCGCTCGAGCTGTTGCGCCGCGGCGAGTTGGTGGGCGTCTATCCGGAGGGCTTCAAGGGCGTGGGGAAGGGCTGGCGTGAGCGCTACAAGCTGCAGCGCTTCGGCCGCGGCGGTTTCATGGAGCTCGCGCTGCAGATGCGGGTGCCGATCATCCCGGTGGCCATCGTGGGGGCCGAAGAGGCCTTCCCGATGATCGCCAACGTCAAGCCCTTGGCTAACTTGCTCCGCCTCCCGTACTTCCCGATCACCCCAACCTTCCCCCTGCTCGGCCCCCTGGGCATGCTGCCGTTGCCGTCGCGCTGGCTCATCGAGTTCGGTTCGCCGATCCCGATGGACGACTATCCCGATGATGCGGCCGAGGACGCGATGCTCGTGTTCGATCTGGCCGACCGGGTCCGAGACACGATCCAACAGATGCTCTACCGCAACCTCCAACGCCGAGGCCCGGCCTTCTTCTAGAGCCTGATCCGTGACGGTCTAGCCCGCGCCCCAGATCCTCAGGGTGCCCAGGGCACCGGCGATAGTGATCGCTATCAGCAGGAAGATGATCGCCATCAAGGTGTTGCGTCTCATGGGGCCGAGCCTAAGTCGGCGTCCTTCCTGCCCGTTCCTACGAACCGCAGCGTGAAGGTGCGATCGCACGAGCCGCAATGGAAGCGACCGTTCTCTTCGCCTACCGGCTCGAGGTCCTCCTCGCCGCAGTAGGGGCAGAAGAAGGGGGCCGCGCGCATGCTCACTGCTCGGCTTCCGTCTCCTTGGGACCGTGTGGCTTCCCGAACGAGTGGATCCCGCACTCGGACTTCGAGAGGCCTTCCCAGCGACCGTCTCGCTCCTCCTCTCCGGCGCGCACCGCCCGGGTGCAAGGCCGGCAACCGATCGAGGCGAAACCTCGCTCGAACAACGGATGTGTCGGGATGTCGTGCTCTTTGACGTACGCGGCTACGACATGCTTCGTCCACCGAGCGAGCGGGTGGATCTTCATGACCTCGTTGCCGCTCGGCAGCAGCTGCGCCTCGACCAACGGTGTATCGGCACGAAGGGGACTCTGGTCGCGCCGAAGTCCCGAGATCCACCCGTCGTACTCCTCGAGCGCGTCCTGCAGCGGTTTCACCTTGTTGATGAAGCAGCAGGTATCGGGGTCCCTGTTGTAGAGCTCGGGTCCGTGGAGTTCTGCCTGGCGTTCGGCGGAACCGTGCGCGCCGCGGAGTTCGACGAGTTTCAGATCCCACATCTCGGCGATGCGGTCTTTGAAGGCGAGGGTCTCGGGGAAATGGAACCCCGTGTCAAGGAACAGGACGGGGACGTCGGGACGGATGTCGCGCAGTATGTGAAGGAGAACCAAGCCCGATGACTGGAAGGAGGTCGCGATCGCGAGCCGGTCGATCGTCACCGCGGCCCACTTCAGAACGGCGCGCGGATCCCCACTCTCGAGGTCCGAGTAGTGGACATCGACGTCTACGAATGGATGCGTCATGACGCGCGCGGCTCCGCGACGATCGCGGGGGCCGGGGGAAGGTTGGCGAAGGATGGCTTGGCGCCGAACTCGGTCAGTTCCTGGGGCGAGAGCCGCGCGATGAACGAGGCGAACGTTTCGTTCGGCGCTCGCAGCTTCCGGTACCGCCTGATGAGCGTCTCGACGTAAGGACCCACCTCGGAGGCCAGAACCTTCACGCCGCGGACCTTCTTCCCGAATGCCCGTTCCGCTCCCAGATGACCCCCTAGATGCACGAGGAACGCCTCGACCTTGCGACGCTCTTCGACCTGGTTCCCGTCATGATCGGGGACCCACGTCTTCTCCGTCACGATGCAGCCCATCAGCCCGATGTCGGCCGTCTGATAACGCGCGCAGGAGTTGGGGCACCCGTTGACGTTGATGCGAACATCTTCCTCGAACCCGGGCAGGACGCGCTCCAGGTAGCGGTACAGCTCGACCGCCCGGCCCTTGGTCTCGACGATCGCCAGCTTGCAGAATTCGATACCCGTACACGCGAGGGCTCCTCGGCGCCAGGCGGAGGTTTCGACGGGGAGATCCAGGGTGGCGAGGTCCTCGCTCAACGCCTGCACCTGCTCGCGTGGAACGTCGAGGATCACCATCTTCTGCTGCGTCGTGGTCCGTATCCGCGCGTCGCCATAGCGACGGGCGAGACGCGCGATCGCGCGCAGCTGGTGCCCCTGGATGCGTCCCGCTTTCGGCGAGAATCCGACATAAGCCTTTCCGTCTTTCTGATCGCCGACCCCGAGGTGCTCGCGGTGGACGATCTCCGACGGAGGAGGTTCCGGCAGGTCGGCGAGCGCGTACCCCATTTGCTTCTCCAACATCTCGCGGAACCTCTCCGGCCCCCAGTCCTTCATCAGGAACTTCAACCTGGCCCTGTTGCGCGCGCGCCGGTAGCCCCACTCACGGAAGACCGTCGTCACACCGACCACCGCGTCGACGACCTGCTCGGGCTTCACGAAGGCGCCGAGTCGCTGGGCGAACATTGGGTTGGTGCTCAGGCCGCCCCCGACCCATAGGTCGAAGCCCGCTTCGCCGTCGGGATGGATCGCGCCCACGAAGCCGAGGTCGTTGATCTCGTGCTGCCCGCACTGGTGCGCGCAGCCGGAGATCGAGATCTTGTATTTCCGGGGGAGATTGGAGAACTCGGGAGAGCCCACCAGGCGAGCGTTCGCCTCCCGCAACACCTCGGAGGCGTCGACCACCTCCGTCGCGTCGATCCCGGCCAACGGGCACCCGAGGATGTTGCGCGGAGTATCGCCGCAAGCCTCCGTGGTCGATAGTCCAACGGCTTCGAGCTCATCCCAGATCGCGGGAACATCCTCGATGCGTATCCAGTGGAGCTGGACGTTCTGACGATCGGTGACGTCGGCCACGTCGCGCCCGTAGCGCTCGGAGATGCGCCCGATCACGTCGAGCTGCTCGGAGGTCAGCATGCCGCCGGGGATCCGGATGCGCAGCATGAAGTAGCCGTCGGTCTCGGGTCGCTGGGTGTAGAGGCCGTACCAGCGGAACCGGTTGCGAAGATCCGAGGGCCAGATCGCCGCGAAGCCCTTCTTGGCATAGAGGCCCTCGATCCGGGCGCGGACGTTCAGACCGTCGTCCTCGCGTTTGGCGGTCTCGGCCGGGTTCTGAGGCTCGAAATAACCGAGCGCCCACTGGGCTTCCCCCCGCGGGCGCGTCGTGTCGCGCTGCATCACTGCCCTTCCTCTCAGAAGGACAGTTTTCTACAGGGTAAAAGGTGTTAAGTCAAATCGCCCGTGCGCCCGAAGTCCCTCACGAGCTCGGTGATGTGGCGCTCCAGCTGGTTCAGGCCCTCGACCTTCCCGACGCACACCGCCACGCCGGCGTCCTTGGCCAGGGCCTCGAGGCCATCGTCGAGGTACGCGGTGTAGAGGATGATCGCCTGGGACGGTCGCTGGCCCCGGATCGCCCGGGCGGACGAGAGCCCATCCATGCCCGGCATCTTGTAATCCATGACGATCACGTCCGGATCGCACTCCTCGCACATCCCCACGGCCTCGTCGCCGGAGGCGGCCTGGCCCACGACGTCGAATCCATCCAGCTCGAGCATGTCCACGAGCATGTTGCGGACGTGATCGGTGTCATCGACAACCAGAACGCGAGCGGTCAGTTCCCAGCCTCCCCGTTAGGTCCCCCGGCGTGGCATCCCCTTGACGAGTCTGCTCGTGCCGGAACGCCTCATCTCGACGTACTCCCGGTTCCGCCTGAGCATCGCGACGAGCTCCTTGCGACGCTCTGTATACCTACGTACCGACAGCTCCAACGAGATTACCCCCTGGAAGCTCGTTTTCCTCAGTAGTTGCATGAAGCGATCAAGAGGCAGCACGCCCTGCTCTAGCTCCAGGTGACCGTCGCGCCCGTCGGCCGCGTTGTCGGAGAGGTGGATGTGGGTGAGCTTGGGGGCCAGGATCCGGTAGACGTCCAGGATGTCCTGACGCGCGACGGTCACGTGGCTGGTGTCCATCGCCACCGCGTGGCAAGCCTCGTACAACGCCTTGGCTTCGAGCCAGCGGTAGGCCCTCATGCGCCGGCCGGCGACCCATTTCGGATACATCGTCTCGACCGCTATGGACACGCCGTGCTCGGCCGTGAACGCGGCGGCCTCGCTCGACAGCCAGGTGGCGTAGTCCCGCTCCCAGAGGTAGGGCGGATGCACGATCATCGAATCTGCCCCGACCGCCTTGCAGAACTCGGCCCCCTTCTCGATCTTCCCGATCGGATCCAGGCCCCACACGCTCTTGGTGATCACGAGGAAGGGGGCGTGGATCGAGGCGATCTTCAGCCCCCGCTCCGTGGCGAGCTTGAGCGGGAGATCGGGCTCCTGCGTCCTGGGGTCGCGGGTGACCATCAGCTCGATGTCGGTGAACCCGGCCTCCGCCAGGGCATCCATCGCGTCCTCGAGGGCGAAGGTCCAGAAGGGCCCCGTCGAGCACTGGACGGGAGGGAGTCCGGGAGCGGCCATGGGCCCGCAATCGTCCCACGCGCAGGCGCCCCCGCTACGGGGGGCGCCGGGGAGTGGTGTCGAGGGCAGGTCGGCTTGGGGCGGGCTGGGAGGCTCGTTGGCACGGCCACTTGGCGGCCGTGCGGTCCTGACGTCCCACCCTCGGCAACTCCACCATCATCTTCGGCGGGCCCTGGTAAATCTTGAGAAAGTGGCCGCCTCCCGGCAGGCAATCATCGCGAGCAGGTGCTTGCTACAGTTTGCAGTCCGGGCCCTCGGAGGAGACAATGGAAGCCATGAATCTGTCGGATCTGCTCCGCGCCAGCGCACGGGACAAGCCCGAGAAGGTGGCCCTCGTCTCTACGGCCGACGGGAGCAGGGTCTCGTTCGCCGAGCTCGATCGCGACGCGGACCGTGTCGCGGCGACGCTGAGGCAGCGGGGCGTACCGGCGGGCTCGCGCGTGGCCATCGGGATGCACAACGTCGTGCTGTTCCCCGCCGCCTACTTCGGGATCCTGAGGGCCGGCTGCGTCGTCGTTCCCGTCAACGTGATGCTGACCGAGGCCGAGGTTGCCAAGGTCCTCGAGGACTCGGCCGCCGCCCTCGTGTTCGCCACGCCTCCGTTCGCAGCCACCTTCGAGGCCGCGGCAGCGCGGCTGGGGACCGAGGTCTTGTCGACCGAGAGGTGGAGCGAGCTCGCGGATCCGGACGGCGCGCCCGACGCCGCGGCCACCGAGGACGACCTCGCGGTCCTCGCGTACACCTCGGGTACGACGGGCGAGGCCAAGGGGGCGATGCTCACCCACGGGAACCTGCTCGCCAACCTCAATCAGCAGATGGAGATCCCCGAGGCGCACGTCACCGACGAGGACGTCTTGTTCCTCTCGCTACCGTTGTTCCACATCTTCGGACTCAACGTCACCTTGGGTCTGCTCGCGATGAACGCCGCCACAGGTGTACTGCTCGATCGCTTCGAGCCCATCGGTGCGCTGAAGACGATCGAGGCCGAGAAGGTGACGATCCTGTTCGGAGCGCCCACGATGTATTCGGCATGGGTCAACACGCCCGGCGCCGACCAGTACGACCTTTCCAAGGTTCGCTTCGCGGTTTCCGGCGCGGCCCCCCTACCGGAGTCGACGCTCAAGGCGTTCGAGGATCTCTTCGGCGTGCAGATCTTCGAGGGTTACGGCCTCACCGAGACCGCGCCCACGTTGTGGTCCAACCGGATGCTCGAGCATCCACGCCCCGGATCCGTGGGCAAGCCGCTGCCGCGCGTCGAGTTCCGGCTGATCGATGAGGAGGGCAACGACGTCGAGATGGGCGACCCGGGCGAGATCATCGTGCGGGGGCCGAACGTCTTCAAGGGCTACTGGAACCGCCCCGATGAGACGGAGCGAGCGTTCTTCCACGGTTGGTTCCGCACCGGCGACGTGGGCGTGCTCGACGAGGAGGGCTACCTCTACCTCGTCGATCGCAAGCGCGACCTCATCATCGTGTCGGGCTTCAACGTGTTCCCCTCCGAGGTCGAACACGCGCTCCTCCAGAATCCGGCGATCGCCGAGGCTGCCGTGGTCGGCGAGCCGCACCCCTACACAGGCGAGGCGGTCAAGGCCTACGTCGTACTCGCGGGTGGTCAGAGCGCAACCGAGGCCGAGCTCATAGAGGACGTGTCGATGCGCGTCGCGCGCTTCAAGGCGCCGAGTTCGATCGAGGTGGTTCCAGACCTGCCCCATCTGCTGACCGGCAAGGTTCTGAGGCGCGCGCTCCGCACCTGATCCTCTGCAACATGTCCGGACGTTGGATCCTCATGGTGCGGCCGCGGAAGTCGATCAGTCCCTCTCTCCTGAAGCGATGCAACGTCTTCGACACGGTCTCGCGCGAGGTGGCCGAGAGCCGCGCTAGGTCCGCGTACGGCATCGGCAACTCTAGGTAGCGGCCCTGCTCACCGTCCGTTCCGATCGCGTCGGCGAGGTCCAGCAATCGTCCCGCGACACGTGCCGACACCTTCGACGTCCGTTCGATCGCCGCGTCTTCGAAGCGCTGCGCCCAACGCGCCAGCTCGGCGGCAAGGACCCGTGCGGCCGCCCCCTCGGAAACGATGCGCTCGAGGAGATCGCGCGTGAGCACCAGAGCGTTCCCTCTCGTCGCGCCGTAGCAGTCGTGGCGGTGTTTGGTGCCGAGCAGCATCGCGCCGGCCCCGACAACCTGTCCGGCGAAGCACATCGCGAGGATCGCCTCGCGCCCTTCGAGATCCCGATGGATCAGCTTCACGACGCCCTGCCCTACGACGTACGCGCAGGCCGGCGTCTCGCCCGCGAGGAACAACTTCTGGCCGGGGCGGAACGCGACCGATCGCGCCGTCATCGTGACCTCTTCCCGCGCTCGCGCCGGAAGCCCTTCCAAGAACCCGTCTCGGGGCATGCCCGCACCTCCCTGCTAGGGACCGGAACCGATCTGAGGCGCGGGTGAGGGGCAGGCCACCTAGGCCCGCCCCTCCTCGAGCCCGAACCTAGCCGGGAAGTCCGGCCGCGTCCAGAGTGCGAAGATGGACGGGATGGAAGCGGTTGTCTCGCGCCCGCGGCGGCTCTCGTTGCGGCTCCTCTGGCTGATCCCGGCGACGGGCTTCATCGCGCTGTTGGTCCTCGGTCTGGTGCTCAAGTCCGATGCGCCCGGTGTGGGCGACCCCGCGCCCGCCTTCGAGGGAGAGCTCTTGGACGGATCCGGCACGTTCTCCTCGACCGCCCTCGAGGGCCGCCCCACGATCGTCAACTTCTGGGCGTCGTGGTGCCTCCCGTGCCGCGACGAGGCGCCCCTGTTGTCGGCGGGGAAGGAGCGCTACGGCGAGCGCATCAACTTCGTCGGCATCAACATCCGCGATGGCCTGGACGACGCCAGGGCCTTCGCCGCCGCACGAGGTCTCGACTTCACCCATGTGCGCGACCCGGATCAATCGATCTACGACGACTTCGGCCTCACGGGTCAGCCCGAGACGTTCTTCCTCGACGACAGCGGCGTCGTTGTGGAGCACATCCCCGGCCCCCTCACCGAGGAGAGGCTCTTCACGCTTCTCGACTCTCTGGCCGCGCGATGACCGACACGACTATCCCGCTGGCGTTCGCGGCCGGCATCGTCTCGTTCCTCTCGCCCTGCGTCCTGCCGATCGTCCCGGGTTATCTGTCCTATATGTCGGGCGTCGCCGGCGACACCGAGCGCAGGTTCCCCGCCTGGTTCGTGGCGGTTGCCTTCGTGGCCGGCTTCAGCGTCGTCTTCATCGGGCTGGGGGCGACCGCCAGCCTGCTGGGCTCGTTGCTGCGAGACAACCAGCGGGAGCTGGCCCGCGTCGGCGGAGTCATCATCATCCTGCTCGGCCTCATCTTCATGGGCGTACTCAAGATCCCGTTCTTCTATCGGGAGGCGCGCTTCCATCCGACCCCCGGCGCGGGCGTGTGGGGGAGCGTGGTGCTCGGTGCCGCCTTCGCTTTCGGTTGGAGCCCGTGCATCGGCGCCACCCTCGCGACGATCCTCATCCTGGCCGCGGGCGAGGACGTGGGTCGCGGCGTGCTGCTGCTCACCGTCTATTCGATAGGGCTGGGCGTGCCCTTCGTCCTCGCAGGACTGGGCATCTCTCGTTTGACGGGAGCCGTGCGGTGGCTGCGCCGGCACACCAGGACGGTCAACCTGGTGAGCGGCCTTCTTCTCGTGGCCGTCGGCCTACTGCTGGTCACCGACCAGTTCTTCCGCATGTCGATCTGGTTCCAGAAGAACTTCCCGGCGACCTTCTGACGGTTCCCGATCCAGGAGGCCCGTTTGTCTGACAACTGTCAGACAACTGTCTGACAACCGTCACCTGGGGATGAGGTGTGAACAGCCCTGCGAGCCCCGCAGGTCTCCGACCTTGCACCTTTAGGCCCTCGCGCACAAAGGCACAGAGTCACTTTCGGCCCCCTCGGCCAGACCCCAAAAGCGCAGGTCAGAGCCCATTTCCGACTTTGTGACTCCGCTCACAAGGCTTGTACACTTGTCGCCGGATGCGCAACCGACCGATCCCCGAGGCTACCGTCGCCCGGCTCCCGATCTACCTCCGAGCCTTGCTCGACGTCGCCGAGGGCCGCGGCGAGATGACCGTGTCGTCCGAGACGCTCGCTCGGATGGCAGGTGTCAACGCGGCCAAGGTTCGCAAGGACCTCAGCTACCTCGGCTCCTACGGGACCCGCGGGGTCGGCTACGACGTCGAGTACCTGCTCTACCAGATCACCCGCGAGCTCGGCCTCACCCAGGATTGGCCTGCCGCCATCATCGGCGTCGGGAACCTTGGTCGTGCGCTTGCCTCCTATAAGGGATTCTCCGAACGCGGCTTCCGGGTCACGTCCCTGTTCGACATCGACGAGAACGTCATCGGAAGCGAGGTCGGGGGCATGGCGGTGCGCCACCTGGACGAGCTCAAGGAGGCGTGCGTCGACGAGGGGATCGCGATCGGGATCATCACGACGCCGCCGGTCTCGGCTCAGGAGGTCGCCGACCGTCTCGTGGACGCCGGCGTGAAGTCGATCCTCAACTTCGCTCCCTCCGTGGTGAACGTCCCCCCGGACGTCTCGGTGCGGAAGGTCGATCTCTCGATCGAGCTTCAGATCCTGTCCTTCTACCAGCAGCGCACCCAGGCCATCGCGGCCGCCCGTGAGGCGAATCGCCGGCTGACGGCTCCGCCGGACACATCGGTCTAGCTCTCCTCTATCGTTGGACGCATGCAGCTGATAGTCGTCGGGCTCAATCACCGGACCGCCCCCGTCTCCTTGCTCGAACGACTTGCCATCGATGAGGACGATCTCTCCAAGGCGCTGCACCAGCTCCTCAACTACGAGCACATCCTGGAGGGGGCGGTTCTCTCGACGTGCAACCGCGTCGAGGTTTACGCGACGGTCACGAAGTTCCACGGCGGGGCCCAGGACATACGCAACTTCTTCGCCGAGTTCTGTCACGTGGCGCCCGAAGACTTCAGCGACCACATGTACACGTTCCACGAGGAGGGTGCTCTCCGGCACCTCTTCCGCGTCGCGTCGGGGATCGACTCGATGGTGATCGGTGAGTCGGAGATCCTGGGTCAGGTGAAGCGCGCGTACGGCTTCGCGGAGGAGGAAGGCACAACGGGCCGATCGCTGGCGGCGGCCCTGCGTCATGCCCTGAGAACCGGGAAGCGAGCGCGCACCGAGACCGCCATCGGTCGTGAGGCTGTGTCGGTCTCGACCGCGGCTATCGATCTCGCTCGGCGCGCGCTGCCCGACGGCAACCTCACCGGTAAGCGGATCGCCGTCGTGGGGGCAGGGAAGATGGGAAGGATGACGGCTAGGGCCTTGCGAGGTGCCGGCGCCGAGCACGTGACCGTCGTGAACCGAACGGGAGAGAGGGCCGAGGCGATCGCGCAGGAGTTCGACACCGTGGCGCGTGACCTCGAGGCGCTACCCGAAGTGCTCCGCGAGACCGACATCTTGCTCTGCTCCACGACCTCGCCGCAACCGGTGGTCACCGCGTCCGTCGTCGAAGGCGCCATGACGGGTCGCGACGAACGCCCTCTCTTCATCGTCGACATCGCCGTGCCACGTGACGTGGAACCTGCCGTCGGTGACGTGCCGCACGTGATCCTGCGAGACAT
>Ga0299913_10000600_pt1 | contig 23552 bp, 24 predicted proteins | sample RVTome_9_FD_201360 | JGI IMG/M metagenome (GOLD analysis project Ga0299913, IMG submission 201360) | Soil microbial communities from uranium-contaminated site in the Upper Colorado River Basin, Wyoming, United States - RVT155D38 (version 2) ... | reverse complement strand
CCAGCGCCCGGCCGCGGCAGATGCAGACCGGAAGGGACGGGGGACATACACAGCTTCGCGCCCACTCGCGAAAGGCGTGCTTGACCAGGCGGTCCTCGCCTGAGTGATAAGTGATTATCGCCAGGCGCCCGCCGGGCTTGAGGGCGTCCCTGAATGCGGTGAGGGCGCGCTCCAGCTGGCCGGCCTCGTCATTCACCGCCATCCGGACTGCCTGGAACAGGCGGGCAAACTCGGCAGGGCCCGCCTTAGCGCCTAGCGTACCGCGAATGGCATTCACCAGGTCATCGCTGGTTGTGAAAGGCTGACGGGCGCGCCGCCGGGTAACCTCGGCGGCGAGGCGACGAGCTCGACGCTCGTCGCCGTAATCGCGAAACAGTGTCTCGATGGCCTCGGCCGAAGCCGTGTTCAGAATGTCGGCGGCCGAGGGTCCGCTCGATCCCATCCGCATGTCCAGGGGAGCGCCTGGACGGAAGGTAAATCCCCGCGCCTCCTGGTCCAGTTGCCGGGAAGACACACCGAGGTCCAGGAGAATGAAGTCCGGGCTGAACGCTCGCACGGCCACGAGTGCCTCAGTGGACGCGTAGGGCGCGAGGAGGTACGTGATCCTGCCTTCGCCCAACCGTGCTCTGCTGATGGCAATGGCTTCGGGATCCCGGTCAATACCCAGCACCTCGATGCCCTGCTTCAGGAGTGCCAGCGCGTGCCCTCCATCACCGAGAGTAGCGTCCACGGCACGCCGCGCGCCGTGAGCGGCCGCGCGAACCGGCTCCAGCAGCACGGGAGCATGGAGGGTCGAGCTTGGATCGCACATGGTTCGCTCGGCAGGCTGAAACACAACACCCCGTCTGATGGACGGGGTGGGGTTTGTATCGGGCGAGCGGGGCTGACGGGGCTCGAACCCGCGACCTCCGCAGTGACAGTGCGGCACTCTAACCAAGCTGAGCTACAGCCCCCTTAACGGAGGGCGGAATATAGGGGGTAGCAGAGAGTGGGTCTAGTGTAAGAAAGGCCTAGAGTCCAGGGTCTAGAGTCTATCCATTAACCCTAGACCCTCGCCTCGACTACTTCCCCTTACAATACGCTTTCAGCATGGATGCGATCCGCGGCTTGTACTTCTTGATGATATCCAGATTCTTGGCCACCGCGTCCGGGTTAACCGAGCGGCCGGCCGTAAGCGCCGAATCTGCCGCCAGCAGCAATCCCTCCTCCTGTCTCGCCAGCTCGCAAGACTTCTGCTTCTCCGCGAGGGGATCGATCTTCGGCACCTGGAAGAGCGTTGCCAAGCCCAAAAGATAGTTCGCTGCCGGGTACACCTTGCCCGAGGGGTTGGCTGACTGTACCGCGAGCCGCAGTAACTCGGCCGCGCCTTCCAGATCCTGCGGCTCCTGCAGCAACGGCGCTGCGCCAGTGTACAGGAGGGCCGCCGCATTCTCCTTGGCCTGAGCGTCGCCATGCTTCAAGGCGAACTCGATGAAGGGCACTGCCTCCTTCACTCTCCCTCTCGCAACCGTGTCGGTTGAGGTCGCGCCAGGGCTCGAGCCCTGATGGGTGGGCGGCAATATGAGAGCTCTGGCTGCCTCCAGGGCGGGCACGACCGCAGTGGTATCCTTGGCGATGATGCGATTCGTCACCGCGACCACACTGTCCACTGGACCGGACAGGGAGTAGGCGCGATTGAGGTAGCCCAGCAGCGTCATGTTGTCCGGATACTTGCGGGTTCCGATCTGAGCCCACTTGAGGAGACGGGCAGTGTCGGGCTGCTCGCCTTCGGCCGCCGCGGCCGAAATCTTGGTGAAGAAGAGCGTGTCGGCCTTGGTGGAGTCCGTGGCGTACATGGTCTCCAAAGCATCCACCGCACACTTGAAGTCGCTCAGGAACAGGCAGGCGTTGCTCTTGAGGTCGTACAGATCGGCGTTATATGGATCGAGCTTGAGTCCCTCGTCGGCCACTTCGCGCGCTGTTTCCGGATGACCCGACTGGAGGAAGTACTTGAACAGTTCCTCTCGGAGCTTCTGGTTGGTTGGAGCTACGCGGAGCATCTGCTTAAAGGCCACAAGGGTATTCGCCGTATCGTTGGCTGCCTGATACTGCGTGGCCAATGCGGTCCAGGCTGGCAGGCTCAGCGGATCTCCCTTTACTGCGGCCTGCAGGTGTTTCACCACCTCGGCCCTGGGCGCCTTCTTATCCATCGCGAGCTGTGCCAGGCAGAACTCGGCGAGGCCATTATTGGGAAGAGTCTTGATGGCCTTCTTGGCCGCGTCTTCGGCCTTGTCAGGCTTCGTGGTTCGCTGGTCCACACACGCCTTTGCGTCGGGCAGCGCCTTCACCGCCGGCGAGAGCGCCTGCGCCAGTTTCTTTCCGAAATCCTGTACGGTTGCCCCCTGCCCCTGGGTCATGGTCACCACGTGGCCGGCGTCGTCATTCACTCCCGCGAGCCTGGCGGTGACCGTTGTATTCTTGGCTGCACCACGAGCCATCGTACCGGTCACCAGAACCCGGGCCTGAATGTTTTTGGCCAGCGTAGTCGCGAGCGGCGGGGTCAGAATAGCGTCGACAGGGTAGCCGTACTGCTTGAGCGCATCATTCATCTGCGACTGCTCGACCACGGTGTAGTTGCGCCCGACGATATCCTTCATCTGCTCCCGCATCGCGGTACCCAATCTCACCGCATTAGCGGAATCCGCGGCCGCGAAGGCAAAAGGATTTGCCACCATGAGTCGCGGCGCCGCGGTCACGGTTTGCGTGCGGGCACCGCGAGGGATGCCTTGCGCCGCCAGTGGGGCGGCCGATACCAGCCCGATAAACGCGATCAGAACCCTACGCAGCGGATACATTTCCTCGATCTCCCCTACAGGACGGCCTCGTGGGCCAGGAACAACCCGCACTGTCGCGGGTAATCTATGGGCGAAGAGGGATTCGAACCCCCGACATCCTGCGTGTAAGGCAGGCGCTCTGAACCAGCTGAGCTATTCGCCCGAGAGCGACGCGGGCCCACTTCGGTTTTAGCGAGATTGCAGGGACCGTGCCGTGATGACGGACACCAGCTATGAGGCGATGCCTATGGGAAACAAAACACAATAACCGAATACCAGGATCACCGCCGCAACACTGGGGTGACCAGCGCGTAACGTGAGGTACCCCGCTATCAACACCAGAACCGCGGCCGCCAGAATGATCAGATTACGCGGGGCAAGAAGGAAATGCCGGGGCGGAGCGGAAGGTCTCGAATCAGACATAAGCATTGAGCCTACTACGGTTCTCGATCTGGGTCAAGTTCAGGTGCCCCTGTAGGTTCGGGTGCGATCTCCCAACCGTGGTCGAGCGCGGCGCGCCGGGGAAGATCCGCCCGGCGCCTGACCCTCACGAGAAGCCAAATCGAAAAGACGACAATGCCCCAACCTCCTCCGGCCAGCAGCCAGGTGACCACGCTGTACCGGCTGCGAACCGTCTTGCGCCATTCAGCATCGAACTGAACGACGGTGAGGCCGGTGGTAGACAGGACGGCGGCACCGAAATCTTCCCCTTCCATGAGGCGAGCCAACAAAGGCTCGAGCGACCCCGATGGATTTCTGCGGGCAAGCTCCGTCACGGCCGATACCGACAGGGCATAGGCCGCACCCGCACCGGTGGCAGATCCCCGGAGAGCGCCATCCAATGAACGCAGATCGGGAACACCGCCCCGTACCACGGCGAGATTGAGCTGGAGAGCGTCCAGCCGGTCCCACTCACCGGCAGCCCAGGTTGCGTAGCCCTCATCGAACCAGAGCGGAACTCGGACGCGCACTGCGTCGTGAAGGGCTAAGTGGGCTAACTCATGACGGAGGGTTCGATACAGGTCACCCTGATCGGCTCGAAGTAGGATCGTCCGCGCACCCGGCAGTGCTACCGCGGCACCCCAGGAAGGGGCCCGACCTGAAGAGAGTGAGTCGAGATAACGTCCGTCGGGAACAATGACGAGCCGCAGCGGACCCGGGGTCCGCTTCCCCAGTCCGGGCCAGTCGCTTGCCTCGCCCGCTCTTCGCGCCAGGCCGACCGCGAGATCCCGCTGAGGCGGCCACGCGACTGCAGTCACCTGCCCCACGCGAACAGCCGTGGGCCGGTCCTGAGACGCGGCGAGATTCTGACCGAATATCGGGAAAAGTAGGAGGGCGAACGCCAGGCGCAGGCGAACTACTGAGCTAAAGGACTGCGCGGGACCTCGCCTCCGGCGGAAGCCACATCCAACATCTCCTGGCATCGTTTCGCCCAGGGATTGAACTTGTTGGCCTTCTGTCCCTCGGTCCAGACACGTACCGCCTCCTCTCGTTCGCCACCGAGCCACAGCGCTCGGCCCAGCTCGAAGTAAGCCTCGATCAGGTTGGGACCGAGCTTGAGAGTCTTGCGGAGGAACGTCTGGGCGTCTTCGTACATCTCGCGCTCCAGGTACACCAGCCCGAGATAGTAGTGGGCATACAGGGTCGCCTTACGATCATTGTCCAGCCGGATGGCCCTGGAAAGGTGCTCGATGGCTTCACCGAAGATGCCCTTCTTGAGACAGATGTAGCCGACATTGATGCGTGCAAGTGCGTTTGCAGGCTCCTTCATCAGCACCTTGGAAAAGTTACCCAAGGCTTCGTCGTAATCCTCATCGAGCATCTGCGCCCACCCGAGGAGTGACTGTGCCTGAACTGCTCCCGGTGAAAGCGTCAGCGCTCTTTCCAGCGCCTGCCGGGCACCCTCGTAGTCGCCGAGGGATATGAGACTCCACCCCTTCTCAATGTATGTCGATGCGCCGAGATGATCGGCATGGACCTTCGGACGGTCCCCGTTGAACTGAGGTGCAGGTGTGGTTTCATCGACGCTGCTGGCCTTCTTGTACCGCTCTACCAAGCTCCTGATGTCGTCCTTGATCTGGCCGAGATCCGTGAGGGCGCCATCGACTCGCTTGAAAAGAGTGATTATCTCCCGCTTCAGGTTTTCCCGCTCGGCAGGGGTTGCGGCATTATCAACCCGCCCGCCCAGCTCATGCAGGTGGGTCTGCAGCTCCGTCAGCCACTGATCGCCCATGGCTAGGCCACCCCGAGCTTATCGAGCTCCATTCGCTCGGTTGCTGACAACAGTTTCCTGGCGTTGATGATGATGATCGTCCGGCCCGGACGGGTGATGATCCCCGAGATGTAGGCCCCGGCCAGCCCACTCACCATCGGACCCGGGGAGGTGATGGTCGTTGTGTCCACCCGCATGACCTCTCTCACCTCATCCACCAGCACGGCGACGCGCTGAGTCTCGAGCTCCAGCACCATCAGGCGCGTCTCCTCACCGATGGACGCCTCGAGCTCGAAGCGCTTTCGAAGATCGAGTACCGGCACGGCTCCGTCACCGTACTGCATTACTCCCTCCAGGAACCGCGGAGCCTTGGGGAGCGGGGATGGCGCCGTGTAACGGAGAATCCGCTCCACCTGCAGAATGTCGAACGCGAACTCCTGTCGGCCAACCCGGAAGGTCACCACCTGGATGTCGTCGCCGCTATTCATGTCGGGGAAGCCTCCACGAAGCGTGCACTGAGAGCGCTCAGATCCAGGAGCGGGACCAGTCCGTCGGCGTGACGGGCCACACCTATTGCCCAGGGAAGGGTCGAGCCGGCGGGCACCGGGAGGGCAGCCTCACGCACTACGACCTCAGCGTCGTCGATTTCCAGGCACACCCTGCGCCCGTCCACTGTCACCACCACCACGAGATCTCCGGCCGGCGCTGGACAGCTACCCGATTCGAGCAGCGCGCCAAGGTGCACCACCGGCATGATGCGGCCGTGTACGTGGGCCACGCCCCGGACGGACGGCTCCCGGGAGGGTACGGGATGCACGATCCCTACCTGCATAATGCCGATCACCTGGGCAAGCTCGAGTCCTACCCGCCTGCTTCCGGTACGAACCAGCAGGAACCCGCCGAGCTCGCGACTCACAGGAGCCTCAGCCGGGACAGCTCGGCAACGATGCGGCCCGCGATGTCTCTGACCGGCAGAACGTAGCGAGCACCGCCCGACTGGAGCGCTGCCGCCGGCATTCCGTAGACGGTAGCGGTCTCGCGATCCTGTGCGATGCCGATCCCGCCAGCATCGTGAATCTGCCGCAGCCCCGCGGCCCCATCGCGGCCGATCCCCGTCAGAACCACGCCGATCACCCGAGCCCCGAAAAGCCGGGCCACGCTACCGAAGAGCGGATCTGCGGCAGGCCGCACCCCCCACAGAGTGGGCTCCTGATCGAGTGCGAGCTCAGGCCCTTCGGCGCCCAGCGCCACCCGCATGTGATAGTCACCCGGGGCCACGTATGCTCTATCGGCCAGGATCGGCATTCCAAGCTCGGCCTCCACCACGCCAAGGCGGCTCTGGGCTCCGAGTCGATCAGCCAAACTCCGGGTGAACTTCGGTGGCATGTGCTGCACGATCAGCACGGCGGCGTCGAGCCCTGTGGGCAACTGGGGAATAATTTCGGCCAAAGCCCGCGGTCCGCCGGTTGAGGCGGCAATTACAACACAGAACCGGGCGCGGGAACTCGTTGTGGCGGAGGACTTGGGAGCAATCTCGCGTGTCGTCGGTGGAGCAAGCGCCAGTCGCTTCACCTCTGCCAGCCGTGCGGCACGAAGTACGATCATGAGTCGCTCGGAGAATCGAGCGGTCGCGGCTGCGCCGCGCTCATCCTCCTTGGCAACCAAATCGATGGCGCCCAATTCGAGCGCCCGGATAGCAGCCGCAGCTCCGGGCCCGACGTGGGCGCTGACCACCACGATGGCGCAAGGCGACTCTGCCATGATGTATCCGATGGCGCCCAGGCCATCGAGCTCCGGCATTTCGATATCCATCAACACGACATCTGGCCCGTGGGCCCGGACCTTCCTCAGCGCATCCATTCCGTCGCGCGCCGTAGCAACTACGCGGAACTCACCCGAGGCGTCTACCACCTCGCTCAGCAGCCGTCGGAAGAAGGGGCTGTCGTCAACCACCAGCACCCGCGCCAGGTCAGAGGAGCTGGATACCATGCGCCACCGTACTCACCTCGATGTTACCGTCACGAACCCGCAGCCGCACCGTACGCCCAAAGTCGCCGCCTACCGCCTCACCCACGAGCGGCACGCCGTGGGTGTTCAGCACCTGCCGCGCGGCTACGAGATTACGCTCGCCCATCTGGATCGTGCCCGGAGGCATTAGCGCGGCAAACATGCTGGCGCCGCCCGCCAGCCGCGCCGTGATACGCTGGGGTCTGGCCCCTTCGGCAACCATGAGCTCTATAAGGCGGGGAACCGCAGTTTGAGGGAACTTCGCCGGATTGTTGTCGACCCGACTCAAGGCGGGAGACGGGAGCAGAATGTGCGCCATGCCGCCAACCCTGGCCTCGGCATCGTGGAGCATGATGGCGACGCAGCTCCCCAGGCCCACCGTGACCAGCGTGTCGTTCTCGAGTCCGCTGCGAAGGTCAGCCACCCTCACGATTAGCTCGCGGCCGCTCATGCGGTCCGCCGATAGACCCGTTCGCGCGGGTCCACGAGGGAGAGTCGCTCTCGAGCGAGTCCGAAAAGGCTTTCCACCTTTCCCAGAACCAGAATTCCACCAGGCGCCAGCGCCTCGGCAAATGCGAGGAACACGCGCTCTTGGGTTGCCCGCTCGAAGTAGATGACCACGTTCCGGCACATGATGAGCTGGTAATCGCGGCGCAGTGGCGGCTCGCTGCTCAAATCCAGTGATCGTACGAAGACTCGCCGCCGGACTCGCTCGATGATCCGGAATCGGTCACCGTCGGTTTCGAAATAACGAGTCGCGAGATCAGCCGGAACGTCGGCCAGGGCTTCCCGTCGATAGCGACCTACCTGGGCATGCTCGAGACAGTCCCGGTCGATATCGGTCGCGTCAACGGTTACCATATTCAGCCGGTCGGGTCGCCCCTGACGATCGAAGTGCTCGGCCATCAGGAGTGCCAACGTGTACGGCTCCTCACCCGAGGAGCAGCCCGCACTCCATGCGCGCACCTCACCGGCACCTCCGCAGATGTCATTCAGAAAACCGCTCCGCAGCAGGTTCCACGTATCCGCATTCCGGTAGAAGCGGGTGACGTTGATGGTTATGGCGTCCTTGAGCCGCTCGTACTCCGCCGGACTGCCGTCCAGCACGGTCTGGTACGCCGCGAACGTCTGCACCCCGCATGCACGCATCCGTACTGCAATCCGCCGCCGCAGGCACTTGTCCTTGTAGGCGTGAAGGGAGAGCCCGGCTTCGCGCGAGATCTTGCGGGTGAGCGCGGCGAAGGCAGCCTCGTCTGCGGACATTACTGGGCCAGGTCCAGCATCTCGAGATTGGCACGGGCGAGCTGATGGCCGGGATTGAGGGTGGTTGCCTGTGCCCAACTCGCGCGTGCCCGGACATGGTCCCGCTTCTTGTAAGCGATGTTGCCGAGCTTGAAGTACAGATCGTCACCGAGCTCCGGATTGAGCTTGGCGGCCCGCTCGTAGGCTTCCGCGGCTTCCTCGTAGCGTCCGTTGCGGTAGAGGATGTCCGCCAGGTTCTTGGAGACTTGTGGCAAACCGGGATCCTCGGCGAGGGCCGCCCGCAACATCGCTTCGGCGCCGTCCATATCGCCGCTCAGCTCGAGCAGCACTGCCAGATTGTTCTGGAGCACCGCGTTGTTGGGGAAGGCAGCCACTCCGTCACGGGCGGCCTTCAGCGCTCCCTCACCATCATCGAGACCGGCGCAGGCCAGACTGGATGCCCAGTACCAAAGCGCGGGCACCGGCTTGGCGTTGAGCAGCTCGCGGGCCCGGACCAGACGTGTTTGGGCTACCTGGTTATCACCTCGTTTCAGCGCCACGATGCTCCACCCCAACATGATCCGGGCATCCTCGCGGGCGCGTCCCGCAGCGTCGCCATAAGCAGCTTCGGCCTCGTCCAGCCGTCCGAGCTGCTCGAGCGCGAATCCCAGGTTGTGGAGAGCTGCGGGCTTCGGTACTCCCGCATCCGAGGCCTGTCTCAACGCTTCGGCTGCTTCGTCCCATCGGGCCTGGCGAACTGCTATGAGACCAAGAAAGAGCGGTGCGGCGCCGTCGGAGGGCCGCAGCTCGGCCACCCGGCGAAACTCGCGGAGCGACTCTTCCAGCATTCCGGCCTTATAGAACGCGATTCCCAGATTGCGGTGCTCCTCAACCCGGCTGTCGTTGGCCTTCGGAGCCGCCGCCGTGGAGGTGCCGACGCGGTGCGCGAACCCGGCAGTGATGAGTCCGAAGAGCGCCTTTCCCACCTCGAATTCAACCAAGCCCGACTCGTCAATGAGCTGCTGAACGTCACGAGTACCATCAATCAACGGAAGAAGCCGCTGCTGCTCCGCAGTAAGCGTCGGCGCCGACTGGGTGACATGGTTCTGGTCGACTGAAAAAATCAGGTCAAATGAAGGGATCTTCTTCTCGATGAGGCTCCACTCATCCACTCGGCGCGCGCCCTCGAGCAGCAATGCCTCGGGGCTGATATGGACCAGGAAGTCTTCGCTCTCCGGCCTCACGCCAGCCTCGAAGTTGAAGGTCCCCGAGGTCCAGGTAAACAGGTAGTACACCGCCTCCTCGATCTGGATCCGCATGTAGTCCTCGAGCTCATCACGGCTCAGCGTACCCAGGCCCACCAGAATCTCGCCCAGCTTCTGCTGCCGATCATCTTCTTGCGCCGCTATGGCCTTCTCGAGTTGCTCGGCGGTGATACGGCCCTTCCGGACGAGGAGATCACCCAACCGATCCCGGCGATTGACGATTGTGGCAAAGGTGATCTGCCCCTCGTCCAGATAGATGGTGCCGAAGTTGTGGCGGTCGGCCAGCGCAAGGCAGCCGGTGCGGCGGCCCAGAAACAACAGCTGGATCACATCCGGGAGACTGGCCTCCTTGAGGCTGCCCTTGATGGCCATCAGCGCCACTCCTCGACGATGCGGTCACCAACGTCGGGCCAATCCCATACGATTTTCTCCCGGCTCCGGGCCCCACTTGCGGGAGCCACTATGCCGCTGGACCGCGTAGCGATCGGGCGCCGCCCCGGCTTCGGCACCGGAGCTTCGAGGATCTCGCGGGCGAGCGCGATGGTTGGAGCCGCCCCTTTCGATTCAGCCGCGTTGAGTACCCGCTGGAGTAATCCGTGGAGTGCACGCACCGAGTCAGCAGGACGAGAGCCGAGGTAGTCCACTAGTTCCGCATCGGGCCCTGGCATCTTTCCCTGGAGCGCGCGCTGCAGGACCTGGTGACGCATCTCGCGATCGGGCGCCGGCAGGTCGACCACCAGCCCGCCTTCCAGGCGGGTTCGCAGGCGAGCCTCAACTCCGGTCAGCTCGGATAGCGCCATGCCTGAGCTGAAGACCATTTGGCGGCCCGATTCAATCAGGAAGTTGAAGAGCACGAATAGCTCATCCTGAGTGCGGTCCTTATCGGCCACCAGGTGCACGTCATCGAGCAGAAAGGCCGCGGCTGACCGGTACCTGGCGCGCCAGGAGCCAACTGCGTCCCGATCGATCGCTTCGATCAGCTCACTGGTGAACTCATGCGCGCTGAGGCACGCAACCGGCCCCTTCACCGTACTGGCCAGGGCGTTGCCGAGCGCATGGAGTAAATGGGTTTTTCCCACTCCGCTGGCTCCCACGATTACCAGTGGGTTATAGCGTGAGGCAGGCTCGGCCACGACGGCGCGAGCCGCCTGCATAGCCATACGATTACTGGCGGCCTCGACCAGGTCGTCCAGCTTCCAGAGAGGCGACGGCGACGGCGGGGGATGCGCTCCCTGCCGGGCCCGCTGGGTGAGAGCCTCTGCGCTCACGATATCATCCGGATCTCGGAACGCGGTGGATCCGGCCAGGTCGGGTGCTAGGCTCGCCGCCTCCGCGTGGAGAGCCTGGAGCCGGGCAATGTCGGCGGAAAACTGGCGCAGCACCTCTTCCGGATCGACTGTCATCTCCTGCTGGAGCAACGCTTCGATTCTCGTGGTGCGAAAGCCTTCGCCTTCCCAGTGCAGGATGGCAGCGGCCACCTTGGTGCGCCACGAGTCTACCTGCTGTGCAACCGACGCGGAGACCTCGGAGAGGAAGTCGCCAAACTCGTCGGGGGCGGACTGCCTGGGGATGTCCGACTCCTCGCGGGCGGCGTCGGGTTTCTCCGACCTTGCCGTTACCTGGTCACCGCCGGCCAGGGCCCGTGCTTGCGCCGGCTCAAGCGGCGTATCGCTCACCGCCTGAAATGCGACCAGCCGGTTCAGCGCCCCGAGGAGCTCGCGCACGTTGTCGATGGCCAGCGACGCCACGGCTTCGAGCACCCCTGAACCGAACGTGGCCCGGCGCTCCTCCGCTTTGCGTCGAAGGATCGCCACCCGCGTCTCGTAGTCGGGGGCTGAAACATCGATCACGAGCCCTCCGGCGAACCGGCGGATCAGGCGCTCATCCAGCGCCTCGATTTCGGCCGGCGGGCGGTCGCTGGTCAGAACGATCTGTCGGTTGGCGGACTGGAGCGTGTCGGTGAGCCGCAGGAGCTCGGACTGCATCTCTCGTCGATGGGTAAGGAACTGCACGTCGTCCACCAGCAGCAGATCGACGTCGTTGAACCGGCGCCGGTATGCGTCACCCTGACCCGCTGCGATGGCGGCATGAAACGATTCGACGAACTCATCGAGCGTGAGATATTCGACCGACAGATTGGGATTGATCGCGCGAGCAGAGTGGCCGATGCCCATTAGCAGGTGGGTCTTTCCCAGTCCAGGGCGGGCGTAAATGAACAGAGGGTTGTAGACCGTGCCCGGGGACTCCGCTACCGCCTTCGCGGCGGTGAACGCGAGCCGGTTTGCGGCCCCGACCACCAGTGTATCGAACCGGTAGAGCGGATTCAGGGTGGCGGTCACGCGACCTGGCTCCCGGCAGCGAGCTTCTTGAGCACCAGCTCCGAGACACCTTTAAGCGTCTCGAAGACGCCGGCGCCGTGCAGCGCATCGGCCGAGAAGCTGTGCACCGCCCTGAAGTTCAGCGCGTCATCCATCTCGTCCTGCGTCAGGATCAGGTCACGCGGGAGATCCTGCTTGTTGTACTGGAACACGACGGGTAGCTGCCGGATGTCCACGCCCTGCCCCAGGAGATTATCCTGAAGGTTTTGCAGGCTTTCGAGATTATCATCGAACCGACGAGCCTGGCTGTCGGCGACGAAGACGACCCCATCGGCACCCTGGAGCACCAGTTTACGGGTGGCGTTGTAGTAACTCTGCCCCGGTACGGTGTAGAGCTGGAACTTGGTGGAGAAGCCGGAGATGGTACCCAGCTCCAAAGGGAGAAAGTCAAAGAACAGGGTGCGATCGGTCTGCGTGGCCAGTGACACCATGCGGCCGCGCCGCCCCTCCGGCACGCGGCCGTAGACGTACTGCAGATTGGTCGTCTTGCCGGACCTCCCCGGCCCGTAGTAGACGATCTTGCAGGTGATTTCCCGCGCGGTGAAGTTGACGAGTGACATTCCAGTTACCGTCCGAACAACTCTTTAAGGCTCGCGTTGAGCTCGCGCTCGAAGTTCTCGGCCATCAGTGGTGGCGCAGCCGGTTCCCGTGGCGCCGCGCCCACCAACTCTTCCACCATCTGGTCGAAGAAGAGCTGGACCAATCCGACCGACGTCTCGGGCCCGAATACCACCAGGCCGATCCAGCGGCCCCTGGGTGTCCCGAATGCCGCGAGCATGCAGCTCTGACGACTGCCGCCGTGCACTACGGCTCCGAAACGTGGGGCACCCATCAACCGCGCCAGCTCCTCGGTCGAGGCCACTATCGCCGAGCCGAGAGCCGCTGCGGTCATTACTTCGAATGAGCGCGCGAATCCGTGCTGAGCGACGACCTGGCCGGAGGTGGTCATCAGCAGGATGAGCCTCGCCGAGGATTCGGTGAGGAACGTCTGCAGCGGGTCCACCACCCAGGGCTCGAGCGCACGCATCAGACGAGGCGGCCGACGGCATCCAGCATCTCGAGGCGCGCCAGCCCCAGATTCGCATCAACCCCGGCTAGCGCCACCAGAACCAGATCGTTTTGACCCTGCGCCGCCAGCACCGATCCGGTGCTGCCCCGCAGGTGCACGAAGGTCGGAACTTGCATCCCGGCTCCCAGCGTGGCGCGACCCAGCCGCTGAACCAGGCTGCCGGCAAGCGCGGCAATGGCACGTCCGTCGATGCCATCCATCAGCCGCTCCGCTACCACCAGGCCATCGGCCGACGAGATCAATAGCGATCCCCGTACGCCAGGAACCTGGGTCACCCGCTCGAGTGCGCTATTCGCCGGACTCATTCACCACCGCCCAGCCAGCTGCGCGCCTCTCGGGCGGCCCGCTCAGCTATCAGGCCGAGCCGTGCCATCGGCAGCGAGGAGTGCCGCATAGTCAGCAGGACCGTGTCGGGGGTTGGAGCCACCAGGAACATGTTGCCCTCCGGCGACTCCACTGCGATCGCCTGCCAAGTTCCGAGACCGAGGAGACGCGTAGTGCGAGTTGCTTCCTTGGATACCCCGGCGAGCTCGGCCGCCACCCGATCCCCCACCTCCTCATTGTCGGGACTACGCAGGCTGCCGCTCAGCCGAAGCCCGTTCCCGTCCACGAGCAGCACGCCTTGATCTCCGTTGTCGCTGGAAGCTTCGGCAGCCGTCGGCTGTGACGTGACCAGGGCGTTGTTCGTACCCGTTTCCGGAGTAACTGGAGTGGCGGCGGCACTGAGGGCCGCGCCCTTCATGCGCTCTAGTGCCGATGCAATCGACCGGTCGTCAGGATCGATATCAGCGGCTCGCTGGAGATGTTCGTGCGCTTCTGCGAGGTTGCCTGCGCGAAAGTAGAGGAAGGCGATCCCCTTCAAGGCGCTGGTCCGCATCGGGTCCACTCGTAAGGTCTCTACCCAGGCGTCGAACGCTCCGGCCAGATCCCCCTGGTCGCCGAGAATGCGGGCGACTAGATCGTGGGCGTCCGCAAGATCCGGGTAGCGGCTGAGCCCTCCACGTGCGACCTTGTACGCCGCCTCCAGCTGCCCGCGACGCCGCAGTGCCTCGCCCAGTTCCAGAAACGCCAGGCTCGAGGGTTCGTCCGCCAGCCGTGCTGTCAGGGTCCGGATATCATTACTCACGGTAGCTCTCCAGCTCCTCAGCCAAGGTCTCCGCTGCTTGTCTCAGCCGCTCCACCGCCGGGGAGAGTGCCTCCTCCGCCGGTGTGCGCGTGCCCAGACGAGACCAGCTCTTCCACGCCTCCGCCGCCCCGCGAAAGCGGCCCATTGCCATCTGACAGACCCCGAAGAGGCGCCGTGCCTCCGGCAGCAGCGGGTCGGTCCGCAGGATTCCCTGAAGTGCGGCCAGCGCTTTCTCGTAGTCTTCCCGCGCCAGTGCCTGCCTAACGGGAATGAGCAGCCCGCTCGGTTGGCCGCCATTCTCGCTCGTCCGCGGCGCTGCGGCACTGTCGAGCACGATGACGCCGGCCGACGAGAGGGCGTAAGCAGTGCGGGCGATGTCCAGCTCCGACCGTCCCAAGGTCGACGCCAAGGCGTGGAGGTCGCGCTGCCCATCGACGGCAGCAAGCATCTCCCACTCCAGCGGGGCGAGCTCGAGCCTCCCGTTCCCGGGATCATCGGTGGCCGGCAGCCGGGGCACCACCCGGAGGTGAGGTACCTTATCCTCGATGCGGGACCACTCGTCCATACGGCGAGCCGATTCCATCAAGAGCCCTTCGGTCGGAATGCGGACCGGGGCCTCTACTACGGCGTCCGAGTGCGCGCCCTCCTCGAAACGGAAGTAGCCCTCCGACCAACCGAGGAGCTCGAAGATCGCTTCCTCCACCTGCGCCTTCAGCTGGCGATCGAGCTCTCTCCGGGTAATGGCACCGTTGGCGACCAGAATATCTCCTATGCGCCGGGAATCACCCGACTGTTGCTGGGCTCTAGCCTGCTCCAGATGGGACAGGGAGATTTTCCCTAGCCGCACCAGCCGGGCGCCGAGTGGCTGCGGCTCCTTGCCGAGCGTTGCGGCTACTACCCCGCCCCGCTCGAATGACACTGTGCCCATGGTCTGGCGCAGCTCCGATGTCACCCGCAGCACACCCGTTTTCCGGCCGAGGTCGAGCAGCTGGAACACGTCCTGTATGTGGAGCTCTTTCAGCGGGCCTTCGAGTGCCACTGCTCAGCCCGCCGCGGCAAAGATGTGCTGGAGATCGCGGGCGGATCGAGCCCGGCTGCGGGCTTCGGTCGCGAACGGGCCGGCCGGATCCAGGTTGATGACGCGCTCCCACGCCACCACAGCGTCATCAAACTGGCGTTGCCGCGCGAAGCAGGTGCCCTGGTGATATAGCGCAGCCGCGTGTTCCGGATCGAACCGCAGCACCCGGCTGAAAGCCTCCATCGCGTCCTGCGTACGGCCGTCCTCCAGGAGTGCTCTTCCCAGAGCCGTCAGGGCCTCGAGCTCATAGGGATCCGCCTCCAGCAGCTTTACCAGTACCGGGATTGCGGCGCGCGGAGCTTCGGTCCGCCGTATCAGATCGGCGAGCGCGAGAGCCGCACTGCCGTAGGTAGGCAACAGGTCCAGGGCGTGTTCGTAGGCAGCCCTGGCGGCCGCCCAGTTACGCCGCTCTTCCTCCAGAGCGCCTAGCTCGCACCAGACCCGCACCAGCGAAGGGTCGAGCCGCAGAGCGGCATTGAATGCTTCGAGCGCAGCCGCGCGGTCTCCCAAACGAGCCGAAGCCTGCGCCTCCATGTGAAACAGATCAGCTTGGCCCGGGGTGAGCGCTTGCGCTTCACGAATGCAATCGAGCGCACCAATAGCATCGCCCAGCCCCAACCGCACCCGTGCTCTCGCCGACAACACCGCAGGGTCCTTGGGTAGTCGAGACGAGAGCTCATCTGCCAGCGGGGCGGCCTCGCTGGGCCTGCCCAGAGCCATGAGCGCGCGGATCTCCCCCAGGGTGGCATCGCGCTCACCCGGCATCGAGGTGCGAACCTCGCGATAGCGCTCGAGTGCTTCGCCATGAAGTCCGCGCTTGGCGAAAATGTCTCCGAGAAGCACAGCAGTGGCAGTGCGGGGAGCATTACGCGCGACCGCACGGGTCAGCTCGGCCGAAGCCATGTCCAGCTGGCCCTTGCCCAGGAGATCGCGTGCCAGCACCAGCGAGTCGTGGGCGGGCTCGGTAGGGGATCCGACGGTCTCTTCCGGCGCGAGCTCCTGGAACAGCTGGTCCAGAGCCGGCGAGTCGAAACTGAATTCACCGGCCAACACCTCTCCGCTCACGTCGGCCACGAGCTCTGGTGCTATGGCGATGGTCGGATCTTCGTATTGCAGGTCTATCGTAAGAGAGAACTTCTGAGGCACGTACAGGGGCTCCAGCTCGAGCGCCCGGCGCGTCTCCCGCAATGCACCCTCGAAGTCACCCAGCTGACTGAGCACAAAGCTCAGGTTGTAATGCGCGGAAGCAAACTCCGAGTTCGCATCGACGGCCTGGCCGAAGGCGTTGCGCGCGTCCTCGTAGCGTTTGAGCTCCACGAGGACAAGACCGATGCCGTTCCACCCGATGGAGCTTGAGGGCTGCTCGGTGAGGGCCCGCTGATACTCTTCGAGGGCGTCCTTGTACTGACGGCGCTGAAGCAATAGCAGTCCGAGATTAAGTCGCGCGGTAAGAAGAGGACGTGGATCGCCGAGGGCATGACGGAATGCTTCCCTCGATCCGTCGAAGGACGCCTCGCTGGCACGGATGACGCCGATATTGTTCCAAGCCAGCTGGTACTTGGGGTCGATTGCCACCGATTTCTGATACGAGGTGAGAGCCTCAACCCGCTTCCCCGCTTGATGGAGACACACCCCCCGCTCGTTCCACATCTTGGGCGAGTCCGGAAACTCCTCGACCAGGGAGTTGTAGAGTGGGAGCGCTGCGTCCAGATCCCGCTGCAGCAGGTGAAGCTCGGCCATAGCCTGGAGGTTGAGCCGCCGGTCCTCGCCGGCATCCAGCCCCGCCTGGTACTCGCGGAGAGCGTCCTCGTAATGCCCCCTCTGGCGGAGCGCGACTCCGAGGTTGTAGTGGGCCAGCGGAGCCCCTGCAACGGGTTGAGGACCAGCGTGGCGGTCAGACGGGGAGACCGCCCGGGCCGACCCGGGATCCGCGGCGCCATTCCGGCCCTGCACCTCGCTGCCCCGCCCCGCTGCCCCGCTCTCTAGCGCGAGATTCGCCTGCGCACGAGCCAACATGGGATTGAGGGCCACCGCGCGCTTCGTGGCCTCCCGCGCCGCCTCATGCTGCCCCAAATCCCCGTACACAAAGGCGAGGAGGTAGTGCGCCTCCGCATAGTCGGGGTTCCGCTCGATGGCCTCCTTCAGGGATGTCAGCGCCGGTTCACTGAGCCCGCTGTTGTATAGAACTTCTCCATGATGGAAGCGGGGCACGGCATTCTCCGGGTCCTGGGCGCAGGCTCTAGTCAGCCACTCACGTGCCGCGTCGAGCCGCCCTCTCGCCTTCTCGGCGAGTCCCAGTTGCAGCAGGGCAGGCAGATCGTCAGGGTGGCTCGCGAGCAGCGCCTGGAACTCGGCGATAGCCTCCTCATACCGGCCCACCGTGGCGTAGGCGCGTCCGAGTTCCCAGCGGGGCTCGCGATCATGCGGCCGCCGCCGGACGTCCTCGCTGAGCTCCGCCACCCGTCGGTCGTAGTGGCCGCTGTCACGATAGGCGATCTCCAGGTTGGTCTGGGCCACCTGCATCCTGGAGTCCAGCTCGAGCGCGCAGGCAAACTCCGCAATTGCTTCCTCAATCAGGCCTTTTTGATAATAGAGAACGCCAAGGTTGTTGTGCGCCCCAGCGTCGGCTGGATCGATTCGATGGGCGAAAGAGCGGAGGACGGTTAGATCGCGCTCCGAGAGCGCCGGGGCCGGCATCGCTCAGGGCAGGCGAATAGCGTCGAAGATGGACCGCAGGGACGCCATGTCGGGCAAGAGCAGGAAATGCCCTCCCAAGGGTTCACTGGCGCCCTGCACACGGAACGAGGTCTCGACGCAGAACGCGTAGTCGCGGTCGTGGCCGAAGTTCAGGTGCGCGCTAGTCAAGACCGCGCCACTGAGATCGATAACCAGGCTGGGAACCGAGGGCACCAGCATCATACCCATGAAGTCGCTGAGGGCATTCAGGTAAGCGCTGGCCAGGATATTTCCAGCTTCCTTGAGACTAGACCGCTCCATCTCGCCGAAGCTCTCGGTGGTGCCGGGCTCCCGCCGGAGCAGGATGTCACAGAGCGTCCTTGCAGCTCGTTCGGGAAACATCAGCAGGGCGCGGCCGGTCAGGTCACCCATCATGTGCATGAGGATGGCGGCGATAACCTCGTCTGGCGTGCCAAGGAAATCAGAGGCCTCCTCGAGAGGGCGCACGTTCACTCGAGGCACGTTGATCATGATCTTGCGATTCGTCATCTGGGACAGAGCGGTGGCGGCATGTCCCGCGCCGATATTAGCCACTTCGCGGATGGCGTCGAGCTGCGACTCCTTCAGATCACGCACGTCTTCCATGCTGTCCTCCTACAGGAGCGCCGCGGCGTCCAGAATGAGCGCCGGCTTGCCATCAGCGAGAATCGTTGCCCCTCCAATGAACGACGGTAGCCCGCGGGGCGCGTCGAACGGCTCGACGACGATATCCTGCTGTCCGAGCAGCGCGTCGACCACGAGCGCAGTGCGTCGCTCACCCACTTCCAGGATCACCGTCGGCTGCCGGGTGGAGCCGCTGTTACCCCGGACCGAGACCAGATCTCTGAGGTGAACCGTTGGAATCACCCGATCTCGCACCACGAGCGCCTCACGGTCGCGCACCGCGGTGACGGCGCGCCGGTCGAACTCCACCGTTTCGGCCACATACGCGAGTGGAACGGCATAGCGCTCGCCTCCCGCCTCCGCCAGCAGGGCCCGAACAATGGCCAGCGTAAGCGGGACCCTGATCAGGAACGTGCTGCCGCGCCCGAGCTCGGTACGTACCTCGAGGGTGCCGCCGAGCGCCCGGACACGGGTCATGACAACGTCCACTCCCACACCACGGCCGGACACGCCGCTGACTGTCTGCGCAGTGCTAAAGCCGGGACGAGCGAGCACCCGGACCAGCAGGTCATCGGTCAGAAGTTCGATCTCATCCGCCGCCGCGCCCTCCTCACGCGCCTTGCTCAGGATCCGCTGGCGGTCAATGCCACGGCCATCGTCCACCACCCGCAGCGCCACGGTATTGCGTTCCCGGGTGGCTGCGAGGAGGATGCGTCCTTCGGCCGGCTTCCCGGCGGCCACCCGCTGATCTGGAGGCTCGATCCCATGGTCTGCGGCGTTCCGAATGAGATGCAACAGCGGATCGCCGATCTCGTCGAGAATCGACCGGTCGAGCTCGATCTCCTCCCCCTCCATGTCGAATCGGATTCGCTTGCCGAGCTCACGGGAGAGATCTCGCGCCAGCCTCGGAAAGCGCTCGAATACCTCGCCTACCGGAGTCATCCGGGATTCGAGCACCTCGCTCTGCATCGCAGAAACCAGCCGCGCGATCCGTCCGCTGAGCTCGGAGAGGGTCGGATCGCCGGCCTCGGTAGAGAGCTCAGCCAGCCGGTTCTTGGCTACCACGAGCTCGCCGACATGCTTCATCAGGGCATCGAGCCGGCGAAGGTCCACGCGAATCTGGCGTCCTCTTCCCCGACCACCGGTGTCTGAGGCAGTCTCGTCGAACTGTACCGACTCGACGTCCCCCACCGCGCCCAACGTAGCCGCAATTGTCTCCTCGGGCACTCTCGTCTGGAGGCGAAAAAAGAACTTGCCGTCGAACTCATCGCGTTCCAGCTGAGATAGCGGTGGCTGCACGCCGCTCACGGTCCCGAGGCTCTCGGCGCGGCGCAGGACCAAAGCGGCCCGTGCACCACGCATGATCGCACCCCGGCTGATGACTACCTGCACCGGCCGAGACCGGGGCGCGTCGGAAGCGCGTCGAAGCTTGGGCTCATCCTGGACCGGCTCTGCTGCCGGCGCTTCCCGGCCGGGAACACCCGGCGACTGTGGAGTTACGGCCGCAACGTCGAGCGCTGTGATCAGGCTTCGGTCAGCATCCTGCTCGGCACCGGCTGCCGCCGCCTCGACCGCTCCCGCCAGAGTATCCACCGCCCGAAACAGAAGCTGGAAGATCGCGGGACCAGCGGATACCCGGCTGTGCCGGAGGCCATCGAGCAGGTTCTCGGTAGCGTGGGCGAGCTGGGCCACGCCGGCATAGCCCATTGTGGCCGCCATCCCCTTGATGGTGTGGATGGCACGGAAGAGCCGATCCACCGGCTCCACCGAGGCCGGGGCCCGCTCCCATTCCAGCAGGGACCCATTGCAGGCATTGAGGTGCTCACGGCTCTCGGCGAGAAAGAGGGCAGCGTACTTGGACAAGTCCATCGATCAAGCGAGGACGCGCTGAACGGCCTCGAGCACGCGGGAAGGCTGAAATGGCTTGACCACGAAGTCCTTGGCACCGGCCTGGATTGCCTCGACGACCAGAGCCTGTTGCCCCATGGCGCTGCACATCAGGATCTTGGCTTCGGGATGGTCCTTGCAGATCTCACGCACCGCTTCTATGCCGCCCATATCCGGCATGACGATGTCCATGGTGACAAGGTCCGGCTTCAGCGTGCGGTACTTCTCCACGGCCTGAAGTCCCGACTCCGCTTCCCCCACGACCTCGAAACCGGCCTGGCTCAGTATGTCGCTGATCATGGTGCGCATGAAGATGGCGTCGTCGCAGACGAGCACAGTTTGATTCACAGACTGCCTCCGTGCGTGTGAAGCGGGACCTGCCTTGGGCGGAGCTAAGCGTTTCCTCTAGGCTCCGATGATCGGTGCAAACAGGGCATCCACGTCGAGCAGTATGAAGTGCTGATCCGCGGTCAAACCGACCGCCTTCACCATTCGGGGATCAACCCCGGGAAGGTCCCGGCGCTCGACCACAGAGGCAGGGGGAACCTCGAGGAAGTCGAGTACCTGGCCGACCCCCAACCCATAGCTGCGGCCCTTCACCTCGAGGACCACGATTGCGCCCTCGTCAGTTTGTCGGCGGGGTTGCTCCAGCAGCAGGTGTCCGTCGAGCACTGTGAGCAAGCTGCCACGCACGTTCACCAGCCCTTCAACCGCGTCTGGTACGCCTGGAATCCGGGTGGCCGGCAGGCGGGGGAGGATCTCACGCACGATCCCTGCCGGGGCCGCGCAAATGACCTCACCGATTCGAAAGACGACGGCGTGAAGCGCGGGGGAGTTAGCCATCTCTATTAAAGAACCGAAGATAGCTCAGAGCCTCGGGTGGGGCAACCAGTTCTTCGCCACCCGCGACATCGAGTGCATCGCGCAAATCGGCCGGCCACTCGGCATGGAACTCAAGTGGTGCTCCGCTCACAGGATGGCGGAATGCCAGAGCGGCGGCGTGAAGAGCCTGCCGAGGGGTGGCGCGTTCCAACAACGCCGCGGCGCGGCGGGCGGGCCCCGAGATCCGCCGGCTCCCGCCTGCAGCGTATACCGGATCTCCCACGATGGGGTGACCGAGGTGCTCCAGGTGTACCCGGATCTGGTGGGTTCGCCCGGTATGGAGCTCGAGCCGGACCAGGTCGACAACCTCGAAGCGCGCCACGACCCTGGCATCGGTCCGGGCTGGGCGGCCATCCGAAGCGATGGCCATCCGCTTCCGGTCCCGGGGGTGCCGTGCGATGGGAGCATCGATTCTCACCTCGGCGGCATCGAGGTGCCCCCAGACCAGCGCCGCATAGCTGCGCCGCACCCGGCGTGCGGCTATCGCCGCACCAAGCCTTCGGTGGGCCAGATCTGTTTTGGCCACGATCATGAGCCCGGAGGTATCCCGGTCCAGGCGGTGTACGATTCCGGGGCGACCCTCGGCCCCGCCGGACAGAGTCGTGCCCCGAGCCACCAGAGCATTGACTAGGGTGTCGTCCCAGTGGCCTGGAGCCGGGTGAACTACCAGGCCGGCCGGCTTGTCGATGATTGCGAGGTGCTCGTCCTCGAAGACGAGCGACAGCGGAATTGCGGCAGGGCGAATCGTACGAGGTGGTTGGTGCTCCGGAAGCTGAACCGATACCCGCTCACCTTTGGAGAGGAGCCGGGATGCTCGGGCGGGCTTTCCTTCGACCGCGACGAGCTTGTCGGCCACGAGCCGTGCCGCCTGAGTCCGGGAAAGTCCCATCTGGTCAGCGAGGAACCGGTCCAGCCGCTCGGTCTGGGTGCCCAGGACCGTGAACTCTACTTCGTGATGGCTGGAACTGCCGGCTGAAGATGGCGGCTCCTGGCCCGGCTTCCCGATTCTCCGTCCTCTCCCCTTCACCTCAGCCGGCCGGGACCGACTCCGCCTCCGCTCGGCGGGCGTCCTCCCGCCACAGCGAGATCGCCAGCGCAATGGCTCCGCAGCTCACGGCGATGTCGGCGACGTTGAACGTAGGCCAGCGCAGCGCGCCGATCCCCACATCGAGGAAGTCCACGACGCCACGCGCGCTGCGAACCCGGTCGATCAGATTACCGGCCGCCCCACCAGCGACCAGACCGAGCGCAAGCTGGCGGAACCGATCGGCCGCGGGGCTGCTGCGCGACATACGGGCGAGTACGAAAACGGCCACCAGCGCGACCACGAAAAAGATCCAGCGAGAGTACGGGCCCACGTGAAGACCAAACGCAGCCCCGGGGTTGTAGACCAGACGGAGCTGGAACCAGTCCCCGATTATGGAGACTCCTGGAGTACGCAGCAGGGTTGCCTCGGCGATGAGCTTGGTGATGAGATCGAGCACCACCGTAACCAGCGCCGCTACAACGAACAGCCGGCGCGGGGCACCGGCTGTGCTCGCCTCAACGGCGTTTGCCATCTTCCTCTTTCTCTTTGCAGGTGATGCAAAGCCGCGCGTGAGGCAGCGCGTCGAGTCGCTCGAAGTTGATCTCCTGTCCACACTGGTGGCACTGCCCGAACTTCTCGGGCGAGCCGTACAACCGGCGCAGGGCCTCGTTGACGTGCCAGAGATACCGCCCTTCCTGCGATGCGAAGAGAAACTGCTTCTCCCGCTCCATCGCATCGGTGCCCTGATCCGCCATGTGGAACGAATAGGAGGAGAGATCGCCGTCGGATGATTGCAGCGTCGCGTTGAAGGACTCGTCGTAGTAGCCCAGTTCCTTCATGACGCGGGCGCGCTCTTCGATCAGACGCTTCTCGAGATGTGTAAGCTGTTTCTTGTTCATTACTCGTTCCTGGGTTGAGGGCCTGCTCCAGCCCGGCTTTCCTGATGTCGTTGCACTCCCACCACTACCCCGTGCCCGTCGATGTCGACCTGCTGTTCCAGGTCCGACAGCGGCGCGCGGGCGCCCACTTCGAAGCGCCGGGCCAACGTTTCTCCCTGGATGAATTTCGCGTGGGCTCGGGCGGCCTCCAGCACAGGAGAATCGCCGTCCAGCCAGAGCGAAATTCGATCGCTGTAGGAGTAGCCGGCCTCCTTCCGGATCCGCTGCACCCGGTTCACCACCTCACGAGCCAAGCCCTCGCGCCTGAGATCCCCGTCGAGAAGAGGAT
>Ga0299913_10000599_pt1 | contig 23554 bp, 22 predicted proteins | sample RVTome_9_FD_201360 | JGI IMG/M metagenome (GOLD analysis project Ga0299913, IMG submission 201360) | Soil microbial communities from uranium-contaminated site in the Upper Colorado River Basin, Wyoming, United States - RVT155D38 (version 2) ... | reverse complement strand
TGGACGGCGTTCGCGACGACCGAGCGGGCCTGGCCCTGCTCGAGCCCGATGCGGCCACGGCCGCAGCGATCGCCGAGGCCGAGGCGATCATGCGAGAGGTCGCCGGCCAGCAGACCGGCGCTCCCGGCTCCGACGCCATCAGCTGATCCCGGGACCGCCGGATGAGCGCGGCGTAAGCGGCTGGGCATCCCCGAAAAGCGCCAGGAGTGCGGCGGGGCTTCACCGGATGAGCGCGAGGAAAGCGGCCGGTGACCGGCGACTGGCAGATTGCAGCCATGCGAACTGCCGCCCAGCGCGCCGGCGACGCCGCGGAGGCGCGGGTCGCCACGCATCTCGTGGCCCTGGGCTGGCGGGTGCTCGGCACGCGCATCCGCGTCGGCCGCGCCGAGCTGGATCTCGTCGCGACGGACCCGGGTCCACCGGTCGCCCTGGTGATCGTCGAGGTGCGCTGGCGATCACGCCGAGACTACGGTCTGCCCGAGGACACGGTCGACGGTCGCAAGCGAGCGCGGCTCCATCGGGCGGGGTTCGCCCTTCGCGAGCGCCGCCGCCTTCCGAACGGCGAGGCCGTGCCGCAGCTGCCGCTGCGGTTCGATCTGGTCGTCGTGGAGCCGGGCGACCGCATCCGGCACCACCGACACGGGAGCTAAGGGCATGGCTCGCTGCGCTGGCAGCATGGAACGCCCAGCGTGCGTTGTGGCGGACCAGGGCCGAACGAGAACGGATCATCGGGTGCCGAATCGGCCCCAGGTGGGTCGACCTGGGCCGGTCAGCGTCCCGATTGGCGGAACATCGGTCCGGTCGGGTCGTCTTGCTGCCCGATCTCCGGTGTACCGCTCGCCGAGCGTTCCAAGCGAGCTGGCATCGCTCATCATTCCGGCGTTCGGCTCGCACAGCGTTCCACGTTCGTCGACGCGACCACCGGAGCCCATCGGGACCAGGTCTGCCTCGCTGGCGCCTGAACGGCCGCCGCGAAACCTCGTGCTAGACTCCCCCGGCCGCGGGACAGGCTCGTGGCAATCAACCGCCCGGCGCTCGACGCCGAGTCGATCACCGGAGCTCACACGCGGACCGTTCCGATCGGGGCGGTGCCGGCCGGCCGAAGGGCCGCCGGCTCCCGACGCGGGTCCGCGGCGGATACAACCGAACCAGGAGGTCACCCGACCGTGCCGTCCATCTCGATGCGGCAGCTGCTCGAGGCCGGAGTCCATTTCGGCCACCAGACACGCCGCTGGAACCCCAAGATGCGCCCGTTCATCTTCGCCGAGCGCAACGGGATCCACATCATCGATCTCGCCCAGACCGCGAAGCGGCTGGAGTCCGCGCTCGAGTTCGTGCGCGAGACCGTCGCCCGTGGCGAGGTCGTGCTCTTCGTGGGCACGAAGAAGCAGGCCCAGGAGCCGCTCGCCGCCGAGGCGGCGCGCGCCGGCATGCCCTACGTCAACAAGCGCTGGCTTGGCGGCATGCTGACGAACTTCGTCACGATCAAGAAGCGCGTCGGCCTGATGGACCAGCTCGAGGCGCGCCAGCAGGCCGGCGACCTCGACCGCCTGACGAAGAAGGAGGCCGCGAAGCTCACCGAGCAGCTGACGCGACTCCAGGGGATGCTCGGCGGCATCCGCAAGATGAAGCGGCTCCCGGGCGCCGTGTTCATCGTCGACCCGCACCGCGAGCGCATCGCGGTCACGGAGGCGAACCGCCTCGAGATCCCCGTCGTCGGCACGGGCGACACCAACGTCGACCCCGACGAGCTGGACTACATCATCCCGGCCAACGACGACGCGATCCGTTCGATCCGGCTGCTGTGCACGCTCGTCGCGGACGCCGCGATCGAGGGCGCTCAGGAGCGGGTGGCGCGCGCGGTCGAGCCCGAGATCGAGCTGCCCGAGGAGCCGGCATACGACGACGTCGAGGCAACGGACGAGCTCGTCGCGGCCCTCGCCGGCGGCGCGGCCCTCAGCTTCGCGCCGGATGACGAGGACGACCTCCTTCCAGGCGGCCCCGCAGCCCCCGCGGTCGCCGAAGGCGCCGAGGACGGCGCCTCGCCCGAGGACATCGCGGCAGAGCTCGCACGCGAGGCCGCCGAGAAGGCCGAGGACGAGAAGGCCCGCGCGTCCACGCCGGCCTGAGCCGGCGCATCGGCGCGACCGGACCCGGAGAACAGCACACGCCAGCACGACCCGGGCAACGAGGCCCGAGACCGAGGAGCACATGACCACGATGACGGACATCAGCGCGGAGGCAGTCAAGCAGCTGCGCGAGCAGACGGGCGCAGGCTTCATGGACTGCAAGCGCGCGCTGCAGGAGACCGGCGGCGACGTCGAGAAGGCAGTCCTGCTGCTTCGCGAGCGCGGCATGGCCGCCGCCGCGAAGAAGTCCGGACGTGAGGCGCGGGAGGGCCTCATCTCCAGCTACATCCACACCGGCGGCCGGGTCGGCGTGCTCATCGAGGTCAACTGCGAGACCGACTTCGTCGCCCGAAACGAGCAGTTCCAGGAGCTGGTCCGCAGCCTGGCGATCCAGGTCGCCGCGACCTACCCGCGGTGGGTCGCCGTGGAGGACATCCCGGGCGATATCCTCGCCGCGAAGCAGGCGGAGATCCTCGACGCCTCGGACGTCGGCGGCAAGCCAGCGGACGTCCGCGCGAAGATCGTCGAGGGTCGGCTCAGGAAGTGGTACGCCGAGCCGGGCAGCGTCCTCCTGGAGCAGCCATTCCGGGACACCGAGCAGACCGTCCGCGACCTGATCACCGACGCGATCGCCACCATCGGCGAGAACATCCAGGTCCGGCGCTTCGACCGGTACGCGCTCGGGGAGGACCGGTGAGCGACGGCCCGACGCCAGTCGGCCCGGGCTCCGAGCCGCGCTATCGCCGGATCCTGCTCAAGCTGTCCGGCGAGGCGCTGCTCGGCAGCCGTCAGTACGGCGTCGACCCGGCCGTGTGCGCATCCATTGCGAGCCAGGTCGCGGCCGTTCGGGCGCGCGGCGTAGAGGTCGGCATCGTGGTCGGCGGCGGCAACATCTTCCGGGGCCTGTCCGCGGCCGCACAGGGCATGGACCGGGCAACGGGCGACTACATCGGCATGCTCGCAACCGTCATGAACGGCCTGGCCCTCCAGGACGCGATCGAGCGGACCGAGACGCCGACGCGGGTCATGAGCGCGATCGCGATGAACGAGATCGCTGAGCCGTACATCCGCCGCCGGGCGGTCCGCCATCTCGAGAAGGGCCGCGTCGTGATCTTCGTCGCGGGTACCGGGAACCCGTACTTCACGACCGATACGGCCGCAGCGCTGCGCGCGGTCGAGATCGGCGCCGAGGTCCTCCTCAAGGCGACCAAGGTCGACGGGGTCTACGATGCGGATCCGATGACGGTCCCGGGCGCTCGGAAATACGACCGGCTCGAGTACACCGACCTGCTGCGCGACCAGCTCAAGGTGCTGGACGGCGCCGCTGTGTCGCTGTGCATGGAGAACGACCTCCCGATCATCGTCTTCGACCTGAACGGGCCGGACAACATCAACCGGGTCGCCGAGGGCCAGGCGGTCGGGACGCTCATCGCAGGCCCGGCGGCCGCGGGCGCCGGCGCGGGAGCGACCTCGTGAGCCACGAGATCATCGCCTCGGCCGACCACAAGATGGCCCGAGCCGTCGAGGTCATGGACCGCGACCTGCAGTCGATCCGAACGGGCCGGGCCTCGACCGGCCTCGTGGAGCGGATCCACGTCGACTACTACGGCACCCAGACGCCGCTCAACCAGCTCGCCGGGATCAGCGTCCCGGAGCCGCACCAGATCGTGATCCAGCCCTGGGACCGGAGCGTCCTCGGGGCGATCGAACGGGCGATCATCAAGAGCGACATCGGGCTGACGCCCAACGTCGACGGGACGGTTGTCCGGCTGAACATCCCGGCGCTCACCGAGGAGCGGCGGCACGACCTCGTGCGCCAGGTCCACAAGCGCATGGAAGAGGCGCGGGTCGAAATCCGCAACCTCCGGCGGGACGCGGCCGATCACCTGAAGAAGCTCGAGAAGGATGGCGAGGTCGGCACCGACGAGGGCCACAAGCGCCTCGAGGAGCTCCAGCGGACCACGGATCGTCACGTCGGCGAGGTCGACCGCGTCGGAGCCGCGAAAGAGCAGGAGGTCCTCGAGGTCTAGTGGCGCGTGCGCCGCTGATCCGTCCTACCGACGCCCCACCTCGCGCACACGAGAACGGCGCGCCGGATGCGCCTGCCGTGGAGGCCGCCGCCGGCTCGCAGGACGCCGAGCCGCGCACCGATCGACCGCGCCATGTTGCGATCATCATGGACGGCAATCGCCGCTGGGCCCGCGCCCGGGGCGCGTCCGAGCTCGAAGGCCACGCCGCCGGGGTCGAGGCCATCCGCGAGCTGCTCCGCCACGCCGTCCGGACAGGCATTCCGGTGCTCACGCTGTACGCATTCAGTCGCGAGAACTGGGCGCGGACCGACGAGGAGGTCGTGGGCCTGTTCGGGCTCCTCGAGCAGGCGATCCGGAGCGAAACCGCCGAGCTGCGCGCGCAGGGTGTCCAGGTCCGCCTCCTCGGCCGGCTTGACGAGCTGCCACGCGCGACACGGACCTCCATCGAGTCCGCGCTGGCGGCGACGGCCGGCGGCGACCGGCTGCGGCTGAACATCGCGTTCAACTACGCCGGCCGGACCGAGCTCGTCGACGCCGTCCGGTCGATCGTTCGCTCCGGCGTCGCGCCGGACGCCATCGACGAGGCCACGGTCGCACAGGCGCTGTACACGAGCGGGCTGCCCGACCCGGACCTCGTGATCCGCACCGGCGGTGAGCACCGCCTCTCGAACTTCCTGATCTGGCAGTCGGCCTACGCGGAGCTGGTCATGAGCGAGACGCTCTGGCCGGACTTCGGCCCCGCCGACCTGGACGACGCCCTGGCGCAGTACGCCAGCCGGACGCGGCGTTTCGGGCGCTGACCGGATGCTCCGAGATCGCGCCCGCAGCGCCGCGATCCTCGTGCCGCCGCTGCTCGTCGCGCTCTGGCTCGGCGGCATCTGGGTCACGTTGGTCGTCGGGATCGCCGTCGTCATCGCGGGGGTGGAGACCTTCCGGCTCCTGACCGCCGCGGGGCACCCGTCGATGCCGACCTTTGGCGTCGTGCTCGCCCTGGTCCTCGCGCTCGGCGACGCGCTGAAGTCGCTGCCCGGGGGCTCGGGCCTCGTGCTCACCGCTCTCGCGATCGTGCTGGTCGGCACGGGCGCGCTGTCCCGGCAGGACCCGCGCGAGGGCCTCGCCGTCTTCGCGACGACGCTGTTCGGGGCGATGTACGTGGGACTGCTCGGGTTCGCGGCGCGGCTCTCGACGGCCGGCGTGCCGGTGGATGCAGCCTCGCCGCTCGGCTGGCTGGGTCCCGAGCGCGCGTGGGTGATCGTGCTCGTCCTGTGCGTCTGGGCCTACGACACGGCCGCGTATGTTGCCGGCCGGCGCTTCGGGCGGCGGCCGTTCATGCAGCACATTTCGCCGTCGAAGACGCTCGAGGGCGTCGCCGGCGGGGCCGTCGCCGCAGCGGTCGTCGGGGCCGTCCTCGTGCTCGCGCTTGGCCGGCCCGTCCTGGCGGGCCTCCTGCTCGGGCTGGCACTCGCGTTCGCGGCCCAGGCGGGTGACCTGGCCGAATCGATGCTGAAGCGCGCGGCCGGCGCGAAGGAGTCCGGCCGCATCATCCCCGGCCACGGCGGCCTCCTCGACCGGGTCGACTCGTTCCTGTTCGCGGCGCCCGTCGCGTACTTCTTTGTCGTCGCCATCCTCGGCTGACGCGGGTGGACCGCGTCGGGTCGCGCTCCTCGGCTCGACGGGCTCGATCGGGCGGCAGGCGGTCGACGTCCTCGCCGCCGACCCGTCCTTCCGGGTGGTCGCGCTCGCGACGGGCAGCAGCGCCGACGTCCTGGCCGAGCAGGCGCAGCTCCTGCGGCCGGTCGTGGTGGCGATCGCGGATGACGCAGCGCGCGAAGCCGTGCTGGCGCGCGGCCTGCCTGCAGGCACGGAGGTCGTCGGCGGCGGCGACGCGCTCCTCGAGCTCGCAACACGGCCCGACGTCGACATCGTCCTCGTCGGCACGGGCGGTGTCATCAGCCTCCGGCCGGTCATCGCCGCGCTGGACGCGGGCAAGATCGTGGCCACCGCGAACAAGGAGACGCTCGTCGCCGGCGGACATCTCGTCATGCCCCGGGCGCGGGCGCGGGCCGAGGAGCGCCGCGCCGCCGAACCCTCCGATCCGCTCGCGAGCGCCCTCGGCTGGCTTCGGCCGATCGACTCGGAGCACTCGGCGATCTGGCAGTGCCTGGTGGGCGAGGACCTCGCGCGCGTCCAGCGCCTGATCCTGACCGCGTCGGGCGGCCCGTTCCTCGACACGCCGGTCGAGGCGTTCGCGGCGATCACGCCGGAGCAGGCGCTCCGGCACCCGACGTGGCGGATGGGCGCCAAGGTCACGATCGACTCGGCGACCCTGGCCAACAAGGGCCTGGAGGTCATCGAGGCGCGCTGGCTCTACGATGTCGGGTACGAGCAGATCGACGTCGTGATCCATCCGCAGTCGGTCGTCCACTCCGCCGTCCAGTTCGTGGACGGCTCACTCAAGGCCCAGCTTGGAACGCCCGACATGCGACTGCCGATCCAATACGCCCTGACGCACCCCGATCGCCGCCCGTCACCGGCAACACCGCCAGATCTCGTGGCCACCGCGCGCCTCGACTTCCACGCACCGGACGAGGCGCGCTTCCCGGCGCTCCGGATCGCCCGCGAGGCGGGCCGACTCGGGCCCCGTGCGACGACGGCGCTCATCGCCGCGGACGACGTCGCGGTGGCGCGTTTCCTCGACGGGAGCCTCGACTTCACCGGCATCCCGCGCCTGCTCGAGGCCGCGGTGGCGCGATTCGGCACGACCGGCGGGCCCGATCCCGATCTCGACGAGGTGCTCGCCCTCGACGCCGAGGTCCGCGCGAATCTCGCCGCCATGCCCAGCGGAGCGGTGGCCTGATGGACGGCGTCGTCTACACGCTCCTCGCGCTCCTGCTGTTCATCGTCATCCTCGGCGGCCTGGTGCTCGTCCACGAGCTCGGTCACTTCCTGAGCGCCAGGGCGCTCGACGTTCGCGTCCTCGAGTTCGGCGTCGGCTTCCCGCCACGGGCAAAGGTCCTCCGCGCCCGGGGCGAGACGCTCTGGACGCTCAACTGGCTGCCGATCGGCGGGTTCGTCCGGATGGAGGGCGAGGACGGCGACGCGGCGCGCGATCCGCGGTCGTTCGGGGCGAAGCCGCTGTGGGTCCGGCTGACGATCCTCGTCTCGGGCGTGCTCGTGAACGTCGCCATGGCCTTCGTCATCTTCTTCACGATCGCCCTGGCGGCGAGCCCGGTGATCGGCGTCCGGATCGGCCAGGTGGAGGCGGGGTCCCCGGCCGAGGCCGCCGGTCTCCAGGCGAACGACCGGATCTTCGGGGTCGCCGGCGAGACCTTCGAGTTCTTCGGCGAGCGCAGCCTGACCCAGGCGCTGCGCGGTCATGCCGGCGAGACGATCCAGCTCCAGGTCGTCCGAGCGGACGGCACGCCCGCCACGATCACCGCGACCCTTCGGCCGCCCGAGCAGGTGTCCGCCACTGTCGGCGCGCTCGGCATTCGGGGCCCGTCCGGGGCGGGGCTCGAGATCGTGTACTCGGGCGAGTACGTCGGGCACGACGTCGGGCGCTCGGCAGACATCGCATCCCGCGAGCTCGTCCGCTGGGGCGGGTTGATCATCGGCGGCCTCGGCGACCTCGTATCGAGCTTCATCGATGACCCGACCGCCGAGCCGCCGGCCGCGGGGCCGGTCGGGATCGCCGTGACGCTCGCCGACATCTTCATCGGGGCGGGTCCCATCCTGACCCTGTACGTGGCCGGCATCCTGTCGGTCAACCTCGGCGTCGTGAACATCCTGCCGTTCCCGCCGCTCGACGGCGGGCGGATGGCGGTCCTCGCGATCAAGGGGCTGTTCGGCTCGCGCATCAGCCTCCGCGCAGAGCGGCTGACGTACGCCATCGGGTTCGTGGTGCTGATGGCGTTCATCCTGTGGGTCACCGGCTTCGACATCGTCCGGCTCGGCACCTCCCCATGAGGATCTCCCGTCGAAAGACCGTCTCGGTCGATGTCGGCGGGGTGCAGGTCGGCAGCGCCCAGCCCGTCGTCGTCCAGTCGATGACGAACACCGACACGGCCGACGCCGACGCCACCGCAATCCAGGTCGCCCGGCTCGCACACGCCGGCAGCGAGCTGGTCCGGGTCACGGTCAACAACGACCCGGCCGCGGCCGCGGTCCCGGAGATGGTCCGCAAGCTCCGAGACCTCGGCGTGGGCGTGCCCGTCATCGGGGACTTCCACTACAACGGCCACCAGCTGCTGATCAAGTACCCGGAGATGGCGAAGGCCCTCGCGAAGTACCGGATCAACCCCGGCAATGTCGGCGCGAAGCGGCACGACGAGAACTTCCAGACGATCGTCCAGGTCGCGATCGACAACGGGGTGCCCGTGCGCATCGGCGTGAACTGGGGCTCGCTGGACCAGACGCTCCTGACCGACCTCATGAATGCCAACGCGCGGCTCGCCGAGCCGCGGGACAGCCGGGACGTGATGATCGAGGCGATGGTCGAGTCGGCGATGCGGTCGGCCGAGCTGGCCGAGGCGACGGGGCTCGGGCACGACCGGATCATCCTGTCGGCCAAGGTGTCGAACGTCCGCGACGTGGTCGACGTCTATCGGATCCTCGCGGGCCGGTCGGATTACCCGCTCCACGTCGGCCTGACCGAGGCCGGCCTCGGCATGAAGGGCATCGTTGCCTCCACCGCGGGGCTCGCGATCCTGCTGGAGGAGGGGATCGGGGACACGATCCGCGTCTCGCTCACGCCGCCACCCGGCGGCGAGCGGGAGGAGGAGGTCCGAGTGGCGCAGCAGGTCCTCCAGTCGATGGGCCTGCGGTCGTTCCTGCCCCAGGTCAGCGCGTGTCCCGGCTGCGGCCGCACGACCTCCACGTTCTTCCAGGAGATGGCCGAGCGAATCCAGGGCCATTTGCGCGACCGGATGCCCGAGTGGCAGGCGCGCTATCCGGGCGTCGAGGAGATGACCGTCGCGGTCATGGGCTGCGTCGTCAACGGACCGGGCGAGTCGAAGCACGCCGACATCGGCATCTCCCTGCCGGGCACGTTCGAGGAGCCGGTCGCGCCGGTCTTCGTCGACGGTCGGCTCGATCGGACGCTTCGTGGTGACCGCCTCGTCGACGAGTTCATCGACGTCCTCGAGGGCTACGTCGAGCGGCGCTACGGCGCCCGTGCGAGCACGAGGGCGGTCTCGGTCGGGACCTGACCCGACAGCCGACGTCGGCTTGGGGCTTCCCGGCGCGAGCGGCCCGGTCGCGTACCAATCGACGGCTGACGGCGCGACACTCGTCGCGGCGACTGCTCGTCGCCGCGACTGCACGTCCTGCCGCACCTTCTTCGGATATGGCTCGCCCATCACCAGCCGTCGACAGACGACAGGGCCGACTCGGAATCGACGCTCAACCGTGCTCGATGTATACTCCGCCGAGCAATAAATGGCCGCCTCGGACGTGGGTGACCCCCACGTTTTTTTTCGGCGGTGACGGCACGAACCGGTCGATTCGGAGAGGAGGACGAACGACATGAGTCGAGATTTCGTCGGCGCTCTCCTTCAGCTCAACGCCGAGAAGCAGGTCTCCCAGGAGCAGCTCATCCGGACCGTCGAGGAGGCCATCGCGGCCGCGTATCGACGCGTCGCCAACGAAGAGGACATCCACGTCCAGATCAATGCCGCGACTGGGACCATTCGCGTCTACCGCGCCCGGGTCGCCACGAACGAGCCGATCGACGAGGACCAGCAGCTGACCCACTTCACCCTCGATGAGGCGCGCACCCACAAGAAGGACGCGATCCCCGGGGAGCTCGTCGAGATCGAGGAGCTCGACGGCGACGCGTTCGGCAGAATCGGCGCCCAGACCGCGAAGCAGGTCGTCCTGCAGCGCCTCCGCGAGGCCGAGCGGGACGCCGTCTTCGACCAGTTCGCCGACCGCGAGGGCGAGCTCGTGACCGGCACGGTCAACCGCGTGGAGCCGCGGGCGATGATCCTCGACATGGGCAAGGGCGTCGAGTCGATCCTGGCAACGACCGAGCAGTCGCCCCTCGAGCACTATCGCATCGGCCAGAACGTCAAGGCCTACGTCCTCGAGGTGCGGCGCACGCCGCGAGGCCCGGCGCTGTTCGTGAGCCGGACGCACAAGGGATTCCTCAAGCGCCTGTTCGAGCTCGAGGTGCCCGAGATCCACAACGGCACGGTCGAGATCCGCGCGATCGCGCGCGAGGCCGGCAGCCGCTCGAAGGTCGCCGTCTCGTCGCGCCAGGAGGGGCTCGACCCGGTCGGCGCCACCGTCGGCCAGCGCGGTGCGCGCGTCCAGGCCGTCGTGGCCGAGCTCGGCGGCGAGAAGATCGACGTGATCCCCTGGAACGACGACCCGGCCGCGTTCGTCGCGAATGCGCTGTCGCCGGCGCAGGTCCTCTCGGTCGTCATCGACGAGGAGCACCGCATCGCCAACGTGACCGTGCCGGAGCGGATGCTCTCCCTGGCGATCGGTCGCGAGGGCCAGAACGCCCGGCTCGCCGCCCGCCTGACCGGCTGGCGGATCGACATCCGAAGCGACGTGTCCGTGGCCGAGGCAAAGGCCGCGGCGGCCAAGGGTGAGGATGCCGTTGCGGCGCCCGCCACAGACGGCTCGGCGCCCGAGGCCGCGACCGCCGCTGCGGACGCGGGTGCCGATGCAGCCCCGGTGGCCCCGGTGAAGCCGAAGCGCGCGTCCCGCGCGAAGAAGGCCGTCGCGATCGAGGCCGAAGCGCCGGCCGCTGACGAAGCGCCGGCCGCTGAGGACGCACCGGTCGCCGAAGCGGTGCCGGTCGTCGAAGCAGCGTCCGAGGGCGAGGCCGAGGCAGCCGCCGAGGAGGCGGACAGCGAGCCCGTCGGTGCCGCGGCTGGCGGTGCTGCACCCGCGAAGCGCACCCGGAAGAAGGCCGCTGCCAGCGAGGTGGCGTCGTAGGCGCGGCGGGGGCGACGCTCGACCGGCGAGCCGTCCCGACTCGAACCTGCGTCCACTGCCGGTCAAGCAGGGACAAGCGCGAGCTCCTGCGCGTCGTGCGCACGCCGTCCGGCGAGGTCGTGTACGACCCGACCGGGAAGGCAAACGGGCGCGGAGCCTACGTCTGCCATGACGAGGCGTGCATCACGGGCGCCACCGGGAAGGGCGGCCTGGCCCGCGCGCTCGATGCGACCGTGCCGCTGCGCCTCGCCGACGAGCTTCGTCGCGCGATCAGCCGAGGAACGTTCGATGGCCAGGAGTAGGAGCGGCACCCGCGGCCGCCGCGGCCCGCGCAAGCCGCCGCGTCGCGATGGCGCGTTCGGGCAGGCGGCGGTCCAGGTCGTCGATCCGTCGGAGCGTGGCGCGGTCGAGCTGCCCGCGACCATCACCGTCAAGGAGCTCGCCGAGCTCCTCGGCGTCAACCCGGCCGACGTCATCCGCGAGCTGATCAAGAGCGGCATCTTCGCGACGATCAACCAGCTGATCGACCGCGATACCGCATCGCTCGTGTCCAGCGAGCTCGGGTACGAGGTCGCGGAGACGCAGATCACCGGGGCGACGGCGGCCGGCGAGGACGGCCAGGAGGCGCCCTCGCTCGCGACGAAGGAGGAGCTGTTCACCGAGGACGGGCAGGCCGATCTCGTCGATCGCGCGCCGATCGTCACCGTCATGGGCCACGTCGACCATGGCAAGACGAGCCTCCTCGACGCCATTCGCTCGACCACGGTCGCGGCCGGTGAGCGCGGCGGCATCACCCAGCACATCGGCGCCAGCGACGTGACCCGCGGCGACCGCCGCGTCGTGTTCCTCGATACGCCGGGCCACGAGGCCTTCACCGCGATGCGCGCCCGCGGCGCCAGGGTCACCGACATCGCGGTCGTGGTCGTGGCGGCGGACGACGGCGTCATGCCCCAGACGCTCGAGGCGATCCATCACGCCAAGGCGGCGAAGGTCCCGATCATCATCGCGCTCAACAAGATCGACAAGCCGGACTCGAACCCCGACCGGGTCAAGACCGAGCTGACCGAGGCCGGCGTCGTGATCGAGGAGTACGGCGGCGATACGCCGCTCGTGCCCGTGTCCGCGAAGAGCCGCGTCGGGCTCGACGACCTCGTCGACATGGTCCTCCTCGTCGCCGACCTGCAGGAGCTCAAGGCCAACCCCAAGCGGTCGGCGATCGGCACGATCGTCGAGGCGCGCATGGACAAGGCGCGCGGCCCGGTCGGCACGGTGCTCGTCCAGACGGGCACGCTCAATGTCGGCGACATCATCACCGTCGGCGAGACGTTCGGGCGCGTCCGCGCACTCGAGGACGAGCACGGCAAGCGGATCAAGAGGGCCGGGCCGGCAACACCGGCCCTGATTCTCGGCCTGTCCGAGGTGCCCGAGGCCGGCGACATCCTGCGCGTCGTCGCCGACGAGAAGGCTGCCCGCGCCGCGGTCGAGACGCGCAAGACCGAGCTCGCGTCGAAGGGCGGCGAGGGCAGCGGGCGCGCCACCCTCGAGGACCTGTACCGCCAGATCCAGGCCGGCCAGGCCAAGGAGCTCCGGATCATCCTCAAGGCGGACGTGTCCGGCTCGCTCGGCGCGATCACGCATGCCCTCGCCCAGCTCCCGACCGACGAGGTCAAGCTGAACGTCCTCCACGAGGGCGCCGGCGAGATCAGCGACAACGACATCCTGCTGGCCTCGGCCTCGAACGCGATCGTCGTCGGGTTCAACACGTCGATCAGCGACACGGCCCGGCGGGCGGCCGAGACCGAAAAGGTCGACGTCCGGATGTACGACATCATCTACCAGCTCACGGACGACATCGAGAAGGCCCTGACGGGCATGCTCGAGCCCGAGCTGGTGGAGGTGATCGAGGGCCGCGCCGAGGTCCGCAAGATCATCAAGGTCGGGCGGTCCGTGATCGGCGGCTCGTACGTGACCGACGGTCGGATCGTCCGGAACGGCGGCGCCCGGCTGTGGCGCGGCGGCAAGGTGATCGCGACCGACAGGATCGACTCATTGCGTCGGTTCAAGGACGACGTGCGCGAGGTCCAGACCGGCTTCGAGTGCGGCATTGGCCTCGCTGACTGGACGGACATCGTCGAAGGCGACGTCATCGAATGCTTCACGACGCAAACGGTCTCCCGGTCCATCACGGCCTGAGCGCGATACCTCCCGGCCGGCCCGATCGGCCAGAATCCCCGAGATGACCGCCCGTACCGACAGGATCGACGAGCTGCTGCGCCAGGAGATCGGCGCGATCCTCGCGCGTGACGTGCAGGATCCGCGGATCGGGTTCGTCACGATCACCGACGTCGAGACCGCGCCCGACCTGAGCAATGCCCGCGTCTGGGTCAGCGTGATCGGCCAGCCGGATGAGCGGGCCAGGACGATGCGTGCGCTCGAGCGCGCGATGCCGTTCGTCCGCCGCGAGCTGGGTTCGCGCATCCGGCTCCGGCGCATTCCCGAGCTCCACCTCCGTGCCGACGACACGGCGGAGCGTGGGACGCGTGTCCTCCGGCTCCTCGCGGAGCTCGAGTCGGGCGAGACGCCCGAGGACGCGCCGCCCATCGGCGAATCGCTGCCGACGCCCGCGGGCCGGGCTTCGCCCGAGGTGCCGAAGGAGGGGAGCGCGGAATCGCACCTCCGTGGCAGGCGCCCTGGCGAGGGCCGGCGCGGGGGCGAGAATCGACACGCGCGTGGCGAGCGCCATCAGCGCCGGGGCCGGTCGTGACCGTCGACCTCCGGCCCTGGCTCGACGCGGTCCCGGCGGCCGCGGCCAACGCCGTGGCGGCTGCGCGGCACGCTCTCGTGGTCTGCCACGAGAACCCGGACGCCGATACGCTCGGCGCCGCGATCGGGGTCGCCGTCATCGTCGAGCGCCACGGCGGCCGCGCGACCCTCATCTCGACTGATCCCGTCCCGCCGCTGTACGACTTCCTCGGCGGCATGGACCGATTCCGGACCGATCCCGAGCCGGACGGCGACTACGACCTCCTGGTCGTGTGCGACTGCGGCGCGCTCGACCGCGTCGGGGCGGTCCGGGACCGGCATCCGGAGCTCTTCGACCGGCTGCCGCGCGTGATCATCGACCACCACGCCTCGACGACCAACGTCGGCCAGATGGACTGGGTCGACCCGACCGCGGCAGCGACGTGCGAGCTGGTGGCGCTGCTCGCGGCGCAGCTCGACGTCCCACTCGACGCGGCAGGGGGCATCCTCGCGGCCGGGCTGATGGCCGGGATCGTCATGGACACCTCGACCTTCGCCCACCCGAACTCGACGCCGCGGACCCTCGCCGTCTCAGCCGCCCTGGTGGCCGCGGGCGCGCCCCTGTCCGAGATCTCGCGGCGCTTGTACCGCTCCAAACCCGATTCACAGCTGCGGCTGTTCGGGCGCGTGCTCGATCGGCTCGAGACTGCGGCAGGCGGTCGGATCATCCACAGCTCCCTGTCCGACGACGACCTGACGGCCACCGGCACGCTCGGTGCGCACTCGGAGGGCCTCATCGACATCCTCGCGCAGTCGGAGACGGCCGAGGTCGCGATCCTGTTCAAGGAGGCCGGCCCGACGTCGACACGGCTGTCCGTTCGAACGAAGCCCGGCGGTGTCGATGCGACCGTCCTGACGGGGGCGTTCGGCGGCGGCGGACACGCTCGCGCGGCGGGCGCAACGGTCGATTCCCCGCTGGCCGAGGCACGCCGGCGCGTCCTCGCGGAGGCAGAGCGTCTGGCCGACGCGGTCTCCCGCCCCACGCCCGCCTGAGGCTGTGCCCCGCCAGCCGGACGCGCCCGGGATGGACGGCGTCCTCGTCGTCGCCAAGCCCGTGGGCCCCACGTCACATGACGTCGTCGCGCTCATCCGGCGCCTCGCGCAGACAAGGCGAATCGGGCACGGCGGGACGCTCGACCCGTTCGCCTCGGGCGTGCTGCCGCTGTTCCTTGGCGCCGCCACGCGCCTGGTCGAGTACCACCTGCGCGACGACAAGTCGTATCGCGCGACCGTGTGTTTCGGTGCGACGTCGTCGACGGACGACCTTGATGGCGAGCTGACGCCGATCTCCGCGCCCGCCCCTTCGCGCGAGGCCGCCACGACCGCGCTGGCGGGGTTCCTCGGCGAGCAGCTCCAGCGGCCGCCGGTGTTCTCCGCGATCCAGGTCGGCGGACGCCGCGCGTACCAGCTCGCTCGCGCGGGCGAGGCGCCCGACCTGCCGCCGCGCCGCGTCGAGGTCAAGGCGCTCGATCTCCTCGAGTGGGACGAGCGCGACCCCGAACGCCCGATTGCCGTGGTCGATGTCACGTGCTCGGCCGGCACGTATGTCCGCGCGCTGGCGCGCGATCTCGGCGAGCGGCTCGGGACCGGCGCGTACCTGGGCGCGCTGAGGCGGACCGCGAGCGGGCCATTCACGACGGACGGCGCCCATTCGCTCGACGCCATCCGCGAGCGTGCGGCGGATGCAGGCCCGGACGGGGTCCGCGAGCTCCTGCTCCCGCCCGACGCCGGCCTCGAGGAGATCCCGTCCGTCGCGCTCACGTCGAATGAGATCGCGGACGCCGGCCAGGGCCGATTCGTCCGACCGGTCGCGGGCCTGCGCGGCACGCCCGACGGCATCCCGCTGCGACTCGTCGATGCCACGGGCGCGATCGTCGGCATGGGCCGCCGCGAGGGCACGCGGATCGCCCCGACGAAGATCCTTCATCGGTGAGCCGGATGCGCGTGGTTCCGGGGATCGACGCCCTCGACCCGTCGGTCGGGCGACTGTTCGTCGTCGTCGGCGTGTTCGACGGCCTGCACCTCGGCCACGAGTACCTGTTGCGCGAGCTCGCTCGCGGCGCTGCCCAACGGAATGCCGTGCCCGCCGTCGTGACCTTCGACCATCACCCGGAGGAGGTGCTCCTCGGCAAGGCGCCGCCGCTCCTGTGCGACCCTGATGAGCGCCTGGCGCGGCTCGAGGCTGCCGGCGTCACGGTCACCGTCGTGCAGACGTTCGACATCGCGCTGCGCGAAACCCCGTTCGAGGAGTTCGTTCGACGAATCGCCGAACGGGTCGACCTGGCCGGCTTCCTCATGACCCCGGAATCCGCCTTCGGCTACCAGCGCGCCGGTACCCCGGAGACCGTCGCCGCGCTCGGGCATGCGACGGGCTACGACGTCGAGGTCGTCCCACAGTTCACCCTTGACGGCGAGCCGGTGCGCAGCTCGGACATCCGCTCGGCGATCGCCGCCGGCGACCTTGCGGCGGCGGCGCGGCTGCTGGGCCGGCCATACTCCCTCGTTGGCCGCCCTGATGAGACTGACGGGGACCTGGTTGCCCTTCGAGTGGCGCTGCCCGTCGCCCTGCCGCCCGCCGGCACCTATCGCGTCGGGCTGGAGTGGCCGACCGATCCTGATCACCGGGACCTCGTCAAGGCTTCCATCGACCCGGCTGCCCGCGTCTGGCTCCCGGGCGGCCTGGACGCAGAGGAGAGCGTGCGAATCATCTTCGAGGTCGCCCGGTCCTGACGACGTCCCGCCCGTCTCAGCCGGACACAGCAGCCAGGCAGGCACGCTGACCCATCACGCTCGATTCGTGCATGGAGGGGCCCTGACTGCTACCATCCGCCGGTCATAGTTCAAGAAGTGGAAGACAAGAAGTAGTTTCGTTCGTGTTGGAGGACCAGGTGCCGCTCGCGCCCGAGGGGAAGCAGGAGATCATCACCGAGTACGCCGTCACCGATGGCGATACCGGGTCGCCGGAGGTCCAGATCGCGCTCCTGACGGAGCGGATCAAGGCCCTTACCGACCATCTCCGCAGCTTTCCGAAGGACAACCACTCGCGACGCGGCCTCCTCAAGCTCGTCGGCCAGCGCCGCCGCCTTCTCGCGTATCTGCTGAAGAAGGACAGCGCGCGCTACCGCGCCGTCATCGGACGGCTCGGACTCCGGCGCTAGCCCGATAGGCCGCCCCGCCCCGACAGGGCAGGGGATCGAGGGGATAGCTCCGGGTCGACCCGCGCCAGGTTGGTCCCTCTGCACGGCAGAGAGGATTTGCACCCAGTGCCACAGGTCTTCGAGACCCAGTTTGCCGGTCGTACGCTGACCGTTGAGACCGGCCGTATCGCGCTGCTCGCGGGCGGCTCCGTCACCGTCCGGTTCGGCGACACCATGGTCCTCGGGACGGCCAACCGTTCCGAGCCCCGCCCCGGACTCGACTTCTTCCCGCTCACGGTCGACTTCGAGGAGCGGATGTACGCCGCGGGCAAGATCCCGGGCGGCTTCATCAAGCGCGAGTCGCGCCCGTCGGAGGCGGCGATCCTCGCCGCCCGCCTGACGGACCGGCCGATCCGCCCGCTCTTCCCCGACGGCTACAAGGACGATGTCCAGCTGGTCATCACGGTCCTCTCGACCGACCAGGAGAACGATCCCGACGTCATCGGCACCCTGGCCGCTTCATGCGCCCTGACGATCAGCGAGATCCCGTTCCTCGGCCCGGTGGCCGCGGTGCGCGTCGGCCGGATCGGCGGCCATTTCGTCGTCAACCCGACGTACAGCCAGCTCGAGGACTCCGAGCTCGACCTGATCGTGTCCGGCACCCGTGACGCGATCATGATGGTCGAGGCCGGCGCCAAGATCCTGCCCGAGGCCGTCATGGCCGAGGCGATCCTGTTCGCGCACGGCGCCCTCCAGCCGCTCATCGATCTCCAGGAGCAGCTCCGGGAGGCCGTCGGCAAGCCCAAGAAGCTCGGCTACCTCGACCCGGGCACCGACTCGGTGCTCACCTTCGTGGACGCCGTCGAGGCCGGTCGCGAGATGGTCGTGATCGACGTCGAGACGACCGGCATGGACACGACCCTCGCCGACATCGTCGAGGTCGCGGGCGTCCGGATCGCGAAGGGCAAGATCGCCGACCGCTGGTCGACGCTCGTCAAGCCTTCCCGGCCGATCGTGGGCAACCAGATGCACGGCATCACCGACGCGGACGTCGCCAAGGCGCCGCCGGCGAAGGAGGCCGTCGAGCAGCTGCTCAAGTGGGCCGGCGACGCCGTGCTCATCGGCCACAACGTCGGCTTCGACCTCGGCTTCCTGTCCGAGGCGCTCGGGGGCAGGACGTTCGAGCCGGGGACGTACCTCGACACGCTCGCCCTCGCCCGCGACGGCTACCCGACCGGCCCCGAGAACTACAAGCTCGGCGACCTGTCGCGGTTCTTCGGCATCGAGCTCCAGGGCAACCACCGCGCGGCGCCGGACGCCGAGGCGACGGCCGAGCTGGTGCTGAAGCTCGCCGCGGACATCCCGGCACGCGTGAAGACCCTCAAGAAGGGCATCGCCGAGAGCATCCGCGCCCAGGCCAAGGACACGGCCGACGCCGCGGCGAAGCTCGACGCGGCGAAGCGCGAGGCACGCCTCAGCAAGGGCCTGTTCGGGCTCATCCACAAGAAGACCGTTCGCCAGCTCGTCCTCGACGAGGGCATCCGAATGGATGGCCGCGGCCTCGACGAGATCCGGCCGCTCGCGGTCGAGGTCGGCGTGCTGCCGCGAGCCCACGGCTCCGGCCTGTTCACGCGTGGCCAGACCCAGGCGCTGACGATCGCCACGCTCGGGCCGTCCTCGGACGTCCAGCGGATCGACACGATCAGCCCCGAGACCGAGAAGCGCTACATCCACCACTACAACATGCCGCCGTACAGCACCGGCGAGAACAAGCAGATGCGCGGGCCCGGCCGGCGCGAGATCGGGCACGGCAACCTCGCCGAGCGCGCGCTCTATCCGGTCCTGCCGAGCGCCGAGGAGTTCCCATACGTCATCCGGCTCGTGTCGGAGTGCGTGACATCGAACGGCTCGACGTCGATGGCCTCGACGTGCGGCTCGACGCTCGCCCTGATGGACGCCGGCGTGCCGATCTCGGCCCCGGTGGCCGGGGCGGCGATGGGCCTGGTCATGGAGCCGGACGGCAAGTTCGCGGTCCTGACGGACATCCTCGGCAAGGAGGATGCCTTCGGTGACATGGACTTCAAGGTCACCGGCACCCGGGACGGGATCACCGCGCTGCAGATGGACATCAAGGTCAAGGGCATCAGCGAGGCCGTCATTCGCGACGGCCTGGCGAAGGCCCACACGGCCCGGATGACCATCCTCGACAAGATGGCCGAGGCGCTGCCCGAGGCCCGGACGGAGATGTCCGAGTTCGCGCCGCGCATCATCACCATCAAGATCAACCCCGAGAAGATCCGCGAGATCATCGGCAAGGGCGGCTCCATGATCCGCAAGATCCAGGAGGAGACCGGCACCGAGATCAACGTCGAGGACGATGGCTCGGTCGAGATCGCGGCGGTCAGCGGCGAGAACTCGCGCAAGGCGATCACGTGGATCGAGAGCCTCACCCGCGAGGTGGAGATCGGCGCCCTGTACCTGGGCAAGGTCACCCGGATCATGGGCTTCGGCGCGTTCGTCGAGATCCTGCCCGGCAAGGAGGGCCTCGTCCGGATCGGCGAGCTCGCCGACTACCACGTGCCGACCGTCGAGGACGTCGTGTCCGTCGGCGATGAGGTGATGGTCGTCGTGATCGAGGTCGATCGCCAGGGCCGGATCAACCTCTCGCGCAAGGCGGCCATGCAGCGCCACCTCGCCAAGGAGCCCGTCGAGGCCTGATCCTTCGCGCCCAACGCTGAACATTCGAAAGCCCCGGCACCGCCGGGGCTTTCCTGTTCCTCCGTCGCCGCAGGGTCAGCCGGAGACGTCGTCGACGCCGTCGCCTCCGATCAATGCGCCGATGCCCCCGTCTCCGGCGACGGACGAGACGAGGCGATGTCACCGCCGTCGCCGCCGTAGAGGCGATCACCGCCCCCGCGGGCGGGCTGCGCGCGCTCCGTCGATCAGGCGACGCTCGGGGTCGGGGGGCGGCTCGTCTATACTCCCGCCCGTGCCCGCCTGATCTCTACCCTGCGGAGCCATGCCCGGAGCCGTCGCCGGATGACCCAGTTGAATCCTCTCTCCGTTGCCGTCGTCGGCGCCACCGGCGTCGTCGGTCGGACGATGCTGCGCGTGCTCGGCGAGCGTGCCTTCCCGGTCGGCGAAGTGCGGCTGCTTGCGTCCGCGCGGTCGGCCGGTCGAACGGTCCAGGCGAACGGCGGCTCGGTCACCATCGGTGAAGCGACGCCGGACGCATTCGAGGGCGTCGACATCGCGCTGTTCAGCGCCGGCGGGGACATCTCCAAGGCGCTCGCGCCCGAGGCGGCCGCCCGAGGCGCGACCGTGATCGACAACTCGTCAGCGTGGCGAATGGACCCGAACGTGCCGCTCGTCGTCAGCCAGGTGAACCCCGAGGACCTGCAGGACCACGAGGGCATCATCGCGAATCCCAACTGCTCGACGATGCAGCTCGCGCCGATCCTCATGGCGCTGCGCGACTCGGTCGGCATCGAGCGGGTCGTCGTCGACACCTACCAGTCCGTGTCCGGCACGGGCGCCGACGCGATCGCCGAGCTCGAGGGCCAGATCAGGGCCCACGTCGACGGCGAGCAGAAGGTGGCTGCGGTCTATCCCCATCCGATCGCGTTCAACGCGCTCCCGGAGATCGACGTCTTCCTCGAGAACGGGTACACGAAGGAGGAGTGGAAGATCGTCACGGAGAGCCGGAAGATCCTCCACCTGCCCGACCTCCGGATCTCGTGCACGGCCGTTCGCGTGCCGGTCTTCGTGAGCCACTCGGAGGCCGTCCACGTCGAGACGATCCAGCCGGTCACGCCGGATCACGCCCGGCGCCTGTTCGGCGCCGTGCCGGGCGTGATCGTCCAGGATGACCCGTCGACCCACGAGTACCCGCTGGCCACCGACGCGGCGGGTCGTGACGAGGTGTTCGTCGGCCGCGTGCGCCAGGACCGGTCGATCCCGGATGGGCGGGGGATCGCGTTCTGGGTCGTCTCGGACAACCTGCGCAAGGGGGCGGCGACGAACGCCGTCGAGCTGGCCGAAGCCCTGGTGGAGCGGGGCTGGGTGCGGGCCCGATCGCGGCGCGAGCCGTTGGTCGAGGCACCCGCGTGACGCTGGGCGACGCGACCGTCAGCACGTCGACGACCACGGAGGAGCGCCGCGCCGCGCTCGAGGCAATCGCCGCGGAGGTTCGCGTGTGCCGCAACTGCCGCCTGGCGGAGACCCGGACCCGGGCCGTGCCCGGCGAGGGCCACCCCGACACCGAGGTCATGTTCGTCGGCGAGGGACCGGGCCAGACCGAGGATCAGCAGGGCCGCCCGTTTGTCGGGCGAGCCGGCGACCTGCTCGTCAAGCTCCTGTCGACGCTCGGCTGGCGCCGTCAGGACGTGTTCATCACGAACGTCGTGAAGTGCCGGCCGCCGGGCAACCGCGACCCGGAGCCCGATGAGATCGCGGCCTGCGCACCGTATCTGCAGCGGCAGCTCGAGGTGCTCGATCCGGCCGTCGTGGTGACGCTCGGGCGCTTCTCGATGGCCCACTTCCGCCCCGGCGAGCGGATCACCCGGATCCACGGCACGCACGCGCCGGCCCCCGGGTCGACGGGCGCTCGCGACGCACTCGCGTACGCGCTCTTCCATCCCGCGGCCGCGCTTCGGAGCACCGAGGTGGAGCGCCAGAGCTACGACGACGTCGCGGGGCTCCCCAGGGTGCTCACGCTCGCCCGCGAACGGCGGGCCGCGGCGGCCCTCCCGCCAGCCATCCCGTCCCACGTCGAGCGCGCCGACGACGCGCCGACCCTCTTCTGAGCACCGAGACGATGCCCAAACGAGAACCGACCAAACCCGATCCCGGCGACACGCCGCTCCGGATCATTCCGCTCGGCGGGGTGGGGGAGATCGGCAAGAACATGTACGTCTTCGAGTACGGCGACGACATCGTCGTCATCGACTGCGGCCTGATGTTCCCCGACGAGGAGATGTTCGGCATCGACCTCGTCATCCCTGACGTCCAGTACCTGCGCGAGCGCAAGGGCAACATCCGGGCGTTCCTCATCACGCATGCGCACGAGGACCACGTGGGCGGGCTGCCGTACATCCTGCCCATGTTCCCCGGCGTGCCGGTGTACGCCTCGACCCTCGCCCGCGGCCTTCTCGGGATCAAGGTCAAGGAGCACAAGCTCACCTCGAACCCGCTGCTGCCGCTGGACCCGGGCGACGAGCTCGAGATCGGGCCGTTCACGGCGATCCCGTTCCGCGTCGGTCACTCGATCCCTGACGCGATGGGCATCGCGCTGCGGACTCCCGTCGGCACGATCGTCCACACCGGCGACTTCAAGTTCGACCACACGCCGGTCGACGGCAAGCTGTCCGACTTCGCCGTCATCGCCCGCGTTGGCGCCGAGGGCGTCCTGTGCCTCCTGTCCGACTCCACCCGCGCGGAGAGTCCGGGCTACACGCCCTCGGAGCGAACGGTGGGCGAGGCCTTCCGCGAGATCATCGAGCCGCTCGACGGGCGGGTCATCGTCGCCACGTTCGCGAGCAACATCGCCCGGGTCCAGCAGGTCCTCGATGCGGCGGCGACGTTCGACCGCAAGGTGTCGGTCATCGGGCGGTCGATGGAGCAGAACTTCCGGATCGCCGCCGACCTCGGCTACCTCAAGTTCGACGCCGACCGGATCGTGCCCAAGGACAAGATCGGCGATGTCCCCGACGGCAAGATCGTCATCGCGACGACGGGCTCCCAGGGCGAGCCCATGTCCGGCCTCGCCCGGATGGCCAACCGCGACCACCGGTTCGTCGAGATCGAGCAGGGCGACACGGTCATCCTCAGCGCGAGCCCCATCCCGGGCAACGAGGAGTACGTCGCGCGGACGATCGACAACCTGTTCAAGGCCGGCGCGAACGTCATCTATCACGCCATTCGCCACGCGCACGTCTCGGGCCACGCCAGCCAGGAAGAGCTGAAGCTGATGCTCAACCTCACGCGGCCGCAGTACTTCATCCCGATCCACGGGGAATTCCGGATGCAGGTCCATCATGGGCGCCTCGCGGTCGACACGGGGGTTGCGCCGGAGAACGTGTTCATCATCGAGAACGGCATGCCGATCGAGTTCTGGGCCGACGGCAGCGCGCGCCGGGGCCAGCCGGTCCCGGCCGGCTACGTCTTGGTCGACGGGCTGTCCGTCGGGGACGTCGGCGAGATCGTGCTGCGCGATCGACGCGCCCTCGCGAACGACGGCATGTTCATGATCGTCGTCACGGTCGACAAGCAGACCGGCAAGGTCATCGGCCGGCCGGAGATCATCACGCGCGGCTTCGTCCACGGCAACGAGCAGGACCCGATGATCGACGAAGCGATCCGGCGGGTGCTGGAGTCGGTCCAGAACCCGGGCGACCACATCAGCGAGATCGCGCTCCTGAAGAGTCAGATCAAGGACGGCGTGTCGCGGTTACTGTTCGAGCAGACGAAGCGCCGGCCGATGGTCTTCCCGGTCGTGGTCGAGGTCTAGGTG
>Ga0299913_10000597_pt1 | contig 23559 bp, 18 predicted proteins | sample RVTome_9_FD_201360 | JGI IMG/M metagenome (GOLD analysis project Ga0299913, IMG submission 201360) | Soil microbial communities from uranium-contaminated site in the Upper Colorado River Basin, Wyoming, United States - RVT155D38 (version 2) ... | reverse complement strand
CTACGTGCTGCGCGACTTCGGCCCCGCCGAGCGCCGCGAACTACCCGTGCTGCTGGAGCACGCGGCGGACGCCGTCGAGACGCTGCTCGCGCGCGGCCTGGAGCCCACCCAGAACCTGTACCACTGACGCGCCCGCGGTGCCCGCGCTAACTGCGGGCGAGCAGCTTGGCCGTCTCGGCGCGGCGCAGCTTGCCGGACGGGGTCTTGGGCAGCCCGCCGGGTGGCAGCACCACGACCCGCAGCGGACGGAAGCCGACGGCATCCACCACCCTGGCCGTCACCTCCTTGCGGATGGTGCGCTCGGCCTCCTTGTCGCCGGCGAGCCTGGACTCGACGGCCACCGCGAAGGACTCCCGGCGCCGGCCGGCGTCCAGCCGAACGGCCACCGCGTTGCCGGCGCGGACCCCTTGAACCGACGCCGCGGCGCGTTCGATGTCGGTCGGGTAGATGTTGCGGCCGCCCATGATGATGACGTCCTTGCGCCGGCCGCACACCACCACCTGCCCGTCCTCGGTGACGTAGCCGTCGTCGCCGGTGTCCAGCCAGCCTTCGGCGTCCTGGCCGGCTACCGGGCCGTCGACGGTGAGGTAGCCGGGGGTGACGGCCTCGCCGCGCACCTGCAGCTGGCCGACGCCCCGCGCCGGCAGCGGCGCGTCGGCCTCGTCGACGACCCTGACCTCCAGCCCGGGCAGCGGCTTGCCGAGCAGCGGGAACGCGCGCCTGGTCTCGGCCGCCGCCGCTGACACCGCCGTCCTGCCGGCCTCCAGCTGCTCCGCGTCGACCTCGTCGATCTCCATGCCGGCCCCGAGCTGCGCGAACGAAACGGCCAGCGTCGCCTCGGCCATGCCGTAGGCGCACAGCATGGCGCCCGGCTTCATGCCGAACCTGGTGGCCTGGTCGGTGAACATCCGCACGGCGCCCGGGTCGATCGGCTCGGAACCGTTGAGCGCGATCCGCACCCGGGACAGGTCGTACGCGCCGTCGTCGTCCACCACCGACATGCTCCTGGCGGCCATGGCGTACGCGAAGTTGGGGGCCGCGGTGACGGTGCCGCGGTAGCGCGTGATCAGCTCGGCCCACAGCGTCGGCGCGTGCAGGAACTCGGGTGGGGTCACCTTGACCAGCTCCATGCCGAGCGACATGGGCACGGTCAGGAACCCGACCATGCCCATGTCGTGGAACAGCGGCAGCCAGGAGACCATCACGTCGGTCGCCGGGTCCAGCTCGGCGGCCGCGGCCATCGCGGTCATGTTGGCGAACAGGTTGCGGTGGGTGATCCGCACCGCCTTGGGGCTGGCGGTGGAGCCGGAGGTGAGCTGCAGCAGCGCGGTATCCGTCTCGTCGACGGGCACCGGCCCGGCGAGCTGGCGGCCGTGCCCGGCGAGCTCGTCGAGCCGGCGGAACGGGATGCCGTGCTGGGTGAGCACGTCGGCCAGCGGCTCGAACGGCGAGCCGAGCAGCACCAGCCGCGCCTCGATCATGGTGAGGACGGCCAGGGTGTCCTCGGCCCACAGCGCCAGGTCGGTGCGCGGCGTCGGCTGGTGCAGCATCGTGATGCTGCCCCCGGCCAGCCAGACGGCCTGCACGGTCGGCGCGATCAGCGCGGGGTCGGCCGCCAGCACCGCGACGGCGTCACCCGGCCGCAGCCCACCAGCGCCCGGGCCAGCGTCCGTACCGTTCTGGGCGCTCGGACCGTCGATCAGGGCGGCGGCCGCCGTGCGGGCCTCCTCGTGCACCTGCGCCCAGGTCCGGCGGACCGGTGCCTTGGGCTCGCCGGTGGTCATGCCGTGGCCGTCCGGGCCGGCGGCCGCTGCGGCCGAAGCGAGCAGGGTGTCGACGAATCGGCTCATGGAATGCACCCTACGGCCGCCGTCGAAGGCGATGCGGACCGTGGCCACCCATCGCCACTCATTGGTTGTAGGCATCCTCGGCGGCCAGCAGCCACTCGTGCTCGAGCTCGTCCTTCTCCGCCAGCACGGTCCGCAACCGGCCGTCCAGCTCGACCAGCTTGTCGACGTCGCTGGCGGCGTCCAGCAGGGCCTGCTGCAGCGCGGCCTGCCGGTCGGCGAGCCGGTCCAGCTGCCGCTCCAGCCGCGCGAGGTCCTTGCGTGCCGCGCGCTGCTCGGCGGAGCCGCCGCGCGCCCTGGCCTCCCCGACCGCCGCCGAACCGGACCCATCCGCCGCCGGACCGGCCCCACCGGCGGCAGCGCGACCGGACCCGCTGGAGGCCGCCCGGCCGGACCCGCCGGCGGCAGCGGCGGCGTCGCGGCGGGCCAGGTACTCGTCCACGCCGCCGGGCAGGTGGGTGATCCGGCCGTCGCCGAACAGGGCCACCACGGTGTCGCACACCCGCTCCACCAGGTACCGGTCGTGCGACACCACGACCAGGGTGCCCGGCCACGAGTCGAGCAGCTGCTCAAGCTGTTGCAGCGTGTCGATGTCCAGGTCGTTCGTGGGCTCGTCGAGCAGCAGCACGTTGGGCTCGGCCATCAGCAGCCGGGTCAGGGCCAGCCGGCGCCGCTCGCCGCCGGACAGCTCCGCGACCGGCGTCCGCTGCCGCGCCGGCGAGAAGCCCAGCCGCTCGGCGAGCTGGGACGCGGACAGCTCCGACCTGCCGAGCACCACGTGCCTGGCGATCTCCTCGACGGCCTCCAGCACCCTCAGCCGCTCCGGCAGGTCCTCCAGCTCCTGCCGCAGGTAGGCGAGCCGCACCGTCAGACCCTCCACTCGCCGACCGCCGGCCGGCGAAAGCTCACCAGCCAGCAGCCGCAGCAGCGTGGTCTTGCCGGAGCCGTTGACGCCAACCACGCCGATCCGGTCGCCGGGGCCGACGCGCCAGGTCACGCCGTCCAGCAAGGTCCGGGGGCCGACGCGCGCGGTGACGTCCTCCAGCTCCAGCACGGTCTTGCCGAGCCGGCGGCGGGCGAAGCTGAGCAGTTCCACCGAGTCCCGCGGCGGCGGCACGTCGGCGATGAGCGCCTCGGCGGCCTCGATGCGGAAGCGCGGCTTGGAGGTGCGCGCCGGCGCGCCACGCCGCAGCCACGCCAGCTCGTTGCGGGCCAGGTTGCGCCGCGTGGCCTCGGCCGCTTCGGCCCGCCTGGCCCGCTCCGCCCTGGCGAACACCCAGTCCGCGTAGCCGCCCTCGTACTGCTCGACGCGGCCGTCGGCGACCTCCCACGTCCTGGTGCAGACGGTGTCCAGGAACCAGCGGTCGTGGGTCACGACCACGGTCGCGCAGCGCCTGGCCAGCAGGTGCTCGGCGAGCCAACGCACGCCCTCCACGTCGAGGTGGTTGGTGGGCTCGTCGAGCACGACGAGGTCCAGCTCGCCGACCAGGGCCGCGCCCAGGGCCACCCGGCGCCGCTCCCCGCCGGACAGCCTGGCGACCGGGGTGTCCAGGCCGACCGCGGTGAGCCCGAGGCCGTCCAGCACCGAGCGCACCCGCGGGTCGGCGGCCCACTCGTGCTCCCGGCGGTGCTCCCAGCGGGCCAGCACCACCTCGCGCACGGTGGCGCCCGCCGGCAGCTCACCGCGCTGGGTCACCACGGCCATCCGCAGCGACCCGGCGTGGCTCACCCTGCCCTCGTCCGGCGGCTCGATGCCGGCCATCACCTCCAGCAGCGTGGTCTTCCCGCCGCCGTTGACGCCGAGCACGCCGATCCGGTCGCCGGCATGCACGCCGAGCGAGATCCCGGTCAGCAGCGGGCGCACGCCGTAGGACTTGTTCACCCGCTCCAGGTTGATCAGGTTCGCCGGTGGCATCAGGGCATGGTCCCCATCAGGCGTGGGCGCCTTCGATCGGGTCGAATGGCGGCCTGGGCGGCGCGTCGTCGACGACCTTCGCGCCCGGCACCGGGCCGTACGCCGCCCGCACCGTGCGGCACACGCCGGCGCCGGCCAGCTCGGCGGCCACCCGGACCGCGGCGTCGGCGTCCGCGCACAAAAAGGCGCAGGTCGGCCCGGAGCCGGACACCATGCCGACGAGCGCGCCGGCCGACACCCCGGCCCGCAGGGTGCGGCGCAGCGCGGGCCGCAGCGAGATCGCGGCCACCTGCAGGTCGTTGCCAAGCAGCAGCGCGAGCTGCCGAGGGTCGCCGGAGGCCAGCGCCTCCAGCACGGGCTCGACGGCGCCCACCCGCTGCGGCGAGCTGTTCGCGCGCAGCCGGTCCAGCTCGTCGTAGACGTCCGGGGTGGACAGGCCGCGGTGGTCCAGCGCGATCACCCAGTGGTAGGTGTGCCTGGCCAGCACCGGGATGATCCGGTCGCCGCGCCCGGTGCCCAGGGCCGTGCCGCCGTGCAGCGCGAACGGCACGTCGCTGCCGAGCTGGCCGGCCAGCTCGGTGAGCTCGTCGCGGCTGAGCTCCAGGCGCCAGAGCGAGGCGAGGCCGACCAGCGCGGCCGCCGCGTCCGCGCTGCCGCCGGCCATGCCGCCGGCCACCGGGATGCCCTTCTTGATCACCACGCGGATCTTCGGCTCGCGCCCGACCTTCCTGGCCAGCATCGTGACGGCCCGCCAGGCCAGGTTGGCCAGGCCGTCCGGCACCGCGCCGGCGCCCTCCCCGTGCGCCTCGACGCCCGGGTGGTCGGACACCGCGACCGTCACCTCGTCGGACAGCGACAGCGCCTGGAACACGGTGACCAGGTCGTGATAGCCGTCCGGGCGTGCGTCACCGACGGCCAGGTGCAGGTTCACCTTCGCCGGAACCCGCACGGTGACCGGGGGCGGCACCACGGACAACACGATGGACGAGCCTACGCGGTCCCGACCAGCACCCCATGCCAACGCGCGACGCGCCCACACCCGCGGCACGTGGGCGTCCCAGTGCTCGCAAGACGAACCTTGGGACGCCCGCGTGCCAGAAGGCGGCGGCCCAGAAGGCGGCGGCCCAGGGGGCGGCGCAGGCGCAGGGGGCGGGCGGCGCAGGGGGCGGCGGCGCAGGGGGCGGCGCAGGCTTCAGGCGCGGGCGCGGGCGCGGGCGCCGGCGATGCGGGCGAAGGCGGTGACGTCGAGCTGCTCGCCGCGGGCGGCCGGGTCGACGTTGGCGGCGCGCAGCACCGCCTCGGCGGCCCGCGGCGAGCCCGCCCAGCCGGCCAGGGCGGAGCGCAGGGTCTTGCGGCGCTGGGCGAAGGCCGCGTCGACGACGGCGAAGGTGGCGGCGCGGTCCGCGCCGGCCGGCGGCGGGCGCCGGGTGAACGCCACGAGCCCGGAGTCGACGTTGGGGACGGGCCAGAAGACCGTGCGCGGCACCGGTCCGGCGCGGCGCACGGAGGCGTACCAGGCGGCCTTGACGCTCGGCACGCCGTAGACCTTCGAGCCGGGCGGGGCGGCCAGCCGGTCCGCGACCTCGGACTGCACCATGACCAGCCCGTGCGCCACCGACGGCAGCTCGGCGAGCAGGTGCAGCAGCACCGGCACCGCCATGTTGTACGGCAGGTTGGCCACCAGCGCCGTGGGCGGCGGCCCGGGCAGCTCGGACGTCCGCACCCGCATGGCGTCGGCCGCCAGCACGGACAGCCGCGAGGCCAGCGCGGGCGCCCGCTCCGCAGCCGTCGCCGGCAGCCGGGCGGCCAGCGTCTCGTCGAGCTCCACCGCGATCACGTGCCGCACGGACGCCATCAGGGCAAGGGTCAGCGAGCCAAGGCCGGGGCCGACCTCCAGCACCACGTCGTCGTCGCGCAGCTGGGCCGCGGCCACCACGCGCCGCACCGTGTTCGGGTCGTGCACGAAGTTCTGGCCGAGCTTCTTGGTGGGGCGGACCCCCAGCTCACCGGCCAGGCGGCGAACGTCCACCGGGCCCAGCAGGCGGGCCTCGGCGGACGTTCGTCTGCTCACACGTGCAATCTACGTGGGCAGGCCCAGCTGCCTCGAGCACGACGGCCACGCGCCGTAGCCACCGCGGTCGTCGCGGAGCTTGGTGGCGATGGCGATCTGCTGCTCGCGGGTCGCCTGGTGCGGGTACGCCGCGTACTCGCGGCCGCCGTACGCGTCCCACGTGCTCTTGTTGAACTGCAGCCCGCCGTAGTAGCCGTTGCCGGTGTTGATGGCCCAGTTGCCACCGGACTCGCACTTGGCGAGGCGGTCCCACACGGCACCGTCGGGTGGCAGCTTCGTGCCGACCAGGACCTTGCGGGCGGCCGGCTCCCGGACCACCTGGGACGAGAGCTCCTCGCGGTTGGTGATCGTGCCGTTGGTCGTGGTCACCTTGAACACCACGATCCGCTCGCCGGGGACGCCCGGCTCGACGACCTTCTCCTCGCCCTTGAGCAGCTCGGGGTCGTCGGTCTTCTCGACGGGCGGCGCGATCTCCAGGGTCTCGGTCACCTCGGAGAGGCGCACCCTGGTGACCTCGACGGTCATGCCGGAGGCGACGAGCGTCTCGCCGGCCGGGTTCACGGTGTCGGTCGGCTCCAGCGGGGTCCCGATGCCGAGTAGCAGCTCCTCCACGGTGAGCGCGGTGGTCGACACCTCGCGCGGCGGTTCGCCGCCGTCGGCGAGGATCACCTTCTTGGCGCTGCGGATGTCCAGCTCGAGGCCGACCAGCGGGATGCGGCGGGACCGGTCGGCCGAGACCGCGAAGCCCTCGGCGTGCATGCCGAGCTGGCGCAGCGCCTCTTCGACGGTGAGCGCGGTGGTCCACACCTTGCGCTCCTGCCCGTCCAGCCGGACGGTGAGCAGCCGGCCGCGCCGCAGCACGATCTGGCTGCCGTCGTCGATGTCGGTGTCCGCCGCGGGGGCGAGCGTGTCGTGCTCGCCGACGGTCAGGTCCGCCGAACCGAGCGCACCACCGACGGTGCCGGCGAAGGTGTGCACCTCGCGGGCCTCGCCGTCGACGGTGACGGTGACGGTCTTGTCCATCGCGATGGCGGCTGCGCCGCCGGAGCTGAGAGCTATCAGGATGGCAGCGACAGCTGCCTTGACGATCGTGTGTTTGTGCACCAGTCGTCCAGTCGTCGAACACCCGGGCAGGGGCGGGCGCCGTGCGTACAGCGAAGTGCCTGTACGCCGTGCCAGAGCCCCGACTGGCGACGGTGCGCCCGGGATGTCCCCATCCCGGCGGTCTCGGAGCGCCCCCGGCCTTACCTCAGGCCGTCGGGCGCTCCGATCACGGGACCGTAACGGCCGATGCGCTCAGGAGCCAGCTAGCTGGGCCGATCGTGGCGGTTGTCACGCCGAATGGCGCTTCCTGGGCGCCTAACGGTTGCCCGAGGTCACACGAGGTGATGAACGGTCAAAATCGAATACCCGCCCGGCGTTGGCGCTCGTCGCCTCGGCGAGTGCCGAGGGATCCTCACCGCGCACCTCCGCGAGCCCGCGCAGCGTGTAGGGGATGCAGTACGGCTCGTTCGGCCGTCCGCGGAAGGGGTGCGGCGTGAGGAACGGCGCGTCGGTCTCCACCAGCAGCAGCTCCGCGGGCACCACCCTGGCCGCGGCGCGCAGCTCGGCCGCATTGTTGAAGGTGACCGGGCCGGCGAACGACATCAGGTACCCGGCGTCGGCGCAGCGCAGGGCCATCGCCTCGTCGCCGGAGAAGCAGTGGAAGATCACGCGCTCCGGCGCGCCCTCCTCGCCCAGCACCCGCAGCACGTCCTCGTGGGCGTCCCTGTCGTGGATCATCAGCGGCTTCCCGAGGCGCTTGGCCAGGTCGATGTGCCAGCGGAAGGCCGCTTCCTGGGCGTCGTGCGGCGAGTAGTCCCAGTAGTGGTCCAGGCCCGTCTCGCCGACCGCCACCACCCCTGGCGCGGCGGCCAGCGCCTCGATCTCCGCGCGGTCCGCGTCGGTGAACTGCGCGGTGCGCGTGGGATGCAGCGCCACCGCGGCGAACAGCCGCTCGTCCCACCGCGCGGCCTCGACCACCCAGCGGGCCGCGGCCAGGTCGTCCGAGACGGTCACGACCCTGGTCACTCCGGCCGCCGCGGCCCGGTCGAGCGCCGCCCGCACCTCCCCCGGCGTCCGGAACCCGCACGCGTCGAGATGGGTGTGCGAGTCGACCGCCGGCGCCGAAAGCGGCTCCGGCACCGGCGGCGGATTCCCCTTGCGACTCACCAGATGGTCTCGACCGCGGGCTGCGCCCGCAGCTTCCGATCGCACGTGACCAGCGGAACCCCCAGCGTGACGGCGGTGGCGCCGATGGTCCGATCGAACGGATCCGCGTTGTGCTTGCGGGAGATCTGTTCGACGTCCAGCGCGATGCCAGCATCGAGAGGCGCTACCTCGTACGGCGAGTCGGACTTCTCCAACTCCGAGACCAGGACCTCGAACTCCGCCTCGGAGATCGTGCCCTTCTCGACCAGGTAGCGCAGCTCGACAATCGACATGGCAGACACGAAGATCGGAAAATCTGCATCGGTCGTGGCATTCAGTGCGTCACGTGCTTGCCCGGAAAGCCTTGACGATCTCCTCGCGTACCAGAGAAAGGTGTGGGTATCGGCAACGAGCGGGCCAGTGCTCACTCAACCCAGTCCTTCCACGCCTCGCGCGAGGACTCCTCGAACTCCTCGAAGGACACGTCGCGCACCTTGCCCTCCAACACCCCGTACCCGTTTCGACGGCGCTTCTCTTCCGGCACGACCGAGATGCGCACTCGCTGGCCCGGCACGAGGTTTCCCAGCTCCGACAAGGGAACGACAACGCCGTCTTCGGTCACGATGGTTTCGTGCTCGTCCTTGCTCATCACATTCATATGCTCCTCCGGTCTCCCCAACCGCGCACACATGTTACAACGAGTGCTACCCGATCGGTGCCCATTCGGGGCCGGTGTCGCCGAGGGAGGGGTCGAGCTTGGCGAACAGCGGGCTGGGCTTGGCCAGGGGACGGCCGGGCTCGATGGGTGTGGACTGCCACTTTGCCTGCTCGGAGGCGTAGTCGCCGGTGAGGACGGGGTAGCTGGTGCCGTCGGCGTCGTCGACGTCGTGCAGCTCCGGCTGGGCGGCCCACACTCCGGTGCCGCCGAGCGCCTCGTGCACCTTCTGGGCGGCGTGCGGCAGGAACGGCGTGAGCAGCGTGTTGGCGTCGCTGACGACCTGCAGCGCGGTGTGCAGGACGGTGTCGCGCCGGTCGGGGTCGTCCTTGAGCTTCCAGGGCTCCTGGTCGGAGATGTACTTGTTGGCGGCGCCGACCACTCGCATGGCCTCGCTGATGGCGGCCTTGAACCGCGAGCGGGACAGCGACTCGCCGACGGTGCCGAACGCGGCCGCGGACAGCGCGAGCAGCTCGTGGTCGGCGTCGCGCGGGGAACGCGGCGCCGGCAGCGCGCCGACGTTCTTGTGCGCCATCGAGACCGACCGGTTGACCAGGTTGCCCCACTCGTTGGCCAGCTCGAAGTTCACCCTGCGGACGAACTCCTCCCAGGTGAAGTCGGCGTCCTGGCTCTCGGGCCCGGCGACCGAGATGAAGTAGCGCAGGGTGTCCGGGCCGTACTCGCGCAGGAAGTCGTTGACGTAGATGACGTTGCTGCGCGACGTGGAGAGCTTCGCGCCGCTCATCCTCAGGTGCTCGCTGGACACCACCTCGGTCGGCAGGTTCAGCTCGCCGAACGGGCCGGGCGAGCCGCCGCGCTCGCCGGCCCCGTTGTGGCCGAGCAGGATGGCCGGCCAGATCTGGGAGTGGAAGGTGATGTTGTCCTTGCCCATGAAGTAGTAGGCCTGCGCGGCGGGGTCGGTCCACCACTGCTGCCACGCGTCGGGGTCGCCGCTGCGCTTGGCCCACTCGACGGACGCCGACAGGTAGCCGATGACGGCGTCGAACCACACGTAGATCTTCTTCGCCGGGTTGTCCCGCCAGCCGTCCAGCGGCACCGGCACGCCCCAGTCGAGGTCGCGGGTGATCGCCCGTGGGCGCAGGTCGTCGAGCAGGTTGAGCGAGAACTTCAGCACGTTCGGCCGCCAGTCGTCCTTGGCGGACAGCCATTCGCCGAGTGCGGAGGCGAACGCCGGCAGATCCAGGAAGTAGTGCTCGGACTCGACGAAGCTCGGCGTCTCGCCGTTGATCCGCGACCGCGGGTTGATCAGGTCCGTGGGGTCGAGCTGGTTGCCGCAGTTGTCGCACTGGTCGCCGCGGGCGCCGTCGAAGCCGCAGATGGGGCAGGTGCCCTCGATGTAGCGGTCGGGCAGGGTCCGGCCGGTGGACGGGCTGATCGCGCCCATGGTCGTCTTCGGCACGAGGTAGCCGTTGCGGTGCAGCGCGAGGAACATCTGCTGCACCACGTCGTAGTGGTTGGTCGTGACGGTGCGGGTGAACAGGTCGTAGGACAGCCCGAGCCCCTGCAGGTCGGCGGCGACCACCCGGTTGTACTTGTCCGCCAGCTCGCGCGGCGGGACACCCTCCTTGTCGGCCTGGACGGTGATCGGAGTGCCGTGCTCGTCGGTGCCGGACACCATGAGCACCCGGTTGCCGGCCATCCGCTGGTAGCGCGAGAAGACGTCCGACGGGACGCCGAAGCCGGACACGTGGCCGATGTGGCGGGGGCCGTTGGCATAGGGCCAGGCCACCGCCGTCAATACCGGGATGCTCATGTCGACCAAGGCTATCCGTAGACCCGTGAGTGGCGATGAGTGCTATAGCAGTCATCGCCACTCACGGGCCCGCGGCGAACACCTGCGCGGCCGGCGTGCCTGCGCCCGTGTGGTTGATGACGTTGCCGTCCTGGTTGTCCCGGTTGTTCGGGCTCAGCCCCGGCTCGGTGATCAGCCGGACCGGGCCGACACCAAGCGGGTCCCTGGCGTCCACCGGCCCGCCGGCGTTCCCGATGGCGAGCATGGCGTTGCGCACCCGCTCGTCGGTGGGGTCTGGCGGACGTCGGTAGTTGGAACAGCCGGCTGAAGCGGTCGGGGGTGGTGGTCGCGACGGGCCCCTCGACCGCCGCGGCCATCGCTTCGATGTTCGTCAGGGTGACGGCCCGACGACGACTCCGGCGCTCTGCAGCAGTCGGCGTCGGCTCAGCGTTGCTTACTCCGCGTTCGAGCGCGAGCTGTGGATGTTCACGGGTGGATGCGACGATGCGACGATGCGGCCATGCGGGTGGCGGTGCGGGCTCTGCCCGGTGACGTGGCGCCGGAGGCGTTGCTGCGCCGGCTGGCGGCGCGCGCCCGTGCCCGCGGGCTGCCCGCGCCGGCCGCGCTGATCGGCGAGTGGTTCGGCGGCACCGCGGTGCTCGCGCCGTCGGTGCAGGTAGCGCCGGTGCAGGTGGCGCCCGTGAGCGGGGCGGCGGGGCCGGTAGATGGGCCGCGGGCGGGGGCGCCGGTCAGCGGGGCGGCGGCGAGGGCGCTCGGGGTGGTGGACGAGCAGCCGGTGGTGGTGGACGTGCCGCCGGGTGCGGTGGGCGGCGGCTGGATCGGCTACCTCGGGTACGGGCTGACCGACCCTGGCCGGTGGGTGCGGCGGCTTCCGCTGGCCGCGTGGGGCTGGGCCGACCACGTGCTGCGCCGGGACCGTGGCGGGCGCTGGTGGTTCGAGGCGCTGGTGCCGGACGGCGCGCCGTACCCGCATGAGCAGGCCGACGAGCTCGCCGCGCTGCTCACCGGCGACGACCCGCCGACCGCGCGCTGGCACGTCGACGCGATCCGCGCACCCGACCGGGACCGGCACGAGCGGGCCGTGCTGGCCTGCATGGCGGCGATCCGGGCCGGCGAGATCTACCAGGCCAACGTGTGCACCCGGTACGAGCTGCGGCTCGCCGGCGACCCGCTGGAGGTGTTCGCCGCCGGGGTGGCCAGGCACGCGCCGGCGCACGCCGCCTTCCTCGCCGGCGGCTGGGGTGCGCTTGCCTCGCTCTCGCCGGAGCTGTTCCTCTCCCGGCGCGGCGGGCTCGTGCGATCGTCGCCGATCAAGGGCACCGCGCCGAGGGACCCGCACGACACGGCCAACGCGGCGCTGCTCGCGGCGTCGGCGAAGGACCGCGCGGAGAACGTCATGATCGTCGACCTGGTCCGCAACGACCTCGGCCGGGTGTGCGCGACCGGCACCGTGCGGGTGCCCGAGCTGCTGGCCGTGCATCCGGCGCCGGGGGTGTGGCACCTGGTGTCGACCGTGCACGGCCGGCTGCGGCCCGACGTCAGTGATGCGGAGCTGCTGGCCGCGACGTTCCCACCGGGCTCGGTCACCGGCACCCCGAAGGTGCGCGCGCTGGAGCTGCTGGCCGAGCTGGAGGGCGCGCCGCGCGAGGCGTACTGCGGCGCGGTCGGCATGGCCTCTCCGGCGGCGGGGCTGCAGCTCAACGTAGCCATCCGCACGCTGGAGGTGCTGCCGTCCTGCGCGGCGTGGATCGGCGTCGGTGGCGGCATCACCATCGACTCCGACCCAGCCGCGGAGTGGGCGGAGTGCGTGGCCAAGGCCGCCCCGCTGCTCGACCTCCTGCGCCTGCCCGTACCCCGGTGACCCCGCGGCCGCGGGCGTTCGCGGTCGAGGTCAGTCCGGCGGCCGCCGTTCATGATCGCCGGTTGTGACAGGTGAGGGCTCACGGTCGGCCGCGATCCGAGCCCTCACCTGTCACAACCGATGATCTTGCTCGGTGCGGAAGGCGTCCAGGATCCGCTCGGCGGCCAGAGCCGGGGTGAGGGCGCCGCCGCGGACGTCGCGCTCCAGCTCGGGCATGACGGCCCGGACGGCGGGGTGCTCGTGCAACGACCGCAGGAGGCGCTCACGCACCAGGGTCCAGGTCCAGCCGACCTGCTGGGCACGCCGCTTGCGGTCGAGCGAGCCGTCCGCGGACAGCCGGTCCTGGTGCGCCACCAGCCGGCGCCACACCTCGTCGACGCCGGTGCCGTCGAGCGCGCTGCAGGTCAGCACCGGCACCTCCCAGCGGCTGTCGCCCGGACGCATGAGCCGCAGCGCGCCACCCAGCTCGCGAGCCGCGCGCAGGGCATCGCGCGCGTGCGGGCCGTCGGCCTTGTTGACCGCGATGACGTCGGCGAGCTCCAGGATGCCGCGCTTGATGCCCTGTAGCTGATCGCCGGTGCGGGCCAGCGTCAGGAAGAGGAACGAGTCGACCATCTCGGCGACCGCGGTCTCGGACTGGCCGACGCCGACCGTCTCGACCAGCACCACGTCGTAGCCCGCGGCCTCCACGACGATCATGGACTCGCGCGTCGCGGTAGCCACGCCGCCGAGCGTGCCCGAGGTGGGCGACGGGCGGATGAATGCGCTGTCGTCCACGGCGAGCCGCGCCATCCTGGTCTTGTCGCCGAGGATCGAGCCGCCCGACCTGCTGGAGGACGGGTCGACGGCCAGCACCGCGACCCGGTGGCCGTCTCCGGTCAGCAGCGAGCCGAGCGCGTCGATGAACGTGGACTTGCCCACCCCCGGCACGCCGGAGATCCCGACCCGGCGCGACTTGCCGCCGTGCGGCAGCAGCTCCACGAGCAGCTCCTGCGCGAGGGGGCGGTGGTCGGCGCGGCGCGACTCCACGAGGGTGATGGCCCTGGCGATCCAGGTGCGCGAGCCGGCCAGCACCCCGTCCGCGTACCGGGCGACGTCAGGCGTCATGCCCCTGGCCGCCGTCCTCCCGTTCACCGTCGCGCCGCTCGGGCTCGTGCCCAAGGCGTCGCGCGAGGTCCCGCAACAGCGCGCCGGCCGCGTCCGCGATCACCGTGCCGGGGCCGAAGATCGCGGCCGCGCCGGCCTCGCGAAGCGCGTCGTGGTCGCGCGGCGGCACCACGCCGCCCACCACGATCATGATGTGCTCGGCGTCCAGCTTGACGAGCTCGTCGCGCAGCGCCGGCACGAGCGTGAGGTGCCCCGCCGCGAGCGAGTTGACCCCGACGACGTGCACGTCCGCCTCGACCGCCTGCCGCGCCACCTCGGCGGGCGTCTGGAACAGCGGCCCGACGTCGACGTCGAAGCCGAGGTCGGCGAACGCGGTGGCGATCACCTTCTGGCCGCGGTCGTGGCCGTCCTGGCCCATCTTGGCGACCAGGATCCGCGGCCGCCGGCCTTCGGCGCTTTCGAACTCCTCGGCCGCGCGGCGGATGCGTTCGATGGCGGAGTCGGGGCCGGCCTCGTCGCGGTACACACCCGATATCGTCCTGATCTGCCCGACGTGCCGCCCGTAGACCTGCTCCAGCGCGTCGGAGATCTCCCCGACGGTGGCCTTGGCGCGGGCCGCGTCGATCGCGAGCGCCAGCAGGTTCTGCTCCGGACCCGACCCGCCAGCCGCCTTGGTCAGTGCGGCCAGCGCGTCCTGGCATGCCCGCTCGTCGCGCTCCTCGCGCAGCCGCCGCAGCCGCGCGACCTGCTGCGCGAGCACGTCGGCATTGTCGACCCTGAGGACCTCGATCGGCTCGTCGGCGATGTCGGAGCCCACCCGGTACTTGTTGACGCCGATGACGGGCTGGCGGCCGGAGTCGATGCGCGCCTGGGTGCGGGCCGCCGCCTCCTCGATGCGCAGCTTGGGCAGCCCCTCGTCGATCGCGCGGGCCATCCCGCCGGCCTGCTCCACCTCGGCGATGTGCGCCCACGCCCGCCGCGCCAGGTCGTAGGTGAGCCGCTCGACGTAGGCGCTGCCGCCCCACGGGTCGATCACCCGCGTGGTGCCGGACTCCTGCTGCAGCAGCAGCTGGGTGTTGCGCGCGATGCGCGCGGAGAAGTCGGTCGGCAGCGCGAGCGCCTCGTCCAGCGCGTTCGTGTGCAGCGACTGGGTGTGCCCCTGGGTCGCGGCCATCGCCTCGACGCACGTGCGTACGACGTTGTTGAACACGTCCTGCGCGGTGAGCGACCAGCCGGACGTCTGGCAGTGCATGCGCAGCGACAGCGACTTGTCGTTGGCCGGGTCGAACTGCCTGACGAGCTTCGCCCACAGCAGCCGCGCCGCGCGCAGCTTCGCGACCTCCATGAAGAAGTTCATGCCGATGCCGAAGAAGAACGACAGCCGGGGCGCGAAGGCGTCGATGTCCAGGCCGGCATCAAGCCCGGCCCGCAGGTACTCCACACCGTCGGCCAGCGTGTAGGCGAGCTCCAGGTCGGCCGTCGCGCCGGCCTCCTGGATGTGGTAGCCGGAGATCGAGATCGAGTTGAACCGCGGCATCCGCTGCGAGGTGAACGCGAAGATGTCGGAGACGATCCGCATCGACGGCTGCGGCGGGTAGATATAGGTGTTGCGGACCATGAACTCCTTGAGGATGTCGTTCTGGATGGTCCCGGAGAGCTGCTCGGGTTTGACGCCCTGCTCCTCGGCCGCGGCGATGTAGAGCGCGAGCACCGGCAGCACGGCGCCGTTCATCGTCATCGACACGCTCATCCGGTCCAGCGGGATGCCGTCGAAGAGCTGGCGCATGTCGTAGATCGAGTCGATCGCCACGCCGGCCATGCCGACGTCGCCTGGCACCCGCGGATGGTCGCTGTCGTAGCCGCGGTGGGTCGGCAGGTCGAACGCGACCGAAAGGCCCTTCTGCCCGGCGGCGAGGTTGCGCCGGTAGAACGCGTTCGACTCGGCCGCGGTGGAGAAGCCGGCGTACTGCCGGATCGTCCACGGCTGGTTGACGTACATGGTCGGATACGGGCCGCGCAGGTATGGCGCGATGCCCGGGTAGGTGTCCAGGAAGTCCAGCCCGTCGAGGTCCTCGGCCGGGTAGAGCGGCTTGACGGCAATGCCCTCCGGCGACTCCCACGCGGCCGGCTCGTGCCCCTGCTCCCTTGGCGGCTGCTGCCCCTGGCGCGCCGGGTCGGTCAGCGGGACGCCGGCGAAGTTCGGCACGCTGGTGGTCACCGGCCGGCCTCCGTCACCCTGAGCTCGCGGTACAACCCGGTCAGCACCCCAATGGCGTCGCACCCGGGAAAGACCACCCCAGCCACCCCGAGGTCCCCGCCTGCCCCAAGGTCGTCTCGCATCCGTATCGACGTTTTGGCGCCCTCGAAACGTCGATACGGATGCGAGTCGCCGCTGGCGACGAGGATCGCGCGGGCGCCGGCGGCCCGCAGGGCCGGCACCACCTCGGCGGCGCGCTCGGCGTAGACGGCGTCGGACGAGCACAGGCAGGCGACGGGTGGCGCGCCGGCGTCCGCGTACGCGGCGAGCGGGTCGGTGACGCCGGAGCTGATCGTCTCGAAGCCACCGGCCTGGAACAGGTTGGCGGCGAAGCTGGCCATCGCCGCGTGTGCGGACGGCGGCCCGAGCGTGGCAAGGAAGACGCGCGGCCGGCTGCCCGTCTCGGCCAGGATCGCGTCACTCGCGTCGCGCAGCCGCTCGTACTCCTCCGCGTAACGGACCACGGGCAGGCCACCCTGCGCCGGCCGCGTACCAGGCCCGGCGGGGGCGCGTACGAGGGGTTTCTCGGCCAGGTTCGGGAACTCGCTGACGCCGGTGAGCGGGTCCCGCCGGTGCGCGAGGTTCTCCCGGCGCACCGTCCACACCGCGGCCAGGTCGTCGGCGATCGAGCCGTCGGCGAGCGCCGCGGACAGGCCACCCGCGGCCTCGATGCGCTGGAACCCGGTCCACGCGCGGCGGGCCAGCTCCTCGGTGAGCGACTCGACGTACCACGAGCCGGCGGCGGGGTCGGTCACCCGCGCGGCGTGCGCCTCGTCGAGCAGCAGCGACTGCGTGTTGCGCGCGATCCGGCGCGCGAAGGTGTCCGGCAACCCGATCGGCCGACTTGGACCAGCAGAGTCGAACGGCAGCACCGTGACGGCGTCCGCGCCTCCGACGCCGGCGGCGAAACAGGCGACGGTGGTCCGCAGCAGGTTCACCCACGGGTCGCGCACGGTCTGCATCGCGGGCGAGGTGACGGCATGCTGCCGCTGCACCGCCGGCCCGCCGCACACCGCGGTGACCCGCTGCCACAGCCGGCGGGCCGCGCGCAGCTTGGCGATCGTCGCGAACTGGTCCGCCGTGGCGGCGTAGCGGAACTCGAGCTGCCCGCACGCCTGCTCGACGCTGAGCCCGGCGCCGACCAGCGCCCGCAGGTAGCTGGTGCCGGCCGCGATCGAGCAGGCCAGCTCCTGGGCATCGGAGCCGCCAGCCTCGTGGTACGGCAGCGCGTCGACGGTGATCGCGCGCAGCGCGCCAGGGTCGGGCAGGCACCGCCCGGCCAGCTCCACCGCCGCCGCGAGGTCGGGCCGCTGCCCGGTGCGGGCCTGCGCGGCCAGCGGATCGGCGCCCAGGTTGCCCCGAGCCTGCCCTGGCCGCAGCCCCCGGTCGGCGAGCAGCGCGAGGTAGGCGTCGGCGACCGGCTCGAAGGCCTCGCCGGCGTCCAGCACCAGGCCGGCGAGGTCCAGGTAGACACCGTCCAGCGCGGCGGGCAGCCGGTCCGGGTCGTCGAGGCACAGCCACAGCGAGCCGGCGCCGTTCTCCAGGTCGGCAAGAACCTCCCGGTTGGCCACGGGGTGCGCGTGGCGCTGCCGTACCTCCCAGGCCCGGCCGACCGGGCGGCCGCGGTGCACCCACGGCGCCGCGCCGTCGGCGGCCGTGTACAGCGGCCGCAGCCGCAGCCCGTCGTAGGTCGGCGTGCCGAGCAGTTCGTCCACGTCGCCGTCGCGGCCGAGCGCTCGCAGCGCCAGCCGCTCCCACCGCTCGCGGGAGGCCGCGGGGAATTCGCCGGCCAGCACCAGTTCGTCAACGGAGCTCACCCGTCGATGCTAGGTAATGATCGGCTGTCCGGCTCCTGTGACGCTGCTCCCAGCGGCTCCGCGCACCGCCGCCTCGTACAGCTCGCGCTTGCTCACGCCCGCGTCGACCGCGACCGCGGCCACCGCGTCCTTGAGCCGCTCGCCGCCGCCCACCATGGCCAGCACGGCCGGCACGAGCTCGTCCACGCTCGCCCTGCGCGCCGGCGCGCCGCCGAGCACCACGGTGATCTCGCCCCGCACCTGCTCGGCCCCGGCCCACCGCGCGAGCTCGGCCAGCGTGCCGCGCAGGACCTCCTCGTACGTCTTGGTCAGCTCGCGGCACACGGCGGCCGGCCGGTCGGCGCCCAGCACCGACACCGCGTCGTCCAGGCACGCCGCCAGCCGGTGCGGCGCCTCGAAGAACACCGCCGTCCGCCGCTCGTCCTCCAGCGCGGCAAGCCACCGCCGCCGCTCACCGGCCTTGCGTGGCGCGAAGCCCTCGAAGCAGAACCGGTCGGACGGCAGCCCGGACACCGCGAGCGCCGTGGTGACCGCTGACGGCCCCGGCAGGCAGGTCACCGGCAGCCCGGCCGCCACGCAGGCCGCCACCAGCCGGAACCCGGGGTCGGACACCGAGGGCATGCCGGCGTCGGTCACCAGGACCACGGTCTGCCCGCCCCTGATGGCGTCCAGCAGGCCCGGCACCCTGGCCGCCTCCACCGCGTCGTAGTGGCTGACCACCCGGCCCGTCACGGTCACGCCGAGCGCGGCCGCCAGCGAGCGCAGCCGCCTGGTGTCCTCGGCCGCCACGACGTCCGCGCTGCCCAGCGCCTCGGCCAGCCGCGCCGAGGCGTCCCCGGCGTTGCCGAGCGGGGTCGCCGCCAGCACCAGCCGCCCGGAACCGTTCACCCCCGCAGGCTAGCCGCAGCCCTCAACGCCACGCGGACCTCGCCCGCCGGGTCGCCCTCGTGGTACAGCCGTTCGGTCGGCTCGATGCCGTCCAGGAACCGCTGGTAGACCACGGCATCCATGAGGTGGAACAGCACCGACATCGGCTCCAGCGCGCGCTTCGGATCGCAGCCGGGCAGCTGGGCCTGCCACGCGTCGATCCAGCACGCGCGGGCGGCATCGCGCTGCTCCGCGGGCAGCCAGTACGCCAGCTTCTCGATGTCGGCGGCCGGGTGGCCCAGGTAGCCCTCAGCCCAGTCGATGATCATGTGGTTGGTGCCGTCCGAGCGCAGGTTGCCGGGGTGCAGGTCGCCGTGCACCAGGGTGTGCGGCAGGCCGGACGACCCCAGGTCCGCGAGCAGCTCGGGCAGCCGGTGCACCAGGGCCCGCGCGGCGGCCAGCTCGCCGGCATCCAGTTCGGCACCGGCCTGCCCGCCGAGCAGCCGCGGCAGCTCCGCCAGCAGGACCGACGGCGGGAACTCGCGGATGCCGGCGGCCGGCGGGTCGGCGACCGGCGGGTCGGCGGCGATCGCGGCCTGCACGGCGACCCAGCGCTGCACGACGTCGCGCACGGTGTCGAGGCCGGCGTCCCAGCAGTCGGTGCCAGGGGCGTGCCCGGCGAGGAACCGCCGGCCGGCCCGGTCGGCGGCGAGCACGGCCGGCGCCAGGCTCGGATCGCGCCGGTGGACCTGCCGGAAGCACTCGGCCTCGTCGCCGCTGAAGTGGGCGTTCGCCTTCGCCCACAGCGGGCCGTCCACCGTGGACAGCCGGTACACGCACGACAGGTTCCACGTCTTCACCTGGGTGGACCTGCCGGCGAGTGGTCGGCCGGCCGCTTTCTCGGCCCAGGTGAGCAGCTCGTGCGGCCCACCAGGGCGGGCCCACCTGGCGCGCAGCGGATGGTCGACCAGCGCCCCCGGCCAGCACTCCGGCTCCCGGCCGTCGAGCACGCCGCCGTCGAGCACGCCATGGCGCGGCGGGGCGAGCGCCTCGACGTGGTAGGTCACCGGCCCGCCGGTGTTGATGTAAGCCCGGTCGGCGGACAGCAGCCGCACGACGGCCGTCGGCACGCCGAGCAGCTCGTCGAGATGCCTGGTGATCGCCTCGACGTACCCCCACCAGGGGCCGGGCACCTCGAACGGCCGTGTCGAGCCCACATACCGGCCGTCCCGGCTGACCAGCGCGGTGACCGTCCTCCCCTGCATTCCGCCAGGGTGAGCGCGGCGGCGCCCGCTGCCAACCGAATTAGACGACGGCACCCGCGCCAAGAGGGCTGTCCGCTTGGCGGTTAGATGTTGGTACGAACAGTCCTGCGTGATAGGTCGAATTGGCCTAATACGGCCCCGCCGTATTGACTAATCTCCCTACCGAACTTGCCTTGTGTAGCTCGATGATTGTTTTCCGTGGCGACCTAACCTAATGTCGATTCACGTTCGCGCGAACGTACCTAACCCTGCAGTCCACCCGATCGGCGCACGTCACCGGTCGGGTCGGACGACCCTGTTTAGGAGAACCCTGATATGGGAGATGTTTGCGCGCCATTGATCCGACGACTGACCGGCCTCGGCATGGCCGCGGCGGCGGGGCTCGCCCTGGCCGTCAGCACGGCTTCGCCGGCGGCGGCGGAAGGAACGATCCTCGGCACCGGCAACCCGGACGCGATTCCGGGCAGCTACCTCGTCGTCTACAAGGACGGCGTGCCGGCCCAGGCGGAGGACCTGACCGCGAGCCTGGCCGCGAAGCACGATGCCAAGGTCACGCACACCTACTCGCACGCGCTGCGCGGCTTCGCCGGCACGATGAGCGAGAAGGCGGCCAAGCGGCTGGCGGCGGACCCGTCGGTCGCCTTCGTCGAGCAGGACGCCAGGGTGTCGCTGGCGGCCACCCAGTCGCCGGTGCCGTCCTGGGGCCTGGACCGCATCGACCAGCGTGACCTGCCGCTGAACAACTCCTACACCTACCCGGACAGCGCCGGCCTGAACGTCACGGCGTACATCATCGACACCGGTATCCGCACCACGCACAACGACTTCGGCGGCCGCGCCGTGTGGGGCACCAACACCGTGGACACCAACAACACCGACTGCAACGGCCACGGCACCCACGTCGCCGGCACCACCGGCGGCACCGCGTACGGCGTGGCCAAGCGGGTGCGCCTGGTCGCGGTGAAGGTGCTCAACTGCGCCGGCTCCGGCTCCTTCGCCGGCATCGTCTCCGGCGTCAACTGGGTGACCGGCAACCACACCTCCGGCCCGGCCGTGGCGAACATGAGCCTGGGCGGCTCCGGCTCCAACGCGACGCTGGAGAACGCGGTGCGCAACTCCATCGCCGACGGCGTGGTCTACGCCATCGCGTCCGGCAACTCCAACTCCAACGCGTGCAACTTCACCCCGGCGCGGACCCCCGAGGCCATCACGGTCAACGCCAGCCAGAGCAACGACGCGCGGGCCTCGTTCTCCAACTGGGGCACCTGCACCGACATCTTCGCACCAGGCGTGAGCATCACCTCCGCGTGGAACACCAGCAACACCGCCACCAACACCATCAGCGGCACCTCGATGGCAGCGCCGCACGTGGCCGGCGGCGCGGCGCTCATCCTGGGCGCCTCGCCGAGCCTGAGTCCGGCCCAGGTGTGGAGCCAGATGTCGGCCAGCTCCACCCCGAACAAGATCACCAACCCGGGCACCGGTTCGCCCAACCGCCTGCTGTTCACCGGCGCCGGCTCCCCGCCGCCCCCCGGCTGCGCTCCGGCGACCAACGGCACCAACGTGACGATCCCCGACCACACCACCGTCCAGTCGTCGATCACGATCTCCGGCTGCTCGGGCAACGCGTCGTCGGCCAGCACGATCGAGGTGCACATCATCCACACCTACATCGGTGACCTGGTCGTCGACCTGCTCGCCCCCGACGGGTCCGTCTACAACCTGCACAACCGCAGCGGCGGCAGCGCCAACAACATCCACACCACCTACAGCCGCAACCTCTCCGGCGAGGTGGCCAACGGCACCTGGCGACTGAGGGTGCGCGACGCGGCCACGTTCGACACCGGCTACATCGACAGCTGGACGCTCGACATCTAGCCGCTCGGAACCATGGCACGCGGGCGTCCCGCGGTTCGTCACACGGACCGTGGGACGCCCACTGCGCGGGCGCCCGGCGATGCGGGTGCCGCCTGCCATCCGGCGCATCGGCTTTGCGGCAACCAGCCAAGCCGCGATACGGCGAACCGCCCAGCCAGGGGCTCGGCATTCCTACCAAGTAGCTGGCTGTATCCGGACGATTGTCCCCCGTCGCAATCTCATCTACGGTCAAACTACGTTCGCGCGGGCGCACCCCAACTTGCCATTCATCCGGTCGGCGATCTCTCACGGTCCCGACGGATGACCTTGCCCGAGGGAGAACCTCGCTATGGGAGACGTCCGCGCACCCTTGGCCCGCCGGCTGGCCGGCCTGGGAGCGGCCGCAGCGGCGGCCCTTGCCCTGTCCATCACCGCGACACCCGCGGCGGCCGAAGGCACCATCCTCGGCACCGACAACCCGAACGCGATCCCCGGCAGCTACCTCGTCGTCCTCAAGGACGGCGCGCCGGCGCTGGCCCAGGACCTGGCCGCCAAGGCCGGCGCCAAGGTCACGCACACCTACCAGCACGCGCTGCGCGGGTTCGCCGGCACCATGAGCGAGACCGCGGCCAGTCGGCTGGCCGCCGACCCCGCGGTGGCCTACGTGGAGCAGGACGCCACGGTGTCGATCACGGCCACCCAGTCGCCGGTGCCGTCGTGGGGCCTGGATCGCATCGACCAGCGTGACCTGCCGCTGAACAACTCCTACACCTACCCGGACCACGCGGGGGCCGGCGTCCGCGCCTACATCATCGACACCGGCATCCGCATCACGCACTCCGACTTCGGCGGCCGCGCCGTGTGGGGCACCAACACCACCGGGGACGGCAACAACACCGACTGCAACGGCCACGGCACGCACGTCGCCGGCACCACCGGCGGCACCGCATACGGCGTGGCCAAGGGCGTCCAGCTCACCGCCGTCAAGGTGCTCGGCTGCACCGGTTCCGGCAGCTTCGCCGGCGTCACCGCCGGCATCGACTGGGTGACCGGCGACCATACCTCCGGTCCGGCCGTTGCGAACATGAGCTTGGGTGCCGCCGGCAGCAACACCACCACCGAGAACGCGGTGCGCAACTCCATCGCCGACGGCGTGGTCTACGCCATCGCCTCCGGCAACTCCAACTCGGACGCCTGCAACTTCACCCCGGCCAGGGTCGCCGAGGCCATCACGGTCAACGCCTCCGACATCAACGACAACCGGGCATCCTTCTCCAACTGGGGCACCTGCACCGACATCTTCGGCCCCGGCGTCGGCATCACCTCGGCGTGGAGCACCAGCGACACCGCGACCAACACCATCAGCGGCACCTCGATGGCCACGCCGCACATCGCCGGCGGCGCCGCGCTCATCCTCGGCGCCAGCCCGAGCCTGACCCCGGCTCAGGTGGCCACCCAGATGTTCAGCGCCGCCACCCTGAATCACATCGCCAACCCGGGCACCGGCTCGCCGAACCGGCTGCTGTTCGTCGGCGCTGGCGGCCCGCCGCCGGGCTGCGCCCCGGTGACCAACGGCACCGACGTCGCCATTCCGGATCCGGGTACCGCCGAGTCGGCGATCGCGATCTCCGGCTGCACCGGCAACGCCTCGGCCAGCAGCACGATCGAGGTGCACATCTTGCACAACCGGATCAGCAACCTGGTCGTCGACCTGGTCGCCCCGGACGGGTCGGTCTACAACCTGCACAACCGCACCGGAGGTGGCAAGAAGAGCATCCACACCACCTACACCCGCAATCTCTCCGGCGAGGCGGCCAACGGAACCTGGCGGCTGAGGGTGCAGGACACGGTCGCCGGCAACACCGGATTCATCGACAGCTGGACGCTCGACCTCTAGCCGCTCGAACCATGGCACGTGGGCGTCCCTCGGTCCGTCATACGGATCGTGGGACGCCCGCGCGGCTGCCTGGACGGCGGCGTCAGCGGGTGGGCGGCGGTGCCGTGCCGTCCGGCCAG
>Ga0299913_10000596_pt1 | contig 23563 bp, 18 predicted proteins | sample RVTome_9_FD_201360 | JGI IMG/M metagenome (GOLD analysis project Ga0299913, IMG submission 201360) | Soil microbial communities from uranium-contaminated site in the Upper Colorado River Basin, Wyoming, United States - RVT155D38 (version 2) ... | reverse complement strand
CGGACGCCGAAGAAGACGTTGTCCTTGTTGATCGGCAGGGTGGCCTCGGTGACGTCGCCGACGTCGCGGACGCGCTCCCAGCGGGCGGAGGTGGTCGGCCGCCAGACGACCTCGTAACCGGCGAGGTCGGGGTCGGGGGCGGGCGACCAGCGGAGGGTGGTCGTGCTCGACAGCTCGGCGGTGAGGATGCGGACGTCCCCGGGCGCCGCCGGCGCGTTCGCCAGGTGGGCCAGCGCCGCCGCGTTGAGCCGGGCGACGCCGGCGAGGTACTCCGCGTCGACGTGCCGGGGCAGGTCGCCGTAGGAGACGCCCCCCTCCTCGCGCACGTCCTGGTGCTGGCGGGTGTAGTCCTCGTCGACCTCGGTGAAGCGGACGGCGGGGAAGCCCGCGTCGGCGAACGCGGTGTGGTCGCCGCCGCGCAGGAAGCGGTCGCGGCGGAGGACGAGCATCGGCTGGACGGGGAGCGCCCGGACGCCGTGCCAGTCGGCGACCCAGGCGACGTAGCGGGCGAGCTCGCGCGACGGGGACTCGGCCTCGGCGGCGAGCGCGCGCAGCCGCCGGTACTCGTCGGGGTCGAGCTCCTCGGGGAGCGACTGCGAAAAAACGCGCACCGTCCCCGGGTGGGGCGGACCGAGCGGCGAGGTCGGGTCGCCGACGACGTCGTTCGACAGCACCGCCCGCACGTCGCCGCCGGCCGCCGCCTGGGCCGCCGCGTGCAGGCGCGCCCCGAAGAGCCCCTGCTCCTCGCCGGCGGTCGCCATGAAGACGACCGTCGAGTCGAGCCGCTCGCCGGCCATCGCCCGCGCCAGCTCGAGGACCAGCGCGGTGCCCGAGGCGTCGTCGTTGGCGCCGGGGGCGTCGCTCTCCGCGTCGAGCGGGTCGGAGGCGCGCGAGTCGTAGTGGGCGATGACGTAGTGGCGGCGCTCGGGCGTCGTCGCGCCGGGCAGCTCGGCAACGACGTTGACGATCTCCACCTCGCGGGTGATCCGCCGCTCGTCGGGCGGCTGGACGTGGCGGTCGAAGGCGACCCGCATCGCTCCGTCCTCGCGGCCCGCCGCCGCGCGTTCGAGCTCGGCGTGGATCCAGCGGCGCGCGGCGCCGATGCCGCGCTCGTCCGACTCGGTCTCCGCCAGGGTGTGGCGGGTGCCGAAGGCGGCGAGCCGGTCGACGTCGGCCCGCAGGCGCTCGCGATCGATGCGGGCGACGACCCGTGCGACGAGCTCCGGTGGGGGCGCGTCGGGGACGACGTCGGGCGAGGCCGCCGCCGCCGCGTCCGCGGATGCGGGGCCGGCGGCCGTGGGGGGCGTTCCCCCGGCCCCGGAGCCCGCCGCGGCGCGCGGCGCATCGGACGCCGGGGACGCGCAGCCGGCGAGGAGGGCGGCGGCGAGGAGGGTCGGGGTGACGGTCGGGAGGGCGGGGCGAACGGCCGCGGAAGGCATCGCTCGCAAGCTACCACGATGCCCGGTAAGATCCGCCTCCGGAGCCCGCCGGTGAAGACCCTGCTCAAGCTGATCGCCGTCCTCGTCCTCGCCGCCGGGGTCGCCGTGTGGGTGGCGAGCTCCGACGACGTGCTCTCCGCGGCGCCGGCCCGCTCCCCGGCGGCCGGCTCGGGCCTGCCGGAGGGCGTCGGCGACCCCGCCTGGCGGCTCGACCCGGTGTGGGACGACGGCAAGGCGGAGCTGTGCGTGTACGACGTCGAGTGGCCGCGCTACGGGGAACCGCGCCGGGGGTCGGCGATGCTCGTCCTGGTCAAGGAGCCGTGGGCGCCCGACCTCGACGTCAAGGCCGACCGGCCGCGCGCCGACGGCTTCGAGGTGCTCAAGCTCAACCACGTCCGCGACGTGCGCACCGGGATCTACGAGTACCACCAGATGGCGAGCGTCTACCTCGACCGGCGGGACGGCTCGCTGGTCAAGCTGGCGACGACGAGCTCCGAGGCTTGCGGGATCACCACCGCCGAGGCGGTCGACGGCCGGCTCTCGACCCGCTCCTACTTCGACGGCCAGGGCGACCGGACCGGGCCCTGGCCCGGCGGGCTGCCCGAGGACGGGCTGCCGGCGTCGCTCCGCGAGCTGGTGCGCGGCGAGCTGCCGGAGCGCGTCGAGGTGTTCCCGTCGCTCCTCGCGCCGAGGCTGCCGCCGCTCGAGCCGGCGAGCTTCCGGGTGAGCCGCCGGCCGGCGGGGGAGGTGGCGGTTCCGGCCGGGCGGTTCCCGGGGGTCGAGATCGGCCTGACCGCCGAGCCTGCCGAAGGCGCGGCCGAGGACGGCGGGACGGCCGGCGGCGGCCGCGAGCTGCGCTACGTGTTCGCCGCCGACCCGCCGCACCGCCTGCTCGCCTTCACCGCCGCGGACGGCACCAGCTACCGCCTGGCGAAGTGCGAGCGGCTCGCCTACTGGCGGCTCAACCGGCCCGGCGACGAGGAATGGCTGCCGGCGGGGCTGCGTTGATTCCATGACGGATGTCGGACCGGCCGCCGCGGTCGGTCCCTTCCGTACCGCAGCGACGCCCCGAGGAGCCCGACGAGAATGAGCGACACCGAGAGCCGCCACGAGACCGAGACCGACGCCCCGGGTGCCGGCGAGCGCCGCACGCGCAGCGGCTGGAGCCGACTGTGGGCGGAGTGGGTCAAGCCGTTCCTGATGGTGCTCGTGGTCGTCGGCTCGCTGCGCTCGGCGGTGGCCGACTGGAACGACGTGCCGACCGGCTCGATGCGGCCGACGATCCTCGAGGGGGAGCGGATCTTCGTCAACAAGCTCGCCTACGACCTGAAGGTCCCGTTCACCCGCCTGCGGGTCATGCAGTGGGACGAGCCCGACCGCGGCGACGTCGTCGTCCTCTACTCGCCGGCCGACGGCAAGCGGCTGGTCAAGCGGGTCGTCGGCGTGCCCGGCGACGTGGTCGCGATGCGCGACGGGCGGCTCTACGTGGACGGCCAGGCGGCGGAGTACCAGCCGCTCGGCAGCTCCGAGCGCACCGCCCTCGGCCTGGCCGGCGAGCCGGCCGAGCTCGTCGTCTGGGAGCGGATCGACCGCCGGAGCCACCCGGTGACCTGGACCCCCTTCCAGCCGGCGATCCGCTCGTTCGGCCCCGAGCGGGTGCCGCCCGGCAAGTACTACGTGATGGGCGACAACCGCGACAACAGCCGCGACTCGCGCTGGTTCGGGTTCGTCGACCGGAACTTGATCGTGGGGGAGGCCACGGCCGTCGTCGTGTCACTGGACTGGGATGGCGATTTGGTGCCGCGGGGGCGTTGGGACCGGTTTTTCCTGGGCCTCCCCTGACCGCTGGGAGCGCGGATCGCACGCGATCTCGGGCGGTCCTCCCTCGTCGTTCGCTGCGGCGTACAAGAGTACGCCTCACTCACTCCTCGGTCCGGGTCGCCCGATCTCACGCACGCTCCACGCTCCCAGCTCCTGAGTACAGACTCTGAGCCTGGACGCGAGGTGGCCGCTCGTGCTTCGCACGTCGCTCCGGGGGGAACACCTTCGCTCCGGCCGGCTACAGAGCTTATGCGGCCGCTCGTGCTTCGCACATCGCTCCGGGCGCCAGTCCGGCCGCTCGTGCTTCGCACGTCGCTCCGGGGGGAACACCTCGCTCTCGCGCGGGCTATAGAGGCTTGCTCTTGGACGGAACCGGATCGTCGGCCTGGAGGCCGCGCCGCTTCGTCTCCGCCGCCGTGTCGATTTCCCAGCCGCTCGTTCGACGCACTGGATAGAGGCGGTGCTCGGGCCGGCCGCAGCGGCCGGCGGCCCGCCCCTGAACCCGAGAACCGGAGGAACACGCGATGCCGCGATTCATGGTGATCGTCAAGGCCACCAGGTCCAGCGAGGCGGGGGAGCTGCCCGGCGAGGAGATGCTCGCCGCGATGACCGAGTACAACGAGGAGCTGGCGAAGGCGGGAGTGCTGCTGGCCGGCGAGGGGCTACACCCCAGCTCGGAGGGCGTGCGGGTGCGCTTCTCCGGCAAGGAGCGGGCGGTGATCGACGGGCCGTTCGCCGAGACAAAAGAGCTGATCGCCGGCTTCTGGCTGATGCAGGCGCGCTCGCTCGACGAGGTGATCGAGTGGGTGAAGCGCGCCCCCAACCCGCAGGAGGAGGAGACTGACGTGGAGATCCGCCCGGTCTTCGAGGCGGAGGACTTCGGCGAGGAATTCACCCCCGAGCTGCGGGAGCGGGAGGAGCGCCTGCGCATGCGGTTGGACGGCGAGCGCGGCGCGGGGTCCTGAGCCGCGGGTGAGCGCCGCCGACTTAGCTGCCGCTGGACGGGAACTGGCTAAGGTCCGGTCAGGACTTTCTCGAGTCGTTGCAGCGCCCAGTCGATCTCGTCTCTCGTGATGACGAGCGGGGGGGCGATGCGGATGACGTGGTCGTGGGTCTCTTTGCAGAGGAGGCCGTCGCGCTGGAGGGCTTCGCAGAAGCGGCGGGCGCCGCCGGCTTCGGGGCGGAGCTCGACGCCGATCCACAGGCCGCGGCCGCGGACCTCGGCGACGTGGGGGGACTCGATGCGGCGCAGCCGGTCGAGCATGTAGGCGCCGAGCTCGGCCGAGCGCTCGACGAGGCCCTCGTCGACGATGACCGCCAGGGCCGCCCGCGCGACGGCCGCGCCGACCGGGTTGCCGCCGTAGGTCGAGCCGTGGTCGCCCGGCGTGAAGACGCCCATGACCTCGTCGTCGGCGACGATCGCCGACACGGGGTAGAGGCCGCCGGAGAGCGCCTTGCCGAGGATCACCACGTCGGGCCGCACGCCCGCCTCGTGCTCGTAGGCGAACATCTTGCCGGTGCGGCCGAGCCCGGACTGGATCTCGTCGATCATCAGCAGCGCCCGGTGGCGCTCGGTGAGCTCGCGCAGGGCGCGCAGGTAGCCGTCCGGCGGGACGACGATCCCGCCCTCGCCCTGGATCGGCTCGACGAGGACCGCCGCGACCCGCTCGCCGCGCTCGGCGAGGACGGCCTCGACCGCCGCGGCGTCGCCGTACGGCAGCAGCGTGAAGCCGGGGGTGAACGGGCCGAAGCCGCGCCGGTACTGCTCCTCGGAGGAGAAGCCGACGATGGTCGTCGTGCGGCCGTGGAAGTTGTTCTCGAAGACGAGGATCTCGGCCTCGCCGTCGGCCACGCCCTTGACCGTGTAGGCCCACTTGCGCGCCGCCTTGATCGCCGTCTCGACGGCCTCGGCGCCGGTGTTCATCGGCAGCGCCTTGGCGAAGCCGGTGAGCTCGGCGAGGTCGCGGTAGAAGGGGCCGAGCTGGTCGTTGCGGAAGGCGCGCGAGGTCAGCGCCACCCGCGAAGCCTGCTCGACGAGGGCGGCGACGATCCGCGGGTGGCAGTGCCCCTGGTTGACCGCCGAGTAGGCGGCCAGGAAGTCCATGTACCGGCGGCCCTCGACGTCCCACACCCAGACCCCCTCGGCGCGTTGGATGGTCACGTCGAGCGGGTGGTAGTTGTGCGCCCCGTACCGCTCCTCGAGGGCGGTCAGCTCCGCGGCGGCGGGCCGGCCTCCCCGCCGCTCGGCGGCGTCCGCCCCGGCGTGCTCTTCGGTCTCGGCGTGGGCCGCCTCGACGGTCGTCATCGGCTTCTCCTCGGCTCCGTCCGGAGCCCTTCTCGGTGGGTCGCGACCGCTCCCGGCGGGCGAACGTTGGCGGCCTTCTATCACATCGAGGAAGTTTTTTGTCTACAATCAGCCATGAGTGGTCACTAAGCCTGTAGAGAACCCGTTTGGGACCACGGCGTCCCCGAGCGGATCCGTGAAGTCGAACCGCAAAGGAGTCGTACGATGACCCCGAGACGTCGCTGCACCGTTGCACTGACCCTTGCCGCCACCCTCCTGTTCACCTTCCCCGCGCTCGCGGTGCCGGCCGACGCCGGCGACGCACCGGTCTTCGATCGCCTCGCCGCGGTCTGGTCGCAGCTGTGGTCGGGGATCGACCGGCTCCTGCCCGGAAGGGACGTCTCGACCCCGGCCCTCGAGCGGGCGGCGGGCGGATCGGGCGCGCTGCTCAACCCGGACGGGTTCAGCTCCGGAGACGGCGACGACTCCGGCGCTCTGCTCAACCCGGACGGCAACGACTCCGGGGCGCTGCTCAACCCGGACGGCAACGCTTCCGGTGCGCTGCTCAACCCGGACGGCAACGACTCCGGGCCGGTGCTGGACCCGAACGGCTAGCCGGCCCTCTTCGGTCCCGGCGTCCGTCCCCTCCGCGGCTCGGCCGGCGGGCGGGCGCCGGGTCGCCCTTCGGTCGTAGGTCCCCGGTACACCCTTCGGGTCGGCCTCCGGGCGGCGTGCGGGTTGCCGCGCGCCGCCGCGGTGTGGGATGCTCGGCGTCCGGTGGCGGACGCCGTCCCCGCCCCCCCTCCCTGCGGTACGGTCCCGCGCCGCCGCCGCGGCGCGGCCTGCCGCCCGTTCCGAAGGCGACACGATGAGCTTCGACTCGTTCGAGATCGACCCCAGCCTGCTCGCGGGCGTCCGCGACCTCGGCTTCACCCAGCCCACCGACATCCAGCAGGACGCGATCCCCTGGGGGCTCGAGGGCCGCGACGTGATGGCCTGCGCGATGACCGGCAGCGGCAAGACCGCGGCCTTCGCCCTGCCCATCCTCGAGCGGCTGCTCCGCCGTGAGCGCGGCAAGACCCGGGCGCTGATCCTCTCGCCCACCCGCGAGCTGGCGCTGCAGATCGAGGGGCACGTCCGCGAGCTCGCGGCCCACACCGGGATCTCCGCGGCGACGATCTACGGCGGCGTCGCCTACGAGCCGCAGGAGCGCGCCTTCCGCGAGGGCGTCGACATCCTGGTCGCCACGCCCGGCAGGCTGCTCGACCACCTCCGCCGCCCCTACGCCCGCCTCGACGACCTCGAGGTCCTCGTCCTCGACGAGGCCGACCGGATGCTCGACATGGGGTTCATCCCCGACGTCCGGCGCATCCTCAAGCAGGTCCCGGCCGACCGCCAGACGATGTTCTTCTCGGCGACCCTGCCGCCGCCGGTGGTCAAGCTGGCCAACGACATGCTGGTCGACCCGGTGACGATCAACCTCGAGCGGCGCGCGATACCGGCCGAGGGAGTGCGCCAGGTCGTCTACCCGGTACGCCACGAGCTCAAGCCCGCCCTGCTGCTCCACCTGATCGAGCGCCACGACATGGCGAGCGCCCTGGTCTTCACCCGCACCCGCGACCGTGCAGACCTCACCGGGGAGTATTTGCGGCGCGCCGGCATCGACGTGGCGGTGATCCACGGCGACCGCGGCCAGGCCGAGCGCTCGCGGACCATGGAGGCGTTCAAGCGGGGCAGGTTCCGGGTGCTCGTGGCGACAGACGTCGCGGCACGGGGGATCGACGTCGAGGAGCTCTCCCACGTGGTCAACCTCGACGTGCCGAACCAGCCCGACGACTACATCCACCGCGTCGGACGCACCGCCCGGGCTGGGGCGACGGGCGACGCGATCACCTTCGTCGCCGCCCGCGAGCTCGCCGACCTCCACCTGATCGAAAAGTCGATCGGCCAGAAGCTCGAGCGGGTGCGGCTCGAGGACTTCGACTACTCGCGGTCGGCCGCGGCGACGATGGCGGAGCGGACCGGCGCGGCGGTGACGACGGAGCGGACCGGCGCGGCGGTGACGGCAGTGGCGGGCTCGGCGGAGGACGCCGGTGAGGAGCGGCCGGGCGCACCCACGGCGGCGCGTGATCTCCCGCCGGACGGGGACGATCACGACGAGGACGAGGAGGCCGCTGCGCGGCGGGACGAGGGAGAGGCCGTCGAGGAGGGGTCACCGAGGGTCCGGGCGGCCGCCCACGACGAGCCCGAGCCCGCCGAGGAGCCGGGACCGCACGACGAGGCGGCGGTCGACGAGCGGGGGCCGGCGGTCGAGGTCCGCCGGCCGCGGGCGCCCTCGGCCGCTGAGCCGGACGCCGGCGGCCCGCCCGTGCGTCGCGGGCGCTCGGTGCGGCCGGCCCGGGACGACGCCGCGGCCGAGCGCTTCGCGCGCCTGCGCGCCCGCCGCACCGGCGACCGGATCACCAAGGGGGTCGAGGCGCTGCCCTCTCCCCCGGCCCCCGAGCCCGCCGTCCGGGCCGGCGAAGAGCCCGCCTCCGAAAGCGAGCGGAGGGTCGGCGGAGCGCCGGAGGCGGAGCCGCGCCGGCCGCCGTCGCCGCGGGGCCGGCGCCGCAGGCGTCCCCGCCCGGAGCGCGAGGACGCGGCCTCGACCGACGCCGACGCCCTCGAGCGGTTCGCCCGCCTGCGCGCCCGCCGCCAGCGCTGATCCCCGCTGCTACGGCCCGTATCGTGCATTCGTACGGTTGGGGCTTCCCTATGGAGGGTGAGCGTTTGCACGACAGGTACGTCGACAGCGACCCGGAGGAGCCGGACGAAACGGCTGAGGCCGGAGGGACCGGCGGGGCCGGCGAGGACGGCCGCCTGGCCGAGCTCCAGCGTCTGCGCGAGGAGGCCGAGAGCCGCGCCCGTCAGCAGGAGGCCCTGGCGCGGCTCGGGCTGACGGCGCTCGCCGAGATCGATCTCGACGAGGTCTTCGACCGGGCGACGCGCACCGTCGCCGACACGCTCGGCGTCGAGATGACGAAGATCCTCGAGCTGCTGCCCGAGGGCCGGGCGCTGCTGCTCCGCTCGGGGGTGGGCTGGAAGGAGGGGCTCGTCGGCTCGGCGACGGTGCCCTCGGACGTCGGCTCGCAGGCCGGGTACACGCTGAAGTCGGCGACCCCGGTCGTCGTCCCCGACCTGCCCGCGGAGACCCGGTTCCGGGGTCCCAAGCTGCTCCTCGACCACGCGGTCCGCAGCGGGCTGAGCGTCATCGTCCACGGCCGCGACCGTCCGTGGGGGGTGTTCGGCGCCCACACGCAGGCGCGGCGCAGCTTCAGCCCGGACGACGTGAACTTCCTGCAATCGGTGGCCAACGTCGTCGCCGCGGCGATCGAGCGGGCGCGGATCGCCGCCGAGCTCGAGCGGCGGTCGCGCGAGCTGGCGTTCAAGCGGGCCGAGGAGCGTTTCCGGCGTGCCGAGCGGCTGGCCTCGGTGGGCACCCTGGCGACCGGGATCGCGCACGAGATCAACAACCCGGTCAACTCGATCCTGATGACCGCCGAGTCGGCCCAGATGGCCCGTGATCGCGAGGACTGGCCGGAGCGGGCGGAGCAGGCGCTCGAGATCGTCGTCCGCGAGGCCGAGCGCTGCGGACGGATCGTGCGCGACGTCCTCGACCTCGCGCGGCCCGGGAGGCCGGGGAAGGCCCCGGAGGATTTCAACGAGGTCGTGCAGCGGGGGGTCGAGGTCGCCCGCAAGCTGACGAAGGCGGGCGGCGTCGAGGTCGACCTCGACCTGGCGGACGACCTGCCGCAAGTGAGCCTCGACGCCGGCGGCATCGAGCGGCTCGTCGTCCACCTGCTCCGCAACGCGATCGAGGCGTCGCCCGCCGGCGCCGCCGAGGTCCGCATCGCGACCGAGAGCGCCGGCACCGACCTGGTGCGGCTGACGGTCTCCGACCGTGGCCGCGGCATCGAGCCGGCGTTGCTCGAGCGGGTGTTCGACCCGTTCTTCTCGACCCGCCGGACCTGGGGTGGGATCGGGCTCGGCCTGTCGCTGGTCCACGGCATCGTCGAGGAGCACGGCGGAACCATCGACGTCGAGTCGCGGCTCGGGGAGGGCGCGACCTTCCGCATCGAGTTGCCGATCGCGGGGCGCTCGCAGGCCGCCGGGTCGGAGCCGGCGCGGATCTCGGACGACGCGGCGGCCGAGCAGGCCGGTTGAGGCTCCGCGCGGTCGCGATGGCGAAGATCCTGATCGTCGAGGACGAGGTCAACTCGGCCCAGGCCCTGGAGCTCTACCTCTCCGACCGTGGGCACCGCGTCCGCGGCGCGGCCGACGCGGGCGAGGCGATCGCCGCCGCCCGCGAGCTCGAACCCGACCTGCTGCTCACCGACGTGCTGCTCGTCGGCGACCGCGACGGGCTGGCCGTCGCCCGCGAGCTCCGGGCCGCCGATCCGGACCTGCCGGTGGTGGTGATGAGCGGCCTGCCGGAGCACGAGGTGCGCGAGCGGGCGAGCGGCATCGAGCTGTTCGCGATCTGCCCGAAGCCGCTCCGGTTGCGCGAGATCGGCGCTACCGTGGAAGCCGCGCTGTCCCGACGGACGGCCTGACCCCGCCGCGATGTCGCCGCCGCGCTCCCTCCCCGCCTCGCGGGTCGCCCTGCTCGTGCTGCTCGGCCTGTCCCTGGCGGTCCTCGGCGCCGCCCTCGCCCTGTGGATGCGCGGCCGACCCGAGGCGCCGCCGGCGGCGCCGCCCGGCGTCGTCGACGAGGAGGAGGAGCCGGCTCCGCGGCTGGCCCTCGCCCCCGCCCGGTTCGCCGACCTCCCCGGCTGGGAGCGCGACGACCCCTCGGAGGCCCTCGCCGCCTTCCTCCGCTCGTGCGAGGCCTTCCATGAGCTGCCGGCCGACCAGCCGCTCGGTGACCGCGGCGGGTACGCGGGCTCGGCGGGCGACTGGCGCGACGTCTGCGCCGCCGCGGCGGCCGTCGAGCCCGGCGCCGGCGCCGTCCGCCGCTTCTTCGCCGAGCGCTTCGTCCCGGTTGCAGCGGCGAACCGCGACGACCCGACGGGGCTGTTCACCGGCTACTACGAGCCGACGCTCCGCGGCAGCCGCCGGCGGCACGGGCCCTTCCAGGTGCCGCTGTACGCCCGTCCGCCGGAGCTGGTCGAGGTCGACCTCGGCAAGTTCCGCGAGGACCTCGGCGGACGGCGTATCGCCGGCCGGATCGAGGGCGGCCGGCTGGTGCCCTTCGCCGACCGCGAGGCGATCGCCGCCGGCGCGCTGGCCGGCCGCGACCTCGAGGTCCTCTGGGTCGACGACCCGGTCGACGCCTTCTTCCTCGAGATCCAGGGCTCGGGGCGGGTCCGCCTGGAGGACGGCAGCGAGCTGCGGATCGGCTACGCGTCGCAGAACGGCCACCCGTACTACGCGATCGGCCGCGAGCTCGTCGAGCTGGGGGCTCTGTCGCGCGACGAGGTCTCGCTGCAGACGATCCGCGCCTGGCTGGCGGACAACCCCGAGCGCGCCGAGGAGGTGATGGCGACGAACCCCTCGTACGTCTTCTTCCGCGCCCTCGGGCCGGACGGGCCGTACGGGGCGCAGGGGGTCGTCCTCACCCCGGGCCGCTCGCTCGCCCTCGACCGCGTCTTCCACGCCCTCGGCGTGCCGGTGTGGCTGGACGCGAGCCGCCCGGCGGCGGAGCCCGGCGCCTCCGACCTCCCCCTGCGCCGGCTGATGGTGGCGCAGGACACCGGCGGCGCGATCCGCGGCCCGGTCCGCGGCGACGTGTTCTGGGGCCCGGGCGAGGAGGCCGAGCAGGTCGCCGGGCGGATGCGGCACGAGGGCCGGATGTGGCTCCTGCTGCCGCGCGAGCTCGCCGCCCGCCTCGGCGCGCCGGCGGGCTGATCGTGCGCGCGCCGTCCCGCCGGGCGCCGGCGGCCGCACTCGGGTAGCCCGCCTGGCCGGCGACTCGGCGGTGGAGTTCGCGTTCTCGGACTGGCGGCGCGTGGCGGGGGTGGCCGTCCCCGACCGGGCCGGACGCTGTTGCCGCTCCCCGGGCCCTGGGGTAGGATCGCGGCAGCAACCATCGCTGAATCGTTTCCAACCTGCCGTACCGTCGGGAGGACATCGCATGGCCGAGAATCTCGAGAGGCTGACCGAGGCGGGCGTCATCGTCGACGAGAAGAAGCTGTCCGACGCCGAGCGCAAGGTGCTCCAGGAGCTCGAGCCGGACGAGGTCGACATGCTGGTCCGGATGCGCAAGAAGCTCGACGACGCGATCGCCGAGGCCGGGGGCGGAGCCGCGGGCTTCAGGAGCCCAGAGTTCCAGCCGAGCCCGAACGTGATCGTCTGAAGGAGGACGGCATCCCTCCGAGCGGCCCGGTGAGCGAGCTCTCCCAGAGCAGGCGCCTGCGGACCAAGCTCCGGCTCGCCGAGCCGCGCCTCGCCGAGGTGGCCCGGAAGTTCTGGAGCCAGCCCCGCCTCGCCGCGGCCTACCCGGACTTCCTGTTCCTGGTCCATTCGATGATCCGCACCAGCGTGCCGCTGATGAGGGAGGCGGCGGAGGTCGCCCGCGGGCTGGCGCCGTCCGATCCCGCCGGCGCGCCGCTCGCCGCCTACTACGAGCGGCACGCCCGCGAGGAGCTCGGCCACGACGAGTGGGTCCTCGACGACCTCGCGGTGCTCGGGATCGGCCGCGAGGAGGTCCTCGCCCGGCGGCCGTCGACCGAGGTCGCGGCCCTGGTCGGTGCCCACTACTACTGGGTGCGCCACGTCCACCCCGTGGCGCTGCTCGGCTACCTCGCGGTGCTCGAGGGCAACCCGCCCGACGCCGCCGAGCTCGACGAGGTGCGGCGGCGGACCGGTCTGCCCGACGCGGCCTTCCGCACCCTGAAGCTGCACGCCCACCTCGACGAGCAGCACCGCGACGACCTGTGGGACGAGATCGACCGCCTGCCGCTGACCCCGGCCACCGCCGGGCTGCTCGCGGTCGCCGCGTTCCACACCATCGAGCAGGTGAGTCTTGGGCTCGAAGAGATCCTCGTCCGGCACCGTGGGTGAGAAGCGGCGAGGCCGCCGCGCGCGCGAGCCGGCCCGCAGCGCCCCGGAGCTGACCACTCCCCAGCCTCCCACCGAGCGCCAACCGACCCCGCGCCGGCCGGTCGACCGCAGCGGAGAGATCTCGCACTACCGGCTGATCGAGCGGATCGGCCGCGGCGGGATGGGCGTGGTCTACCGCGCCCGCGACACCCGGCTCGAGCGCCAGGTCGCGGTGAAGTTCCTCTCCTCGCGGCTCGTCGGCGACGAGCAGGCGAAGACGCGCTTCCTCCACGAGGCGCGGGCGGCCTCGACGATCGACCACCCGAACATCTGCACGATCTACGAGATCGACGAGACCGACGACGGCGAGCTGTACCTGGTCATGGCCCATTACGAGGGGCAGACCCTGGCCGACCGCATCCACCTCGGACCGCTCCCGGTCGACGAGGCCCTCGACCTCGCCCGGCAGATGCTCACCGGCCTCGCCCGCGCCCACGAGGCGGGGATCGTCCACCGCGACGTCAAGCCGGGCAACCTGATGATCACCCCCTACGGCGAGCTGAAGATCCTCGACTTCGGCCTCGCCAAGCTCGCCGGACACCTCGACCTCACCGGCGACGGGCACGTCCAGGGGACCGCCGCCTACATGGCGCCCGAGCAGGTGCGGGGCGGCGGGGCCGACCACCGTAGCGACATCTGGTCGGCCGGGATCGTGCTCTACGAGATGCTCGCCGGCGAGCCCCCCTTCCGGGGCGACCGGTCCGCGACGATCCTCCACTGCGTCCTCCACGACGAGCCCGAGCCGCTGTCGTCCTGCCGCGACGACCTGCCGCCCGGCCTCGAGCGCGCGATCGCCACCGCGCTCGCCAAGGACCCGGCCGAGCGCCACCAGACCGTGCGCGAGCTCCTCGCCGACCTCGAGGGGCCGCCGCCCTCGTTCTCCTCGCCGCCGACCCTGGCCTTCCCGCGCCCCGGCCGGACCGCGCCGACCCGCTCGATCCTGGTGCTCCCCTTCGCCAACGTCCCGCCCGACCGCGAGCTCGACTACTTCAGCGACGGGCTCACCGACGAGCTGATCACCGACCTCTCGGCGATCGACTCGCTGCGGGTCATCTCGCGCACCTCGGCGATGCAGCTCAAGGGGTCGTCGAAGGACATCCGCACCATCGGCCGCGAGCTCGCGGTGCAGTACGTGCTCGAGGGGGCGGTGCGCATCCGCGGCGACTCGCTGCGGCTCACCGCGAAGCTCGTCGACGCGGGCCGCGACGTCAACGTGTGGGCCGACAAGTTCAACGGCCGGCTCGACGACGTCCTCGAGATCCAGGAGCAGCTTTCGCGGCAGATCGTCGGCGCGCTCAAGATCCGGCTCTCCCCGAGCGAGGAGGAGCGGCTCGCCGATCGCCCGATCGGCGACGCCCGCGCCTTCGAGTGCTACCTCAGGGCGAAGCAGGAGACCCTCGCCTACACCGAGGAGGCCCTCGACCGGGCGATCCTCCTGCTCGACGAGGCCGAGCGGATCGTCGGCGAGAACGTCCTGCTGCTGTCGGCCCGCGCCTACGCCTTCTGGCAGTACGTCAACGCCGGCATCTCGACCGACCGCTCGCTGCTCGAGGACGCCCGCGGCCGGGCCGAGCGCATCCTCGAGCTCGACCCCGAGTCCGCCCACGGCCACCGCCTCCTCGCCCTGATCGCGATCTCCGACGGCGAGCCCCAGGAGGCCGTCTTCCAGGGCAAGCTCGCCCTCGCCAGGGACCCGAACGACAGCGACACCCTGGCCGCGCTGCTCGCCTGCTACGCCTACGTCGGCCGGCCGGTCGCCGCCACCCCGATCGCCGAGAAGCTGGTCCGCATCGACCCGCTCACCCCGCTCTACCAGGCGATCTCCGGCGCCGTCTGGCTGATGGGGGGCGACCTCGGCCGCGCCATGCCGACCCTCGAGCGCGCCCACCGGCTCGAGCCCGACAACCCGATGATCGGCATCTTCTACGGTCAGGCCCTGGTCTTCGCCGACCGCCGCGACGAGGGCCTCGCCCTCTTCGACACCCTCGCCGAGTCCGCCGGCGACACCCTCTTCGGCCGCATCGCCCGCGGCCTCGCCGCCGGCCTCCGCGGCGACCGCGAGACCGTCGCGTCCTGCCTCGACGCCGCCGCCGCCGAGGCCGCCCGCTCCGACCCCGAGTACGCCTGGATGGTCGCCGAAGGCTGGGCCGCCCTGGGCGACGCCCACGAGGCCGTCGAGTGGATGGAGTCCGCGTTCGCCCGCGGCTTCCTCAACCACCCCCTCCTCGCCGAGCACGACCCGTTCTTCGAGGCCGTCCGCCCCGACCCGCGGTTCCAGGCGCTCCTCGGGCGGATGGAGGAGCGGTGGCGGGCCTTCGAGGCGTGACGTCCAGATCCGCGAGGAGTCGCTTCCAGACGGCTCAATCGTCCGACGTCGCCGTCAGCGCTTCGGAGAGGGCGGGCGGCAGCGGGACCGGCTGCAGCCCCTCCTCCGTCACCCGGCAGCGGACCGCCGTCGTCCGCCCCTCCGCCACCAGCCGCCCCTCGCAGCGGATCTCCGCCTCGTAGGTGACCGAGGTCCGGCCGACGCGGGCCGCCCGCATGCGGATCTCGAGCTCGTCGCCGAAGCGGGCGGGGCTCGTGTAGCGGCAGGTGGCCTCGACGCGGGGCCAGGTGGTGCGGGTGCCGTCGGGGTCGCGGGCGTGGACCTCGTGGCCGAGGGAGCGGAGGAGCTCGTGCTCGGCGGTCTCGAGGAAGACGAAGAAGCGGGCGAAGTGGACGATCCCCTCCATGTCGGTGTCGGCGAACTCGACGCGCCGGCGGGTGACGAAGTCGCCCATGCGGGAGGGATCGGCGCGGCTCAGCCGCGCAGGGCGTTCCAGAGGACGCGGGGAAGGCGGGCGACGGAGGGGGAGGCCTCGAAGCGGGTGAGCTCGGCGGAGAGGGGGCCGGCGTGGGCGTGGCTCGCGAACCACGGCGGCTTGGGGAAGGGGCGGAAGGGGGCGCGGACGACGGTCTTCCGCGGCCGGTCGAAGAGGTAGGTGTTGTGGACGAAGCCGGTGCCCGACTGGATGTCTTCGGGCGGGTGGCCGGGGTAGGCGCCCCAGGGGGTGACGCCCAGGGCGTAGCCGACGGCGGCCCAGTGGTTGAGCGAGACGGTGCCGTAGCGGAGGTCGGCCTCGGCCCGGGTGAGGGCGGCCGCGGTCTCCGGGTCGGTGCGGGCGTCGGGGTGGACGACGAGGGTGACGTTGAGCGATCCCCAGAGGCGGTCGTTGACGAACTCGACGGCGCGATCGACGAAGCGGGCGGGGGAGGGGGCGTCGATCGCCACCTCGGCGAAAAGGCCGCAGAAGGCCTCGACGCGGAACGCGACCTCGTCGCCGGCGTCGGGGTCGAGGCCGGCGAGGAGGGCCCAGGGGAGCGCATCCTCCGTGCGCTCGCCGAAGGTGCGAGCGTCGGGATGGGCGGCGAGGAAGCGGTCGTAGCGGTCGGCGGCGCCGGGGTAGAAGGCGGGGCGTACGGGGGTCGCGGCGAGGAGGTCGCCGACGGCGGCGAGGAGGTCGTCGCGCTGCGCCCACCCCTTCCAGGTGACGATCACCCGCGTCGCGTTGCAGTTGAAGCCGGCGTTGTTCACCAGGCTGGAGACCAGGTTCTCGGCGTGGAAGGCGAGGTCGGAGGGGCTCCAGGCGGCGGGGACGACGATCCACGGCGAGACGTTGCCGAGCTCGGCGGTGACCCTCTTCGCCAGCCGCCGCTCGCCGCGCACCTTGCGCCGCGCTCCCTCCTCGCCGGGGCCGAAGACCATCGCCTCGTAGGTGCGGTCGGAGCCGGTGACGTGGACCTCGTCGACGCCGGGGTGGTCGACGAGGTAGGCGCCGACCTCGGCGCCGCCGTAGACGACGCGCACGAAGCCGCGCTCGACGAGGGGGGCGAAGGCGCGCTCGAAGAGGGGTCCGAGCGGGTCCTGGACCGGGTGGGACTTGTAGAGGACGACCTGCTTCTCGACGAACAGCTTGTGGGCGGCGTCCATCGGGCCGATCGACGAGACGTTGCCGGCGCCGAGGACGAGGGCGACCCGGCCGACGGGCGGCGCGCCCGCCTCGCGGTAGGCGGCGGCCTGGAACTCGGCGAGCCGGCCGGCGGGCACCTCGGGCTCCATCCACACCTCGGCGGTGACGCCCGGGAAGAACAGCCGGTCCCAGAGCGAGGCGGGGAAGACCGGGGCGACGACCCGGCCGTCGCGGACGTTCGGTGCCCCCGGCAGGCGCGGCGCGGAGCCGTCGGCGAGGTCGCGCAGGCTGTCGCGCAGGAGCCGGAGGTCGCGCAGGATGCAGTAGGGCCCGGCGATCCACTCCTCGCCCCGCACCCGGTCGCCCCCGGCGACGCCCTCGATCTCCCGGGCGGTCTCGACCCACTCCTCGGCGAGATCGCGGAAGCGGGCGATCAGCTCGTCGAGGAGGCCGATCCGCTCGTCCAGCGGCAGGGCGGCCCACTCGTCGCGGCGGCGACCCAGCGCGTCGACGGCGGCGTCGAGCTCGGCGCGCGGCGTCGGCGGCGCGGCGGGCCGCGCGCCGGAGGCGTCGGGCTTGCCCTCGGCCGGCGGAACCGAAGAACGGGGAGGAGGGGCGGCGTCCGAGATCGCGGCGGTCACGCGGCGGAATCTAGCAGAGGGGCCGCGCTCGCCCGCCGGCGTCCCTTGCGGCGGCTCAGCCCCCGCCGCCCCCGCGCGGCGCCCGCTCGCCCTCCAGCTCGGCGAGCGCGTCCGCGAGCTCGCCGGGCTCCGCGGCGGCTCTCCGTCCGTGCCGCAGCCAGCGGAGCGCCTCCTCGCGCTCGCCGGCCGCCGCGAGGAGCCGCGCGAGGTCGACGTAGGCGGCCGTCAGCCGGGGCTCCGCGGCCAGCGCTCGCCGCTGCGCCTCGGTCCCTCCCTCGACGTCGCCCCGGCGCTCGAGAGCTCGGCCGAGCTGGTGCCAGGCGGCGGCGGAGGTGGGGCGCAGCTCGACCGCCCGGGTGAGGGCGGCTTCGGCCTCGGCGTTGCGCCCTTCGGCGAGGAGAAGGCGCCCGAGGTTGTAGTAGGCCTGCGGGCGGGCGCCGGGCCGCGCCACCCGCTTGAGGAGCGCGAGGGCGTGCGCCCGGCGCCCCTGCCCGCTCCGCGCCAGGCCGAGCAGCTCGAGGGTGAGCGGATCGGGCCGCGAGCCGTCGAGTGCTCGCTCGAGGGTCGACGCCGCGCCGTCCCAGTCGCGGGCCTTGAGCTGTCCCATGGCCAGCGTGAGCCGGGCGTCGTCGCCGCCCGCCTCGATCTCGGGCAGCTCCGCATGCATCTGCAGGTCGGCGGCGAGCCGGTCGAGAGCCTCCTCGGACGCGGCGCCGGCGACCTGGACGACGGCGAGCGCCAGGTAGAAGTCGCGCAGCGGTCCGCCCGGCGCACGCTCCGGATCGAGGATCTCGATCCCTTCGACGACCGGGTCGCGCTCCTCGAGGGGGGCGACCAGATCGTCGCCCGACGGGCGGCGGCGGATCAGGTGGTCGGTCATCACCACGTGGACGACGTCCTGGGTTCGCCGTTTCGGCATGTGGCAGGCGACGCAGTCGAGCCGGTCGACGGCGGCGAGCTCGGCCGGCAGGCCGGCGGCGTGCTCGACTCCGCACTCGGCGGTCTCGTGGCAGCCGAGGCACGCGGCACGGTAGTGGACGGCGCGCTCGCTCTCCGGGACCTTGCGGTGGGGGTCGTGGCAGGTGAGGCACGACAGGCGCCGGGCGCTCTCGGTCCAGCAACGGCTCTGCCGCAGCCGATAGGGGTGGTGGTTGATCTCGAACCGGTCGCCCTGGGCGCGCTCGGTCTCGTCGATGTCGACGTGCAGCAGGTAGTCGGACAGCGGCTCTCCCGGCCGGTACGACCAGGTTCCGCGGCCGACCCGCCGTGCGCCCGGGATGACGGCCGTCGGCTGCATGTGACACTGCCAGCAGACGTCGTCCCGCAGCACCGGCTCGAGCTTGGCCGGGTTGACCATCGACGCGCGGATCGCGCGCGGCGAGCCGAGGCCGCCCGCCGCGAGCCGCACGTGCTCGGCGCCCGGGCCGTGGCAGCGCTGGCAGCCGATCCCCTCGGGCAGGCGCTCCGGGTAGACGTCGGGCGCCGCTGCGGCGTCGGAGCCGGCCGGGGCCTCGGGGTAGGCGTTGTGACAGAACATGCACTCGCGGAGGATCGGCCGCATCAGCCCCGGGTGATCGGCCTGGTCGAAGCCCGGCGCCATCGCCCAGCGCCCTTCCTGCGAGTACCAGGCGATCGGGAGCTGGTAGAGCTCGCCGGCCGGGTTGCGGTAGAGGTAGGTGCGCGAGTGGTTGCCGGAGCCGAGGATCCACTCGACCTCGGTCTCGAAACGGTTGATCGGCTCGCCGTCCGGGCCGCGCTGCCAGCGGCGGAAGACGAGCGCCTCGCCGCGGCGCTCCATCTCGTAGACGCGGCCGCTCCGCGGGTGCTCGTAGCGCGATCCGGGGCCGGAGAGGGTCTCGACGTCCCGCTCGGGCGACGGGCGGTAGAAGGAGCGCCCCATGCCGACCTCGCGGAACGACTCGGCGAGCTCGGCGTGACAGGTGGCGCAGACCGCGTCGTCGACGTAGCCGGGCGCGGCGCCCCCGGTCGCGCGCACGCCGGGGGCGACCTCGACCGCCGGGGGCGGCGTCGTCGGCGGCCCGGGGGACGGGGCGGCGGCGAGCAGCCACCCGGCCGCGAGCAGGGCGAGGATCGCCGCCCGGCGCCGGACGGCGGGCCGGCCGTCGGCCGCGGCGGCAGCCGTTTCGTGGACGATGCGTGTCGGCACTGCGTGACCCCGGGAGGTGGACCGACATCCTACCGCGGCGCCCGCCGCGGTACAGTCCGTCGCGGGAGGACGCGGCGATGGTCTGGATCCGCGACGGCCTCGAGATCCCCGACGGCGAGCTGTCGTTCACGACCTCGCGCAGCGGGGGACCGGGCGGTCAGAACGTCAACAAGGTGGAGAGCCGGGTGACGCTGCGCTGGCGGCCGGCCGACTCGGCGGCGCTCGACGAGGCCGGGAAGGAGCGGCTCGCCGAGGCTCTGTCGACGAGGATCACCAAGGACGGCGTCCTCCACGTCACCAGCCAGAAGCACCGCACCCAGGCGGCGAACCGCGACGCCGCCGTCGAGCGCCTCGCCGAGCTCGTCGCCGGCGCGCTGGAGACCGACCCCGAGCGCAAGGCGACGAAGGTGCCCCGCCGGGCGAAGCGGCGGCGGCTGGCCGAGAAGCGGCACCGCGCCGAGGTCAAGGGCCGCCGCGGCGTGGTGACCGACTGGCCGGAGTAGAGCTCACGGCCGGCGGCGGAGGCCGTGGGAGGGCCGCCGCCCGTCAGCCTGGACGGTCGGCGGGACGGCCTGCCAGCTCGGCGTGGCGGAAGCAGTCGACGGTGTGGTCGTTGACCATGCCGACCGACTGCATCAGGGCGTAGCAGATCGTCGGGCCGACGAAGCGGAAGCCGCGCCGCTCGAGGTCGCGGCTCAGGGCGCGGGAGGCCGGGGTCCGGGCCGGCACCTCGGAGAGAGAGCGCCGGCGGTTGTGCACCGGCTCGCCGCCGACGAAGCCCCACAGGTACGGGGCGAAGGCTCCGCGCTCCTCGACGACGGCGAGGAAGGCGCGGGCGTTGGTCACCGCGGACTCGACCTTGGCGCGGTTGCGCACGATGCCCGGGTCGGCGAGGCGGCGGTCGACCTCAGCCGGCCCCCAGCGGGCGATCCGCTCCGCGTCGAAGCCTTCGAAGGCCCGCCGGTAGCCCTCGCGCCGCTCGAGGACGGTGCGCCACGACAGGCCCGCCTGCGCCCCTTCGAGGATGATCATCTCGAAGAGCTTGCGGTCGTCGTGCACCGGCACGCCCCAGTCCTCGTCGTGGTAGGCGATCATCGCCGGGCCGGCGTCGGCCCAGGCACAGCGGACGGGCTCCTCGGACATGGGCGGAGAGTACCGGAAGGCCCGGCTGCGGCGCGGCGGGCGGCCGAGGGGCGGTAGGATTCGGGGCGGTCCGCGAAACCCTCGTGCGCGCGTCTGCGTACCTCGTCGGACGCCTCGCGTCGCCGGGCCGCGCCGTGGCCCGGACCGCGGGACCCGACGAAGGGGGCGGCTCGGCCCGGCGGGTTGCCGGAGGCCGAGATCCCGTGCGGGCGAGCCGACGGCCGCCCCGGATCCCACGCACTCTCGAACTCCGCTGTGAGGAAACGACCTCCAATGACCCTTGTGCGCACCGTCCTCGCCCTCGCTCTGTCGGTCCCGCTCGCCGTCCCGGCGCCCGGCCAGCCGGCCTCGGAGGCCCCTTCGCCCTACCGCCTGGGCGAGCGGGTCACGCCCGAGTTCCAGCGCGTCCTGCTCGACCTCGACCCGGCGCGCGACGACTACTCGGGCACCGTCCACGTCGACCTCACCGTGCGCCAGGCGACCGACCGCTTCCGTTTCCACGCCGAGGAGATGGAGATCCGCGCCGTCGCGCTCGAGACCGCGGCCGGCGAGCCGGTCGAGGTGCGCCACGCGCCCGCCGCGGCCGCGTCGATCGAGGTCGCCGCCGCGGCGCCGCTCGCCCCCGGCGCCTACAGCCTGAGGATCGACTTCGCCAACGAGTACGGCACGCGCGCGACCGGTCTCTACAAGAGCGTCTTCGAGGGCGAGCCGTACCTGTTCACGCAGTTCCAGTCGGTCGACGCCCGCGAGGCGTTCCCGGCGTGGGACGAGCCCGGTTTCAAGATCCCGTTCCAGCTCGTCCTCACCGTGCCGGAGGGAGCGGTCGCGGTGACCAACACGCCGGAGACCGCCCGCACCACGGCCGGCGGCCGCTCGACGATCGCCTTCGCCCGCACCCCGCCGCTGCCCAGCTACCTGCTGGCGATCGCCGTCGGTCCGCTCGAGACGGTCGAGATCCCGGGCCTCGAGGTGCCGGCCCGCGTCGTCGTGCCGAAGGGTCAGACCGGCCTCACCGGGGCGGCCGTCGATTCGACGCCGCCGATCCTGCGCGCCCTCGAGGCCTGGTTCGGTACCCCGTACCCGTACGCCAAGCTCGACCTGATCGCGGTGCCCGACTTCTGGCCCGGCGCGATGGAGAACGCCGGGGCGATCACCTTCGCCGACGACGTGCTCCTGATCGACCCCGAGGCGGCGACCGTCGATGCCCTGCGCTCGCTCGCCCGGGCCAACGCCCACGAGCTCGCTCACATGTGGTTCGGCGACCTGGTGACCATGGCGTGGTGGGACGACATGTGGCTCAACGAGTCGTTCGCCGACTGGATGGCGGAGCGGATCGCCGACGAGCTGTACCCCGCCTACCAGATCGACACCCATCTGCTGCGCGGCGTCCAGGACATCCTCGCCCTCGACGCGCGCACCAGCACCCGGGCGATCCGCCAGCCGGTCGCCCGCGCCGAGGAGGCGATGGAGAACGTCGGGCTGGCCTATGCGAAGGGGCGGGCCGTGCTCGGCATGGTCGAGGCTTGGCTCGGGCCGGAGACCTTCCGCCGCGGCGTCAACCGCTACCTGGCCCGGCACGCCGGCGGCAACGCCCGCGGCGAGGACCTGTGGCGGGCGCTGTCCGAGGTCTCGGGCGAGGACGTCGAGGGGGTGCTGCGCGGGTTCCTCGACCAGTCGGGGTTCCCGCTCGTCCGCGCCGAGCTCCACGGCGGCGGCGAGGTGACGCTCTCGCAGAGCCGGTTCCTCCACGCCGGGGTCGAGGCGCCCGCCCAGCGCTGGAGGGTGCCGGTGACGCTGCGCTGGGCCGACGCCGAGGGCGTCCACTCGCGCTCCGTCCTCCTCGACGAGCGGTCGGCGCGGCTCGACCTGACGGCCGGCGAAGGGGACGTCGAGTGGCTGCTGCCCGACGCCGACGCCCGCGGCTACTACCGCTGGCGGCTGCCGACCGAGCGCCTCCTGGCCCTGGCCGAGCGGGCCGACGAGGTGCTCACGCCGCGGGAGCGGATCGCCTTCCTCGGCAACGCCGGGTCGCTGCTCGACGCCGGGGCGATCGGCGGCGCCGACTACCTGCGCGTCCTCCGCGCCTCCGCCGACGACCCGGACCCCGAGGTGGTCGCCGGGCTGCTCGACGGCCTCGAGAAGGTCGAGGGCGCCTTCGTCCCCGCGGACGTCGAGGAGCCGTTCGCCGCCTGGGTCCGCCACACCCTCGGCCCGGCGCTCGAGCGGATCGGGCGCGAGCCCCGGCCCGGCGAGCCCGAGGCGGTGTCGCTGCTGCGGCCGGATCTGCTCACCTGGCTCGGCGCCGAGGGGCGCGACCCCGAGGTCCTCGCCTGGGCGCGGTCGGCGGCGCGCGCGCTCCTGGCCGACCGCGCCGCGGTCGACCCGGCGCTCGCCGGGGCCGCCCTGCGGCTCGCCGCACTCGAGGGCGACGACGAGCTGTTCGCCGCCTACCGGCGCGGCTTCGAGGCGCCGCGGGTGCCCGACGACCGCGGCCGCTTCCTCACCGCCCTCGCGTCGTTCGGCGACGAGCCGCTGCGCCGCCGGGCCCTCGACTACACGCTGAGCGGCCCGCTGCGCCCCGACGAGATGGGGACGATCCCGTTCGTCCTCTCCGGCGGCGACGACGGCCCCGAGCTGGTGCTCGACTGGCTGGGAGAGAACTGGGCGGCGTTCACCGGCAAGATGGTCCCCGACTTCGTCCGCTTCCTCGCCTTCCTCGGCAGCGGCTGCTCGCGCGAGCGGATGGCCGAGACCCGGGAGCTGTTGACCGGGGCGGGCCGGGAGATCCCCGGCGTCGAGGTGACGTTGGGCCGGGTCGCCGAGCAGGTCGAGGGCTGCCTCGCCCTGCGCCAGCGCGAGGGCGACGAGGTGGCGGCCTACCTGAGGTCCCTCGGCCGCGGTGCGGCGGGCGGCTAGTGGTCTGAGTCACCCATCCCTTGCCTTCCGCGCAGGGGTCTTGCGGAGTGGATCCAAGGCGCGAGGAGGAGTCGATGCCGTAGCATCGTCAACGACGAGCAACGCCGGAGACGCCCGCAACC
>Ga0299913_10000595_pt1 | contig 23564 bp, 22 predicted proteins | sample RVTome_9_FD_201360 | JGI IMG/M metagenome (GOLD analysis project Ga0299913, IMG submission 201360) | Soil microbial communities from uranium-contaminated site in the Upper Colorado River Basin, Wyoming, United States - RVT155D38 (version 2) ... | reverse complement strand
CGCGCTGTGGCAGCGCAGGCACGTCGCTTCCGAATGGCACGCGACGCACGCCTCGAGGCCCTGACGCGCCGCCTGTCCATGGCCGAGCAGCCAGTCCGGCTGCGCGTCGTGGAAGGCGGCATTCGTGCGACCGCCCGCCGCGAAGGCGAGGCTCGTGTGGCAGTCGCGACAGAAGGCCTCTTCGGAGTGGCACGCCGCGCACTCCATCCGTTCCGCGAACGCCTCCGCGCCATGGCGGACGACGAAGTCGATCGCGTGAAAGCTCGGTCGCCGGACTCCGTCGTGGCAGGCGACGCATTCCTTCTCCGCATGGCATGCGGCGCATTGCGGCACGCCGATCGCCGCCGCCGTTCCATGGCGGTCGAAGAACGTGGTCGTGTGACCGACCGGCATCATCGCGGCCGCGGTGATCGTCACCCCCTGCGGCCCGCCCGGGCGCGCGGACGCCAGGCGGGCGGCGACCAGGGGGCGTCCCTCCCCGTGGCATGTCGCACAGCTCTCGCGGGTGTGGCAGGTCGCGCAAACGGTCACGTCCTGACGCGCGTCTTCCTGGTGGCTCACCGCCCAATCGTCCCGCTGGTGACTGGGGGGCTCGGGCCATTCCCCGGGCTGGCCGGCGACGAGTCCGGCGATCCGGAGATCGCTGGCGAGACGGACGATGGCCGGCTCGATCGTGGCGTCCAGATGGCACCGCTCGCACGACTCCCGGGCGTGACAGACGGCGCAGGCCGAGGGGTCGGACGCCGCGTCCGCCCCGTGATTGAGCAGGAAGTCCTCCCCGTCGTGGTTCCGAGGCTGCGGGAACTCCGCGATCCGGGAAACCGGCAGGGCGGCTGCGTTCTTCAGAGGCACGTGGCAGGTCGTGCACCGCACCTGGTCGTACGCGTAGTGATCCTCCGCCTGGGGGGCGTGGCAATCCAGGCAGGTCTGCGGAGCGGGGCGCGCCACCGCCATTCTCACCTCGGCTCCCGGCACGCGGTGGCAGTCGGCACACTCGAGCGGCTCCCTGCCCTCGCGCGCCAACTCCGAGATGTGCTCAGAATGCGAGAAATCGAGGTTGTCCGGCTCGAGGGTAGGTCCGGTCCACGCTACCGCCGGAAGCTCCTCGCCGTCGTGACAGTTGGCGCACTCCTGGGGTGTGATCGAGACCATTCGCGAGGAATCGCCGGTTTCGACGCCGGCATGGCACCCGACGCAGGTCGGGAACAGTCGCGCATGTCGCTCGTGAGGAAAATCGTCGTCCCGGGCAAGCGAGAAGACCGCCGCGCCTAAGCCCAGCCCCGCTAACAAGCCCCCAGCCGCCAGCCCGCGTTTCACGGGTGCTCTCGGATCCGGGCGGGAGTCTCGGGCTCGGTCCCGAAATGGTACGCGATGCCGATCCGCCCGCGATGCTGATTCCAGTCCGATACGCGCGGTTGCCCCCTGAAGCCCAGGCTGTAGATCGCCCACCCCCCCGTCAGAGTCACGTCGCCGAGGCTCCATCCGGCGTCGATCCCTCCCCCGGCGGTCACCTGTTCTCCGAGCCGGAACTCGGAGAAGCTCTGCGAGGAGGTGGCCTGCAGGGATACGAAGCGACCGGGGCCGAAGTCACGGCCCACCGAGAGATCGCCCCCGTACCGTGCCGCTCCAGAGCCTTCCTCCGCCCGGTATGACGCGCCCGCGAACCAGCCCTCCCGTCGCCAACGGGCGCGCGCGAAGGCGTGCCAACCATCGTCCTCCAGATCCACGAACTGGGCGCCCGCGTTCGTGTCCTCGTAGGCCCGGTACGCGCCGCCGGCTTCCAGTCGCGCCGCGCCACCGGGTAGGCTCCAGGCCAGCCAGCCACGGGTTTCGTCGAACCCGACGGGACTGAAGGCGCCCCAGATCGTCCATAGCTCGAAGTGCGGCGTGTATCTGCGCTGCTGGGCCATCGCCTCGACTCCCTCCACGACCGGCGCCGAGACACGAATGGACGCTTCGTTGAACTCCTCGAAGGCGAGGTCGTAGTCCACCGCCAGCTCGACCGAGACTCGCGAGATCCGGATGCCGAGGTCGCCTGCGACGCGATCGGTGTACAGAGCGAGCCGGTCGCCCCGGATCTCACGCTGGTAGGTGAAGGCGCCCGTGGCGTGGCTCCCGATTCGACCCTGGACATCGATCCCCAGAATCACTCCTCGATCATCGGGGGCGAATTCGTCGGCGTCTTCGAGCAGTGAGCCCGTGCGGGGAGCGTTCAGGTTCCTGGCCAGGCTCCATCCCCCGTAGACATCGATGCGCACAGGGTCGAAGCCACGCCAGAGGAAGGACGCCCCGTCGAAGTTGTAGTAGCCCAGACCGTTGGTGCGATGCTGACGTCCCGCACGGACGCGATAGTCCGTGTCCTCGTAGCTCACGAATGCGTACAGCGCTTCCAGCTCCTGGTCGGAGCGCGGCCAGAAATCGTCGCTTCCGTATCGGCCGCGCACGTGGACCTGGGCGGCGAGTCCCTCGATTCCGGGCCAGAACGCGACCCTGAGATCCTGGGTCAGAAGGGACACGGACTCGACATCCCCGGACGGGAACCAGCGACAGAACTCGCCCGGAATGCAGGTCACCACGGTTCCATCCTCGAGCTCCCGCTGCTGTCCCTCCCCCGGAACCTGGCTCTCCGGGAGGCTGTCCCGGCTCAAGCCGCGCAGATCGAACGCGCCGGCGTTCACACTGACGTCTGCCGAGTATCCCTGCGCGGCGGCGAGGACGGGCACGAGCAGGATCATGGTGGGACCGATCAGGACGGCGAGGCGGCCCGTCATCGCGCCGTCGCCCTTTCGCCCCACACATCCAGCGCGGAGAACGTCACGCGATGGCAGCCCGCACACGCCTGGCCGGGGCGGTGATCCGTCTGGTCCTGATGACAGGCGAGGCACGTGTTGCGGCCCTGGGTCATCGCTCCGTAGCTGGCGGATTCGTGGCAGTTGGATCCTGCACAGCTTCGGGTATGGACCTGAGCGTTGTGGGAGGCCCGGTTCGGCTGATTATGGCACGTGACGCAAGTCGCGGTCGCGGTGTGATGACTCTGGTGACAGCTGGCGCAGGTGCGCTCCACCCGCATCGAGATGCCCTGCGTGTGACACTGCGCGCAACCCACGCCCGGATGCTCGTCGTGGTCGAAGCGCACCTGGCGGTCGACCCCGCGGCCTCCCGGCGCCATTCGGATACTGGTCGCGATGGGCGCCGACAGCTCGGCCCGCCCATGGCAACGGGCGCATCCCCGATCGATCACGGGGCGTGCGTGGTGACACTGTTGACAGGTCGCGCTCGACTCGATCGTGACCTGACCATGAGTCTCCCTCGAGGTGTGACAATCGATGCACTCGACATCTCTGTGATCGCGATGGTTGAACCCCGCCTGCTGTTGCTGGGGCAGGCTGGCTTTCCGTGCGGGGGCGCGGCCGGCCCCCGCCCGCATGCGGACATACTCGTCGGCAACGTCCGCCGGCGGCCCTCCGGTCGTCCTTCCGGCCGTCGACGCCAGATGCAGGAACGACCCGGCCGTGGGGGCGGCGGTCACGTCCCGAGGCAGGCGGGCCTTGGGACCCGCCGTCGGAATGCCGCCGATGATGTCGGCGTGGCATGCCACACAGTTCTCTCCCTCCACCAGAAACGTGTGCGGAGCGTGGCACCCACTGCAGTCTTCGAGGACTCCGGACGCCAGCCCGCGGTGGAACGGGGTCAGCGTGTCGGCCGGGGCATGACATTCGGCGCAGCGCTGGATCGCCTCCTGTGGCGCTTCCTGGGTATGCGGATTGTGGCAGGTCCCGCAAACGGCATCATGCGGGTCGAGGTCCGGGTTCACGAGCCCCGCCAGTACCTTCTCCATCTCGTGGCACGAGCGACAGCTCTCCAGCTCCGGCACCAGGGCCGCGCGCGCGGTGTCCAGCGGGGCGCTCTCCGCAACCGGCGCCGTGAATCGGTGGCACATCACGCAGTGGAACCCGGTCTGCCCCGCCATCTCGCCCAGAACGACCTCCGTCTTGTCGGGGTCGTGGCACCCCGATTGGCCGCAGGTCTGGCTGACCGGCACGAATCTGTGAACCTCCTGCCCGTGGCAGGTCGCACACGTGACATCCTGCAGGGCGCTCGTGTCCGCTTCCAGGTGGACTCGATGCCCGGCTGTGGCCGAGATCCGTTGCCAGGTGGAATCCGGGTCCTGGGTGATGTGGCATTCCGCGCATACCCCGGTGGGAACCGGTGCGTGATCCCCGATCTCCCCCGGTCGGTCTTCGACCCACAAGTAAAGTTGTCGGGCACTGGCGAAGATCGATTGTTGATGGCAGTCATGACAACTCAGTTCCGAGTGCTCGCTGGACTGGAACCGCTCGAAGGGCTCGTTCATCACGTGGCACGAGTTGCAGAAGTCGTTGTCGTGCTGCATGTAGTTCCAGAGATAGGCGCCCATCGCGGCTCCGGTCATGACGAGCACGCCGGCGACGACCGCCATACCCCATTTGAAGCGCGGGCCGCGTCGACCCCACCAGGCCGCGATCTGTTCTCTCCGCCACCAGATCAGGAGGGCCAGGGAGACGAGGATGATCGCTCCCACCACGCCGCCCAGCTTCTGGACCAATTGAGGCACGCCCCCCAAGGCCCACTTGGCCGCCGTATCCAGCCAGTCCGGTGTCGGGGATTCCATCCGTTCCCGGACGTGCTCCTGGATCATCAAGATCATGCTTTCATTGAGTCGGGTTGGCGAGATAACCGATCGCCGTCAGGACGATCATGTAGAGAATGAGCCCGATTCCTACACGGGTCACGATTCGGGACCGCGCGCCCCTGCCCTCGGGATCATAGAGCGGGACCAGGAACAGGAAGATCCCCAACGCCCCGAACGCCAGGATCCCCAGGATCTCGCCCTCGATGATCCACAGCACATGGGGCGGAAGGTATTTCAAGGACTGGAACATGAACATGAAGTACCACTCGGGCTTGATTCCGGCCGGCGCGGGTGCGAACGGATCGGCTTTCTTTCCCAGCTCGATCGGGAAGTATGCCGCGAGAGCAGCCAATACCGCCAGGGCCGCCAGCCAGCCGACGAGGTCCCGCATGAGGAAGTTCGGAAAGAACGGCATCGCCCCCCGCCCCAGCGCGCCTTCCTCGTCGACTGGAGTGCTCATGCCGTGGCGTTGAACGAGGTAGAGGTGGAGGCCGAGGAAGAAGGTCGTCAGCGCGGGCAGGACCGCGACGTGAACCGCGTAGAACCGCGTCAACGTTGCCCCGGTCACATCGTCGCCCCCCCGCAGGATCCGCAGGGCGAAGCCTCCGACCACGGGTAGAACCCCCACGATCTCGGTGCCCACGCGGGTCGCGAAGAACGCCAGCTCGTTCCACGGCAACAGATAGCCCGTGAAGCCGAACGCCAGGGTGAGCGCCATGAGGATGGCGCCGGACATCCAGGTCAGCTCTCGAGGCTTGCGATAGGCCTTCAGGAGCAACACGCTGAACAAGTGCAGGAAGGCGGTGAAGACCATGAGGTTGGCCGACCACGCGTGGATCGATCTCACGAGCCAGCCGAACTTCACCTCGGCCATGAGGAATCGCACCGACTCGTACGCCTCCTCCGCGCTGGGACGGTAGTAGAACAGGAGCAGGACCCCGGTAATGACCTGGATGATGAACAGAAACAGCGTCATTCCGCCGAGGTAGTACCAGACGGTGTGGCGGTGGATGGGAATCTGCTTCTTGCGGGCGATGCGACGGGCTTCGGTGAGGCCCACTCGCTCATCGAGCCAGTGTTCGGCTTCTCCGAGACGCCGTTGGAGGTCCTCGCGATCAGGCACTTCGATCCACCACGATCTTGTCGCCGCGCACTTTGACGTCGTAACGCTCCAGCGGCTTGGGTGGCGGGCCCGCCACGTTCGTTCCGTTGAGGTCGAAGTGTCCGTTGTGACACGCGCACCAGATCTCGGCCAGGTCGGGTCGATACTGGACGATGCAATCGAGGTGCGTGCAGTTGGCACTGAAGGCGCGCAGGTCGCCGGAGGCCGTCTTGATCAGCAGCCCCGCGCTGCTCCCGAACTTGAAGATCCGTCCGCTGTTGGCCGCCAGGTCTCCCGGACCGATGTCGAGCGTCACCGACGACGCCGCCGATTCGCCCGCGGCGGGCGGAACGACGTAACGTAGCACGGGATAGACTACGGCCAGGATTAAGCCCACCGCACTGGTGCCGAGGAGCCAATCCAGGAACTTCCGACGATCGACTCCGCGCCTCCGGTCGTCCTCAGCCATGCCGCTTCCCTCCATCGGTTTCGTCCGCGCCGTGCGCGGAAACACTCTGGCGGTCGAATTCGCGGATCTTCATCACGATTCCCGCGATCAGCACCACGATGATGAGTGAAGACACGGCCAGGCCGATGCGACGGATGCGAAGATCGCGAAAGGCGCCATTCCCGCGCTGCCAGGCTCGGGACGTGATCTCCAGGCCCGCATCGACGCGCGTCTTCACCGAGTCCACGCTCGCGCTATGGGTGCTGGCTCTGGCCAGGACGATGGCGTTCGTCGCGTCCTCGAGCTCGAACCGCGCCTGACTGACCTCCAGACCGGCGCCCTCGGCACGTTCGAGCAGGGAGTCGGAGCGGATGCGCTCGACCTTGAGGCGCTCGATCATGGCGAGCATTTCCGCCGCCGCGGTTCCTTCGGGCTCGCCCGGCTCATGGCACTCCGTGCACACCGATTCGGTTCCCGTACCCAGCATCTCGTCACTGGTCTGGTGGATCGCGTGATTGTCGTGGCATCCCACGCAGCCCGGCCGCCCGAGTTGCAGGAACGCAGCGGGGTGGCTGCTGCCTTCGAAGAGCGTTTGCTGTGCCACGTGACACTGACCGCAGACGTTTCCGACCCATTCGACCTCTGGCGGTGCCGCGCCGTGATTACCGTGGCAATCGTTGCACGTGGGCGCCGACATGTCGCCGTCCTCGTCCATCGCCTTCCAGTGAACGCTCGTGCGGTAGTCCGACAACTGATCTTGCGGAATATCGTAACCGGACATGTAGGTCGTGTCGGCGTGGCAGCGGCCGCAGGTTTCGGCCACGCGCAACGGATGCACGCTCGATAGGGGATCGGAGGGTGGCCGGATCGAATGTGCCGTGTGGCAACTGGTGCAGGTCGCGACCTGCTCGTCCCCCAGGTCGAACAGCCGCTGCCCGTGCACGGAAGTGGAATATTCGGCGACTTGATCGATCCGCAGCGACGGGTTGTACCGCTTCATGAACCGCGCGTCGGAATGGCAGCGCCCGCAAAGCTGAGGAACGTCCCGTCGGCTGGGGGTGCCGATGTAGCCCTTCGTCCGATCCTTCGCTCGTCGGCGATCGAGGATCGTCGAGTCGCCGCCGTGACAGACGACACATCCCAACCCCTTCTCGAAGTGAATATCGCCGACGTACTCGCGGACGGGGTCCGAGAACCGCCGCTCGTCGATCACCCGATGACAGCGGAAGCAGGTGTTCTGCTGCTCGAGAACCTGGCCTTGGGCCGCCGCCGGCCCCGCCCGAGCCGTGACGCATGCCAGCGCCACCACGACGAGGATGGCCCACCGGTAGACGTTCGCTCTCATTGCCGGAGGGAGGTGAAGTAGGACACCAGGTGGCCCACGTCCGCTCCCGTCAGGGTCGCCCAGTCGCGCTCCCCGACATCGGGGACGGCGACGTGGTTGATCAGCGCCGCGAACACCTGGGTCGCGGTGGCGTAGCGCGCCGGCTCCAGCGCCGGGTCTCCCACGCGGTGACAGCCCGTACACCCCTTCTCGGCCAGCAGCAGACGGCCCCGCTCGGCACTTCCCGACCCCGTGAAGTATCCCGCCGCGTAGAGGTAGGCCACGATGTCGGCCATCTCGGACGCGCTCAGGTCGGGAACGGCGATGCCCCGCGCGCTCATCTCGCGCGTCATGGCCGGCGCCTTGTTCCACATCGCGGCGGCGAAGTCGATGAGTCCTTCCGGCGACCCTCGTCCGGCAAGGGCGGGACCCACTCCGCCACGGCCTGCGGGCCCATGACAGCCGGCGCAGCCTTTCGCGGCAAACAGGTCGCGCCCCGCACCGGCTCGCCCAGGCAGGACGTACGTAGACTCGTCCGGCCGGACCCCCGAGGTCGACTCCAGATAGGCGATCAAGTCGCGGAGCTGGCGCCCGGTGAAGGTCGGCCGTGTGACACCTCGCGCTTGCATCTCCCGCGCCATGGCCGGTCCGTGGTTCCACATCGCGGCCGCGACCGGGATCGGTGATCGGTATCCCCCGAGGAAGTCCAGGCTCGGCCCCACGACTCCGCCCACCCCCGCGACCTGGTGGCACACGACACACCGCTTGTCGAAGAAGAGCGTCCGCCCCTCCCGCGCATCACCGGGCGGGTCGAAGTAGTCGAGCGTGTAGAGAAACGCGATCAGGTTCGCGGCTTCGCGTGGTGCTACGCGGGCAGGCGAGACCTGGCGCTCCCGCATGCGGGCTGCCATGCGCGGGACGTGGTTCCACATCGTGGCCCCCAGCTCGGAGAACGAGCGGCGAGCCGCCACATCACTGAGATCAGGCCCCGACCTGCCACCCAGACCACGCACGGCATGGCACTCGACGCATCCCTTTTCGCCGAAGACCCGCGCCCCCGCGGCTGCGTTCTGGGCCGGCTCGGAGATCTCCTGGCCGTCGACCAGCGTGGGAAGGAGCAGAACCGCTAGCAGGCCTAGCAGGGGGACACACGATGGGACCAGAGGCGGGCGTTCGAGAGCCGCGATGCTCATCCGGATGGGCACCTCGCCGGGTGATCCGCTCGAGCGATTCCGACACGATGGGCACCCCGCCCGCCGCGTCGCCCATCTTTCAACAGAGGGCGGGTTCGTCTAGTGTGCGTTCCGCGCGCTCGTCAGGACCCGCTGCATCTCGGCGTCCCAGTCCACCGTGCGGTTCACCGAGACGCCGAAGTCCTCCTCCACCGCCTCGATGCTCCCGATCAGGAGCGCCTCGATCAGGAATGGATTGTGGACCGTCGACCCGATGACCGAGTTGGTCCCGAACTCCTCGCTCCCGAAGGTCGCCAGCTCGAGGTTGAAGAACGCCCCCTCGGCGGAGGTGAAGGTCGGGTCGAAGGGGTCGATGGCACCCCCAGCTGCGGCCAGGTTCGGGTCTACCTCGAGCAGCAGCTCCTCGAGCTCGTCGACCAGGCGCTGGATCCGGGTGGTCGCCGCCAGCAGCGCCGAGAATGCCGCTTGCTCGCTCCCGTGGCAGGCGCCGCCCGTGCACGCCCCGTAGTACCGGGCGGGCGGGGCGAGGTCGCAGTCCTCGCCGAAGGGGAGCGGCAGGCCGTCCGGACCCAGGCACGGGATCGGTCGGAACAGATGCCCGGTCGCCGCGCCGACCTCGGTCTCGAACATGGGAAGGTGGCAGGTGGCGCAGAGCCGCGGATTGTTGTCGCTCCCGTGCGTCCCGAAGATCTCGCCCTGGTCGATCTCCGCATCCGGCGGGAACCAGCCGGCGTCCCCGACGAGCAGAGCGGCTTCCGGAGCGTGGGGCTCCAGACCGTGCGAGGACGTCGCCAGCGGAACCGTGCGGCGGTTGTGACACCGGGCGCAGAGATGCTCCTCGATCGACGTCGTGTGGACGGGGAACCGGGTCTGACCCTCGAAATTCGCGTCATGCGGATCGTGGCACACCGCGCAAACGACCGGCAGGGGGGCCCCGTCTTTCTCCAGGTAGTCGGCGTTCTCGCCCCAAGCCTCGAGTGTTCCCTGCGCGCTATGGCAAGCCACGCACGACGGGTTCGAGGCCGCCGCCTCGACGACGTTGGCATGGGGAGACAGCGCCCACTCTTCCACGAAGGGATGATGGATTCCCGAGTGGCACTCGGCGCATCCCGTCACCGGCCCGTCGATCGGATCGCCGACCGCGATCGAAGCGAGGGGCTGACTTGCATCCGGATTGCTGACGTGGGTGGCACCCGGACCGTGGCAGTTCTCGCACTGAACATCCTGATAGCGCGGATCCTGGGTCGTCGTCCAACCGCCGTCGGCTGAGGCCGCGCTGCCGTTCGGGCCCACGGTGTGGCAACCCTCGCAGAAGGCCTGCGCCCCACTGCTGCTCTGGAGACCTGCCCAGGCGTCGGCGTGAGCCGTGTTCTCCCAGCCCGCCTGCTGGCCGATGTGGCAGTTGCCGCACACGGTGAGCTTGTCGGCCTGGTCGTCGTATCCGAGGTACCCGCCGGCAGCTGCGATCGGCTGTTCGAAGAACGGCCGCTCGACCTCGATGATCGTCTCGTCCGTGCAGGCGGCGAGGAACAGAAGCCCGAGCACAGCGAAGCAGAGGGTGGCCGGACTCTGGCCTCCGGCCCGGCTTGCGTGGGTGTCCACAGCCTTGGTTTCGGTCATCGATTCCCCCGCTTCGGATATTCGTTTCGCGCGCGCTCCCGTGGCGTCCTGGGAGCATTGTATCGCTTTCCGGCTCGCCAAATCTGCCGGGAGAGGGCGAAAGTTCGTGTCGGGAATCCCCCTCTCCGGACGACCCTCGTGTTCCACGGTATGGGGCTGGCGGTCCCCCCGCAACCCTTTCCTCGCTCCTTCGCTGCTCGGAAAAGAGCCCGCTGCCGCGCGCGCAGCCGGTCATCCCGACAGAGGCGAGCGGCGCCCAAAGGTCGACGGCGCGGACGCCGTAGCGCCCGCGCCGCGCTCCATATCGCTTCTTCTCGAGCTTCCGCTCCCCCTCGATCATCAGAATGTCGTCGAGCACTTTCACCTTGACGTCCTGCTTCTCGATCCCGGGGAACATCTCGAACCTGCGAACTCCCACGGATTGGCCTTCATCGGGACTCTCATTTTCCCATCTCCTCCTCGACGCGTCGAAGAGCGCGTCGACCCGGATCCATCATCGAGCCGGCTCGGCCATGCCGCCTCGCGGGTGCCGGCCCTCGAAAACCTGCGGGAGCCGCGAGCCTCCAAGTCACACCACAGGACGGAAGACGGCGGACATGCTTGATCTGGGCGCGAGCCCGTTCCTATCGTTCACCTCCGCAAGCCGAGGATCACGTCCCTTCGAGGAGGCCACGAATATCCCAGATCGGGCGAGCGCGTTCCCTGTCTCTCGCGGCGCCCTGGTTCGCCGTTCTCCTGCTCGCCGAGACCGCCCGCGCCCAGGAGCTCGACATCCTGGAGCTCGCACCCGGCATGACGATCGACCGCTCGGTGCGGGTCCGCCCCGGCGTCTACCGGCTGCCGGCCGCGGCGGATTCCGGCGCCGCGGCGATCACGATCCGCGGCGACTCGATCGTCGTCGACATGGCCGGCGTCGTGCTGCGGGGCGCGGACGAGGGCGCTCCGCCGGACGCGTTCGCGGGGGTCGGGATCCGGATCGAAGGCGGCACGGCCGTCACCGTCCGGGGCGCGACCGTGCGCGGCTACAAGGTGGGGGTGCTCGCGCGTGGCACCCGCGCGCTGGTGCTCGCCGACAACGACCTGAGCCACAACTGGCGCCAGCGGCTGGCGAGCGGAATCGAGCGCGAGAGCCTGGTCGACTGGCAGAGCTATCACGACAACGACGCCGACGAATGGCTGCGCTACGGCGCCGGGATCTACCTCGCGGAGGTCGACGGCGGCGAGGTGCGGGGAAACCGCATCGTCCAGGGGCAGAACGGGCTCATGGTCACACGCTCGCGGGGGCTCCGGATCTGGAACAACACCTTCTCCTGGCTGTCGGGCATCGGGATCGGCCTCTACCGCTCGAGCGACGACACGATCATGCACAACGCGGTGGACTTCGCGATCCGGGGCTACAGCCACGGCTTCTACAACCGGGGCCAGGACTCGGCGGCGATCCTGCTCTACGAGCAGAGCATGCGGAACGTCGTGGCCTACAACTCCGCCACGCACTCCGGTGACGGGCTGTTCGTGTGGGCCGGGCAGACGACGATGGACACCGGGGAAGGCGGCGTGAACGACAACCAGTTCTTCGGGAACGACTTCAGCTACGCCTCGAACAACGCGATCGAGGCCACGTTCAGCAAGAACGTCTTCGCGGCGAACCGGGCCGAGGAGAGCGACTACGGGCTGTGGGGCGGCTACAGCTGGGGCTCGCGCGTCCTCGGCAACCGCTTCGCCGGGAACCGTATCGGGCTCGCGATCGAGCATGGCCAGGACAACGAGATCGCGCACAACATGTTCTCGGAAGACACGACCGCGATCCGGCTCTGGGCGAACCCGATCGAGCCCTCGGACTGGGGCTATCCGAAGCATCGCGACACGACCAGCCGCGACTACCGCATCCACGACAACGCGTTCTTGGGCCATCGGGTCGCATTCCGCATCGACGACACCTCGGGAGTCGAGCTCGAGGGCAACGCGATCCGTGACGTCGACACGCTGGCGGTGGTGTCGGGGGCGACAGAGCCGATCTCGATCGCGACCGACGGGACCCCGCGGGTCGGGCCGGACGCGGTGGCGGACCTGGCGCCGCCTCCGATCGCCGGCGGGATCGACCCGCTGATCCCCGAAGACGGCCGCCGCGGGCGGCGCTGGATCGTGGTCGACGAGTGGGGGCCGTACGACTACCGGTCGCCGAAGCTGTGGCCGGTCGGCGCCCCCGGCGCGACCCCGCTCGAGCTCCGCGTGCTCGGCCCGCCGGGTTTCTGGCGGATCGTCGAGGCCCGGGGAGCCCGGGCCGAGCCGGCGCAAGGCGGGGTCCCCGGCCGGGTCACGGTCACCCCACCCGCGGGCCCGGCCGCCGACTGGTCGGTCACGCTCGAGTACGTCGGCGCCGATGTCGTCACCCCGTTCGGCGACTCGATCGCCGCGGGGGAGCCGGTCCGCTTCGGCTGGTCGCGCTTCTTCGCGCCCGTCGACTGGCGGGTCCGCGTCCACGCCTGGGACGACGCCACCGATCCGCGCGCCGGGGGGGCCGCGCTCCGCGGCCTCCTCGACCACGGCGCACCGCTGCTCGAGCACGAGACCGACCGGCTCGAATGGCTCTGGTACCGCCCGCGGATGGAGGGCGTCCCGCCCGAGCGCTGGGCGCTGCGCGCCGAAGGCGAGGTCGAGCTGCCGCCCGGCGACTACCGGCTGCGCGCGATCAGCGATGACGGGGTGCGGGTCTGGGTCGACGGCCGCCTGGCGATAGACGCCTGGGAGCCGCACGAGTCGCGGCTCGACGAGGCCCGGATCTCCGGCGGCCGCCGCGCGCTCGCGGTCGAGTACTATCAGGTCGACGGATGGGTGGAGCTGGCGGTCGACATTCAGCCCGTGGAACCGCGCTGAGCGGGGAGTTCGAGCGCGCGCGGTCGTGGCGCGGGCGGGCGGGGCTGGTCGCGGCGCCCCTCGCCTTCGTTCTCGTCCTCGCGCTGCCTCGCCCCCCGGAGCTCGACCCTGCCGCGTGGAGAACGGCCGCCTGCGCGGCCGCCATGGTGGTCCTGTGGATCACGGAGGCGATCCCCATCCCGGCCACGGGCCTGCTCCCCCTCGCGCTCTTCCCACTGCTCGGGGTGGGCTCGATCGAGGAAACCGCGTCGCCGTACGCGAACCCGATCCTGTTCCTGTTCCTGGGCGGCTTCCTGCTGGCCGCCTCGATGGAGCGCTGGGGTCTCCACCGGCGCCTCGCGCTCACGATCATCCGCGCGTCGGGGACCGCCCCTCGCAGACTGGTGGCGGGCTTCCTGGGAAGCGCCGCGTTCCTCAGCATGTGGATCAGCAACACGGCCGCCACGCTGCTCCTGCTGCCGATCGGCGTCTCCGTTCTTCAACTCGGCGACCAGGCGCGCGCGGGGACGTCCGGTGAGGCCGGGTCGGGTGACCTGGCGCCGGCGCTCATCCTGGCGATCGCGTTCGGCGCCGGCATCGGGGGCGTCGCGACCCTGATCGGGACTCCCCCCAACGCGCTGACCGCGGCGTTTCTGCTGGAGACGTACGACGTCCGGATCGGGTTCGCGCGCTGGATGGCGATGGGACTGCCGCTCGCGCTCCTCGCCTTGCCGCTCGCCTATGCGCTCCTCGTCCGCATCGCGTTCCGGGTGGAGGGGGAAGAGATCCCCGGCGGACGCGGGTTGATCGATCGCGAGATCGCGGCGCTGGGGAAGATCGGGCGCGGGGAGGCGATCGTCGCGGGAACGTTCCTCCTGGCGGCCGCCGGGTGGATCGCGCGGCCGATGCTCCAGGGCCGGATCCCCGGCCTCAGCGACGCCGGGATCGCGATGCTGGCCGCGCTCGCGCTGTTCCTCGCCCCGGTCTCCTGGCGACGCCGCGAGTTCGCGCTCGACTGGTCGTCCGCGCAGCGCATTCCCTGGGGCGTGCTCGTCCTGTTCGGCGGCGGCCTCTCGCTGGCCGCGGCCATCGAGCGGACGGGGCTGGCCTCCTTCCTCGCCCGGGGCTTCGGGAACCTCGGCGACTGGCCCCCCATGGCGATCATCGCGCTCATCGCCCTGGTCGTGATCCTGTTCAGCGAGCTGGCCAGCAACACGGCGACCGCGGCCGCCATGCTCCCCGTGGTGGGAGCGCTGGCGCTGTCGACGGGGCTGGATCCGGCGACGCTGGTGGTGGGAGCCGGGCTGGCCGCGAGTGGCGGCTACATGCTGCCCGTCGCGACGCCGCCGAATGCGATCGCCTACGGCACGGGGCGCATCACGGTGCCGCAGCTCGCACGGGCGGGAGCGCTCCTCGATCTGGTGTTCCTGCTGCTGGTATCGGCCGTCGCCACGCTGCTGGTCCCGCGGATCCTCGGCTCATAGGACGACTGGCCGGTCCGAGAGCTCGTTCGAGGGTCCCCGGTCGCCGGGAAAGTGGGCGCGCAGCCGATCGCCCACGGCGCGGATCCCCCACACCACCGCCCCCTCGAAGTCCCCGTCGCGGATCCGGTCCTCCATGCCCCGCGAGATCGTCTCCCATCCGTCGGAGCCCACCCGGTCGTGGATGCCACGATCGCCGACGATCTCGAAGTCGCGATCCGCCAGCAGGAAGTAGATCAGCACGCCGTTGTTGTGCTCGGTGTCCCACACCGCGAGCTCGCCGAACACTTCGATGGCGCGCTGTCGGGCGGTCAGGCCGCGCACGACCTCGCGCGTGTCGAGGGAGTGCTGGACGGCGAACCGGATCTGCCCGCTGTGCCCGGCCTCGTGCTCGCGGATCGCGGCCTCGATGCTCGCGAGCGTCGAGGGGGGAAAGACCTTGCGCACGCTCCACGCGGTGGTGAGGAGATGCCTCAGCGTGCGTCTCAGGACCATGCGCCCGCTCCTACCATCGGCCCGACGCCCCGCCGCCCCCGAAGCCGCCGCCGCCCCCGCTCCAGCCGCCCCGTCCCGAAGGCCACCCGGCGCCCCAGGCCCCGCCGCGGTACCCGCCGCGGCGCTGCCCGGGCATGCCGCCGACCAGCGTGAAGAAGAACGCGAGGAAGGCGACCACGCCGGCCGCCAGCAGGGAAGCCACCAGGAACCAGGCGATCGCGCCGGTCAGGCCACCGGTGATCACCGCCGCGGGCAGGCGCCCGAACAGGGCCCGGAGGACGCTGCCGACGACCACGACCAGGATGAACCCGATCGTCAGCAGCGACCCGGGCCATCCCTCCTCCGCCCCATCGCCCGGCCACCCGACGGTCCGTTCCGGCTCCGGCAGCGGCTCGCCGTCGATCACCCGGATCATGGCTTCGATTCCGGCGTGGAGCCCGGCGTCGAAGTCCCCCTCGCGGAAGCGCGGCACCACGATGTCCTCGACGATGCGATTCGCGGTGGCGTCGGGCAGCGCGCCCTCGAGCCCGTAGCCGACCTCGAGCCGCAGGGCGCGGTCCTCCTTCGCCACCAGGAGCAGCACTCCGTCGTCGACGCCCTCGCGGCCCGGCCGCCAGGCATCCACGACCCGGATCCCGTACTGCTCGATCGTCTCTTCCCCCGTCGTCGGGACGATCAGGACCGCGATCTGGCTGCCCTTGCGCTGCTCGAAGGCGGCGAGCTTCTGCTCGAGCGCGGACCGCTCCGCGGGGGTCAGCGTGCCGGTGAGATCGGTGACCCGTCGCTCGAGGCGCGGGACCGGCACCTCGCTCTGCGCTCCGGCCGCCGGGACGGGCGATGGCAGGAGCCAGACGAACGCCGCGATCCACGCGGCGGGAATGCGCGGCATGCGGAACGATGCCGCGGCCGCGCTACGGATTCGCCGGCTCCGCCTCCGGCGCCGGTGCGGCGGTCGTGTCGGGCCGGGAGAAGTCCACCTGCGGGGGCGCGGCAATCTCCGCCTCGTTCTCCACCGTGAAGTTCGCCTTGGTGTCGAACCCGAAGACCTTGGCGGTGAGGTTCACCGGGAATCTCCGCACGGTCGTGTTGTACTCCTGCACCGCGTCGATGTAGCGCTTGCGAGCCACCGCGATCCGGTTCTCCGTCCCTTCCAGCTGGGCCTGCAGCTCGCGGAAGCTCTGGTCCGATTTCAGATCCGGATAGTTCTCCACCACGACCAGCAGGCGCGACAGAGCCGAGCTCATCTCGGCCTGGGCCTGCTGGAACTGCGCGAACGCCGCGGGATCGTCGACCAGCTCCGGCGTGGCCTGGACCGACCCGACCCGGGCGCGGGCCTCGACGACGCTCTCGAGCACCTCCCGCTCCTGCGCGGCGTACCCCCGCACCGTCTCGACCAGGTTCGGGATCAGATCCGCGCGACGCTGATATTGATTGATGACCTCGCTCCAGGCGCCCGTCACGGCCTCGTCCTGCGTCTGGATGGTGTTGTATCCACAGCCCGGCAGCGCGAGGCCCGCCGCGAGCAACGCCAACCCCCTCATGACTCGCTTCATTCGCCCTCCTGTGGTGGATCCCCAAGATACACGGCGTGGGGAATTGCCCCACGCGGAAGCGGGATTCTCCCGCTGGACACGGCTCCGAGAGCGTCCTAGAGTACGACCACCATGGACCGGCGGACCCCACCCTCGACGGCGCGCCTCCTCGCGACCCTGGCGGCGTTCCTCGCGGTCGGCGGGCTGGCCACGTATTTCCTGTGGCCGAACCTGAGCCATCTGCTCTACGGCCGGATCGAGGACGTGAGCCTGGCGGGGCTCCTCGGCGGGGCGATCGCGCTCGGAGCGGTTCTGTGGTCGCTGGGTCGCTGGGTGCGGAGCCTCCCCGCCTGAGCCACGAGGACCGGAGCGAGCCGTGACGGACGATCCCCGCCCTCCCGACGAAGAGCCGCAGCTCACCGGCACGCTGTTCGTCGTGATGGTCATCATCATCCTCACCGCGGGCATGTGGGCCGCGGTGTACTTCACGCTGCTGGGGCGCTGAGAGATGGCGGCGATCCATCGCTACGAGCGGGCGTTCCTGATCGTGTCCGCGCTCATGCTCGTCGTGTTCCTGGCGGCGCTCGGGTACGCCGCGTTCGGCATGGGCCTCCACCTGCCGACGCGCGCCGGCCAGATCCGACCCGAGGACGTCACCCGCACGCCGCCCTTCGATCGGCCGGGCGTGCGCGAGGTCTCGCCGGGCCGCTGGGAGGCCGTGATCGTCGCCCGGGCGTGGGGGTTCCAGCCGGCCGAGATCCGCGTTCCCGTGGGCCAGCCGGTGACGTTCCGGATCACCTCGGTGGACATCGTCCACGGCTTCTACGTCGACGACACGCGCATTAACCTGATGGTGCTCCCGGGCCAGATCTCGGAGCTCGAGTACACGTTCCGCGAACCCGGCGAGCACCTCGTGATCTGCCACGAGTACTGCGGCGCCGGCCATCACGCGATGGCCGGGCGCCTGATCGCGGAATGACCGCGGGCGTCACGTGAGCGCCGGCATCGTCCACGATCCCGGCGGCTTCGCGCTCCCCGCCGGCCAGCGAGCCACCATCCGGTGGTTCGTGTACATCGGGTTCGGGGCCATGGGGATCGCGGTGATCCATGGCTTCGCGCAGGCGCTGAACTACGCCGGCATCAACATCTTGACCTGGTTTCCGGGGCTCCAGAGCTACTACCAGGGGCTGACGATTCACGGCGTCTTCAACGCCCTGGTCCTGACGTTCGCGTTCACGAACGGGTTCCTGGCGCTGACCACGGCCCGCGGGCTCGGGCGAGCGCTCCACGGCCCGCTGCTCCACGCCTCGCTCTGGACGCTGATCGTCGGCGTCCTGCTCTCGGGGTGGGCGATGTTCTCGGGGCGCGCCAGCGTCCTGTTCACGTTCTATCCGCCGCTGCAGGCGCATCCGGTCTACTACCTGGGCCTGGCGCTGCTCGTCGTCAGCACCTGGCTGCTCTCGATCAACCTGTTCTGGAGCCTGGCCCGCTGGCGGCGCGAGCATCCCGGCGCGCGGATCCCGCTGCTGGCCTTCATCTCGGTCGCCACCTACGCGATGTGGGACCTGGCGTCGCTGGGGATCGCGATCGAGGTCGTCGGACTCCTCCTGCCGTGGTCCCTGGGCTGGCTGGGCGGGGCGGATCCGCTGCTCTCGCGCACCCTGTTCTGGTTCTCCGGCCACGCCATCGTCTACTTCTGGCTGTTGCCGGCGTACGTCTCCTGGTACGCGTTCGTGCCCCGGCACGCGGGCGGCAAGCTGTTCAGCGACCCGCTGACCCGCGTCGTGTTCCTCCTCTTCCTCGCGCTCTCGATCCCCACCGGCTTCCATCATCAGTACGCGGACCCGGGGATCCCGGAGGCGATGAAGTTCACCCACGCGATCCTGACGTTCGGCGTCTTCTATCCCAGCCTGATCACCGCCTTCTCGGTGATCGCCGCGCTCGAGATGGGCGGACGGGCGCGCGGAGGCCAGGGGCTGACAGGGTGGTTCTTCAAGCTGCCGTGGGGTGATCCGTCGCTCGCGGCGCAGGTGCTGGCCATGCTGGTGTTCGTCCTGGGAGGCATCACGGGCCTTATCAACGCGAGCTTCAACGTGAACCAGGTCGTCCACAACACGGCCTGGATCCCGGGGCACTTCCACATGACGGTCGGCACCGCGGTCGCGCTCTCGTTCATGGGGATCGCCTACTGGCTCGTGCCCTGGCTGACGAGCCGCGAGCTCCGCTGGCGGCGGGTCGCCGTGGCGCAGAGCTGGGTGTACTTCGTCGGCGTCCTGGTGTTCGCCCGCGGCATGATCTCGGGCGGGCTCGAGGGCATGCCGCGCCGCACGTTCATGGTCGGCGCCACGTACTCCAAGCCGGCCTGGGAACTGGCCGGGCTGCTGACCGCGATCGGGGGCACGCTGATGTTCATCAGCGTGGTGCTGTTCGTCGCCGTCATGCTGGCCACGATCCTGACCGGCCGTCGTCGCGATCCGGGCGACATCCCCTTCGCCGAGGCCCTGATCGGGCCGCGGACGTTCGGCTGGGAACGGCACCTCGACCGCTTCGGGATCTGGGTCGCGGTCACGATCCTCCTGATCGTCGTCGCCTACGCCCCGTTCCTCGTGAGCTACCTGCCCCCCAAGCTGTGGTCGAGCGGCTTCTCGATCTTCTGAGACGCCGGGGGCGGGCGTTCTCCCCCACACGGACAGCCTAGAGAATCCCGACCGACGCCGGACGGCGTCCGGCGTAGGATCCGTCCATGGGCGAGAGACGAATCGCAGCGGGAGCGCTGCTCCGCGTCGCCGTGGTGACCATCGGCTTCGCGGCGGGGTGCGCGAACGAGGCTGTCTACGCGGTTCTGGAGAACCTCCCGCCGGCCGCGCGAGGCGCCGCCGCGCCGTGAGCGTCCCGCGCCGGATCCTCTGCCCCACGGATTTCTCGTCCGGCTCGGACCGGGCGCTTGTCCACGCCCTGGCGTGGTCCCGGCATCTCGTGGCCGAGATCCACGTCCTGCACGTGATCGTCGACCCGCATGCGGACGACATGCACGAGGAGCCCCCGTTCGCGGGCGTGATAGCGGCCCGCAACGCGCTGGAGCGACTGATCGAGCGCCACGGCGCCGCGGCGGAAGCCTGTCGCGCGGTCACCCGGGGGACGTCGGTCGCGCAGTCCATCGTCGGGCACGCCCTCGACGCGGGCATCGATCTGGTCGTCATGGGAGCCCACGGCCGGCGCGGGTACCGCGCGCTCGCCGTCGGGAGTCAAACGGTAGAGGTCGTGCGCGCGGCGCCGTGCCCGGTGCTGGCGATCCCCGCGGCCCTCGGGTCTCCGACCACGCCGCTCCCGAGACGGACCCTCGTCCCGCTCGACTTCGGACCGCGCGCGGTTCCCGCGCTCCGCTACGCGAAGGAGATCGCGGACTCCGCGGGCGGCCGGCTCGTCCTGCTGCACGTGATCGAGGCGACGATCGTCCCCGACTTCTACTATCCGCTCGGCCGCTCGCTGTTCCTGCGCGAGCCGGAGACCCGCCGCAGGTCCAGCGCGGGGCTCGAGCGACTGTTCTGGGAGGCGGGCGGGCCGGACGTCCCGTTCGATGTGCGCGTGGTGGACGGGCGCGCGGCCACGGACATCGCGCGGATCGCGGGCGAGATCGGGGCCGACGCGATCGTCATGCCCACCCACGGTCTCGCTGAGGCCGAGCGGCTCGTGCTCGGGAGCACGACGGACAAGGTTCTGCGCTCGGCGACCTGCCCCGTGCTGGTGCATTGCGAGCCTCGTTCGCGGCGCCGGGCGCCGACGCGAGCAAGCGGAACCGCGGCATTGGTCCACGGAAGCCCCCAGTGAAGCCGGAGCATCAGCGTCTCCTCACCAACGGTCTTCTCGCGGGCACCATCGGGTACGTCGTGATCGTGGCGTTCTTCGCCCTCGCCAACGTCGCGCAGGGTCGCTCGCCGTTGTTCACCGCGGCCGTGCTCGGCAACGCGCTGCTCGGCGAGCCGTCGACCTCGATCGCGGTGGCGCCGGTCGCGGTGTACAACGGCTTCCATCTCGTCGCGTTCCTGCTCCTCGGAACCGTTGCCGCGTGGCTCGCCGGCCTGGTCGAACGGCGCCCGCAGTGGTGGTATCTGCTCTTCTTCCTCGCGCTGGTGGTCTTCTTCCACCTCTTCGGGGCGGTGGCGTCGCTGGCCGCGCCGTCGGGGAGCGCGGTGCCCCTGTGGGAGGTCCTCGGGGCGAGCCTTCTCGCGCTCGTCGCGATGTCGCTGTGGGTGTGGCGCGCCTACCCGGGTGTCGTCGCGGGAGTGCGCGAGGTCGGGGACTTCGAGGATCCGATCGGAGATTCCGGACCGCCGCGCCCGTAGTGCGCGAGGCATGTCGACTCCCGTCCCCGCACGACGCGCAGCCCCTCCACCGGTCCCGCCCCCGCCGTCACGACCGTGTACTGCCGCTCGGGCCCGCCACCGTCCACGTACAGCACGACCCAGTCGCCCGTGCGTCCCAGCTGGTGCGCGCGCGGCGTGTTGGAGAACAGCGCGGTGTAGTGTCGCGCGCCGCGGGTGGCGTGGAGGATCGGCAGCCACGGCCGATGCTCAGGGTTGAACCGCCGGGGCGCGATCCGCGGCAAGCGACCGGCGGCCGCCCCGGCCCGGTACTCGCGGTCGACGTCGAGGATCTCGGCGACGGGCGGCTCGGGCCAGGGCACGGGTGGTGCCGCGCGGATCCGGGCGAGCCGGTGCGCGAGCGTGTCGCGAACGGCCGCCAGGCGCTTGGGCCCGAAGCCGTCCAGGCCGGCCAGCCGGCCATCGTGGGCGGCGATCTCGAGCTCCTCGAGCGACTCGATCCCGAGCTCGTCATGGAGCCGCGCGGCCAGCGCGGCGCCGATCCCGGGCACGGTGCGCAGGAGCACGCTACCCTCGGACTGCCCCCGCAGCCGCTCCAGCATCGGCAGGCGCCCCCAGGCGAGCAAACCGGCGATCGAGCGCGAGATCGAAGCCCCGATTCCGGGCAGCGCCTCGAGGGCGGCCAGCCCTCCGCGCGCGTGGATCGCGGAGACGGGCTCGGGCAGGGAGCGCAGCGTCTCCGCCGCCTTGCGGTAGGCTTCGATCCGGAACGGGTTCGCGCGCTGGATTGCGAGCAGGTCCGCCACTTCGTCGAGGCGGCCGGCGATGTCGTCGTTCCCGAGACACCGCGCCGACGAGGGCGGCATCCGTGGCCCGACGCGGTGGATCATCGTCCCAGGGGTCCGACGACGAGCACGGGCGTCCGGGGCACGTCCACCGCGAGGACGAGCACGATCTCGGCCTGGGGCGCAAGCGCGAGCGCGGTCCAGCGGGCGGCGGCCACTGATGGCTCGCGGAAGTCCACGCCCACGACGATGCGACGAATCTTCATCCCCCTCCTCCGGACGCTCCACGTCCATCCCGACGGTAGTCGGGCGAGCGGGGCGGGTCTGTCGGGAGATCCCTGCGCGAAGGTGTGGGGGGGGCGGGTCCGGATCGGCGAGCGTTCTAGGGCTGGAGGTCCTCCATGGCGTCGAGCCTCAGCCGGGCACGTTCCGCCGCGTCGGGATCGGTCGCCTCGGAATAGAGAGCTCTCTCCCAGGAGCCGTAGATGGGGTTCGGCAACACGATCCAGCGCTCGCCCCAGCGGTCGCGGTACCGCTCGACCAGCCGGTCCCGCTCCGCGCGCGGGAGGTTGGCCGCTACGAAGTCGTTGAAGTCGTCCCCCACGAGGAGAATGACGCGATAGCGCTCCGCGACCGCCGTGCGACGACTCAACTTGTCACTCACCCAATCGTCGCGCTCGCCGCGCAGGAGGATCGTGTCGACGTCGGGCTCGAGCGGCAGGCCGGCGGCCTCGAGGTTCCGACGCGTCGCCGCCTCCTGTGGCGCATCGCGGTTCGTCACGTAGAACACCGTCACGCCGAGCGAGTCCGCCACGGCGAGGAACTCCGGGGCGCCCGGGACGGGCGGGGCGCGGCTCTCTTCGACCCATCGCGACCAGGATTCGGGGTCGAACTCGCCGCCCGAGCGGATCATGCGCGCCTGGTTGGGCGAATTGTCGAGGACGGTCTCGTCGACGTCGAGGATGATGGCGGGCGGGAGCCCGCCGTAGCCGGTTCCCTCCTGCTCGATGGCCGCCGTCCAGGTCGTGTCCTCGAGCGCACGCGCGAGGCTCGATCGCGCGGTCGCATACGCCTGCCAGGCGATCGCGCGATACTCGGCCGCGGTCTGGATCCAGAGCGTGGCGTAGAGCGTGGGATGCTCGGCCGCGGCGGCCGGCGGCGCAGCGGGCGCGCTCGGCGGTGCGCCCGCCGGGGGCGTCGCCGGCGGCCGCGCGGTCGCGCAGGCGGAGAGCGCGAGGGCCAGCGGGAGCGCCGACCCGATCCGGACGAGCACGTGCGTCATGCGGCGAAGCTAATCCGTCAATCGCCGCGTGTCTCGCGCCCGCCGGCGAACGTCGCCCGCACCCGGGTCCCCGTTCCGGGGCGGCTGTCCACGTGGAGCGTGCCGCCGGCGGCCAGCGCCCGCTCGCGCATGTCGAACAGGCCGAGCGCGCCCGCGTCGAGCGCGGCCTCGACGTCGAACCCGCGGCCGTCGTCCTCGACGCCGATCGAGGTGGCACTCGCGGAGCGCGCGAGGCGGACCACCGCCCGCTGCGCCCCGGCGTGCTCGACCACGTTGTCGAGCGCGTCGCGGACGATGCGGTAGAGATCCAGCTCGAGCTCCGGGTCCCGCGCGTCCCCCCAGTCGGCGGCCTCCACCTCGACCTCGAGCCCTCGCTCGCGCAGCTCGCGCGCGCGCGCCTCGACGGCGGAGACGAGGCCCAGCTCCTCGAGCGCCCGGGGACTTCGCGCGGCGGC
>Ga0299913_10000594_pt1 | contig 23605 bp, 20 predicted proteins | sample RVTome_9_FD_201360 | JGI IMG/M metagenome (GOLD analysis project Ga0299913, IMG submission 201360) | Soil microbial communities from uranium-contaminated site in the Upper Colorado River Basin, Wyoming, United States - RVT155D38 (version 2) ... | reverse complement strand
ATCTCGAACGTGAAGCCCGGCGAGCGGGTGAACGCGGTCGAGGATGTGCTGTCGGCCGGCGACGAGCTGGACGTGACCGTGGTCGAGGTCGACCGCGAGCGCGGCCGCATCGGCCTGCGCCTCTCCGACGACCCCTCGATCGAGGGCAAGTCGCCCGAGGAGCTGGCCACCGTCGGCAGCAGCGGCGGCGGCCGTGGTGGCGGCCGCGACGGCGGCGGTCGGGGCGGCCGGGGCCGCGAGCGCCTCGACGGCGGCGGCGGCCGCGGCGGGCGAGGCCGCGAGCGACGCTAGGTTGCCCAATCTGCCCGAGAACGTCGAGCTGACAGAGGTCGGCGGCCTCCGGGTGATCACCGAGGCGGTGCCATCGGTGCGATCGGTGGCCCTCGGCCTCTGGGTCAGGACGGGCTCGCGCGACGAGCAGCCGGGGCAGGCCGGGCTCTCGCACTTCCTCGAGCACCTCCTGTTCAAGGGCACCAAGCGCCACTCGGCGATCGAGATCTCCGAGCTGTTCGACGGCATGGGGGCCGCCGCCAACGCGGCGACCTCGAAGGAGTCGACGCACCTGCACGCCCGCTTCCTCGACGAGCACACGGCAGGTGTCTTCGACCTGGTGTCGGAGATGTTCCTGGCGCCTTCCGTGCCCGCCGATGAGATCGACCCCGAGCGCGACGTCGTGCTGGAGGAGATCGCGATGTACGAGGACGAGCCCCAGGACCGCGTCCACGACGTGCTGGCCGAGGCCGTCTACGGCGATCATCCGCTGGGGCGCCGCGTTCTCGGGGAGGCCGCTGTGATCGCCGGTGTTCCGCGCGAGGACATCCTCTCCTATCACTCGGGCCGGTACACGGCCGGGAACATCGTGGTCAGCGCCGCCGGTCACCTCGATCACGACGAGATCGTCGAGCTGGCGCGCGCGCACCTCAGCCAGGCCGGGGAAGGCTCGAACGCCGTCATCACCGGCGAGAGCGAGGCGGAACCGCCGCGGCTTCGCTTCTACGAGAAGGAGACCGAGCAGTACCACATCTGCTTCGGCGGCCACGGGATCGCGCGAAGCGACGAGCGGCGCTACGCCCTGGGAGTGCTCGACGCCATCTTCGGCGGCTCGTCCTCCTCGCGCCTGTTCCGCGAGATCCGCGAGAAGCGTGGCCTCGCCTACTCGGTCGGCTCGTACACCGAGCAGTACGTGGATCGCGGCATGGTCGCGATGTACGTGGGGACCCGCGAGGAGAACGTGGCAGAGACGTGCGAGATCATCGGGCGTGAGCTGGCAGCCCTGCGGGACGGTGGGGTGAGCCAGGAGGAGCTGGCCCGCGCCAAGGAGCATGTCAAGGGCCGGATGGTGCTGACGATGGAGTCCACGAGCTCCCGGATGACGCGCTTGGCGCGGGCCCTGCTGTTCGGACTCCCGGTGCTCTCGCTCGACGAGATGCTCGAGAAGGTGGACGAGGTCACCTCCGAGGATCTGGCCGAGCTGGCCGTGGACCTCTACGACCCGGCGCACCTCTCCGCCGCCTGCATCGGCCCCTCGGAGGAGCGCTTCCGAAGCGCCGCCCCCGTCGGCGAGGAGCTCGCGGCGTGATGCGCGTGGTCGTCAGCGGGGCCGCCGGCCGTATGGGTAAAGCCGTCTGCGAGGCCGTCGAGGGGGCCGCGGACATGGAGCTCGCCGGCCGGGCCGATCCTGCCCTGGACGCCCCGCTCGGCGACCTTCTGGGCGACGCCGACGTGATCGTCGACTTCACCACCCCGGAGGCGGCGCCCGGGAACGTCCTCGAGTGCGTGCGGGCCGGCGTCCACGCCGTCGTCGGCACGTCCGGCTTCGACGCCGATGACCTTCGCGCGCAGGTGGAGCGCGAGCGCAGCGACGACGCCAAGGTGCTGTTCGCTCCGAACTTCGCGATCGGCGCCGTCCTGATGATGGATTTCGCCCGCCGCGCAGCGGAGCACCTGCCCGAGTCGGAGATCGTCGAGCTGCACCACGACGGCAAGCTCGACGCCCCGTCCGGAACCGCCAAGCGGACGGCCGAGCTGATCCGCGGGGCCGGGGGCAACGTGCACGCGCCGATCCACTCGATCCGGCTCCCGGGCCTGGTGGCTCATCAGGAGGTCGTATTCGGTGGCCCGGGGCAGACGCTCACGATCCGCCACGACTCGATCGAGCGCTCCTCGTTCATGCCCGGCGTCCTGCTCGCGGTACGCGGCGTCGCCGAGCTGCGTGACCCGTTCACGATCGGCCTTGAGTCGCTTCTCTAGGGTCTAGTAGGTGGATTCGGTGAACCGGGAGCTGGCAGCGGTTGACGCGACCGCGCAGGCGGAGCTCGTGCGCAACGGCGAGGCGACGCCGCTGGAACTCGTCGAGGCCGCAATCGAGCGCATCGAGGAGCTCAACCCGCACCTCAACGCGGTGATCCACGAGCTTTACGCGGAGGCCCGCGAGGCCGCCTCCGGCGAGCTGCCCGACGGCCCCTTCCGGGGGGTCCCGTTCCTGCTCAAGGATCTCGGCGCCGCGTTCGCCGGGCAACCGCTCCACATGGGCATGAGAGCCCTGAAGGAGGCCGGGTTCAGGTCCCCGGTCGACACCTATCTCGCCCAGCGGTTCCGGACGGCCGGGTTCGTGGTGGTCGGCAAGACCAACACCCCCGAGCTGGGCATCCTGCCGACAACCGAGCCGGACGCCTACGGCCCCACGCGAAACCCCTGGGACACCGACCGCTCGCCCGGCGGCTCGAGCGGCGGCTCCGCCGCGGCCGTCGCCTCCGGCATGGTCCCCGTCGCGCACGCCAACGACGGTGGCGGCTCGATCCGGATCCCGGCCAGCGCCTGCGGTCTGGTGGGGCTCAAGCCCACCCGCCAGCGGATCAGCGAGGGGCCGCTGATCGGCGACGTGATGTCGGGGCTTACCGCCGAGCTGGTCGTCTCGCGCTCGGTTCGTGACACCGCCACGATCCTCGATGCCGTGCATGGCGCCGCACCGGGCGACCCGTACGTGGCACCGCCGCCCAGCCGCCCCTACGCCGAGGAGCTTCGAACCGACCCGGGCCAGCTGCGGATCGGGCTGACAACGATGTCGCTGACCGGCGTCGACGCGACCGCCGACGTGGTCGGGGCCGCCCGCGACGCCGCGACACTGCTCGAGTCGCTCGGCCACGCGGTCGAGGAGAGCTCGCCGGAGGGCCTCGAGGCGTTCGACCTGGTGGAGACATTCCTCACCCGGTGGAGGGCCGGACAGGCGGTGACGCTGGCGCAGCTCTCGGCGGTGCTCGGCCGCGAGCTGGGTCCCGGCGACGTCGAGCCATGCACCTGGGCGCTGGCCGAGGAGGGGCGGCGCGAGGGCGCCGCTGACTACCTCGGCGCGGTCAGCCAGCACCAGGCGATGACCCGGATGGTCGCCGCCTGGTACGAGCAGGGCTTCGACCTGCTGCTGACGCCGACGCTGGGCGAGCCCCCGACCCCACTCGGCACCTTCGACGATTCCGGCCCTGACCCGCTGGCTCCGATCGCGCGCGCGCGCCAGACCGTGACGTTCACGGCGCTCCTGAACGCCACCGGCCAGCCGGCGATCTCGCTGCCACTGGGCTGGAGCGCGGACGGCCTTCCGCTGGGCGTGCAGCTGGTCGCCCCCTACGGACGCGAGGACCTCCTGATCCGGGTCGCGGCCCAGCTCGAGCAGGCGACGCCCTGGGCGGATCGCCGCCCACCGCTGTTCGCAGGCACTCCGGTGCCCACCGCCGGTTGAGCCGGCGAGTTCGCCGGCGGCCTCATCGGGGATAATCGACCCGATGGCGACGATCTCAGGCGTAATCACGGCGATGGTCACTCCCTTCGACGCGGAGGGAGCAGTTGACCACCCGGCGGCCCGGGCGCTGGCCGCCCGCCTCGTCGACCAGGGCTCTCACGGGCTGGTCGTCGCCGGCACCACCGGCGAGTCCCCAACCCTCTCCGACGTCGAGAAGCTGGAGCTGCTGAAGCAGGTGAAGGACGAGGTGGGGGACCGCGCCACCGTCATCTGCGGCACCGGCTCGAACGACACGGCCCACACGGTGGAGCTGACCCGGGGCGCGTGCAAGCTCGGCGCCGATGCCGTGCTCGTGGTCACCCCCTACTACAACAAGCCGAACAGGGCCGGCCTTCGGGCACACTTCGAGGCCGTCGCGAAAGCCGCCGGCTCGACGCCCGTCGTCCTCTACAACATCCCTTCCCGCTGCGTCGTCAACCTCCCGGTTGAGTTCATGGCCGAGCTGGCGCGCGAGGTGGAGAACATCGTCGCGGTGAAGCAGGCCAACAACGAGGAGCTGGGGCCGATCGAGGGCCTGGACGTCCTCGCCGGGAACGACGAGATCTTCCTGCGCACGCTCGAGCTGGGCGGGACCGGCGGCATCCTCGTCGCCTCGCACCTGGTCGGGGCCGAGATGCGAGCCGTCCACCAGGCATTCACGTCGGGGGACGCCGGCCGCGCGCACGAGCTGGAGGCCGAGCTGATCCCGGTGTTCGAGGCGCTCACCGTGACCGCCAACCCGATTCCGGTCAAGGCCGCGCTCGAGATGATGGGCGTGATCGGCGGCACCCTACGCCTGCCGATGGTCCCGGCCAGCGCCCAGGAGCGCTCGGTGGTGCGAGCGGCTCTCGAGCGCCGCGGCCTGATGGTCGCCGGCGCGGGCCCCTAGGCTCCCCGGGTGGGCTCGAAGCTCAAGATCCTGCCCCTGGGAGGGCTCGGCGAGATCGGCAAGAACATGACCGCCTTCGAGATGGACGGGCGCATCGTGATCGTCGACGCCGGGGTGATGTTCCCCACGACCGAGATGCTCGGCATCGACCTCGTGCTCCCGGACTTCTCCTCGCTTCGCGAGCGCGGCGGCGACGTCGAGGCGATCGTGCTCACCCACGGGCACGAGGACCACGTGGGGGCGCTGCCGTTCGTCCTTCGCGAGCTGGGAATCCCCGAGGGCATCTACGGCGGGCCGCTGACGATCGGGCTCGTGCGCTCGAAGCTCGAGGAGCGCAAGATTCGCGAGGCACCGCTTCAGGTGCTCGAGCCCGGCGAGCGCGTCAGCGCCGGGCCGTTCGAACTGGAGACGATCCACATGGCGCACTCGATCCCGGACGCGCGGGCGGTGGCCCTCCACACCCCGATGGGCGCGGTGCTGGTGACGGGCGACTACCGCTTCGACCAGACGCCGGTCGACGGGCGCCCGGCCGACATCGCCCGGCTCGCCGAGCTGGGCTCCGACGGGGTCCTGTGCCTGTGCGGCGACTCCACCAACGCCGACCGGCCCGGCGTGGTCCCGTCCGAGTCCAGCGTGGGCCCGGCGCTCTTGGACGAGTTCTCGCGCTGCGAGGGCAGGATCATCGTCACCTGCTTCGCCTCCAACGTGCACCGGGTGCAGCAGGTGGTCGACGTCGCAAGGCAGCTCGACCGCAAAGTGGCCCTGGTCGGGCGTTCGATGCGAAAGAACTTCAACATCGCCTCCAACCTGGGGATCGCGAGCGCGCCGGACGGCCTGCTGATCAACCCGAAGGAGATCGAGGACTTCCCGGACGAGCAGGTCATCGCGGTCTCGACCGGGAGCCAGGGCGAGCCGCTCTCGGCGCTTCGCCGGATGGCCTTCAACGACCACCGCGACGTCGAGCTTCACTCGGGGGACACCGTGATCTTCTCCGCGTCGCCGGTTCCCGGCAACGAGCGCTCGGTGAACGAGACCGTGGACAGGATCTACGAGATCGGCGCCAGAGTGGTAACCGCCGCGGATGCCCCGATCCACGTCTCCGGCCACGGCTCGCGTGAGGAATTGAAGCTGATGCTCAACCTGACCCGCCCGAGGTACGTGTTCCCGTTCCACGGCGACTACAAGCGAATCCAGCTCCACGCCGAGCTGGCCGAGGCGGTCGGGGTCGATCCGGCCAACGTCTTCAAGGGCCGAAACGGGCTGCCGCTGGAGATCACCGAGGGCGGCGCGCGCTTTGGCGAGGACCTCGAGGCGGGCATGATCTTCGTCGACGGGGTCGAGATCGGCGACCCTGACGACGTCGCCTTGCGCGACCGCCGGATGCTCTCGGCCGACGGGATCTTCATCGTCGTCGCGACGGTCTCATCCAATGACGGCTCGCAGGTGGCCGACCCGGAGGTCATCTTCCGTGGCGTCCCGTTCATCGAACGCGAGGACGCTGACGACCTGGTGGATGAGCTGTCCGGCGTGGTCGAGCGCTCGCTCAAGGCCGCGGCGGACAAGGGTGTGACCGATCCGATCCTGCTCGAGGAGGACCTACACGACGACGTGGCCGAGTTCGTCTACGAGCGCCTGCGCCGGCGCCCGATGGTGCTTCCCGTGGTCGTCGAGGTCTAGCGCCGCTGCTAGCCTGACGGGCCGGGACCGGGGAGAGCGGGGTCTGTGAGCATGAAGCGCGTAGGGCTGTTGACACTCGTTGCGACCGCGGTGGCGGTTCTCCCGGCTGCCGCAAGCGCTGCTCCACAGGCGCTGAAGCGGGCCGAAGCCCCCGCGGCGCAGCTCGAGCGGGTCGACCTGACTGAGCTGCCGGGAGGAACGGTCGTCAAGCGCTTCGGCCAGGAGGTCGGGGGCATCCCCGTGGTCGGCGCCGGCGCCGTGGTGGTGGACGCACCCGGCGAGCCGGCCGAGCTGCTGTTCGACAAGTCCGTGGGCGATCTGAGGGCGCCGGGCGACCCTGCCGTCTCCAGGCGGGACGCGCTCGCCGCGGCGCTCGAGGCCATCGGCCGCCCGAGCGGCGGGCGCACGGCCGCCCGGCTCGTGATCGCCGCCGACCACGGCAACCGCCTTGCCTGGGGGGTCTCGCATGTCGATGGCCGGCCGATAATGGACTGGCTGGTGATGGTGGACGCCGCCGACGGGGCGGTGCTCGCGACGGTGGATCTGGTTCGGCGGGGCACCGTGACCGGCGAGGCGAAGCTGTTCGTGCCCAACCCGGTCGTCGATCAGGGGAGCTACGTCAAGCTCCGCGACCGGGGCGACCGCAACAGCCGGCGGCTGACCAGGAGCCGCGAGCCGGTCGACCTCGAACGGATCAAGGAGGGACAGACCTGCCTCAGGGGCCCGTTCGCCCGGGCGAAGCTCGGGCCGAGCCGCACCAATGTCTGCAAGGACTCGCTCAAATGGAACAGCATCAAGCGCCGCTCGAACAAGTTCGAGGCGTTGATGGCGTTCTTCCACCTCACCAGCGCCCAGCAGTACATCCGCACCCTGGACCTCCCCGCGATCAACAAGCGTTCGCAGGTCGTCGTCGCCAACGCGGTGACGGAGGACAACTCCTACTACCTCCCGGGCCGGGACGAGATCCAGCTCGGCACGGGGGGCGTGGACGACGGCGAGGACGCCGACGTGATCGTGCACGAGTACGGGCATGCCGTCCAGGACGACCAGAACCCGGACGCCTTTCGCGCGTTCGGCAATGCCGTCGGCGCGATGGGCGAGGGCTTCGGCGACTACCTGGCCGCCGCCCACTCGACGGAGCTGGTGGGCTTTGACCCCGAGTGGACTCCCTGCATCATGGAGTGGGACGCCACGTCCTACGACGACAACTTCGAGCCGGGCATCTGCCTGCGCCGCGCGGACATCAACGGCGTCGACCCCGGGGGATGGGACGATGCCGACACCGTCTCGGAGCGCCAAGCATTGTGCGGCGCCTTCAACATCCACTGCGTCGGCCAGGTCTGGTCGAGTGCCCTGTTGAAGCTGCGGCAGGCCCTCGGCGACGATGCAAGCGGGCGCAGCATCATCGACCGGATCGTCCTCGGGTCGCACTTCATGCTGCCCTCGAACCCGGACTTCGCGGAGGCGAGCGCAGCGCTGATCGCCGCCGATGACGACCTCTACGGCGGGGCCAACTGCGCGGACCTCGAGGCCGAGCTCGAGGCGCGCGAGCTGCTTCCGGCCGGCGATCCCTGCTGAGCCGGGAACCCCGGCAACAAAGATCGGGCCCGCCGGACCAAGGGAGTGGGGTCCGGCGGGCCCATGCTTGGCTCTTGGCCATGCGCCCGCCGGCGTTCATCGGGGGTGATGTCCGGCGGGCGTCTTGTCTCGTCCCGGAGGGGACATTAGGGGCCGGCCCTAAACGCGACCTAAGACCCGGTGGCCGCCGCAGGCAGGGTCACCGTGAAGCGCGCCCCACCCTGTACCGAGGAGCCCACCTCGACCGCTCCGCCGTGCGCGCCCGCGACGGCGCGCACGATCGCCAGCCCCAGCCCGGTGCCCGAGTCGGCCAGCAGGTCGGCGGGCCCGCCCAGCCGAGCGAAGCGCGAGAACACCTGATCGCGCTCGGCCTCGGGAATGCCGGGGCCGTCGTCGGAGACCTCCAAAACCGCATGCCCGTTGCGGCCCTCGACTGCGATCTCGATCGTCGAGCCGGGGGGTGTGTGGCGAATGCCGTTGTCGAGCAGGTTGACCGCCAGGCGATGGAGCTCATCCGCGTCGGCCTTCACCGAGACACCCTCGCCGGCGCGCAGCTCGACCGCGTGGCCGTCGGCAACCGGCCTCACCTCGGCAACCGCGGCCTCCGCGATCTCGGCCAGGTCGACCTCGCGCCGGGTGCCGGTGCGACCGGCGTCGGCTCGCGCGAGCAGCAGGAGGTCGGCGATGAGTCTCCGCATCCGCTGCGACGAGGCGAGCGCGCCGCTCACCATCTCGCCCCGCTCGCCTTCGTGCTCGGTCGCGCTGAGCTGCTCGTCGAGCAGCTCCAGGTTGGCCAGGATGCTGGTCAGAGGGGTGCGCAACTCGTGCGAGGCGTCGGCGATGAACTCGCGCTGGGCCTGCATGATCTGCTGGGTCTCCGAGCGCGCCGCGTCCAGCTCGCGCAGCATCTGATCGAGCGTCCGCGCCAGCTCCGCCACCTCGTCGTCGCGCTGCGGCTCGGGGATCCGGCGGGAGGGGTCGCGCGTGGACGCGATCTCGCGCGCGGTCGCGGTGAGCGAGGCGATCGGCCGCATCGCCCGGCCCGCGACCGCGAAGCCCGCGAGGGCCGCCAAACCGGTGCCGGCGATGACCCCGCCCACCAGCAGCAGCCAGAGGCGGTTGATGGTGGCGTCCAGCTCGTCGTGGCTTCGCGCGTACTGGATGAAGGCCGGCGGCGTGCCCGCGTCGTTGACGATCGGGAGCGTGGCCACGTGGTACCCGTTTCGCCGCTCCACCCCGGGGGCGGGAGGGCCCAGCTCCGGCGCACGCGGCGTCGCCTCGATCGGCTGGCCGGTCGCGAAGACGATCTGGGCGGCGGCGTCGCCCGCCATCGCGAACTCCTCGAGCTTCGGGCCGCGGTAGGCGACCTGGCCGAATTCCCCCGTCGGCGCCAGCTCGATCTCCAGCGCCAGCTCGCTGGCCGCCCTGCGCAGCTCGTCCTCGAAGTCGCTGCGCAGCCGATCGGTCGCGAGCTGCCCCACCACGGCGGCGAACGCGATCAGGATGACCAGCGTGAGCCCAGCAGAAACGCCAGCCAGGCGCCAGCGGATCGGCCACCTGGCAGGCCGCAGCAGGAGCCCCGGCCGCAAGCGCTCCGCGCCGCCGCCGGGGCGGGGCCGCCCGTTGCCTCCCTCAGCTGCGCTCATCGTCGGCACGCGGTGCCTTGACGACGTAGCCGGCGCCGCGCTTGGTGTGGAGGACGCGCGGCTCCCCGCCCGCCTCGAGCTTGCGGCGGAGATTCGAGATGAAGACGTCGATGGTGTTGGTCATCGCCAGCGGGTCGTAGCCCCAGACCTCCTCCAGGAGCCGCTCGCGCGAGACCACGAGGCGTTCGTTTCGCATCAGGAACTCGAGCAGCTCGAACTCGCGGTTGGTCAGCTCGATCTGCCGCTCGCCCCTGGCGACCTCATGGCTGTCGGGGTTGAGGCGAAGGTCGCCAACCGTGAGCGAGGCGCTGCCGCGTGGGGGCCGGCGCCGCAGGAGGGCGCGCAGGCGCGCCAGCAGCTCCTGGCGCTCGAACGGCTTCACGAGGTAGTCGTCGGCCCCCGTGTCGAGCCCCTCGACGCGGTCGCCGGTCTCCGTGCGCGCGGTGAGGATCAGGATCGGCACGTCGCTCTCGGCGCGCAGGCGCTTCAGCACCTCGACCCCGTCGAGCTTCGGCAGCCCGAGGTCGAGGACGACCAGGTCGGGGACGAAGTCCGCCGCCGCCTCCAGCGCCTCGACGCCGTCGCCCGCAGAGCGCACCTCGTGGCCCTCCTGGCGCAGCGTGCGGCGCAGGACGTCGGCGATCGAGACGTCGTCCTCCACCACCAGCACCCGGCCGGTGCTCTCATCGCTCGTGAGCATGTGGACAAGGGTAGAGCGCGATCCCGCGACCTCGGCGAAGTCTTAGGGCGAATTTAGGCACGGGCCCCGCACGGCTTCCGCCTCGGCTCCGGTCGAGCCCACCGCCGGGCAGGGGAGGGGCACTGGGCGTCGAAGTCAGGCGTGAGCCAGGCACGGCAACCGGCCGTGCCTCGGAGCATGCGATGAGAACGCCCTTTGCTCGCAGCCGCAAGCCAGCCAGGCGCCGCCCGGCGCGCGGTGCCTTGCGTGGGCGCGCCGCCGCGGCGCGCCGTCCGGCGGCCCGTGACCTGCGGGCCGACGCGCGTGACGCGCTCGCTCGGCTCGAGCAGCGACACCTCGACGTGATCGGCATCGCCCTGGCCGCCGTCGGCCTCTACCTCGGTTTCGTCCTCTACGGCGACTGGGACGGGGGGCGGGTCGGCGAGTGGGCCGAGACCGGCCTCACCCACGTGGCCGGGAGGGTCGCCTACGTCGTGCCGCTCGCGCTCGCGGGCTGGGGCCTCTCGCTGATGCTGCGGCCATTCATCGAGGCGCCCGCCGCGATCAACGCCGGCGGCATCCTCCTCCTCTGCGCGCTGCTCCTCGCCTTCGCCGCCGAGACCGCGGGGCTCGGGCCCGATCGGCCGTTGCGCCACGACTACTTCGAGCCCCGCTTCTACACCGAGCACGGCGGCGCGGTGGGGGAGGGGCTCTACTGGGTCACGACCACCCTGTTCCAGCGCCTTGGCGCACACATCGTCGCCGTGGTCATGTTCGTCAGCGGGGCACTGCTCCTGAGCGGGGCGACCGTCGCCGGGCTGCTCGCCCGCGCGGGGCGGGCCGCCCGTCGGGCCCACGAGGGAACGCGCGAGATGGCCGCGACGGTTCGGCCCCGGGTGCCCGCGGAGCAGGACTGGGACGCCTCGGAGGATGGGATCGCGGTCACCCGCGCCGACCCGACGGAGCCGCTGATCACGCGGGGAGCCCAGCCGGACACAGAGGACGACGCCGTCCCGGCCGAGAAGGAGTGGCCCGACGGGGAGGTGACGATCGCCCAGGCGCCCGACACCTCGCAGTACGCCTACGGCGAGGAGGAAGGGCCTCCCGAGCTCGTCGAGGACCTCCCCGACCACGGCACCACGCCCATGGGGGGCCGCCGCGAGGCGGACGGCATCACCACCTCGGACGAGATCAAGTACGCGCTGCCCCAACCGAAGCTGCTGGAACGCGGCAAGGGCGATCAAGGCCCGGACACGCGTGATCGCGACGCCGTCTCCAAGGCGCTGCTGGAGTCGCTCGAGCACTTCGGCGTCGAGGCGCGGCTGCTCGGGGTGGTCTCGGGCCCTCATGTCAGCCGCTACGAGCTTGCGCTCGCGCCCGGGACCAAGGTCTCGAAGATCGCCCAGCTCAAGGATGACCTCGCCTACGCCCTCGCCTCGACCGACATTCGCATCCTCGCCCCGATCCCCGGCAAGAAGGCAGTCGGCGTCGAGGTGCCCAACCAGCGCCGCCGTCTGGTTCGCCTGGGCGACATCTACGACGGCCGCCCGAAGGGCGCCTCGCCGCTGGCGGTGTGGCTCGGCAAGGACGTATCGGGGCAGGCATCCTGGACCGACCTGGCGCTGATGCCGCACGCGCTGGTCGCCGGCACCACGGGCTCGGGCAAGTCCGGCTGCATCAACGCGATGCTCTGCTCGATCCTGCTCCACGCCTCGCCGAACGAGGTGCGGATGGTGCTGGTCGACCCCAAGCGGGTCGAGTTGAACCACTACGAGAAGCTGCCGCACCTGCTGACGCCCGTGGTCACGAACCCGCGGCTTGCCGCCAACGTCCTCGGCAACCTCATCGGCGAGATGGAGAGCCGCTACCAGGTGATGGGCGAGGCGCGCGCCCGCAACCTCCAGGAGCTGAACAAGGTCCGGCGCCGCGCGGGCGAGGCGCCGCTTCCCCACATCCTCTGCGTGATCGACGAGCTGGCCGACCTGATGATGGTCGCCCCCGCCGAGGTCGAGGACTCGGTCATCCGGCTCGCCCAGAAGTCGCGTGCCGTGGGAATCCACCTGGTGCTCGCGACTCAGCGCCCCTCCACCGACGTGATCACGGGCACGATCAAGGTCAACATCCCGGCCCGGATCGCCTTCGCCGTCGCCTCGCAGGTCGACTCGCGCGTGATCCTCGACCAGGGTGGTGCGGAGAGCCTCCTGGGACAGGGCGACATGCTCTTCCGGCCGATCGGCACCTCCAAGCTGGGGCGCATCCAGGGCGCGTTCGTCACCGAGGAGGAGATCGCGCGGCTCACCAGGCACTGGTCGCGGCAGGGCGAGCCCGAGTTCGACGTCGAGCTGCTCGAGGCGCGCCCGGACCCCGAGGGCACCCCCGGTGACGACGGCGAGTTCTCGCCCGACGAGGACGATCTGCTGAAGGACGCTGCGCGTGTCGTGGTCGAGTCGGAGACGGCGTCGGTCTCGATGATCCAGCGACGGCTTCGCGTCGGCTACACGCGGGCCGGGCGGCTGATCGACATGCTCGAGCGCCGGGGCATCATCTCCGGCTACGAGGGGTCGAAGCCGCGCCAGGTCCTGGTCTCCATGGCCGACCTGCCGCGGATTCTCGAGGGCGATGGCACTTCGGCCCGCAACGGCGAGCCGGGCGAGCGCCCCGACACCGAGACCGATCTCGAGCCGGTCCCCTGAACGTCGTCCAGGCGGGCACACCGCACCGGGCACGCCGGCGGGCGAGAATATGCCGCCATGGCGCGCAACGGCGAAGGCGACGGAGTCCGGATCGGCGAGGTCCTGAAGCAGGCGCGAACGCGCCAGGGCCTGGAGATTCGCGAGGCGGAAGCTCGGACCAAGATCCGCATCAAGTACCTACGCGCGCTCGAGGCCGAGGACTGGGAGGTGCTGCCCAACCCCGCGTACGCCAAGGGCTTCCTACGGACGTACGCGCAGCTGCTCGGCCTCGACGCCGAGGTCCTGGTCGACGAGTTTCGACTCCGGGTGGCGGGCAGTCTCGAGCCTGAGAATCCGCTACGAGTGGGCGAGCCGGTGCTGGAGGCGCGAAGACGGCCCGGCGACCGCCCGCCGGGGCGCTTTCGCCCGGCCGCCCTCGTGGCCGTCGGGCTGGTGGCAGCCCTCGGAGTGCTCGCGGTGATCGGCCTGGTCGGTGGCGACGACGATGGCGACGAGCGCGAGCGTCGCGCCGCGGCCCGGCTGGAGGCCAAGCGCGAGCGGCTGGCGGAACGGCGCCCAAGGGAGCGCAGGGAGCGCAGGCAGCACAGGGAGCAGGCGCGGGAGGAGAACACCGTCGATCTGGGCCTTCAGGTGGAGAGCGACGTCCAGGTCTGCCTGCTCTCGGGCTCAGGCGAGGTGCTGATCGCGAGTCAGGTGCTGAGCCCGGGCACGGAGGAGCGCTTCAAGCGCAAGCGCTTCGAGCTTCGCTTCCCCTCCGGGTACGACCGCGGCCAGTTCAGGCTGTCGCTCGACGGGGACGTCATGCGGCTCCCGGAGCTGTCCGGCGCGGCGGCGTTCGCGATCGAGCCGGGCGCGCGCCCGCGCCAGCTCGACGCCCCCGAGACTGGCTGCCCGTGAGCGTCCGGGCCGGCATCCTCGTCACCGGCACCGAGGTGGTGACGGCGACGATCGCCGACCGTAACGGCCCCTGGCTGTCCGAACGCCTGGCGGAGCTTGGCGTGGAGGTCGCCTACATCCTCCAGGTCGCCGACCGCCCCGAGGACATGCGGGCGGCGCTTCGGTTCCTCTCCGACGAGGGCGTGGATCTGATCGTCACCAGCGGTGGGCTGGGCCCGACGGCCGACGACCTCACAGCCGAGATCGTGGGGGAGCACGCGGGGCGCGAGCTGGTGCTGGACGAGGCGATGGAGGAGCGCATAGCGGCGATCCTGGCCGAGTTCGCGAGGCGGATGAACTTCGACGCCGATGCGCTGCGCGAGGCCAACCGAAAGCAGGCGATGGTGCCCGAGGGCGCGACGCCGATCGACCCCGCGGGCACCGCTCCAGGGCTCGTCGTGCCCGTGGAGGGCGGGCCGACCGTGATCGTGCTCCCGGGCCCACCGCGCGAGCTGAGGCAGATGTGGCCACAGGCGCTCGAGACGGCGGCCGTCCGCGAGGCTCTGGGGCGCGCCGAGCCGCTCGAGCTGACCACACTGCGGCTGTTCGGCATCCCCGAGTCGGAGATCGCCCAGACGCTGCGAGAGATCGAGCAGGAGGCCGACATCTCCGCGCTTGAGATCACCACCTGCCTGCGCCGCGCGGAGCTTCACGTGGACATCCGCCACCGGGCCGGGGCCGAGGCGGCGCTCGAGGCGCTCACCGACGGCATCGTCGGGCGCCATGGGCGCTTTCTCTTCTCCGACGACGGCTCCTCGATCGACGAGCAGGTCGCGGCGCTGCTGCGCGACGGGCACCGCGTCGGCCTGGCCGAATCGTGCACGGCGGGGCTCCTGGCCGCGCGACTGTCGGAGCCGCCGGGCGCCTCCGAGTACCTGGCCGGGGGTGTCGTGGCCTACTCGAACGACGCGAAGGCCGAACTGCTGCGGATCCCGGTGGAGCTGATCGAGCGCCATGGAGCCGTGTCGCCCGAGGTGGCGGAAGCGATGGCCGACGGCGCGCTGGCCCGCTTCAACGCCGACATCGGGGTAGGGATCACCGGCATCGCCGGGCCCGAGGGCGGCACCGAGGAGAAGCCGGTCGGCTACGTGTGCATCTGCGTCAAGGACGCCGGCGGGGGGATGATCGCCCGCGACCCGGTGCTTCCCGGCGACCGCGCCGACATTCGCGACCGCGCGGCAACCGTGGCCATGCACCTCCTGCGCCGGCTGTTGCGGGGCGAGGACTTCCCGCTCTAGGCGAGCCGATGTCAGCGCGACGGAGAAGGCGCCGTGGGCTGGTGCTGGCCGTGGGCGCGCTCGCGCTTGCGCTCGCGGCGATCGCGCTGCTGGTCGCGCGCCCGGCTCGAGTCGTGGGAGTGAGCGAGGGACCGCTCGCCGACTCGCTTCTCGCCGAGCTGGACGCCGAGCGCACGGACTGCCTGGAGATCGAGGGCGGGCGCCCCGCGGGCACGGTCTGGCGGTGCACCGCCGGCCGCACCGCTCTCTACGCGATTCAGGCAGACGATTGGGGCTGCTGGAAGGGCGAGCGGCTGCGGAGGGACACGGTCGAGCGCCGGCCGCAGGGGTGCATCTGGCTCGGGGACTTCGTGCCGGTGCTCGAGTAGATCAGCCGGCGCCCAGGAACTCGCGAGCGCGCTCGAGCACCAGCTCCGGCCGCTCGTCGGCGATGTAGTGGCCGCATCCGGGGACCAGCTCGAGGCGCATGTCGTCGGCGTGGGGCTCGAAGTCGGCGAGCGCCTCGGGCGTGATCGCGAAGTCCTCGGAGCCGAACAAGAGCAGCGTCGGTGCCTGAAGACGCAAGCCGCGGTAGCGGCCGCGAGCGATCGCGAGTACGCCGCGGGGCGAGAGCGACCAGCGGTAGAGCGCCGAGGTCGCACGGGCGCGCGCGGGATCGCGAAGCTGGTCGGTGAACGCCTCGAGCACGCCGCCCTCCCAGCAGCTGGGATCGCCGCTGGCGGCGGCGATGCGGCTGTTGACGAACCGGGTGACGCGGGGAAGCAGCGCCCGGCTCAGCCCCGGAACCGCCAGCGCAGCCTGGTACCAGAGGCGCCATCCCCCGCGCAGGGCGAGGCCGGGGCGCAGGCGAAGCCAGGGGTGGATGATGTTGAGCGCGAGGTAGCGCTCGACCCGCTCGGGGTGGCGCAGGGCGAGGATGAACGAGGCGAGCCCGCCCCAGTCGTGGGCGACGATCCGGGCGCGCTCGACCTCCAGCTCGTCGAGCAGGCCGAGCAGGTCGGCGGCGAACGTCTCCGGCTCGTAGCCGTGCCCCGGCGCCTCCGACCACCCGAACCCGCGCAGGTCGGGACAGATCACGCGGTACTCCTGCGCCAGCGGCCCGATCAGCCCCCGCCACTCCCACCAGTGCTGCGGCCACCCGTGGGCCATCAGCAGCGCCGGCGCCTCCGGATCGCCCGCCTCGGCGACGTGCAGGCGCACCCCGTCGGCGATCACGTCGCGATGCGAGATGCCCTCGAGGTGAGGCATGTCGGGGTAGGGGCTCATGGTCGGCCCGAACTCTCTCAGGCCGGATCGCCAGGCCGCGTTCCGCGCGCTTGCATATCCGATGCCACGGGTCTAGGGTCGAACTGCAAGCCAACAAGGAGGTCGCCATGGCTGACGCCGGGCTATTCATCGGATGGGGACAGGTGGTTCGCGGGCGAGAGGAGCGCGCCGTTCAGGTGTTCAACCAGAGCGTCGAGTACTGGGGCGGGCTCCAAGGCGACGGCAAGATCGAGGACTTCGAGGTCGTGCTGCTGGCTCCGCACGGAGGCGACCTGGCCGGCTTCGCGTTGCTGCGAGGCAGCCAGGAGCAGATCGCCGCTCTGCATGCCGACGAGGAGTTCGAGCGGCGGGTCACCCGCGCGGATCTGATCATCGACAGCCAGGGGGTCGTCGACGCGGTCCTCGGCGAGGGCATCGGTCGCACGATGGGCGTCTACCAGAAGGAGATCGGCGAGCTGGGCTGAGCCGCAGCTCGCTCGAGGGTCGGCCGCGGCAGACGTTGGTTGGCGGATCCCAGCTGAGAAACACCACCGATGGCGCGTTCCTTTCGCTATGCGAATGAAAGGCGCCAAGGCGCCACAGGCAGACGTGCCGGAGGCTCCGCGGAGCCGCGGTTCATGCGGGTTTCGTGACGGTTCTGGTGCGGAGCCGATGGGGATTGGGCTTGTTTCGCGCCGGTTGAATCCCTAGCGTCGGCGGGGTGGCGAAGGAGCGGTTGAAGAGCCCGCGGGCCCGGCTGTTCGCCGCGCTCGACCTGCCCGACGAGGTGCGGGCGGCCCTGGCCACGTGGCAGGAGCGCGAGTGCGTCGATCCGGCGCTGCGGGCCCTCGAGCCCGACGCGCTGCACATGACGCTCTGCTTCCTCGGCTACCAGCCCGAGAGGGCGATCCCGGACATCGCCTCGATCGTCACCGGCCTCGACCCACGGCCGGTCGAGCTTCGCTTCGAGCCCGAGCCGCTGGGGGTCAAGGGCCGCAGGCCCCGCCTGTACGGGCTCGACGCGCCCAGCGAGGCGGCCACGGAGCTTCAGGCCGAGCTCGAGCAGCGGCTCGCCTCGGCGCGCTTCTACAGGCCGGAGAAGCGCCCGTTCTGGCCGCACGTGACGGTCGCGCGCGTTCGCTCGGAGCGCAAGCCGAAAGGCGGCTCCGGGCTGCGCAAGCGCGGCAAGCCGAGGGTGGTGGAGAGACCGCCCGGACCGCTCCCGAAGGAGCTCCTGGAGCCGTTCGGAGCCGTCCGGATCGCTCTTTACCGTTCGCATCTGCGGTCGTCGGGCGCTCGCTACGAGCGACTCACGGCCCTCCAACTGCCGCCTGCCACGAGCGGGCGAGAGAGGTGAAGAAGCAATGGCAGACAAGAAGAGGAACTTGAAGGCGGCCGACGCCCAGTCGGCCAAGGAGGCGAAGGCCAAGGACGCGGCGCTGAACGCCGCCTTGAGCCAGATCGACAAGGACTTCGGCGCCGGCTCGGTGATGAAGCTCGGCGACAAGGCCGCGGTACCGGTCGACGCGATCCCCACCGGAGCGCTGCCGCTGGACGTCGCGCTGGGCGTCGGCGGCGTGCCGCGCGGGCGCATCGTCGAGATCTTCGGCCCCGAGTCCTCGGGAAAGACGACGCTCGTCTACCACATCATCGCCGAGGCCCAGGCGCGCGGCGGCGTCTGCGCGTTCGTCGACGCCGAGCACGCGATCGACCCGATCTACGCCAAGCGCATCGGTGTCGACACCGACGAGCTGCTGGTCTCCCAGCCCGACTACGGCGAGCAGGCGCTCGAGATCGTCGACGTCCTGGTGCGCTCGGGCGCGGTAGACGTGGTCGCCGTCGACTCGGTCGCGGCGCTGACGCCGCGAGTCGAGCTCGAGGGCCAGATGGGGGAGCAGACGGTCGGCCTCCAGGCGCGGCTGATGTCGCAGGCGCTCCGCAAGCTGGCCGGCAACCTCAACCGGGCGAAGACCGTGTGCCTGTTCACGAACCAGATCCGGGAGAAGATCGGGGTCATGTTCGGCTCTCCCGAGACCCAGCCGGGAGGCCGCGCGCTCAAGTTCTATTGCTCACAGCGGCTCGACATTCGCCGCATCGAGACCCTCAAGGAGGGAACCGAGGCGATCGGCAACCGGGTTCGCGTGAAGGTCGTGAAGAACAAGGTGGCGGCGCCGTTCCGCCAGGCCGAGTTCGATATCGAGTACGGGGTCGGCGTCTCCAAGGCCGGCGCCCTCCTCGACCTCGCGCTCGAGCACGACCTGGTGCAGAAGTCGGGCTCGTTCTTCTCCTATGGCGAGCTACGCCTCGGCCAGGGGCGCAACAACACCAAGCAGTACCTGACCGAGAACCCCGAGCTGTTCGGCGAGATCGAGGCGAAGCTGTTCGAGCAACTCGACATCGAGCGGCCGGCCGGGCCATCGCCGGTGCCGTTCGTGAGCGCGGACGAGCAGGCCAGGGCAGAGGAGGAGGCGAAGAAGGCGGGCGAGTCGGCTGAGAAGGCCGCCGCCGGGGCCGAGCCGGAGAAGCAGGCCGCCTAGCGCCGTCCCGCGGAGCGATGGCCGGAGCGGAATCCCAGGCCGGGCCAAACGGCGACCGCTCGCGCGAAGCGTTCGAGCAAGGGCTCGCGGCGTTACGACGCAGGGAGCGTGGCACCGCCGAGCTGGCCGAGTGGCTGGCGGCACGGGGCTTCGACCAGGCCGAGGTGGGTGGCGCGATCGCGCGCCTCACCGAGGTCGGCGAGCTCGACGACCTGCGGTTCGCGACCCGGTTCGCGGAGGACAAGCGCGAGCTGCGCGGCTGGGGGCCCGAGCGGATCCGCGAGGTGCTCGCGGGTCGGGGAATCGCACCGGAGCTGATCGAGGCCGCGCTGGGCACCGACGGACACGCCGAGCAGCTCGCCCGCGCCTCGGCGCTGCTGGCCCGCCGCGGCGAGGCGCTCGCAACGGACGCCGCCCGCTCGCGGGCGCTCGCCTTCCTCACCCGCCGCGGCTACGACCTCGAGCTGTCCTACGAGGCGATCCGACGCTCGAGCCGCGAGGCGGCCTGACCGCCCGCACGCGTGACCGCGGGGTGCAGCTTGCCAGATCGTCCAAGCGCGATTAAGATGGACGGGCGGCCCGCGGGCCGCCGAACCGAAACGTGACTGATCGGCTGTACGCCAGCCAAATGAAAAAAGACTTCGACCAGAACCGGACCCGCAACCGCTTTGCCACGAGAAGGAGGTGGCGGGTCTAGAGACCCGCTCGCGGCGAGCATTTTTCCCGCCCGCCGGCCACGGCCGTGCGGCCGGGTGGCGACATCCCGAGATTCGCGTTCCGGCGCCAAGCGCGTCGCGGGCGCCGCCGAGCGGCGCAGCGAAGAGGAACCGACCAGCCGGCACCGGCCGGCGGAGAGGAAGGGATGGCCACACGCGCTCTCTGGTTGCCCTGGCGGCGCCGCGACGACGAGGGAGCCGCCGAGCGGGCTCAGCGCGGGGAAGGGGAAGGCGCGTCGCCCGCCGACGAGCTGCGCGCTCGCCGCGAGGAGATCGCCCGCATGGAGGAACGGGCGCTTCGCAACGTCGAGTCGCTCGAGGTGCAGAGGGCCGACATCGAGCGCCGGACACAGGCACTGGAGGACCGCGAGCGAAACCTCGAGCACGAGCTGGAGGAGCTGAAGCGCCAAAAGCAGGTGCAGCGCCGGGAGCTGGAGCGCGTCTCCGGGCTCACCGCAGCGCAGGCGAAGCAGATCCTGATCGCCGAGGTCGAGCAGGAGGCGCGCCACCAGGCCGGTCTGCGGCTCCAGGCGATCGAGGAAGAGACCAAGCGCGAGGCCGAGCGCCGGGCCCGCAGCATCCTCTCGGTGGCGATGCAGCGGCTGGCCGCGACCCACGCGAGCGAATCCACCACACGCCTGGTGGAGCTGCCCGGCGACGAGATGAAGGGCCGCATCATCGGCCGTGAGGGGCGCAACATCCGCGCGCTCGAGGCGGTGACGGGCGTTGACGTCATCATCGACGAGACGCCCTCCGCCGTGGTGTTGTCGAGCTTCGACGGCGTGCGCCGCGAGATCGCCCGGATCACCCTCGAGCGCCTGATCGCCGACGGGCGGATCCACCCGGCCCTGATCGAGGAGACCTACGAGCAGGCCAGATCCGAGATCGAGGCGCGCATCGCCGAGGAGGGCGAGCGCGCGGCGCTGGAGGTCAAGGTGCTGGGGCTCGACCCCGAGCTGATCACGCTGCTGGGAAGGCTTCGCTTCCGAACCAGCTACGGGCAGAACGTGCTCGACCACCTGGTCGAGACCGCGAACATCGCCGCGATCATGGCCGCCGAGCTGGGGGTCTCGGCGGACACGGCCCGCCGCGCCGCGCTGCTCCACGACATCGGCAAGGCGGTCAGCCACGAGGTCGAGGGACCGCACGCGCTGGTGGGCGGCAAGATCGCCCGCCGCCATGGGGAGGAGGAGGCCGTCGCGCACGCGATGGAAGCCCACCACAACGAGGTCGAGCCGCGGACGGTGGAGGCGGTGATCGTGCAGGCGGCCGACGCGCTCTCCGGGGCCCGGCCGGGGGCCCGCGGCGACTCCCTCGAGGAGTACGTGACCCGGCTTCGCGATCTGGAGGGAATCGCCGAGCGCCACCACGGGGTCGAGCGCGCGTTCGCGATGAGGGCGGGGCGCGAGATCCGGGTCGTCGTCGACCCGGGCGAGGTCGACGACGAGCAGGCGGCGTTGATCTCGCACGAGATCGCAACAGCAATCGAGAAGGAGATCGACTACCCGGGCCGGATCAAGATCACCGTCGTACGCGAGTCGCGCTCGACCTCGTATGCGAGCTGAGCCGGCCCCAGCCGCCCGAAACGGCGGCCCGCCTCGATAGGATCGCGCGCGCACGTGGACGCCGAAACCCTCTTCTACATCCTGGGCATCTCGCTCACGGCGATGGCCCTCGTCATCTCCTTCGTGGGCATCCGGCTGGAGAGCTTCCCGCCCAGCCGCCCGGTCATGCTCGCGGGCGTCGGCGTCTTCTTGACCGTCATCGGCGCCACCGCCGTGTTCGCCTGGGAGGGCGCCGAGGACGAGCAGGAGCACCGAGTCGAGCTGATCGCCGCGGGCGAGGAGCCCTCGCCGGCGGAGGTGGTGGCGGAATTCCAGGCCGCCGCCGACGAGCGCACGGCGGAGGCTGCGGGCGAGGCGCCCGCGGGAGGCGAGACCGCCGGCGGCGACGAGACCGCCTCGGCCGACGGCGCCGCGCTCTTCGACGACCAGGGCTGCGCGAGCTGCCACGCGCTCGACGCGGCAGGTTCCACCGCCACCGTCGGGCCCGACCTCGACGCGACCCTAAAGGGTCAGGACCTCACCTTCATCGAGGAGTCGATCGTCGATCCCGAGGCGGAGATCGCCAAGGGCTTCGCCGGCGGGATCATGCCCTCCAACTTCGGGGAGACGCTCACCCCGGAGGAGCTGGAGGCGCTCGTCTCCTACATCGCCGACAGCGTCGGCATCAAGGGCTGAGCGCGCCCTAACATCCCACGCGTGAGCGGCAAGCGCTTCCACGTCACCACCTTCGGGTGCCAGATGAACGAGCACGACTCGGAGCGGATGAAGGGCATGCTCATCGCGCTCGGCTACGAGGAGTCCGCCGAGCGCACGGACGCCGACCTGATCCTGTTCAACACCTGCTCGATCCGCGAGTCGGCCGACAGCCGCTTCATCGCTCACCTGGGGGAGGCCAAACGGCTCAAGTCCGAGGACCCCGAGCGTGTCGTGGGCGTGGGGGGTTGCTGGGCGCAGTCGGTGAAGGACGAGGTGTTCGAGCGCTTTCCGTTCGTCGACGTCGCCTTCGGGCCCGGGCAGATCCATCGCCTGGCCGAGTTCCTCACCTCCGACTCGCTGACCGCGCAGGGCTACTTCGAGTTCGAGGCCTTCTCGGGCCACCTGCCGGCGAAACGGGCGCGCGAGTTCCAGGGGTGGGTGCAGATCTCCCAGGGCTGCAACTGCGCCTGCTCGTACTGCATCGTGCCCTCCACACGGGGGCGCGAGCAGAGCCGCGCTCCGGGCGAGCTGGTCGAGGAGGTCGAGCGCCTGGCCGCCGACGGGGTCAGCGAGGTGACGCTGCTGGGCCAGAACGTGAACTCCTACGGGCGCGACCTGCCGCCCGAGGAGCGCATCCGCTTCTCGGAGCTGCTGGCGATGGTCGACGAGGTCGAGGGGATCGCACGCATCCGCTACACCAGCCCACACCCCAAGGACATGCGCGAGGACGTGATTCGCGCCCACGCCGAGCTGCCCGCTCTCTGCGAGCACATCCACCTGCCGCTTCAGTCGGGATCGAGCACGATCCTGAAGCGCATGCGCCGCACGTATGACCGCCGGCGCTACCTGGACCGGGTGGCACAGATACGCGAGCACGTCCCCGACTGCGCTCTCACCACCGACATCATCGTCGGCTTTCCGGGCGAGAGCGAGGACGACTTCGCCCAGACCCTGGAGGTCGTCGACGAGGTTGGCTACGACGGCGCCTTCACCTTCATCTTCTCGCCGCGCCGCGGCACCGAGGCGGCGGGCCTCGACTGCCAGATCTCGCACGCGGCGAAGCGCGAGCGGATGGGGCGGCTGGTGGAGCTGGTCCAGCGGGGAGCCCGCGAGCGTGCGCAACGGTTCGTCGGGCGCACGATGGAGGTGCTCGTCGAGGGTCCGAGCCGCACCGACCCGACCCGCCTTCGCGGCCGCACCCGCCACAACAAGACCGTCAACTTCGACGGCACCGCGCGGCCCGGCGACTTCGTCCAGGTCGAGATCGAGTCGGCGACCTCGACCACCCTGAGCGGCCAGGAGCGCCTCCTGAGCCGCGTCGCCTAGCGCCTCGGGCGCGGCCGTGGAAGTCGTCGCGATCTTCGGGCCGACCGCGGTCGGCAAGACCGGGATCGCGCTCGAGCTGGCCGACTTGCTGCGCCGGCGCGGGGAGGACCCGGTCGCGGTCAACTGCGACTCGATCCAGGTGTATGAGGGGCTCGGGGTCCTGAGCGGCGCGGCCAGCGCGCAGGAGCGCGAGCGCCTCGAGCACCGGCTGGTCGCGTTCGTCCCGCTCGGCGAGGAGTTCAGCGCCGGCCGCTACGCGCAGCTGGCCCACGGAGAGATCGACGTCCTGCTCGACGCCGGGCGGCGCCCGATCGTCGTCGGCGGCACCGGCCTCTACCTGCGCGCAGCCCTGGCCGAGCTCGACATGCGGCCGCCGGTGCCCGCCGCGATCCGCCAGGAGGTCGAGGCGGAG